>ERZ1023217.8-NODE-8-length-125932-cov-343.552023_pt1 | contig 125932 bp, 115 predicted proteins | sample MGYA00380448_ERZ1023217 | MGnify/ENA primary metagenome ERZ1023217 (study PRJEB33173, sample SAMEA4830360) | metagenome | study: EMG produced TPA metagenomics assembly of the PRJEB25223 data set...
CCCAACTTGCATTGTCTGTAGAAATTGGGAATCCAATTTCTCTTTGTTGGGGCCCATCCCCAACTTGCACATTATTGTAAGCTGACTTTTCGTCAGCTTCTGTGTTGGGGCCCTCACCCCAACTCGCATTGCCTGTAGAATTTCTTTTCGAAATTCTCTGTGTTGGAGCCCCTGACTAGAATTGAAAAAAGCTTGTTACAAGCGCATTTTCGTTCAGTCAACTACTGCCAATATAACTTCGTAGAGTATAGAATATTGATTTATGTCCCAGCCTGAGTTAATTTTTTATAAAAGTATAGTTAATTTTTGTTTATACCGTCAAACTTCACTTTAGCTTTGTCAAACCCCTTTCTATTAAGTTGACAGAAATAAACCTATCTTAAAATATAAAAAAATCGAGAATTCGTAGTTTAATAACGAAATTCTCGTTCTTATCCTTTTGAATATACTCAATTTTCCACAAAAACAAACAAGTAGTATATCTGTTCTAGCTACTAGAATGACATACTACTTGTTATTTAAATACTTAACTAAATTTTATTAGTTATCTTTTTTCTCTATATTTCTACGTGACTGACGCTTTTCAAGAATGTCAGATTCATAATCTTCTTGTTGACTCTTGATATATTCTTGTAAGCGGTGTTTATTCGGAGTCAATGTTAAACCTAGGAATTTACGTTCCTGGTTCGCATCCTTGTAGAAACTTACCATCATGAGTATGACGACAAAGGAGAATGGGAATGCACTTATAATTGCAGCACTTTGAATCGCATTTAAAGCTTCAGCGCCGTTACCGCCACCAGCTAATAAAAGTACAAATGCTATTAAGGCCTGTGAAATTCCCCAAACAACTTTTACCATACTAGATGGATTTAATGAACCAAATGTTGTTTGCATTCCTAATACAAATGTTGCTGAGTCAGCAGATGTAATAAAGAATGATGCAATTAATAATAATGCAATCAACGATAAAACTATGCCAAATGGCACATGATTAAACACTCCAAATAGCTGTGTTTCAGGAGTCATATCAAAAATTTCTTTGTGTTTCTTACCTGTCTCGATGCCTAATACACCAAAGACACTAAACCAAACAAAACTAACAATTGCTGGAACTAGCAAGACACCAGAAATGAACTCTCTAATTGAACGTCCTTTTGAAACTCGTGCAATAAACACTCCAACGAATGGGCTCCAACTTAACCACCAACCCCAGTAATAAAGTGTCCATGAAGACATCCATTCACGTTTTTGAGGATTTAAAGCAGCTGTATCAAAACTATTAAACAAGAATGTGTTTAGTAAACTACCCGTAGAGCTAGTTAACATATTTAAAATAAGAACAGTTGGTCCAACAATTAAAGCAGCTACCATTAAAATAGTACCTAAACCAATGTTCAAGTTACTTAAGTATTGAATACCTTTACTTAATCCAGACCATGCACTTGCTATAAATAAGATAGTAACAACAATGATGATAATCGCTTGTACAAACGTATTGTTTGGAACATTGAACAAGTAATGTAAACCACCATTAATTTGTAGAGCACCCATACCTAACGAAACGGCTACCCCAACGATTGTCGCAAATACAGATAAAACGTCAATAAAAATCCCAATAGGACCTTCTACTTTATCACCTAAAAGAGGACGTAAAGTTCTAGATAATAAACCTGGTTCACCTTTACGGAATTGCGAATATGCCAACGCTAACGCAACAACACCATAAACAGCCCAAGCATGGAATCCCCAATGGAAAAATGTTGAACGTAGAGCTTCAGTATAAGCTTCAGTAGTTTTGGGATCTGCTGTAGGTGGCGTAGCAAAGTGCGCCATCGGTTCAGCTGCACCATAAAACACCAAACCTATCCCCATACCAGCACTAAACAACATAGCAAACCATGAAATTGTATTAAACTCAGGTTTGTCATTTGGTTTACCTAGTTTAAGTTTTCCAATAGGACTAAAAATAAGGAATATACAGAAGAACACGATAATCGTAGTAAGAATAAGATAATACCAACCTAGCTTTTCTGTAATCCACATTTTAATATTATTGGTAACATAGTTGAATTGTTCAGGTAAAAATGCACCAAGTAATACGACTATAGCAACAACAATTGCACTATAGATGAAGACTGGTGAATACTTCTTTCCATTTGGATTCTCTGGTGAAGAAGAATTCATAATTAATTACTCCCTTCAATTCTATATTTAATTTTATGTAGTAGAATAAAAATATTATCTAAACATTTTATTCAATAACTCACGCACCTTTATAGGATAACAAAGGTCTTTGCGATAATCAAATTTTCTTGAATAATCTATTTTCTAATTTTTTTATTTGTTGTATAATTGAGGTTACATTTAAAAAAGAGAGGTTGAGTGTAATGTTAAAAGAATTCAAAGAGTTCGCCTTAAAAGGTAACGTCTTAGATTTAGCAATTGCTGTTGTGATGGGTGCAGCTTTCAACAAGATTATATCTTCATTAGTAGAAAATATCATTATGCCATTAATTGGTAAAATTTTCGGATCAGTTGATTTTGCTAAAGAATGGTCATTCTGGGGTATTAAATACGGTTTATTTATCCAATCTGTTATCGACTTTATTATCATCGCGTTTGCTTTATTCATCTTTGTTAAGATTGCAAATACATTAATGAAGAAAGAAGAAGCCGCAGAAGAAGCAGTTGTGGAAGAAAATGTTGTGTTATTAACTGAAATCAGAGATTTATTACGTGAGAAAAAATAATTTTTAAATAAAAAGAGATGGGCTAAGGTTGTTCTATACATTCCAAAGTACCATCTCTATTTTTTATGTTTTAATTTCTTTTGAATCTTGTTGAACTCTGATATTGATCTGATTTCACTTCTAAAACTAAAGGTATTCTATTTTTCAATTCGCTCACATGTGAAATAATCCCAACCATTCTACCAGTTGATTTAAGATTTAATAAAGTGTCTAACGCTGTTTCAAGCGTTTCTTGATCTAATGTACCGAATCCTTCATCAATAAATATTGATTCTAGTGAAATACCTCCTGATTGCTGCTGTACAATTTCGCTTAACCCTAAAGCTAATGCAAGCGACGATTGGAAAGTTTCTCCACCTGATAACGAGCTAATATGTCTAGACTTATTTGAATGCAAATCAAATACATCAATTTCTAGGCCACTAAGACCATGAGAAACCGCTTCTCGCCTAATTAGTTGGTATCGATTATCTGACATTGTTGCTAATCTCAGATTTGCTTGAGCAATAATTTGATCTAAATAGTAAATTAATACAAAGTTTTCCAATGTAAGATTTTTGTTGTTCTTACCACTGACAATCTCAGCCAATTGAAATATTTCTTGTTGATCCTTTAATTCTTGATTTAAGTAATTAATATGCGAAACTATAAATTGTGTTTTATTAATATTATTTTGACATTGATAATGAACAGCAGAGTATTCATCTATCAGTGTATTCATCTTTTCTTTTTTTAGCTCATATTCATCTTTTAATTTATCAGAGTCCAATAACTCTTTATCCTTGGTTAATGATTCTAACCTAGCTATTTCCATTTCAAATTCATGATAACGTTTTTTATAAGCATCCCTTTTCTGCTCTAATTTCTCTTGCTCGCCCCTCCAGGCTATTATTTCATTTATATCATTGTCGTCAGTTAAATTCAGCCTCGACATTTCCATTTCAATAGATTGTTCATTCAATTCTAAGTCATTATTGTAAGTTTCTAGTTGATTTTCATAGTGATTTAGATTATTTTGCTCAATTAACTTTCTTTGAGACAATTGTATTAACTTATCTTCAATCTCCTTTGAGAGTTCTTGATGCTGATTCACATCTTGAACATACTTCTTATAATCCACCTCAAAATTAGTGATATTATTATATTTCGAGAGTGTTTCAAATTCAGTGATGAGATCTCGACATAATTTCAACTCAGATTCATTTTTATTTAGACGCAATTGTTTATTATGAATTTCCAACGTTAGATTATCTTTTTCTTCTTTCATTTGTTCTATAAATTTATTAAGATCTCTTTGATTATTCAATGCATTTTCATTTTCTAGCAGACGCTTATTCAATACTTCGAGTGAAAAATCACTTTGCGTTTTAATATTAATATTCGATATTTTTTCATTAACAAATTTAATTTCAGAATTATGCACAGCAATATTCGATTTTATAGCGTGGATATTTGCTTCAATTTCTTTAATTTCATTTTGACGTTTAGCAATACTTTCAAAATCAATATGATGCCCTAAATCCTGAATTTCATTACCACATATCGGACATTGATCTCCAATATTTACAGCAGATTTAATTTCACTTATAAAGCTTTCTTTATCATTTAAGTCCAATTTTGTTTTATCGTAGCGATCTAATTTTATTTCGAGATTCTTCAATATAGATGTTTCTTCATTAATTTGATTCTCTAACTCTTGCTTACTACCTAATAGTTTATCTAATTCAGCTTTAGCTTTTTCATTTTCTTTAATTATATTAATTTCATTATTTATGTTCGTTATCGTATTATTTAGTTCGATAATTTTCTCGTAATCACTTTCGTTATTACCTATTGAATCTTCGACCGTTTCTAAACCTTTAATTAGATCATTTAATTCATCACCTAATTGTTCACCCTCAGTTCTCAAGCGTTCAATATTGAGATAACTTTGTTGATACTTATTAATATCGTTAAATAATACTCTAGTTTTATCAATAAAAGAGATTTTACTTTCAATTAAATCTCCATTTTCTTCTAACATTTTTTTCTCTTTGTCTATGTTTCGCTTATCACAATCAAGATTCAATATTTTATTATTGGTTTTAGAAATATCTTTTTTGCTATTAGCAATTTTAGTTTCAATTTTTTCTCTATTTTCAATATAATTCAATAGGTTTGTAATATCTTGTAACAACTTTAACTTAGCTTCAATTCCCTCTATTTCAGGTTGTTGTTCTTTCAATTGAACGAAATCAATTTTATTTTTGTTGAGTTGATTAATATTATCTTTTAATATATTATTTTCTAATGTTTTCTTTTCTATTATTTCAAATTCTTTAATAGCAGTTTCTTTACTTTCATTTACAGATGCTAGTATTTCTTTCGACCTAGCTTGTAAAAGTGGTATATTTTCAATCAATTTGTCTATCTGTTGAGTGGCAACCTCTAATAAGCCTTTTATATTGTCATCATCAAATGATTCAATTTCTTGCCATAAAAGGTCAATTTGTTGATATCTATTCTCGATTTGAGCTTTTTCTTTTTTTACTTCTTCTTTTAATATTTCTCGTATAGCTTCAAATTTTTCACTGTCAAACAGTGTTCTTAATATCCCTTGCTTTTCACGACTGTTTGATATTAAAAAGCGTTTGAATTCACCTTGAGGCAAAATAAACAATTGTCGGAATTGATCTGCATTTACTCCTAATAATTCAATAATGAATTGGGTACCTGAAATTACTTTACTTTCTCTAATTTCATACTTGCCATCCACCATCTCAAATACATCAAATTTAGCGTTCGTTTTTGTTGTATTACCTTCTTTGATATAAGGGCCTTGTCTATGCACTTTATAAATTCGATGATTTAATTGAAATTCAAATGTTACTGACATCGGCTGTTTACCATCAGCGAAATGACTTCTCAAATCATTTTCTTCTCTTTGTTCAGTTGATGCTTTACCAAACAAGGCATAAGTCATTGCATCAAAAATCATTGTTTTACCCGATCCAGTCTTACCACTTATTAAAAACAATTCATTATTATCAATTTTAGAAAAATCAATTTCTTCTTTTAAAAAGGGGCCGAAATTATTCAACTTTAAATGTAATGGTTTCATTCATTAATCCTCCTTTCTCAATTCGTTTTCTAAAATATTTTTTATCTTTTTAGATTGGATATCCGATAATTCTTTATCAGTTATATGTTTATAAAACATTTCGATAATTGACATGTCATCTTTTTCACTTATTTCTATAGCATTATTTTCTTCATTGTAATTAAAAGTTTCATTTGTCAGCGCTAAAGTATTAGGATAAATTTGTTTTAAACTCATCATTGGATCAGTAATATGAGACATATTTTTAAGTTTAAAATGTAAATAATTATCTTTATTTTTCACATGAACTTTTTCATTAATAACATCATTATATTCGCCTGAGATAATTTCCAATTGTCTAAGTGGCTTAAGAGGAATAAATACATCGTTAATAATGCCATCATTAATTGTTACACGTCTATACCCTTTAGCTTGACCCGCTTCCGAAAATGAATACTGCAATAAGGAGCCACTATATTTAATTTTGTCGTCTTCTATACTAAATGGATGATGCAAGTGACCTAGCATGACATAATCAAATATATCAAAAACACCTTTCTGAACTGATTCAACCGTTCCAATAGTTAATGGTCTTTCAGAATCAGATGTCTTTCCACCTTGAACAGTCAGATGACTAATTAAAATATTGACGGCATCTTCATCAATTTCCGGTGCTATTGTTTCAATACAGCGCGTAATTCCCTGTTGATGTGTTTCAATGGTGTCATCTTCAAAGTAGTGTTTCATTTCGCTCACAGTAGCATAAGGGAGTGTATAAAAATTAACCCCATTTATCTCTATTGGTGAATTAATCGATGTAAAATCTGTTCTTATAAATAACTGATTATGTTCAAACCAACTCGCCCCATAGTTTAACCTCTCTTTACCATCGTGATTTCCACTAATCATAATTATTGGTATACGCAGTTCTAAATTTAACTTTCCAATCGCTTTTTCTAATAACATGATTGCATCTTTACTTGGATATGTTGTGTCATATAAATCTCCAGCTATCACAATGATATCGGGTTCTTCTTCTTTCATTTTTTCTACGAACATATCTAAAATATACGCTTGATCTTCTAAAAGCTGTTTGCCATTTAATATTTTCCCTAAGTGCCAGTCTGCTGTATGTATAATTTTCATTACTGCCTCCATATAGAACATTTGTTCGCTTTTATTTTAATATAATCATTTCACCTTTTCAAGTAAAATTAAAACCACTCATTGACTGATTTAGAAGTCGATCACAAGTGGTTTTAAAAGTAATTAATTGATTAATGTTTTCTTTAGTTTTTTGTATTTATATAGCATTGCTGCTCTCCAAGGAACAATCATACAGAATGCTAATAAAAAGAACATGCCGCCTAATTCTCCAGGATCTATTTCATTACTAATGAATATTTTCATCACAGTACGAATGATAAGTAATGAAATCAAAATAACTGGAAATGCTTTAGATCGTTTCATATAAATTTCTGTACCTTTGACTTCAAATCGAGAAGTCCAAATTAGAACTGTAGAAAAAAGCAAACCAATTATAAAGGCTTCTAGCATTTCCGATCCTGTTAGCCTAAAATATGGAACGACGTACATCAATGCACCGGTCGCCATAAAAAACGGTGGCAAAACTATTTTTTTCTCATTTACCGGATAATTTTGAGCTTTCATACGAATAACTATAACTATAGTTCCCATAAATAAAGCTACAATGATTGAAAATATTAAATAGAGCACGCAGACACCTTCTCGTTAAATAAACTCTCTGTAAATCATACAAAATGAATTATAGCATTTCTCAGTCTATTCGTCATTTTGTTAACTTTAATTTTAATAAACATATTTGTTTTTATTAATTTGATTATAAAAAGAGGCCATTTCCATATCTGGAAAATAGCCTCTATCAATTGCGAATTTACTTTTTCGCACTCTTCATATTTTGATCCATATTTTTATTCATCATCGTCATCATTTGATTAATTTTCTTCTGAGAAGGTTTTTGACCCATTTGCATCATCATCATACGAAGCATTTCTTCGTTGATTGGTGGGTTTTTCTTCAAGTAGTCCATCATATATTTTCTAGCTAAAAGGAAACCTCCAATTAAACCTAAAATTAATGCAGCTACTATAAAAATAATTGCTAACCAAGTTGCCATTGTTTCACCCGCTTTCTTTATCCTACTGAATTTTACTAAATTCATCACATTATTTCAAGAACTAGTTTATTCAAGTATTTTAATATCGATACTAAAAATAATATCAAAAATCATGCTGTTATAACAGAGCTTTTAAAGATTAATCTGAAATAGTATACTTTCATAACTTATCACTTATGATGTAGTTTAAGTGCTATACTCTAAATTTCAACACTTTAAAAGAAGCCTAAGATTATGCATCCTAGACTTCTAAACATACTCGCTTTATAAATTATTCTTATAAGCTCATAACTTGGTTTAAGATATTTTCTTTAGTAAATCCATATTTTTCAACTACTAAATCGCCAGGTGCACTTGCGCCAAAGCCGTCAATAGCAATAACTTTACCTGCAGTACCTACATATTTATGCCATCCAAGCGTTGAAGCCATTTCAATCGCAACACGTTTTGTTACGCTTGATGGAATAACTGATTCTTTATATTCTTCAGATTGTTGTTCAAATGCATTCCAGTTAGGCATTGAAACAACACGCACTGATTTACCTTGCTTTTCAAGATCTTTAGCAGCTTCAACTGCAAGATTAACTTCTGAACCTGAAGCTAATAATAGGAATTCTGGTGTCTCTTCAGAGCCATAAACTGTATAGGCACCTTTTCGAACGCCTTCTTCAACTACATCTTCTGGTACATCTAAAACCGGTAAGTTTTGACGTGTCAATACTAATGAAGTAGGTGTAGATTCAGATTCTAAGGCAACTTCCCATGCTACTCTTGTTTCATTACCATCTGCAGGACGGATAACATTCATATTTGGAATGGCTCTTAGTCCAGCTAATTGTTCAATTGGTTCATGAGTAGGACCATCTTCACCTACTGCAATTGAATCATGTGTGAAGATGAACGTAGCATTTAATCCCATAATTGATGATAAGCGTAACGCTGGTTTTAAATAATCACTAAATACGAAGAATGTTGCACCATATGGATGTAAACCTCCATGTGCAGCCATACCATTTACAGCAGCACCCATAGCAAATTCACGTACACCAAACCACACATTTTTACCTTCAGGTGTTTCAGAACTATAATCAGTTGCATCATTTACATTGGATTTGTTTGAACCAGCAAGGTCTGCTGATCCACCAAAGAATGAAGGGACAGTTTTACTGATTGCTTGAATAACAGTACCAGAATCAGCACGAGATGCACCATTATGACCAAGTTCAAAACGTGGTAATTCATCCTTATAATTTTTAGGCAATTTACCACTAATTGCTAATTTAAATTCTTCTGCTAATTCAGGATATGTTTCTGCATATTTTTCTAATAATGAATTCCATTGAGATTCATCTTCATTAGCACGTTTTAACATAGTATTTTGGAAAATTTCGTATACTTCTTCTGAAACATTAAAACGTTTTTCAGGATCTAAACCGTAATTTTCAAATGTTAATTTTCTTTCATCTTCACCTAAAGGTGCCCCATGAACACCATTAGTTCCTGCTTTATTCGGTGAACCAAATCCGATTGTTGTTTTAACTTCGATAATTGTTGGTCCTTCTTGAGATTTAGCAGTAGTAATCGCATTATCAATTTCTTCTAAATCATTACCATCTTTAACTAGTAAGTAATTCCAACCATATGCTTCAAAACGAGCTTTTGTGTTTTCAGAAAAAGCTTTGTTTAATTCGCCATCTAATGAAATATCATTTGAATCGTATAAAACAACTAATTTACTTAATTTATTATGTCCAGCAAATGAAGCTGCTTCATGCGAAATACCTTCCATTAAATCACCGTCAGAAGCTAATACATATGTGTAATGATCTACAACATTATATCCTTCTTTATTAAATTTCCCTGCTAGGTGATCTTCTGCTAAAGCTAATCCTACTGACATAGCAAAACCTTGTCCAAGTGGTCCAGTAGTAACTTCTACACCATCAGTATGTCTGTATTCAGGATGGCCTGGTGTTTTAGAACCCCATTGTCTAAATTGCTTTAATTCTTCTAATTCTAAACTACCAGAAACATGTAACAAGCTATACAATAATGCTGAACCATGCCCTGCCGATAATACGAAACGGTCTCTATTGAAGTAATCTTTAGATTGTGGATTAAAATTCAGATGACGTGTCCACAAAGTGTAAGCCATTGGGGCAGCTCCCATAGGTAATCCTGGATGACCAGAATTCGCTTTTTCGATTGTGTCGATACTTAGTGCACGTAGCGTATCAACAGCTAATTGATCTTTTTCATTAAACATCTTGTGTATCTTCCCTTCTTCAATTTTATCAAATACATTATAACTTATTTTAAAATAAAAAGATAAGTAAAATACTTATTTCAAGTTATAATGTCAGAAAATTCTTTACAGATTTGTGATTTAATTTTTATTATCTCTTTTTTGTTGTATCTCTTTAATTTTTTCAGGTGTTACATCATTACCTTCTGGATCAATTACTTTAGTATTTTCAATTTGTTGTTTAAACCCTTTTCTAAAACTCTCAAGATAAGCTTTTCTTAAGGCTGTTTGCTCCTTTGCTTCTTCTTGAGTTAATCCTACTTCTTTTTTCTTTTTAGCTAACTCGTTAATTCTTTCGATATTCAAATCAGAATTACTCAATTAAAAAACCTACCTTCAATTTGTTTATTCAATCATTATAATACTTTAACAAAATATAACAAATTTAAGACCAGCAAAAAAGTAATAAAAAAACGCTATTTCGCAAAAATAGGCAAAATAACGTTGTGACAATGTATCAATTTATTAAAGCGAACACTTTCCCATCTCTTTGTTCGCCATTGTTTGTAGGGTCTTTATGTTCGTATGCTTTATTTATCGTATTGTTCTTAATTTGATGGTCAGTCATTTCGTACACTTGTTCCGAGTGAGCACTAACGTTCGCACTTAACAAGAATATTGCAAAGGCTGCACTTGAAACTAAAAATATGATGATATATGTTGATACGTTTTTATATTTATTGTAAAACATCATTTCCACTCCTAGAACATTTGTTTGTATAAGTAATTTATCAGAACTTATGTTCTGTGTCAATATTTTAACGAACAAATGTTTGTTTTGGTTGTGAATTAATGATATACTGTATTTAAATTAATTTAGGGAGTGCCTATATATGAGAGAATTAACAAAACGACAAAGCGAAATATATAACTATATTAAACAAGTTGTTCAAATGAAAGGTTATCCGCCTAGTGTTCGCGAAATTGGTGAAGCAGTTGGCTTAGCATCCAGTTCAACTGTTCATGGTCACCTTTCACGTCTTGAAGAAAAAGGATATATAAGAAGAGATCCAACGAAACCACGTGCTATAGAAATTGTAAGTGATCAAACAAATGATAATATTAATATGGAAGAAACGATTCATGTGCCAGTTATTGGTAAAGTCACAGCAGGTGTTCCTATTACCGCTGTAGAAAATATTGAAGAGTATTTTCCATTACCTGAACACTTAACATCGACACATAATAGCGACATATTCATATTAAACGTCGTAGGCGACAGTATGATTGAGGCTGGTATATTAGACGGAGACAAAGTAATTGTTCGCAGTCAAACCATAGCAGAAAATGGAGACATTATTGTTGCTATGACTGAGGAAGATGAAGCAACTGTCAAACGCTTCTATAAAGAAAAAAATCGTTATCGATTACAACCTGAAAATAGTACAATGGAGCCAATTTACCTCGACAATGTTGCTGTAATTGGGAAAGTAATTGGTTTGTACCGCGAAATGTAATATTTTAAACCGTTATATATTATCGTAATTGTTAAACCCTCATTTTTATAAATTTTGGACCTCTTGAAAAAGTTTCGTTTTCAAGAGGTTTTATTTATTCTAATCTAAATTCAGTTCAAACAGAAATTGCGAATTGTTAGATAATCTCATTCTTTAATATAAATTTTGAATTACAGATTCCTGCAAAATGTTACACAAATTAAAACTCGCCCCCGTAATAATTTACAGGAGCGAGCCATTATTATTTTTTTCTTTCTTTTTTATTAAGTATATCTTTGACGCGTTCAAGTATATCCGCATCTTTTGGTTTATCTGTTGTCATCATGTTTATCTACTTCCTTACAGACAAACATTACCCTTTAATCTCATGCCAAAAACATTAACCAGTATAATTTTCTGTCCAAAAAGGTTGTTTTTCATCATTAAAATCAACACCAACACCTAATATTTTAAACGTATCATTTAAAATATTTTTTCTGTGACCAATAGAATTCATTAATCCTTGATGTGCATAGATACTACTAACTTGACCATATGCTAAATTCTCTCCGGCTGAGTTAAATGTAATACCATCTTTTTTCAATCGATCAAATGGTGATTGACCTTTTAAATTTGTATGATCAAAATAATGATTTTTGGCCATATCTTTACTATGCTTACGAGCAGTTTCAGAATTCTGTTTAGAATACTTCAATGTAGATAATTGATGTTGTTTTCTTTCAGCATTAACTATATCAAAATTTTGTAGTTCAAAACTATCTGCAAGCGATTTCGAAGGTGCTCCATATTGTTCTTTTAATCTATTTTCCATAGCATCACTTACTTGTAAAACAGCTGTTACATTATTACGTCGATGCTTATCATAAAATACCGTCGTATAAATGTGATTTTTATGGAAAACATCATATTCTTTATTATTTTGTTCGTAACGCACTCTACCTTTAACAATCTCTGCCTCTGGTTCGCCTAATCTTTGCCTTACAACCGATTTCGGTGTATTGTATTTAATTTTTGATTTTGAAGTAATGATATTTTGATTTGTATATAACGCATTTACTTTATCTTTAATATAGCTTACCATGATAAAATTATTGTAATCGTCATCATAATACGTATACCACTTCGTGCCATATTCATTAAATGTAACTCTTTTTGGTTTATTCAATGTTTTCTCAACATCTGACTTTGACATATTCATCTGAATATTATTAAAGGCAAATTGTTGTTTCTTAGGCGTATCCAATTTATTTTCCGCAGAAATTGTTTCTTTATTGATGTGAATGTCAATATATTGTCTTACTTCATTTTGTAAATGAATGAATGGTTTAAATTCTGTTATTGGCGCAATAATAATAATTGATAAAAACGCAACAACAGTTACTATGAATTTTTTAATTTACATCACCTACTATAAATATTAATCTCTATCACCGTTGAAAATAGAGTTTCTAACAATAACATAATCTACAGTACGTAATGATTTCAAGTCTTTTCCACCGGCATATGAAATTGAGCTTTGTAAATCTTGTTGCATTTCTTTTAAGGTATCCATTAATGAACCCTTATGTTCTACAAACATTTTTTTACCTTCTACATTTTTATGTTCGCCTTTTTGAAATTCAGATGCACTACCAAAATATTCTTTATACTGTTTACCATCAAGTTCTACAGTTTCACCAGGTGATTCTTCGTGTGCCGCAAATAATGAACCAATCATGACCATTGATGCACCAAATCTAATTGACTTAGCGATGTCGCCATGCGTTCTTATGCCACCATCGGCAATCAAAGGTTTACGAGCTGCTTTACTACATATGTTTAATGCCGCTAACTGCCAACCACCAGTACCAAAACCTGTTTTAATCTTTGTAATACAAACTCTACCAGGACCTATACCGACTTTGGTAGCATCAGCACCAGCATTTTCTAATTCTCTAACACCTTCTGGCGTACCAACATTACCAGCAATAACAAAACTATCAGGTATATGGTTTTTTATATGTTTAATCATGTTTATCACTGAATCTGAGTGACCATGCGCAATATCTATTGTAATATATTCGGGGATTAATTTTTCTTGAGCTAGCTTTTCAATAAAATCAAATTCCGCTTTCTTTACACCAACTGAAATAGATGCAAATAAGCCTGAATTTTGCATATTTTTTATAAAAGGTATTCTTGCTTCTTCATCAAAACGATGCATGATATAAAAGTAATCATTTTCAGCAAACCATTTCGCTAATTTCTCATTCATAACTGTTTGCATATTTGCAGGAACTACAGGTAGCTTGAATTTTTTCAGACCAAATTGGATAGTTGTATCACATTCAGACCTACTTTCAACTATGCATTTATTAGGTATTAATTGAATATCTTCGTAATCAAATATTTTCACTTTAAATAGCCCCTTTAAAAACTAATTATTTTTAAATGCAAATTAAAAACCGAATGTTTCCTTATTAATATGAGAAAACATTCAGTTTATAGCATTCGTATATACTGTACATTGTTTTATTGATATTGTAAATGGGCTAAAGTACGAAATTTGATTTTACCAACTTGATTTTTTAACACCTGGAATTTGTCCTTTGTGCGCATGTTCTCTAAACGCAATACGAGACATTTCAAATTTACGTAATACACCTCTAGGTCTTCCAGTTACTTTACATCTTCTAGTTAAACGTGTAGGTGATGAATCTCTTGGTAATTTTCTTAACGCTTCGTAATCACCTTTTGCTTTTAACTCTTTACGTAATTCGTAATATTTATTTACTAACTCTTCTCTTTTTCTCTCTTTTGCTATTTTAGATTTCTTAGCCATATATAGTTACCTCACTTTTTATCAAATCGTAATTATTACGATTTATATAATAACACAATCCTCACATAATTCAACAGTAAAGTTTCATTTCTTTGTTAAATCATTTTCTAAACCATCATATTTAAGATTAAAGTGTATTATCGAACATTTATAAAACATACCCAGAATTACTTCGTACTTATTAAATTCCGCTTTGAAATTTTAAATTCTACTATATTAAATACTCTTTCAAGCATTCGCTAACAAAGTGACTTTATAAAATCAGTAATCTATTTCCTTCTATAAATATTCTCAAATTTTAATAAAGTAACAACTAATACAATCATATATTGTTCTACCGATGAAACTCAATCCATTAATCACACTTCACAAAAATTTCATAAAAAAACGAGCTCCCCAATATAATAGGTAAGCCCGCTTTATTTTCAAATCGTCGTATTTGAATGATAAGAATTACTTAGTTTCACGATGTAACGTATATTTGTTTAATCTTGGGCAATATTTTTTCATTTCAATACGCTCAGGATTATTACGTTTATTTTTAGTAGTGATATAGTTACGATCGCCACATTCTGTGCATGCTAATGTTACGTTTACGCGCACGTTAAACACCCTCTCTTGTTAGGAATCTTTACGATTTATTATGATATCATAAACTGCTCAGCTACGCAATATAGAAACTACATATCAAATTTATTTTTCAAAGTTTTCGTATGTTTCATCATTTTCAGTTTCAAGATCAATAGAATTTATATCAATACCTAATGCTTTTGCAACACCTTTACCATATTCTGGGTCAGCTTTGTAACAATGACGAATATGACGTCGTTTAACATTATCCGTTACGCCTTCCATTGCATTTGCTGTATTTGTAAAAATTCTTTCTTTAGCGTCCTCTGATTGTAATCTAAACAATTTACCTGGTTGTTCAAAATAATTATCATCATCTTGACGTTGATTATATTCATAGCCGTATCCATCAGTTGGGAATGGTGGCTTTTTATATTCAGGTTGAGAATCAAATTTACCATGGTTATTTGGATAATAATGTGTTCCTCCACCTTGGTTATTGTCAACTACGCGCATTTGACCATCTCTACTAAAAGGACAAATATTTTCAATACCAACACCTTTAGGTTGGTTTACAGGAATCTGCCAATGATTAACTCCTAATCGATATCTTTGCGCATCGCCATATGAGAATAAACGCCCTTGCAGCATTTTGTCTGGAGAAAAATCTAATCCTGGAATAATATTAGTTGGTGCAAACGCAGCTTGTTCAACATCCATAAAGTAATTATCTGGATTTCTATTTAATTCAAACTCTCCAACTTCAATTAGAGGATACTCATCGTGATACCATACTTTTGTTAAATCAAATGGATTATCTTTATGGTTTTTAGCTTGTTCCTCAGTCATTACTTGAATATACATTGTCCATTTTGGATAATCACCTTTTTCAATGGCTTCGAATAAATCGCGTTGAGATGAATCACGATCTGTAGCTATAATTTCAGCAGCTTCTTCATCAGTTAAGTTTTCAATACCTTGTTGCGTTCTAAAATGGAATTTAACCCAAACACGTTCACCAGAATCATTATACATAGAGTATGTGTGAGAACCGAACCCATGCATATGACGTAAATCTTTAGGAATCCCTCTATCTGACATTAAGATCGTTACTTGGTGCAATGCTTCTGGAAGACCCGTCCAGAAATCCCAGTTATTTTGTGCATCTCTCATATTTGTTCTAGGATCTCGTTTCACCGCACGATTTAAACTAACAAATAACTTTGGATCTCTAAAGAAGAATACTGGTGTGTTATTCCCTACTAAATCCCAGTTCCCTTCTTCAGTGTAGAACTTTAACGCAAATCCTCGAATGTCACGCTCCGCATCAGCAGCACCACGTTCTCCTGCTACAGTAGAGAAACGGGCAAACATTTCGGTTTGCTTACCTATTTCAGAGAATATTTTAGCATTCGTATATTTTGTTATATCTTTAGTTACAGTAAATGTCCCAAATGCACCAGAACCTTTGGCATGCATTCGACGTTCTGGTATTACTTCTCTATCAAATTGAGACATTTGCTCTAAAAAGTAAATATCTTGCATTAAAAGAGGTCCCCTAGGCCCTGCTGTCATACTATTTTCTCGGTCTGATACTGGATGCCCAAAAACACCAGTTAACTTTTTGTCTTGTTGTGACATAGTCATCCCTCCACAATTTATAATAATTATAATTTAATACATATTATAATTTAACCCCATCAAAATTACAATTAAACATGCTCAAGATGATTAAAAAATCAGAAAATTTTAATTTTTTCGCTTTACAGTACTAAATAGTTATTGAATAGTACACTTAAAAAGCTTACAATAATGGGTATATTTAAATAGATGGGAGACTAAATATGGAAGATAATAAAATGAACCGTAGTCTTAACTCAAGACACATTTCCATGATTGCTATAGGTGGTGCAATTGGGACTGGTCTATTTGTAGCTACTGGTAATATCATTTCTCAAGCTGGTCCTGGAGGCGCTATACTCGCTTATCTTGTTATTGGTGTCATGCTATATTTCTTAATGTCATCAATTGGAGAGTTGGCAACATTTTATCCAGTATCAGGTTCATTCAGCTCTTATTCAACACGCTTTATTGACTCATCTCTTGGCTTTACCATGGGATGGTTGTATTGGGCATTGTGGTCATTAGTTACAAGTGTTGATGTCATAGTAGCGTCAAATGTGCTTTATTTCTGGGACACATTTAAATTTTTCCACCCCATTACTTGGAGCTTAATCTTTATTACAATTTTACTATTATTAAACATTTTTTCTGTAAAATCATTTGGAGAAACTGAGTTTTGGTTATCATTGATTAAAGTGTTAACAATTATCGTATTCGTTATTTTTGGCTTTTTAATGATTTTCGGTATCTTAGGTGGTCATACATATGGATTTGAAAACTATACAAAAGGCCAAGCACCGTTTGTTGGTGGTATCTCTGGTTTCTTAGGCGTATTATTAGTCGCCGGATTTTCGGTTGGTGGTACAGAAGTAGTAGCAGTAACTGCTGGTGAATCAGATGACCCTAAAAAGTCTATGCCTAAGGCAATTAAACAAGTATTTTGGCGTATTCTTTTATTCTATGTCTTATCAATTGCAGTAATTGGTGCAATTATTCCGTACACAGATCCATCATTATTAAGAGCAAGTAGTTCAATAAGTCAAAGCCCATTTACAATTGTATTCGATAGAGTAGGCATAGCCTTTGCAGCATCAGTAATCAACGCGGTTATTTTAACTTCATTATTATCCGCTGCAAATTCAGGTGTTTATACAACAGGCAGAATGTTGTATTCCTTAAGTTCAGACAAAAAAGCACCCCAATTTTTAAGTAAATTAAACAAGACAACTAAGTTACCTTTAAGAGCATTATTAACTACTTATGCAGTCGTTGTTATTGTTATTATTTATGCAAACTTTAATTCAAATGCCGTTTTTAATTTACTTGAAATTATTGGTTCAATGATTATAGTTGTTTGGGGATCAAGCATTTGGTCACAAATACGATTGCGACAAGCTATTAAAAAACAAGGTCAAGACCCTAATAAGGTCCTACCATATAAAGCACCTTTTTATCCATTAGGACCAATCATTGTCATCACTACACTATTATTCTTGCTATTTGGTGGCTCAGTTGAATATATTTTAAAAGATCAATGGTTAAATGCTTTTAAAAACTTTTTACCTTTAATCATTCTAGCGTTGATTTACTTTATTCATAAAATCATTCACAAAACAAAATTTGTAAAGCTAGAAACAATTAATTTAAAACCACACGATTATGACAATCAAAAATAAATAAATTCTCATACGGCAGATGCTTTAGATTATCTATAGCATTTGCCGCTTTTTAATGGTGTAAAGCAGATATACTTTAATATCTTTTTCTAGTATAAAGTGTATTAACTAGTATTCTGTTTATATTTTATTATTACCATGTTACCATTCTTTATTTTAGATATTTTGCATATCGTGTATAATATAGATAACAATAACTTTTCAGGGGTGAAATTCAATGATTGGACAAACAAATTTATTTGATGATGTACTAAAGCAAGATGAAAGATTTGTTATTGTAGTTCAAGCATTAGAAGAAAAGAACGGACAATTATTAAAGAGAACTTTAAGGGAATATCCCGGTTTAAACCATAAACAAATGAATGATTTATTTATGCACTTAAAGGAATTATTTTCCGAAGAATCATTTGCTGAAAACCAATCAGCGTTCAGTATTACAGTTTATACAAATTTAGATTATACTGCTGACCAAATATATGCTCATGTAAAACGTTTCAGAGGTAAGCATGACTGGACACAAACAGCTAAATAAAATCAAGATGCTTGCAGTGATTTTAACAATTAATGTTAGATTGTCACTGCATTTTTTAATGCATTCGTTATTATTCAGAATGATCAAATTTATTTATCTACCTTCAGTGACTAGTTAATACTTGATTTATTCAAAAAATATACATTTACTCTATTCGTTTGATATCATTACTAATCTAAAATATGTATTTCAAATCCTCCATAGTATAACTGAAGTCATTTTCACATAAATAAAAAGCCTTAACCACAAGATATCTTATTCAAATATCATGTGTTAAGGCTTATTTTAAAATTTATAACAATTTTTTGAGCGCATGTGGAATACCATTTTCATTATGGTCCAACGTAACTTCATCTGCATATTGCTTAAGTTCATCTGATGCATTCCCCATAGCAATAGCTAGACCTGCGACTTCAAACATTGATTTATCATTCATACTATCACCAAAAGCAATGACTTGATCCACCGAATATCCCAATTTGTGACATAACGCTTTAATTGCATTACCTTTTGAAACATCTTTGGCCATAAATTCTAAGAAGAATGGCTTACTTGTCGTAGCATCTACATTATCATTGAACACACCATTCAAATCAATTCTAGCTTCTGTAATATTCGCTACATAATCTACACCCATGACCTTGGGTACATCGCCTTGAATATACGCTTTGATATCATCAACACGTTTCATCGGTAAACCTGTTAATTCTGCTTCAATATTCATATACTCATGTTCGCTGTCGTAAATAATTTGACCATCATGATATGTAAGAACGAAAAAGCCTCTGTCTCGACAATAATCTACAATTTCATCGAAATCTTGCTTACCAATCGATTTACTTACTTCTACTTCTTCATTAGTCATGTTAATCGTTTTACTACCGTTATAACTAATAATATAGCTATGATGTTCAGGTAATTTTAAATCTCTAGCAGTTGGAATCATACCTTCAGTAGGTCTACCAGATGCTAAAACAACATAATAACCTTCATCTTGAATTGCTGTTAAATAATTTGCAGTTTCTTCTGATATCACATTATCTGAATTTAGCAATGTGTCATCCATATCTAAAACGACAACTTTATAATTTGTCATATCGCATTAAATCTCCTCTCTATTCTGCATTTAATACTATTTTACAATATAAAGCGTCTATTGGTATACAATTCGTTCTTTAACACCACTGATATTAATATCGACCAATTCAGAATGGCATGATACTACCTGACTATTTAAAGAGCGAACCAATTCCCCACTATTTTCTTTACGACTAAATATTAAAATAGTTGGTCCAGCACCACTAATTACAGTTGCATAGGCATTATGTTGACTAGCAATTGTTTTCACTTCATCAAATTCAGCAATTAAATGCTGACGATACGGTTCATGAAAGCCATCTTGTTGCATGAGTTTACCTGCTAATTCATAATTGTGCTGTGCTAATGCACAAATCATTGTATTACTAATTGCACTACTTTTAACCGCTTCACTATGTGTTAATTTTTGTGGTAAAGCACGTCTTGATGCTTCTGTTTTTAGTTCATAAGTTGGTATCGTTACAATCACATCCACGTCTGGTATGTCGATATGTGCAACTGACGTTTCTTTCGAGACATCATTATAATATCCAGCGATTAAACCACCATAAATGGTCGGCGCAACATTATCAGGATGTCCTTCGATTTCAGTCGCTAATTGTAATACCTCATGTTTAGACAGTTGGATATCACCAAAATAATTTGCGATATATATAGCTCCTACTAAAGCAGAAGCTGACGAACCTAACCCTCTTGCCAATGGAATATCACTTCTCATTTCGATACATAAATTAGGCAAGTCAACACTATATTTAGAAGCAACTTGTTGTGCTACATGATAAATAAAGTTTGTTTCGTCAGTAGGCAATTGCTTAGATGCATCATCATGGAAAATATATTCCCATTTTGTCCCTGATGTTTCCTTTACAGACAGATGCAAAAATTTATCTAAAGCCATACCTATAGAATCAAAGCCAACTCCAAGGTTGGCTGTTGATGCAGGAATTGTTAACTCCAAAACATTCGACATGTTATAAAGCTCCTTTAATATAATCGATAATGCTATCTTTATCATTTGGCAATGGCTTTATCGGATTATCTAGTAGTGAAATAGCAGTATCAGGATCTTTTAATCCATTACCAGTTAAAATAGCAACTACTTTTTTACCTTGAGGTAATTTACCTTGTCTATGCAATTTAATTAAACCTGCAATAGAAGCATTACTCGCTGGTTCACTAAAGACACCTTCTTTAGTTGTCATTAACTGATATGCTTCTAGAATTTCATCATCAGTAACACTATCTATTAATCCATTTGATTCTTTAAGAGCATTAGTCGCCTTATCCCAACTAGCAGGATTACCAATTCGAATAGCAGTTGCAATCGTTTCAGGATTTTTAATGACTTTATTTTGAACAATTGGTGATGCGCCTTCAGCTTGGAAGCCAAACATTTTCGGCAATTGTGATCCTTTAGCTTCATGATATTCTTTAAAGCCTTTCCAATATGCAGTAATATTACCTGCATTACCTACAGGAATCGCTAAAATATCAGGTGCTTCACCGTCTAATTGTTGTACAATTTCAAATGAGCCTGTCTTTTGTCCTTCGATTCTAAATGGATTGACAGAGTTTACAAGCTCGATTTCGCCACTTTTTGCAATTTCTTTTACAATTTCTAAAGCTTCATCAAAGTTTCCTTCAATAGAAACGATTTCTGCACCATACATTACTGCTTGCGACAATTTACCTAATGCAATTTTACCTTCTGGTATTACGACGATAGCTTTTAAACCTGCTCTCGCTGCATATGCTGCTGCAGACGCTGATGTATTTCCAGTCGAAGCACATATTACAATTTTCTTACCTTGCTCTTTTGCTTTTGTCACAGCCATTACCATACCGCGATCTTTAAATGAACCTGTCGGATTGGCACCTTCATACTTCACATATAAATCTATGCCTAGTATTTTAGACATATTTTCACAATGAATGAGTGGTGTATTTCCCTCGTTCAATGTTAATTTTGGTGTATTTTCATTTACTGGTAAATGTGCTTTAAACTCTTCTACTAATCCTTGCCATCTTCTCATTATAATTAAACTCCTTCTACTGGGTATACTTTGTCAACTTCGTATCCATGCTTAGTGATTAATTCTTCCGGTGATGATTCCAATCCAACTATAACAGCGGCATATGATTGATTATCGTAATTTGCAACTCTTAATGATCGGTGAAATGGTAATATTGCCTTTAACTCATTTTCAAAATTTTCAATTGAACCTTTGACATGATTCACTACTACAAAGAAATTGGATTTTTCTTTAATATTAATTTCTGCATCTGAATCCATCATTTCCCGTGTTTTATCTGTCTTTAATTCAAAATGTGGTGGCAATGTGTGTAAATCTGATTCAAAGAATAATGCTACATTCAATAAATCACTGACAACGGCACTACCTGTTGCTAAACTGCCTGCTCCTTTTCCATAAAACATCGTGTCACCAACAGCATCACCAATGACATAAATCGCGTTATATTCATCCTCTACAGCTGCTAATTGATGCTTTTTATCAATTAACGTTGGTTCTACCGATGCATTAACTTTGCCATTTTCATATATTCCCTTACCAATCAATTTAATTTTATACCCCAGTTGATCGGCTACATTAATATCAGTTAAAGTTACGCCACTAATTCCTCTTCGTTTAACGTCGTTTAATTTAATGACTTGGTTAAATGATAAATATGATGTAATGACAACTTTACGCGCTGCATCTACCCCTTCTACATCATCAGTTGGATCCGCTTCAGCAAAACCAAGTCTTTTCGCTTCATCAAGTGCTTCCTCAAATGTCGTTTGCTCTTTAGTCATTTTAGATAAAATAAAATTAGAGGTACCATTTAAAATTCCCATAAATTTTGAAATATTATTCGCATTCAAACCATTATTTATGGCATTTACGATCGGAATACCACCTGCTACACTCGCTTCAAACTTTAAAGCTACACCATTTTCTTCTGCTAAATCTTCTAAAAGTTTAAGATGTACTGCTAATAAATCTTTATTTGCGGTAATAACATGTTTTTTATTTTTAAGTGCTGTTCTTAACCAATCTACAGTTGGTTCAATTCCTCCCATGACTTCAACGATAATATCTAATGAATCATCATTTAAAATTTCATTAACATCTTCAGTTAAATGATATTGGCTAATATTTAGCGGTCTCTTTTTAGATTTATCTCGAACAAGAATATGCTTTATGACAATATCTTTATTTAATGTATCTTGAATTTGCTGTCGGTTCTCTTCGATGATTTTAACAACACCAGATCCGACAGTACCTAATCCTAATAATGCTATATTTAATTTTTTCATTTTATGTACCTCCGTTTGTGCTTTTGAGAAAAACAAATGTATTATTGAAAAACACTAGATGATAGTATAGTATAGAATTATTCTTTATTTTTGTAAAGTTCGTAATATTCAAAATATAAATACATAATATCATTCTTACTTACAAAACTGAATACAATTTTCTGATTTTTTAGAAAGGTTGGCATGCACTATGAAAGTTTCCAAATTCGGTGGTAGCTCCGTCTCCAATGCTACTCAAATTAAAAAGGTTTTAAATATTGTTAATTCTGATCCAGAGCGAAAGATTGTTATCGTTTCTGCTCCAGGTAAAAGACATGATAATGATATTAAAACAACTGATTTGTTAATCAGATTATATGAAAAGGTCATTAATCATCTTGATTATCATGATAAAAAAAGAGAAATTATTCAGCGTTATGATGATATTGTAAAAGAATTGCAAATGGATGAAAGTATTTTACGGACGATAGATGTGACTTTGGAACATTATATTAATCAATTAAAAAATGAACCAAAGAGACTATTAGATGCATTACTTTCTTGTGGTGAAGATTTTAATGCGCAATTGATAGCTTTATATAATAATAGTCAAGGTATACCAACAAAATATATATCACCGAAGGAAGCGGGTATTTTTGTTACTGACGTCCCACAAGAAGCACAAATATTAGATAGTGCTTACTCTGAAATTAAAAAATTAAGAGATTATGATGAGAAACTAATTATCCCAGGATTTTTCGGCGTATCTCATGAAGGATATATAGTTACATTTCCACGTGGCGGATCAGATATAACTGGCGCCATCATATCAAGTGGTGTTAGAGCTACAATTTATGAAAATTTCACCGATGTGTCTGGTATTTATAAAGCTAATCCAAATATCATCAAAGATCCTGAATTAATCGAAGAAATCACTTATCGAGAAATGCGTGAATTATCTTATGCTGGTTTTAGTGTTTTCCATGATGAAGCCTTACAACCACTTTATAAAGATCGCATCCCTGTGGTGATTAAAAATACGAACCGCCCTCAAGATAAAGGTACATTTATAGTGCATGATAGAGAAATAAATGCGAAAAATGTGATTAGCGGTATAAGTTGTGATAAAGATTTTACTGTTATTAATATCAAGAAGTATTTAATGAATAGACAAGTCGGCTTTACTAGAAAGATATTAGGTGTCTTAGAGGATAATAATATTTCATTTGATCATATGCCTTCAGGTATTGATACTATCAGTATCGTTATGCGTTCAAAACAAATTCAAAATAAAGAAACAAAAGTATTAAATGAAATTCGTCAAAAATGTGATGTTGATGAGCTAAGTATTGAGCATGATTTAGCAATTTTAATGATTGTCGGCGAAGGTATGAATAAAGTCATCGGTACTGCAAATAAAATTACACATGCCTTAGCTGAATCAAAAATTAACTTAAAAATGATTAACCAAGGTGCTTCGGAAATCTCGATGATGTTTGGAATTCATGTAGATGATGCTGAAAAAGCTGTATTATCTACATATGAGTTTTGCTATCACGGGGTTGCATTAAAAAACTTGTGTGATAAAAACTAATATAAAAGCAATTCGTAACACATGTATTCAACTGCGTTATGAATTGCTTTTTCTTAATTATTTATTGTTCTCTGGATTGCATCCTTAATACGTTGCTCACCTACTACAAATTTTAAAATAAAAAATTGATAGTAGCTTAATGCATCTATGACACGTTTATAATTGGAATAATGATGATACTGATGGTGTTGCATTAGATCATACATTAGAACGATCTCCGGTTTAATATAATCCACATCCCAATTTAAACTATGGAAGTAAATGTTACTCTTAGGTATACGTATATTCGGATCCAATCTAAAAATCCATTCATCGTTTACTACATCATAAACGAAAATACTCATTATTGTTGTATCATCATATTGCACATAAACTTTTGCAATTTTTGAAAGTGATAAATCTTCTTTAGCTATTGCTTGATCTTGCTTATCTATGTATAGTAACGCATATGATTGCGGAATAACTTTCACAATATCACTTAAACGCTTACGTTCCACGCATATTTCAACAATAGAAGGTAATTTTAATTCATCATTTAAGAAAAGCTGCATGGCAACTTCACCGTGAAATTTAAATAATTGCGATGATGTTTTCATTAAATTGTCCACTAATTGTTCTTTAGCATTCATTTCATTCACTCTCAAATACACCTCCTAAGCAAGCGCTTTCACAAATATCATTATACATTTTAAAATTAATGAATTCAATCTTCAAAATACTATGAGTGACCTAATTCTGTCATTTAAATGACCGTTATAACATAAATTCGACATAAACTTGAATTCACGAATCTTTCACGTCATATTCATTGAACATCAATATCTGTCAGTTTATAATTTGATTATAACAATGATGAACTAAAATCAACTAATAAAAATGTGGGAAATTGAATAACAATTAATCTTTATTAATTATTATTGTATACAAAGTTAAAGAAGTCAAAAAGGATTGGTGAAAAAATGTCTTTTTATGTTGTACTTATCATTATCATTGTAGCATTAATTGGTATATTAGTTTTAAATCAAAGGTATAGTAATAGTAAAATAGATACCGAAGTTTATGCAAGAAAGCAACTTATTAAAAAGAATAAAGCATTAAGTGCAGAAAATGCTGAATTAAGAAGTCAAATGCTGAGTTCTAATAATGATGTTGGACACCATGCATACAAAAATGCTAAAAGAGAATTACGCAAGATTTTAGATAGCTATCTCGAAAATGGTAAATTAAAATATTACGATATTATCGTTACAAGCAATTTAGCTACTAAACATCCGTTTTTCGAGTATGCACGTTCATTTGATTTTATCATTGTTTCAGATATCGGTTTAATAAACGTTGATGTAAAAAGTTGGGGTGAAAAAACATTTTATCACTTTGATGTACCTGATGAGCATGATACAGAAATGAGCAATAGTAATATTGAAAAAGTTGTCGGTCATTACATTAGCCAGCAATATCATGATCAGTTTAATTCATCAAGAAAGTCTATCTATACTTTTACAGAAACAGTTCAACCAAATCGTGTTATTTATGATTTTTATGATTATGATCCATATCAATTAGCAGCAAATAATGCTAAAGCATTAAAGGATCATATTGAACAAAACTTTAACTTTAAAGTCCAAAGTACCGGTGTTATTTACTTTAGTGATGGTACAGTTAATATCATTCAAGGTTCTGAAGAAAGAGATAAATATGTTGATACCGTTTCAACAAAATCTTCATTACGACGTATTATTAGCGAAGCCATAGAGCTATCTAAACACCCTTTAAATAAAGAACAGGTTGATCAAATCACAGCTATATTCAAGTAAAATCAAAGGCATAATAATCCATTACGCTCGATACGCACTATGGTTATTATGCCTTTAAATTATTTCTTTATATATAAAGTTATGGTAATAATAAATCGATGCTTCAAGTATATTTTACTTTAATATATATAATCACCTATTTAATTATTTACTCCAAATATTTAATTTCTGTTGTTTAGCTTTATTTTGTGCTTCTATAAATACATTTCTATATTTGCCATTTGGTGAAAAATACTTCTCTCTAGCAAGTCCCTTTTCCACTAATTCCTTATTGTACATACGATCTTTACTTATCCATACATACGCCAATGTTCTACCATAGCGATCTTGTTTTTCTTTATCATATTCTAAATAAACATCTTGATTTGTTAATGTCTTCTTACTATAATTTGATGCTTCTTTGCCAAATGGTTGTACAGGCGTATTCGGTTTCACCGTTTCTGGCGTATCAACCCCTATAAGCCTAACTTTAATTTCTTTACCATTTTGATTTGCAATAAATGTATCACCATCCACAACTCTTTGAACATGTACTTTATCTTTACCATTTAAATCTTGTACAGTTTCATGATTCGTCCCCTTTTTGAAAGGACCCGTATGATTCATAAATTGAAATGCTAATACACCTACAATAATGATGGCTACCACAATCATAGCAAGCGATTTATTTGACTTCATATTGCCACCTACTTCTCTTTTTTCATTCCGATTAATCATATAAAAGTTAAGAAATATCGTCAATAGCCATATCTACATATTTCAATATTTTGGAAAGCTATAGCATGATATAATGTTATTGTTAAGGAGTGAAAATAAATGAACATTTCAAATGAAAATACAGTCACATTAATTGCAGTAATTATCGCAATTATCATTGGTATTTTCCTACAAATATTTTTCAAATTACCATTAATAGTGACGGCAGTACTATCTATTTTATTGGGTATCTTTGTAGGCTTTATCGTTTACTTGATTGTTTCGTTTTATAATAAGCGAAAAAATTAGTTAACAAATCTAAAATGCGAGTACCAAAATAAAAGTATTGAGTAAGATTTTGATTATTGACTCACTTTCCAAGTCTCTTAAATCAAAACACTCAATACTTTTTTGTTTGTATTTAGATCCAGCCTTTTTCATTTGCCTTTTTCCAAGCATCAAAACGATTATCTGCAAATAATTTATCAATTATAACAGATGTATAATTTCTAACTGTTCCATCTGTCAAAAATAATTTTTCACTTATTTCTTTACTACTTAAACCATTGCCAATTTCCCTTAATACAATTTGTTCTTTGGGCGTTAATGGGTTTTTATCTACAAAAAATGAAGTCATCAATGTGGCGCTATATTCTTTCTCTCCGTTATTTACTTTATTAATGGTTTCCACCAATTCTTCTATAGAACGTTCTTTTAAAACATATGCATCCACATCATTCACAACTGCTTTTTCAAAGTATCCCGGTCTTTTAAAAGTTGTTACAATAATCACTTTAATATTCAAATGCTTTTTTCTAATTTCCGCTAAAACTTCAAGTCCAGTCATGCCTGGCATTTCTATATCTAAAATAACAACGTTAGGATTATATTCTTCAATAAGTTTCATTGCATCGAGACCATTATCAGTATCTGCTAAAATTTCAAAATCACCATGTAGTTTAATTAATTGAACCATTGCCTGTCGTAACATATTTTGATCTTCTGCAATAATTAAAGATGTCATGCTATTCCTCCTGTTGAGATTTCAATGATTATTTTAGTTCCATTTGTTGAGTCGACTGCTAAAGTTCCATTTAAATGTTGTACACGCTGTGAAATACTTTTCACCTCACAATCACTATCGATACCTTTGCCATCATCTTCAATCATAAGCAGTAATTTATGATTGTTTACAGTTTTTAATTTACCATGAACTTTTAAAGCATTTGCATGTTTAATAACATTATTTATCGCTTCACGCGTAATCATAACTAACATAGATTGTTTAGTAGGACTTAATACTTGCGCTAATTCTTTATTTTCAAATGTAAAATCAATATCAGCATCTTTTAAAACTTTACGTATACTATCAATCTCTTCAATAAATGATGGTAATTTTACATCATCAATAATTTCTCGAACTTTGTTCAATGATTCACGAGATAATTTATTAATTGCTAATAATTCAGCTTTTACTTTTTCTACATCAGTATCTATTAGTTTATAAGCTAATTCTGATTTTAATGATAAACTTGCAAACACATGCCCTAACGTATCATGTAAGTCTTGACCAATTCTATGTCGCTCTTGTTCAGCAATTAATGTATTAATATGTCTATTTTTTTCTGCTATTTCTTTTTGATATTCACGGTTTTTCATTTTTTTAAAATTATCTAGCATTATTAACGATATAACGACATAATAAACCATCATTGCAACAAAATAGTTGTTATACAATAAGTACGTTATTATTGTACATATAATCATTGTTAGTATGAAAAGATTAGTTGCCGTTTTTTTAACATTATTTTTAAAAGTAAATGGAACGGCAAAAGCACTATAAAAGAAAAACAAACTTAGCATTGGATGTACACTGAAAACAAAATAACAAATAATAAAATAATGAATAATCAACAAAATGTAAAACATTAATGTATTAAGTCTATTATTTACTATAACTAATATAAGATACGACAACGAAAAGACAATGACTGATATAATATACAACCATTTGGGACCATATACTTCATTAAAAAATATACCGGCAATAGGAAAAATCAGATAAAGTATAGACGATATTTCAGCAATTGAAGTATCTTTTAAAAATTTCATATTTTATTCCGCCCTTTTAAAATGACTAATACAATATACTGCTATTATACTCCCTAAAACATACAAGAGTATTATAGCAAATGATATTAAATTGATATGATGATTTGAAGCAATATCTACACCTAGTTTACGCAAATGATAGCTCGGTAAAACATGAGCAACATGTTGAAGCCAATTTGGAAATGTGTTTATCGGAAACCACAATCCACCTAATACTGCTAAACCAATTGTTACGATATTAGCTAAAGCACTTGTTTTTTGAATATCATTTAACAAAGAAAATAATATGCCAAAAGTTATTAATAGAGACGCACCTAACCATAAAAATATTCCTGACTCTAACCATTGAACTGCACTCATTGCAACACCTTTATAAAAATGTCCAACCATAAAAATAACTAATATCGCTATTGCAAATTGCAGCATAGTTTTCACTACTTTTGAAATATAATAACTAGTAAAAGTAAATGGTGTTACCATTAATCTTTGGCGCCATTCATTTTGTTTTTCATTAATAATATCTAATGGAAAAGTTAGTAAACTAAAACTTAACAAACTATAAACCGTCATACTATACATATACTCTTTATAAAATTTAGGTTTAACATCTTCCGGCAATTCCAATATCGAAGTAAATAATATATAGAATATAACAGGAAATAAAATAGATAATATTAATGTTGTTTTTTTAAGCATTATAACTTTAAATTCGATTTTCAAGTAACTTAGTATCATAATTAGATCCCCTTTGCTTTTTATTGTTGAAGTATGAATCAACAATTGAGACTTTTTGTATTTCAATATCATCCAAATTAATATGAAGTTGTTGAAGATATAAAATCGTATCATTTACATTTGAAGTAATAATTTTGATAGTGCCATTATGATTTTTTTGAATAACTAAATCATCTTTATCTAGTTTTAACTTTCTTATATATTCATCGGATAACGTAATCTGAGATTGCTGATTGGATCTAATATGTGACGTTGAATCATTAAGTATTATTTCTCCATTTTCAATGAGAATAATTTTGTCTGACATACGTTCGACTTCTTCAATATAGTGCGATGTATAGAGTATCGTTCGATTATCTTCTTTTAAATTTTCAATAATTGACCAAAAATATTCTCTAATTTCTATATCCATAGTCGATGTTGGTTCATCTAATAAGATCAATTGTGGTTGTCCGATTAAAGATAATACAAAATCGAGTAATCGTTGTTGACCACCAGAAAGTTTATTTACAAATTGGTTCAGTTGACTAGAATCAAATTTCGTCAGTTCTATTATTTCTTCCAATGGTAATGGATTTTCGTAAAATGATTGATATAAGTTGATAATCTCAATAACTTTTAATTGATCTGGAAACATCGTTTTTTGGAACATTATACTGCGATTTTCACTTTGTAATAACTTGTCTTTATCAAATATCTCACCAGAATTAGCATTAACATTACCAATTAATATATCAATTAACGTTGACTTTCCAGCACCATTTTTTCCAATTAAAGCGATACATTTACCTTGTTCAATATCGAACGAAATATTTTTTAGAACACATCTTTTATTAAATGACTTGTTGATATTAGATATTTGAATCAATTTAATCACCTCTATTTTTTTCTTAATTTAATATTAGTAAATTTATTAGATTTAAAATAGAACACTTTGTCATAGATTTGAAATGACAAATGTCATTATTAGGTTTACATAATATATTTATCGTTATTTTAATTTTGGGCAAAATAAAAAGAGCCTCTATAATCGAGACTCCTTACAAATAAATTATAAAATTGGCGAAACTAATTTTGCTAACGATTCTTTGAATTTAACAGACAGCGGTCTATTGGCATATGATTCTTTGGTTAGTTGTTTTGATTTTGTAATATCATGTTCATAAGCCACCCTTAAATCCTTAGCAAGATTTTCATCATATACAAAGGCATTTACTTCAAAATTTAATTCAAAACTTCTAAAGTCCATATTTGCTGTGCCCACTGATACGATTTCATCATCAATTAAGCACATTTTAGAATGTATAAATCCATTTTCATACGTATAAATTTTAACACCACTTGATAATAAGTCAGAGGCATTTGAAAATGTCGCCCAATAAACTAAAGGATGATCTGGCTTACATGGAATCATTAGATGAACATCTACACCTGATTTAGCTGCAATTTTAATGGCATTTATATATGAGTTATCCGGAATGAAATAAGGCGATTGCAAATATACCGACTTCTTAGCGCTCATAATCATTTTTGTATAACCATATTCAATTTGATGCCAGTCACTAGCTGGGCCACTTGCAGCTATTTGAATTGGTGAATTGCCCAATGGTCCGTTCTTTTTAGGGAAATACTTAACATCATATTCAAACTGTGGACGGTGCGCTTGCGAATTCCAGTCTAAAATAAATCGCAACTGCAGTGCATCAACCGCATCCCCTTGTATACGTAAATGCGTATCTCTCCAATACCCTAGTTTACCTAATCCTAGATATTCATCACCAATGTTAAATCCTCCGACATAACCTAGTTGACCATCGATTACGATGATTTTTCTATGATTTCTGTTATTCATACGGAAATTTAATAAGGGTAATTTAGAAGCAAAAAATGCTTCAACTTCGCCACCTAATGATTTAAAGTGATCAAAATTTGCCATCTTAACATTTTTAGATCCAACATCATCATATAATATTTTTACTTCTAGACCTTGTTTCAATTTTTCTTCTAAAGCATGTAAAATTCTTTTACCTAAACCATCTAAAGCGAAAGTATAGTACTCTAAATGGATATATTCTTTTGCATTTTTAATATCTTTTAAAACTTGATCATATAAATCATTTCCATCAATGAAATGATCAACTTTATTATTTTCAGTTAAAAAACCATCTTGATCCATCAAAAGCATACGTACTAAATCATGATGTTTTTGAACTTGTTTGTTATCAGTACCATAATTACCTTTATCAAAGCTTTCTATTTGTTGTTTTAAAAGTCCCTCGAAATCCGTTAACACGTTACCATTGTTTTTATTCAATTTACGTGCCGAAACGGTTCTACCAAAAAACAAGTAAAGAATAAAACCAATCAATGGTAAGACAAAAAGTACAAATAGCCATGCCCAAGTTGAACTCGCTGTACGTCTATTTCTTTCTAAAAAGATAATAATAAAAGCCAATACTAAATTAATGATGAATCCAATGGCTAAAATAATGGTAAAAAGTGTTCCTAAATCATTTGAAAATGTATATCGCATAGTCTTTTCTCCTATAAAGAAAGGCACAAAAAACATTTTGCACCTTTCACATCATATTATTTATTCACAGATAAAGTTAAAATTGCATTGAATTCTTCTTCATTATTTGGGAATGTTCTTTCTTCTATTTCTTTAATAGTAATATTTACTAATTTTAAATTTGTAGCTTCTTCAGAACTTAAAAAAGCATTAATGTTTTTTTCTAATAACTCTAAAGTCTCAGCTGTAAAAGTTTTAAGTTTAATTTGTTCCATTTAAATCCCCTCTTTTCTCTATTTCCTAAATCATAGAACTTTTAACAGTAAAATTCAATCATTAATATATGTGTTCCAGCACGAAAAGTCGCTATAATTAAAAATTAATTAATTTTCTTAATGTATTGTTTGATGTATAATATATTTATTCAACTTCGCGATAATGCGATACAAACTTTAACAATTCACAATACATTTTAAATATCGAACTAGTTTTGAAATTAGTTTATCTTATTAAAATGCTGATATTAGTTTTAGGGGGAAATGTAGTGATTTCATTTGAAAATGATTATTTAGAAGGTGCTCATGAAAAAGTATTAAAACGATTAGTAGATACAAATCTTGTACAAGCTTCGGGATATGGCTTTGATCAATTCACAGCTCAGGCAATTGAAAAGATTAAAGATACAATTGATTGTCCAAATGCTACTATCCGTTTTTTAGTAGGTGGAACGCAAACCAATCAGGTTGTTATTAATTCAATGTTAGAAAGCTACGAAGGTGTATTGTCAGCGGATACGGGACATGTTGCTGTACATGAAGGTGGTGCTATTGAATTTAGTGGTCATAAAGTAATTACGTTAGCATCTAACGAAGGAAAAGTTAGTGCTTCAGATGTTGAAACTTACATGGAGACATTTAAAAGTGATTTTAAAAAGGACCATATGGTATTCCCAGGAATGGTATATATTTCTCATCCTACAGAATATGGCACATTATACTCTAAATCAGAATTGGAAGAGTTATGTAAAGTATGTAAGCAATATCAGCTTCCATTATTTATGGATGGTGCACGATTAGGGTATGGATTGATGAGTGATCAATCAGATATGACTATTAAAGACATCGCTAAATATTGTGATGTATTTTATATAGGTGGTACGAAGATAGGTGCATTATGCGGGGAAGCCATTGTTTTTACGAAAAATAATGAACCGAAACAATTTACCACTCGAATCAAACATCACGGTGCCCTTTTAGCAAAAGGACGGTTAACAGGCATACAATTTTTAGAATTATTTACGGACAATTTATATTTTAATATAAGCAGACATGCTATCGAAATGGCAAATAAGATGAAAGACGGGTTTAAAAATAAAGGCTATCGTCTTTACTTTGATTCTCCAACCAATCAACAATTTTTTATTTTAAGTAACGAGAAAATAGCAGAGTTAGAACAAAAAGTTAAATTTGCTGTTTGGGAAAAATACGATGATCAACATCGTGTTGTTAGATTCGCAACCAGCTGGGCGACAACCGAAGAAAATTTAAACAAACTATTAGAATTAATCTAATAATGCTGTTATGTGTCATCTGACAAATCATTTATTAATTAAGATCAGTTGAGTAGTTGTGTTTATTGATTTATATGAAACTACTCATTTGAAGCCGTTGATGATATAAAATTACATTATTCCAAAACAAGATACTACAGATTATTGAGTATCTTGTTTTATTTTATATATTTAAAAATGTTAATTTGTGCTGTATTTACTTTAATTTGACGAGATTTGAGAAGTATTATGATGGTTATAGTTATTTTATGAAAGTGATGTATTAACAATCGAATTACTAAATTTATTTTGGTAGGAATATCGATGTTTAGTTTAAATGAAATGAACTATTTAAGTTTTTAATATGGAGATCTTTGTGACTTTTCGATGATTAAGATTTTTATAGGTGTGCATCTTTACAAATAAATTTTGTGTTTAAAATTGAGCTTAGAAAATCAATAGGTTTAGATGAGGATATTGTTGAAGGTATGTGTCTTGTATCCTTAGTTGTTATAAAAGCGCAAAAAATGGCATCACTTTATCTTTATCTGTGTAGAAAGGATGCTATTTAGAAATTATTTTAATAATCTAATACTTTTTATCTCAGTTTCATCAAACGAATAAACAGCAAAATCAGTCTGTATATCTACAACAAGATTTCCTGTTTCACTCTCAAATTCATTTTCATAGTCAGTTACAAACCCTTCGTATTCTTCATTATTCAAAAGCGTGATAATAACATCTTTACGATATGCATCTTCAATTCTCAATACTTTTCACCTACTTATCAATATAAGGTACTATATGAGCACCTGTCTTCGAATAATGCACTTTTCCTTTTCTGGTTTCAATATACACATTATCGATATGTACTTTTCCAATAATTTGATTAAAATTAATAATCTCTTTCATATCAAATAGCTCATCACTTAATATTAGATTGCCTGTTGACATTTTTTCTCTTAACAATTCATTCAATAAATCTATAGAAAGTATTGTATAGCTAGGCAATTTCTTATTATTTAAAATGGCTCTTTTTTTATTTTCATTATATAGATGATGACCTAACATATGTCCATTTTGTTTTTCACAATTTATTTCTATTTTTATTTTACAACTTTCAATCATTTCTTTCATCTGGTTTTTAGCTTTTTCTTGTAATTTTGCTTCTTTTACTTCTACCTGATATTTACCTTCACGCTCTTTAAAGAACTTGTCTCGCCAACTGCCAACATGTGGCACTGTGGTACTTCTACACTAAGAATGCATAGGTGGCGCATTCACACCTGGTATCATATCTTTAACTTTAAATATTTTTCCGTTGAGTGAATGACATAATTTAGATGTTTTACTATCTATTTTGGCAACATATTTATATTCGCCATCTTCACCAAGTTCTTTTAAATATGTTAACTTTTGTGATTCTGCATTTTCAGTAAATAGTTAAAAAAGCGTATAATAATAGCACCACCTTCTCTTTATCTGTGTAGAAAGGATGCTATTGATATTTAGACTTTGATTGATTAATTTCTTTTTCTAATTCTTCTTTCTTCGATAATTCATCCATATGCTTAAAAAAATCTTCTATAGAAATGTAACCATCTAATTGTTGAATTGACATAATGTATTACTCCTATTTGTCCTTTCGTTTTATATATGTTTTATTATAAAGTTGCTTTAGAATATTATCAACTATCGCTTCATTATTTCTCATAGTTATAGATTGTTTTATATCTTTCATAATTTTATAAACTTGAGACTGATTATATAATGAAGTTTTACTTATATGTTTTACTACACTATAGTTAGTAACAATAGTCGTTGTTTGGATAGATTTATTTCCAATAAACATCTTTAAACCATTCAATGAAAATCCTGATTGTCCAGGATGGTTATGTAACATAACAATTGAATTCGGTTTACTGTTAAATAATAATTCGGTTGCTTGTTACCCTGGCACAAAAGATACACTATCTTGATCGCCATATACTTTTGTAACTTTACCACCTTTTAATAAATAAGCTACTTCATTTTAGCTAACTTCTCAGCTTCTTGAACTGCATCTTTAATATGTTCATCTGATTTTTTGCGTTCTCTAGCTATACGCTCTTTAATCAATTGTGATACTTCTTCTTGAGAAAATGTTTTCTCATTCTGTTGTGATTGTTCATCACTGTTGTCTAGTTGCTCTTCGTTCTGAGTTACGTCAGTAATATTACTTTCATTTTTCTCCATGAGACATACCTCCGTTTATAGTCTGTCGACTGATATTGCATACTTGCTTTTAAAATGTCATCAGCACGTTTTGGACAATAAAAAATAACCTTCACATTGGAAGGTTAAAATTAGGTATAAAAATAGCACCACTTTCTATATTTTTGTGTAGAAAGGATGCTATTCTGTAATTATTTGTATGTCTTTAATATCTGATTCATCAATAGAATAAAAACCTAAATCTGTTTCTAAATCCATGCAATAGTTACCAGAATCACTTTCTAACGGATTTTCAAAATCTATAACAAAACCTTTTAATTTTTCATCATTTTTTAGTGTAACTATAACATTTTTACGATATACATCTTTGATTAACATTTTACTTCTCCTTACTTACAAATGGTACTATATGAGAACCAGTTTTGGAATAATGTATTTTACCATATGCAGTATTAATATATTTTCCACATGCATAAGCTTTTCCTATAGTTTTTTCGAAATTAATTATTTCCTTACGATTAAATCCAAATTTATCTACTAATATTTTGCCAGTCATTGAATATTTCTTTAATAAATCATTTAATTCTTCTATAGAGAGTATTGTATAGCAAGGAAACCTCTCATCATTCTGCAATGCATAAATTTTATTTTTTAAATATAATTTATGACCTAAAAAATATCTATTCTGTTTTTCAGGATTTATTTCTATTTTTATTTTACCACTTTCAATCATTTCTTTAACTTTAAATATTTTTCCGTTGAGTGAATGTCATAATTTAGATGTTTTACTATCTATTTTGCCAACGTATTTATATTAGCTATTCTCCATCAAGTACTTTTAGATACTTTATTTTCAATAAAAAAGTATAATAAAATAGCATCTCTCTTTATCTGTGTAGAAAGGATGCTTTAATACCATGCATATATATATTCATTCGGAAATTTATTTTCATCAATAAAATTTAATATTGCATGAAATGATTTATCTCTATAAACTAAAATACATTTTTCATTTTCAACTTTTGATAATTTATAGTCAATTACCTTTGAATCTAATTTATTTACTGTTATTTCGCCTTTCCCTTTTTCTATTTTATCTTGTGGAATATATTCATATACTATAACTTGATTATCTTCTTTTAACTTCCTCATAATAATCAATCAAATCACCCTATTTCTCAATATAATTAGAAAAATTGTATTTTCTTTCTACAATCCCATGTGCTTCTCTATAGTAATAATTATATTTATTCATCAAATAATGTTCAAGTGCCTCTTGACGAAGTAGTATTAAATCTTGTTTTTTATTGTTTTTCCTTCTCTTAAACATTGCCAACTTACTGCAATATTATAATCTGGATAGAAATTATTAATACAGTTATCTAATCATATTTATTCTCAAACAAATGTTCATAAGCTCTTTTAACTAGGTTTTAATTCAAATTGGTATTTTTAGAAATTATATCTACTTCTATATCTTTATTCCTTTGACGTACTGATTTATAATACATTTTTTCTTTTTTAAATTATATAATCATGTCTTAACTCAATCTTCGATTGGAGGTTATTTAATTGAGACATGACATTTATGAAGGAGTGCTATTTTACATTACGAAAGGTATTAAACCAAATTATGCTGAGCTTGGTCTACAATATAATTGTGATCCAAGAACAGTTAAAAAATATTATGAAGCAGGAAAAGAAAATGAATTAGAACGACTGAAGAAAAGACAACAAAATAAGAAAGCATCAAAACTAGATCCATTTAAAGAAATTATTGATAAAAAAATTTAATTAGGATGTACTGCTATGTCCATTTAAAAAAATAGAGAAAAAGGGATATGAAGGTAAATATACTATTCTACGAGAATACTGTAAAAATAAAATACAAAATGAGACTAAAAAAATAACATTTTTTTGAAGATAATATAAATATTTGTTTCTTAGATAACCGTGTTGTTGGTAAAACACACCTAACAATCTCATTAGGAATTGAGGCATGTAAACAAAATATAAAGACTAGTTTCTATACTTTCAAAGAATTAATAGACTTATTAACTGTCACAGATTCCAAAGAAATCATTAATAAAACATTAAAACAATTAAGCAGAATAGAGTTACTTATCATTGATGAAATTTGTTATTCTGCCATCACCAAAGAACAAGCTGATTTATTCTACCAGTTAATGTCACTAAAATATGAAATGAAATCAACAATAATTACGACTAATATTACATTTTCGAGTTGGGGAGAGTCATTTAGTAATAAGATTGTATCAGCAGCTATAATTGATCGGTTAGTTCACCATTCAAAAGTATTTAAAATTACTGAGAATCATATCGATTAAAAGATTATAAAACCGAAAAATCATTAAATATACGACAATCTTAAGCTGCTAAAAAACTACATTTTCAAACCGCTATTGACATTAAGATTATATAAAAGGCAAATATTAAAGCTAAAATTCCGATTAGATAATTAATAAAGATTATTATTCTAGTTTTAGTTAAGTTTGTCATTTTCATCACCTCGTAATATAATACGAGGGAGGGGATATCCCCCTCTATAAAAAACATTTTTATTATTGTGGCAAGTGTTGCAAAGCCTAAAGTGTAGTTCCGGAAGATTTCGCTTTTGGCTTTTGCGATATTTGCCATTTTTTCTTCTCTTTCTAATCTGTCCTGTATCCAACACGTTTTTGTATAACTTTTTTCGGTTTTTTACATAAAAAATAACCGCATCAATAAAGATACAGTTATTACTTATTTATATTCAGAACAATATGTTTAACCTTTTTACTTAGCTAGTCAAAAGTTCTTTCTCAGTTTTCTTAAGTCTTTCTTTTTTATCTAAACCAAGATGTAATACAAATTTATATATTTTTTCAATAAAATTATTAACTTCTTTTAATGAGTCAAACATTTTATATTCAATATTCTCAAAGTAGAAATTATTAACAAACTTTTTCTTATAATTTTTTAATGATTGATTAGTTTGTTCGAATTCACATTTAAGCCCATCCAAAAACATATTAATAAGTTCTAAATTGCCTATTTCATCATCAAATGATAAAATTTTTCTTCTTTGGGTTATAAATTTAATTTCATTCTTATGATAACTTCCCCCTATAATTTCAAATGCCACACCTACAGCTAAATTACAATGGAGATAAATATCTGGATAATAACTTAAAATCGAATAATTCACTTTGAACATAACAAATCACTCCTTGTATAGTGGTGAAGCAAGTATTATTATTAAATTGTAGGAGGGAAAGTCCCTCCTGACTCATTAAAGCTCAAATGTCCATTCAATCTTTATAAAGTAGAGATTTATTAAGATTAACAATTTGGTACATTTGAGCTTTTTTATTTCCTTCACTCGCACCTACTTAAACTTATATGTTCATTATACAAATATAAATAGCTATAATAATTTAATGGAAATGCCCCCTTCGAAGTAGACATTGAAAAAATGAAAACTTTGAAGGGAGCATTTCAAGGCGATCCATTCCAATCTATTTTATCATTTAAAACTTAACTCTTATTTTCCCTTATTCGATGCTAATTTCGTGCAATAAATTCTAAATGAAACGACATACTCCTTTTTCACAAATTGGAATCTACTATTTTTGTATTTTAATTATTATAATATCCATTTACCATATGATTTTTATTAATAGTTAAATCAAATAAACATAGCTTGATTAATTTATACAGTAGTTATATTACAAAACTTTATTGGCATATTCATATAATTTTTCTGTTGTATTCAGGGTTAGATTATCTACTTCGCGTTTGCCCTGTCTTAATTGTGAAAGTACATATTGAGAAACTCCAGTTTTTTTAGAAATTTCATATCCTGTTAAATTACTTTCAATTAATTCAATTATCTTTTTCTTGTATTCTGACATTTTTTCATCTCCATATCTGTACAATTTTTACTGCTTTTTTCGAAATTCTGTGAACTCAATGTATTTTTTATTTATAAATGATTTTATTATTTTTCTATTTATTAATGGCTATCAACACTTCATAATAGTTAAATTTTATATTTTCAATTTTTGTTTCTACATATTAACGACTTTTCATCATCAATTACTTTGTCAAAGATAAACGATTTGTCTTGTATACCTTACGCCTTTTACTAAACTTCAATGTTTAGTATTCATTGAAGTTTACAACCACTTCTAAAGTTTAACCTTTTATGTATTTTTATTAGATTAGTGTCTTTCAATATTCAAACTACTAATTACAGTAGTCTATTAAATTTGAGATATTGAGATATCTTTAGACTTTAATTTTTCCGGAGTCATATAGACTTCTCAAATACTATACATTTATTTCATAATTTTGAACCCTAATATTACTAGAATAATTATAAACGTCCCTATTAAAAATTCTATTTTCTCTTTTTTATTTGTTTTTCGCACTTTAATAGTCATCTTCATTTTACTAATGGTAAGAAAGTAATATTTTATTCAAAGAATATGACTTCGTATTAAATCAAACCTCACATTCTTATTAGTTTGCAAATTCAATAGTCCTATCAGAATTGAAATCAAAACATTCAAACTATTTTATCGTTTTTACTTCCTCGACCATTTTCACCTCCTTATAATCTATATAAATTATGTTTACCACACGATTCTTTACATTCGATGAATTAATTTTGTTAAGAAACATTTAGCCATGTAACTTTGTAATAAAAACATTTTCAAATAAATGTACCAAAAACTTCCATGAAATAAAGTATACTTTTCATATCTATTAATTTTAGAATCATAAAACCAAATGCTATATTATAATATAATTATCACAAATCAACATATATGCCAATTACACAATTTAATATTAAAAATTGTCAATGATAAATAATTCGCACAAACATTATTACAAAATATGTATAGTATAGAATACTGCATTAAAGTTAACTTATTTACTGTGTTCAGCCTTTTATATCATCACTTAAAGATCATTTAAATTTTTATGGAAATGATAATATAATAATGCATACTTTTGATTGTTTAAACATGTACAATTTTAAAAACCTAGAGATAATTTTATTGAGGTGGACAAAACGTGGACAGACAACCATGAAATCATTAGAAATTTAATTTCTTGTCCACCTAACCTAACAAAATATTTTTGTTAACATTCTGTTTTATTTTCTAATGTTCTTTGATATTCATATAACTTGATTATCGTTTTAAATTTAGCTTCTTTTATTTTGGTTTTACCTACCTTTAAATCAGTAACTGTTTGACGTGGTACACCTGAGTTTTTTGAAATACTATATGGTGTATTGTTAGTTAATAACTTTTCTATTTCACTTATAATAGTTTCAATCTCATTCATTTTTAATCACACTCTTTTTCTATTTATAATTATAATAATCCTAATGCAGTAACTACGTTTAGCAATACATTGTTTCTTTGTAGTTGCCAAACTAGTTAATTCATAAACTAATACCTAATAGTATTGGCGTTTTTTATTATATATTGATAAAATTTCTTGTCTTCATATATTCTATATTATTTGATAATTTTTTATTTATATTCACATTAAGCTATCCATATTTAATATACTTTAAAATTAGATGATTTAAAAGGCTCACTCCATGATATTTCAAAAGATATGGTCTTATTTTAATCTTCAATCATTATTTCTGATTGTTTTTGGTAATTATAGAGTTTTTCCGCTGTTTCTAAAGTTAAATTATTCACTTTTCTTTTCCCGCTTCTTAATTCACTTATACCACCATAAGAAACACCAGTGTCTTGATTAATTCTATAATTAGATATTGTTTTATCATTTAGTAATTTTTCTATTGTATTATAAATTTCTTTAAACTGGTTCATTATTTTTGTCAAAATGAAAGAAAAGTTTATTTTTTTCTAGTTAAATTAATAATAAATAATATTAAAGTTGCAATGTTAAGATAGAGAGTTAATTTTTTCCTTAATTCTCTTGTCATAAATACCACCTCCCTATTTAATGTGGTAAAGGTCTTTTGTTCTTTACCTTTTTAAAAGAACGATTTGATAAAATTAAGTACTTGAATTATTTTGCTCGTCACAGCTATTAGAAATTTAATTTTGCTATTCATTCTTTTTCTTTAACCATTCTTATCATTTTTTCTCCTTTCCTCTTTATAGTTATTTAACATTCCACAAATTGTTGTAAGTGATATGTTTGAATTCCCATATCCAATGACAAGATTTATAATTTGCAATTCTAAATTATAATAACCTATATTTTTCAAAATCACTTTGTTTTATGATTAACATCCATCTAAGAGCACCTAAAGGTTTTTATGTAATGTAATAAACATTTCCATTTATACATATACATCTTGTAAAAAAGAAAGAACTCCATATATACTCAAAAGGTATACTGAAGTTCTATATATTATATAAAATTATTATACTATTTCGAAAAACATAAGCAAATCACTAAACATGATTTCTTTCACTTTTAGAAAACTTTTAATACTATAGTAACATCCACTCAGTCACTAGATTGGGCAGTTATTATACGCCTATTGAACTCAATGCTTATATTATAATACCTTTTTCGCATATTCATATAAGATTTTTGAATTCTTTAAGCTTAAATTTTCTATTCTTCTTTCTCCACGGCGCATAGCATTAATATTACCGTAACTTATCCCAGTATCTTTATTAATTTGATAACTCGATATCTCTTTGTTTTCTATCAACTTTTTGATTGTATTGAATATTTCATCATAGCAATTCATAAATTAGATGAGGCGAAATTTTTAATTTTTTAGAATATCAATAGTAGTATAACTAAAATGAAAATACCGATCGATAAACAAAAAGATATTTTTTGTTTTGTTTCTCTTTTCATATAGTATTACCCCCTTAATAATGAGTAGTAAGGTCCCTCTTTTCTGGGTCTTACCTTAGAACGTTCTGCAAATGAATTCGATGAGAAGTAATATGAATGTGGCTATTTTCAAGTAATACTCAACGTTTTCGCGACGTTCTTTTATCACCTCATCTCATCACCTCCAAATATATTAAAATTCATGTGAACTAAAATATAGAATGGTCTTCCCCAGCTTTAAAAAAATAAATACACAAAATACTTACTTGACCAAAACTTGACCAAAAGTTGCCCAATCGTAACAAAAGACACATTTTACACCTTAAAAAGTTGCCCAGTTAAATCAAAAAAGAGCTAAAGCAAAATGCTCTAGCCCTTGATATTACTGATTTCCCATCATTGTTTAGCGTATTAATATTGCTTCATGTACTGATCTCTTTCCCATTCAGATACTTGAGTTCTGTAGTAATCCCATTCAATTGATTTTGAATTAATAAATTGATTATAGATATGTTTTCCTAAAGCTTTTTTAATAACTTCATTTTCACGCATTGCTTTTAATGCTGTGTAAAGTGTTGAAGGTAAGTCTTGAATGCCTACTGCTTCACGTTCTTCACGATTCATTTCGTAAATATTTTGGTTAACAGGTTCTGGAACTTTTAATTTATTTTTAATACCGTCTAAACCAGCTTCTAAAATTGCAGCTAACGCCATATATGGGTTCGCAGCTGGGTCAACTGAACGTACTTCAATACGAGTTGATAATCCTCTTGAAGATGGTACACGGATTAACGGTGAACGGTTTTTACCGCTCCATGCAATATAACATGGTGCTTCATAACCAGGAACTAAACGTTTGTATGAGTTTACTAATGGGTTACATACCGCTGTAAATCCACGTGCGTTTTTAAGTACACCAGCTGTGAATTGGTAAGCTGTTTCTGTTAAGCCCATTTCAGTATTCGGATCAAAGAATGCATTTTCTTTACCTTTGAATAATGAAACGTTAAAGTGCATACCGCTACCATTCACACCAAATAATGGCTTAGGCATAAATGTTGCGTGTAAATTATGTTTACGTGCGATTGTTCTAACAACCAATTTAAATGTTTGGATGTTATCACATGCTGTAACTGCATCCGCATATTTAAAGTCGATTTCATGTTGACCCGGTGCAACTTCATGGTGACTAGCTTCAATATCGAAGCCCATATCCTCTAATTCTAAAACAATATCACGACGACAGTTTTCTCCTAAATCTGTAGGTGCTAAATCGAAATATCCACCATCATCATTAAGTTCTAAAGTTGGTTCTCCTTTTTCATCCAACTTAAACAAGAAGAATTCTGGTTCAGGCCCTAGGTTAAAGTCTGTGAAGCCTAAATCTTCCATTTCTTTTAATACACGTTTTAAGTTTGCACGTGGATCCCCTTCAAATGGCGTACCATCTGTTTTATATACATCACAAATTAAACGTGCTACTTTACCTTGACCAGCAGTCCATGGGAAGATTACCCAAGTATCTAAATCTGGATGTAAATACATGTCAGATTCTTCGATACGTACGAAACCTTCGATAGAAGAACCGTCAAACATCATTTCGTTATCAAGTACTTTTTCTAATTGGCTTACAGGCACTTCAACATTTTTAATTGTTCCTAAAATATCAGTGAATTGTAATCTTAAATATCTTACATTTTCCTCTTCTGCAAATTTACGAATGTCGTCTTTAGTGAAAGTACGTTTTGGCATTTTAAAATCCTCCAAATTTTATTTAATAAATCGGGATAAATCACCACGATTTATTGGCAAAGTTTCTCCAATAGGCTTTTGCGTGGCATCTACAATCATCTTTTTTCTTATCTCTTGTTCATCAGTTGTTAAATGCTCTTGTGAGTCATAAATGATTTGCTTAATCCCTTTGATATTAAATCCTTTTTCTAATAATGATTTAATTTCTAGTAATCTTTCCAAATCATTGAGTGAGAACAGACGTTTTTGACCTTCTGTTCTTTCAGGTTTGATGAGTTCATGTGTTTCATAGTAACGTATTTGCCTTGGCGTTAAATCCGTTAACTTACTTACTACACTCATAGAGAAGACAGCCATATTTCGTCTGATTGCATCATTCGATATCATTGTTCCTCTCCTCTACTTTTGAACTTGTTAATAACTTATCATAATTTTTTTAGGATTTCAAAAATATGTCAGGTTTTCTGACATAAAGCTCAAAACATTGATATAACTGCAATTCCGACCTTTAAAACGCCATAAAACAATCTACAGCTAAAATATTTTTTCAATTTTTAAAAATAATCTGATAAATCTTCGTAAAAAAATTTCACCCAAAACACATTATCATTTAGGGTGAAATTTAATCTATTATATAAGTCCTTGTTCTTTCAACTGATTAACAGCTCTTGTCACAGCAATTTTAACGTGTTCATATGTTAACCCTCCTTGAACATATGCTTCATAAGGAGGACGAATAGGTCCATCTGCAGATAATTCAATCGATGAACCTTGAATAAACGTACCAGCAGCCATAATAACATCATCTTCGTAACCAGGCATATAACTCGGTTCTGGACTAAAATGTGCATTAATTGGGGATGCGTGTTGAATACTTTGACAAAATGAAATCATTTGTTCTTTCGTTTTAAATTTAACTGTTTGAATTAAATCAGTTCGTTTTTCGTAGTACTTCGGCGTTGTGTTCATATTCATTTTTTCTAAAAATAAACTAGTAAACAATGCCCCTTTAAGACTCTGACTGACAACGTGTGGTGCTAAAAAGAAACCTTGATACATTTCAAGCAATGCATTTAATGATGCACCCGCTTCTTTACCAATACCAGGTGCTGTCAATCTATAACCACATCGTTCAATTAAATCTTTTCTACCAGCAATGTATCCACCAATCTTAGCTAAACCACCGCCAGGGTTTTTAATTAATGATCCTGCTATTAAATCGGCACCACATTCTATAGGTTCACGTCTTTCAACAAATTCCCCATAACAGTTATCCACAAATATTAAAATATTAGGATGCACTTCTTTCAACCTAGTAATCACCTGTTCAATTTCATCTAGAGGAATTGAAGGTCTTTGATCATAGCCTTTCGAACGTTGAATCGCTATTACTTTGGTACGCTCAGAAACCCCATCTAACACACTTTCAATATCGATCTTACCTTCTTTAAGTGCAATATCTTTATACGATACACCGTGCTCCATTAAACTTTCAATACCATTTCCGTTTACACCAATGACTTCAAGTAAAGTGTCATATGGACTTCCCGTTATATAAATTAATTCATCACCATGTTTTAATAAACTTTGTAATGCAATAGTAATCGCATGCGTACCTGAAATAATTTGCGGACGAACAATTGCATCTTCTGCTTTAAATGCCTGCGCATATATTTCTTCTAAATGATCACGTCCAAAATCATCATATCCGTATCCTGTTGATCCTTGTAGATCACTTTCGGTTGCTTTGACATGATGAAATGCATTTAATACTTTTTCTTGATTAATATATGCTGTTTCTTCAATTTCTTTAAAATATGGTGCTAACGTTGATTCGACGTCAGCTACTATCTTACTTATATCTTTCATTTGAATTTCGTCCTTTTATTATTTTTTAAATCCTTTTATACGATAAACATTTTCAATTTCATCATATTTAAGTTCAGTCACTAATGTATGTTGTTTTAGAAAATATAATCGATCTGCATTATTCGTCGCAATTGTCTCATCATAATAAGTTAATTGCCTTTTGATTTCATCAATAAATAACGTCTTAACAAGTAATTTATCACCATCATTTTTAGAAGAAACAAAAACATTAGGCAAATCACTTGCTGGACAATTTGATGCATGATCACATAAGTCCTTTTTATTAAAAATAACTATTTGAGAAATATGACTCATATCTAATTGTTTGATTAAATCATTAACTGTGTCATACTGCGTACGGTATTCAGGATGGCTACTATCTACGACATGTACTAATAAATCTGCACCTTTAGCCTCTTCTAAAGTTGATTTAAAAGCTGCAATTAACGTCGTAGGTAGTTTCTGTATAAAACCAACAGTATCTGAAATAATTAAATTAAATCCATCATTTATTTGAATTTGTCGTGTTTTAGGATCTAACGTTGCAAATAATTGATCTTTTTCATACGTCTCTTCATTTGCTAAAACATTAAACCATGATGATTTACCAGCATTTGTATAACCAACTAAAGCTACTTGAAACACCTGATTTTGATTTCTTTTATTTCGATATCTTTCGCGATGTTCTTCTACCGTCCGCAATTGATGTTTAATTTCATTCATACGAGTTCGAATATGTCTGCGATCCATCTCTAACTTCGTTTCACCAGGGCCTCTAGTTCCAATACCGCCACCTAAACGAGAAAGACTTTTACCATGGCCTTGTAATCTAGGTAATAAATAATCAAGTTGTGCTAGCTCTACTTGCAATTTACCTTCTTTACTTCTTGCTCTTAATGCAAATATTTCAAGAATCAATTGAGTTCTATCAATAATTTTTACACCTAATGCTTCATTTAGTGATTTGGATTGTGCAGTCGTTAATTCATCATTTGTGATGACTACATCAATATCTTTGAACTCAATAAATGCTTGAATTTCTTCAATTTTACCTTTACCAACATAATATTTGCGATCTACACGATCTCTGTTTTGAGTAATTTGACCCAACACTTCAAGTTGGCAAGTCTCTGATAAAGATGATAATTCCTCCATTGTAGACTCAAAATTAAATTGCTTATCATCTTGAGCATGTACACCGACTAAGACAGCTTTTTCTAGTTTATTTTTAGTATAATGAATTTGTTGCTGAGCCATGTTATACATCTCCTTAATAAAATCCTACTCAAAGTATTCTATCATAGAGTTTTAGTAAAGACTATTACACGATTTTGTGGTACATTTTAAGTAAATCGAAAGGATGATTCAATGGAGACAATTTATGATTTTGTAGTAGAAACAAATAAAGGTGTTACTTACAAATTAGATGCATATAAGGGTGACGTTATGCTAATTGTTAATACAGCTAGCGAATGTGGCTTTACTTCACAATTTGAAGGTTTGCAATCTTTATACGAGAAATACAAAGATCGAGGGTTTGTAATTCTAGGTTTCCCTTGTAATCAATTTGGTGGCCAAGAACCTGGATCAGGCGAAGAAGCAGCTCAAAACTGTAAATTAAACTATGGAGTTACCTTCCCTATGCATCAAAAAATAGACGTAAAAGGGGAACATCAATTACCTTTATTTAGATATTTGACTGCGGCACAACACGGATTCTTTAATGAGAAAATCAAATGGAATTTCACTAAGTTTTTAGTGGATCGCGAAGGTAACGTTGTTAAACGATTTGCACCTCAAAAAAAACCTGTTCAAATCGAAAGAGAAATAGAAAAATTATTATAAAATATACTAGCTCATAGCAAATAAAACGCTTCATATAAAGTCGTATCATATATTGACTCGACCTTTATATGAAGCGTTTTTATTACAAACATTCCTCTATTGTATCTTGTCATTTGAACATCATTTAATTGATGTCACATATGACTTTATTTCTATATCTATTTATCATACTTCAAACGTTATGTACACGAGTCATTAAATCGTGCCCATATGATTACAACTTATTCTTCACTTTCAGTAGATGCTTGACCTTCAGTTTCTACTGTATAAGTGCTGATCGCATGTTTGTAAATCAAGTGTTGTTTGCCTTGAGAATTTAAGCTTACGACATACTTGTCGTATTCTTCAATAACACCTTTCATTTGGAAACCGTTTAGAAAGAATACAGTTACTTCAGTTTGGTTTGCTTTAAAATTCTCTAGTGCTTTGTCTTGGATGTTTTCGTTTGCAATCATCTGTCGGACTCCTTTTACTTAATCTGGGTTGTAATCTCATCTAACATCATTTGAAGTGACATATTTTCTTTATCTAACCAATGAACACTCATTTTATTCTTGAACCATGTCATTTGTCGTTTTGCATATTGGCGTGAATGTTGCTTTAAATCATTGACAGCATCTTCATAAATCATTTGTCCGTTAATCACAGGTATTAATTCTTTATATCCAATAGCTTGCATACTTTGGCAAGATTCATAGCCTTGTTCAACAAGTTGTTGCACTTCTCTAAATAATCCGTGATCCAACATAATATCAACACGTTTATTTATTCTTGAATATAATGTTTTACGCGACATTTCAATCCCTAATAATAATGTATCATAATTTTCAGTAAATTGTTGCACTTTCTTGCGATTACTCAAAAGTTTTTTTGTTTTTAAATAATATTCAATAGCGCGCAACGCTCTTTGGCGGTTGTTAGGGTGAATATTTTCTGCAGAAACCGCATCAAATTGAGCTAAATAATCGTGTAGTTGCTGATTATCTAAATGTTCTAATGCAGATAACTTTTGTTTAACTATGGATAATTGTGCAGGTGTAACTGTTTCATCTTCTAATTCATAATTATATATTAATGATTGAATATATAACCCTGTTCCACCTGCTATGATTGGAACTTTACCTCTATTCGTTATATCAGTAATTAAATCTTCTGCTAATCGCTTGAATTCATATGCTGAAAATGTATCATCAGGATTCAAGATATCAATTAAATGATGTGGAATACCATCCATTTCTTCAGGTGTTACTTTTGCAGTTCCAATATTCATATGTTTGTAGACTTGCATAGAATCACCGCTTATGATTTCACCATTGATACGCTTCGCGAGTTCTATGCTAAGCTCTGTTTTACCTGAAGCAGTTGGCCCCACAATTACTACAATAAAAGGCTTATTTTTATTCATATTTAATTCCACTTTCTTTATTTTTTATAAAATTGATTCAACCATTTAAACAAGTCTTCCCAAATTTTGTCATGATCTTTTTCAAATAACACTTCATGACGTTTATGATGATAAAGATTCACTTTAACATTTTTAATGCCAGCTTTTCTATATATATTCGCCAATTTTAAAATCCCTTTACCATAATCACCTAAAGGATCGTCATATCCTGAAACTAATAATATAGGCATGGCATGATTTAACATTTTCATATTTTTTAATTGTGATGTATGTAGCATATAATAGGCTGTTTGATATAATAATTGATTTGACACATTAAATCCACTATATGGATCTTTAATAAAGTTATCTACTTCAATTGGATTACTAGAAATCCAATCACTTTGTGTACGTAATGGACGTATTTTTTTATTAAAACTATTTGATACTAACTGGTTAACCCATTCAACTCGTTTCTCAGCACCATAAATTTTTGTAATCAGTTGTAACACTTTAACGGTTGGTAATCCTTTCCATAATGGATACATACCAGTACCACTTAAAATTAGACCATCAACATATTGCGGATATGTTTCTACAAACAATCTAGCTATAACGGATCCCATTGAATGTCCGATTATAATGTATGGTTTATCAACATTGCCTCTCACTGTTTGCGCTACTTCAAAGGCATCACCGATAACTCGTTTCATATCATCGTAATGCCCTCTTGTTGATTCATCAATATTAATACCATGTCCTCGATGATTATGACGTATCACATCGAAGCCATGCTTTGAAAGTGCATGTGCTAATTTATCGTAACGTTCCATATGTTCAGCCATACCATGAAATATATGAATAATTCCTTTTGAATCTACATCTGTAAAATTCACTTTAACTTCAATATTCGTATTATCTTGTACAGTTAATTTAAATTGTTTTTCAGTCATCATCTCACACCTTTAATAACAACGTTTTTATATTCGCTTTTATTATTATCATACATTTAGTGCTGCATAGTTTCAATTGACTAATGTATCTCGTATAAAAAAACTGATGCCCTTAAAACAGGACACCAGTTTATGATTGTACAAATTAATTATTCTTTAACTGCTGGTTGATTATTTCCATGTTGCGCTTCTTTAATTGCTTGCTCAACTTCTTCAGTATATGCTTCAATTTGAGCTGGAGAGTAATCAAGCATATCTGCCATAATATCGATGACAGCATCTTTATAATCTAATACATCTTTAATATTGAAATACATTTTACCAGAACGACGAACTAAGAAATCGTTAGGTTTGTATACCATTTCTTGTTGAATACTATAAACAAGTTCTACATAAATTTCTAATGGTAACTTGCTATCATGGTATTGAGATGTTTGCGCAATGTTGAACAATTCATCAACATTTGAACCATATTTAGATGCTAAACGTCTTGCAACATCTTCATCAATGCCGAATCCTTTAGCTACATCTACTTTTTGCTCTACAAACGCATCAAAGTTCTTGCTACCACCTACATCGCCACCTGAAATTGCCAGACCTTTTGTATTACATGGACTAAATGTTAAACCGTAGTCTTTTTTCAAGCGTTTAGATACTAAATCAACAATGTCTTGAGCCATGTGACGATAGCCTGTTAATTTACCACCTGCAATAGTTAATAAACCTGATTTACCTTCCCAAATTTCATCCTTACGAGAGATTTCAGAAGGGTCTTTGCCTTCTTCGTAAATTAATGGTCTAATTCCTGCCCATGTTGATTCAATATCTTCATCTGTAACATTAACACTAGGGAACATGTAATTAATCGCATCGATTAAATAGTCTCTGTCTTCTTGTGTAGTTAATGGTGAAGATTTGATATTGTCATAGAATGTATCTGTAGTACCTACATACGCTTTTCCTTCACGTGGAATTGCAAAAATCATTCTTCCATCTTTTTCAGTATCAAAGTATACTGCTTGACCTAATGGGAATTTTGATTGATCAATAACAACATGTACACCTTTAGTTAAACGTAATTTTTTATTATTGCGTGCATAATCACCACTTCTAACATCATCAACCCATGGACCTGCTGCATTAACCACTTTTTTAGCCTTAATTGTATAATTTTCATTAGTTAATTTATCTATAACTTTAACACCATTTACTTGTTGATTTTTATCATAAGTGAAGTGTTCAGATTTAGTATAGTTGATAATTTCTGCGCCTTTTTCAGCAGCACGCTTCATAACTTCAATAGTTAAACGCGCATCGTCAGTACGATATTCAACATAGTAACCGCCGCCTTTTAGACCTTCTTTTTTAACTAATGGTTCTTTAGCTAAAGTTTCTTTTTTAGATAACATTTTTTTACGTTCAGACTTCTTAACACCTGCTAAACGATCATACATTCCTAAACCAATTGATGTTGAGAATTTACCAAATGTTCCACCTTTATGCATTGGTAAAAGCATCCACTCTGGAGTCGTAACATGAGGTCCATTTTCATAAACAATCGCACGTTCTTTACCAGTTTCGGCAACTACTCCAATTTGGAATTGTTTTAAGTAACGTAAACCACCATGGACTAATTTTGTAGATCTTGAGCTTGTTCCTTGTGCAAAGTCTTGCATTTCAACTAATGCAACTTTCATTCCTCTTTCACTCGCGTCTAGTGCAATACCTGCACCTGTAATACCGCCACCAATAATTACTAAATCATATTCATCATTTCTTAAATTCTTTTTAATATGTTCTCTCTTAAAAGTAGACAATGCCATTCCAAAACGCCTCCTAAAAAATGTAAAAACGAGAGACTTGTCCCACATAAACAATCCTTCAATTGTACATGTTCGAACAAATCTCTCGCTTCTCGATTCAAATATTAACTTAAATTGATTGTATCACAATGTTTATACAAAAGTCTAATCTACAAGTTTATTCTGTTTTAAAAACTTGTGTTGCTTCAACAGCTTTTTTCCAACCTCTATATAATTTTTCTCTTTCGCCTTCATCCATTTTCGGATCGAATTTTTCTTCTAATTTCCAGTTTTTAGCGATATCATCTTTACTCTCCCAGAATCCAACTGCTAATCCTGCTAAAAATGCAGCACCTAAAGCTGTAGTTTCTTGAATTTCAGGTCTTTCAACAGAAGTATTAACAATGTCTGCTTGGAACTGCATAATAAAGTTATTTTTAACTGCACCACCATCGACACGTAAACTTTGGACATCAATACCAGAGTCTTTTGACATTGCTTCCATAACGTCACGAGTTTGGTAACATAATGATTCTAAAGTTGCACGGATAAAGTGCTCTTTTTCAGTTCCACGTGTTAAACCGAAAATCGCACCACGTGCTTCAGAATCCCAATATGGTGTTCCTAAACCTACAAAAGCTGGAACAACATAGACACCCTCAGTAGAGTCAACTCGTGTCGCATAACTTTCTGATTGTGGTGCTGAATTAATCATTCTTAATCCATCACGTAACCATTGGATTGCTGAACCCGAAACAAAGATGGAACCTTCAAGCGCATAATTTACTTTTCCATCAATACCATAAGCAATTGTTGTTAATAAACCACTTTCAGATTTAACCGCTTTGTCACCTGTATTCATTAACATGAAGCCACCAGTTCCATATGTGTTTTTCACGTCACCACGTTCGAAGCAAGCTTGTCCAAATAATGCTGCTTGTTGATCACCAGCTACTCCAGCGATTGGTACTTCTTGACCATAGAAGTGGTAATCAATTGTCTTACCATATACTTCACTCGAAGCTTTAACTTCTGGCAACATATTTTTAGGTACTGTAAGTAGTTCTAATAACTCATCGTCCCATTCTAAATCATGGATATTAAACATTAATGTACGACTCGCATTTGAATAATCAGTAATATGAGCAGCTTTTCCTGATAATTTCCATACTAACCAAGTATCAATCGTTCCAAATAATAGATCGCCATTTTCTGCTTTTTCTCGTGCACCTTCAACATTGTCTAGAATCCATTTAACTTTTGTACCTGCAAAATACGGATCTAAAAGTAATCCTGTCTTATCTCTAAATGTTTGTTCATATCCTTGTTGTTTTAATTCTGAACAAATTGATTGTGTTTGACGTGATTGCCAAACAATTGCGTGATAAATTGGGCGGCCAGTATGTTTGTCCCAAACAACCGTTGTTTCACGTTGGTTTGTAATACCGATACCTGCAATTTGATCAGCTCTAACATCATTTTCATTAATTACTTCCGTCATTACAGCTAACACAGATGTCCAAATTTCATTTGCATCATGTTCAACCCAACCTGATTGTGGAAAATATTGCTTAAACTCACGTTGTGCTACCCCTGCAATTTCCCCTTTTTGATTGAATAAAATCGCTCTTGAGCTTGTTGTTCCTTGGTCTATAGATAAAATATATTTTTCCATTAGTAGTATCTCCTTTATTAAAAAATAATCGCTAACCCATTGTACAAAATCTGTTAAATTTTGGCGAAAAAATAGCATAATCCATGAATCAAACATGTTAAATTATGCTATTTACGTTTCTTTTTATTTTAGTAAATTGATTCGATATCACCTTTTTTTGATGATTTATTTAAAATGTAACCTAAAATCAAAGTAATAATAACTACAACAATTGCAATTGCACAACCAATATTAAATGTATGTTTATAAAATACAGCGTATACCACTGCACCTAATAAACCACCGGCAATTGGTCCTAAGATAGGAACGATTGCATATGACCAATTTGAACCACCTTTACCAGCTATTGGTAAAATCGCATGTGCAATTCTCGGACCTAAATCACGTGCTGGGTTGATTGCATAACCAGTAGCACCGCCTAAACTTAATCCGATTGCAACAATTAATGCTCCGACAATTAAAGGATTTAAACCATCGGCAATTTTGTTTACACCGATAAATAAAATACCTAAAGTTAATGCCATTGTTCCGATAATCTCACTTAAAAAGTTGGCAAAGTAATTCTTAATAGCCGGTGCTGTAGAGAAAACACCTAATTTCGCGCCAGCTTCTTCTGTGGCTTTCCAATGTGGCAAGTACATTAACCATACAATTGTTGCTCCGACAATTGCACCTAACATTTGAGCAACAATATAACCAGGAACTAATGACCAATCAAAACTTCCGTCTAATGCAAGAGCTAAAGACACCGCTGGGTTTAAATGTGCACCTGAGAATTGACCGACAGCAAACACACCCATTGTAACCGCTAATCCCCATCCAGCTGTGATGACAATCCAATCAGCACCATTCGCAGCACTTCTCTTTAAATTGACATTGGCACAAACGCCACCACCAAAAAGGATTAAGATTGCAGTTCCTAGGAATTCTGCTAAATATACATTCATATTAAATGTCCTCCCAAAAAGACAAAGAGATTCCTACACTAGCAGTTTGGCTCGTAGAAATCTCCCGTCTCTATTCTATGTATTAACTTTTATTATATTTGTTATGATACTATCGATATGAAAGCGTTGTCAATGGTTTTTGTAAAAATTTTGTCAAATTTAATTTTTCAAGTCTTTATAAAAGTAGTTTAATTTGAAAACTAGAAATATCAATCCGCACTAATTTATTTATGACGCCATTTTGTTTAATTGACATTCTTCAGCCATATTTTTTATGACTAGTTGCATTTTTTACTAATAAACACCTCTAAAACTTTAATGATTTTAATCGTTTTAGAGGTGCTAATTATGTTATTTAATTATTCTTTGTATGATACCTTAAATACCTTATTACATATCCCATATGAAAACGGCTTTTTTAATATGTTATATGACTAAATCTCGTGAAAAATGAAATTTTTGCAGACTTATGATTTACCAAAGTTTATCATAACTAGTTGTTACATATTTCGCTCCATTTTTAACAGCTTCATTGACTTCATCTATTGTATTAATTAGGCCACCTGCAATGACTTGTGTGTTTGTTTCTTTCTGAATATGATGAATCGCTTTACTCGCAACACCTGGAAGTACTTCAACAAAATCAGGTTCAACTTTTTTTATCAAATCTATACTGCGTTTCAATGCTTGACTATCAATAATAAATACTCTAAAAATCGTTAAAGTATTTAATGATTTAGCTTTTTTTATTACTTTAGATTTAGTCGATACGATACCTTTTGGCTTGTATTGCTGAATAATAAATTCACTTGCAAATTCATCGTGGCTTAAACCTTTTATCAAATCTATATGAATAAAACACTCTATATGATTTTGCTTCAGCAATTCCATAATACTTTTTATATGTCCTATATGCATATCTAGAAGCACACACATTTTATAATCTGTTTTAATCAGTTTCTCTAAATCTTTAATGTTTCTTATGGCAGGCAATATGTTGTTATTCACTTGATTCATCCTCTCTACATCACACGCTTAAATAATTTTTCTAATTCGTATTTTGAAAAATTAATGATTATTGGACGACCATGTGGACATGTAAATGGATCTTCCGCTTCCCTTAATTGATCAATTAAATCAGACATTTCATGTTTTTGTAAATAATGATTCGCTTTAATAGATTTTTTACATGACATCATGATTGCTACATCTTCACGTAATTTTTTAATATCTACTTTTTTCTCTTCCAAAATTAGCTCAATCATATCTTTAATGATTTCTTCTACTTCATCTTTAGGGAACCAAACTGGATAGCTACTTACAATATAATCATGACCACCAAAATGTTCTAACATGATACCTACTTGTTGAAGCTCATTTTTATATTGATCAATGACTAATTGTTCATCCTTTGAAAAATGAAATGTTAACGGGATTAATAAATCTTGTACTTCATTGGTAACTTCACCTATTTTATCTCGAAAATATTCATATTTTATTCTTTCTTGAGCTGCATGCTGGTCAATCATGTACATGCCAAATTCATTTTGAGCAATAATATACGTCCCATGTACTTGGCCAACAATTTCCATATATGGAATTCTTCGTTTAGGGTCTTTACTTTTTGTTCCTTTAATATCGTTTACATCATAATAATCATCAGACGCTTTATTCTCATAATTTTGCACAGATGCATCGTCATTTGAATCAAATGTTTGATCCATTTCTTGTAAAATTTCTTGTTGTTTTTTGAAGTAGTCTTCATCTTTTTCACGTGTATTATTATAACCAGAAGATTCATCATCAGCTATTAAACTTTCAGATGTTTTCGTTACGAATGGATTATATGAATCTTCTTTTATAACTATCTCATCGTTTTGATTTTCTGCCATAAATGGCTTACTGTTAATTTCTTCAGATGAAAACGTCTTCTCTTGGTTATTCTCTGTGTTTTGTCTTTGTTCAAATTCGATTTTTTGTTGTTCGAATGAATGTAATACTTTATTTTTTTTCGGCACATAATCCAAGTTATTTTTAGGAATTAATATACGGTCTTTAAATGCTTCTTGTATTTTGCTCACAATCAATTGGTATAGTTGCTCTTCTTTTGATAAACGCACTTCTAGTTTTGTTGGATGAACATTTACGTCTACTAAGATTGGATCCATTTCAATATTAATATAACAAATCGGGAACCTACCTATTGTTAAGAGTGTATGATAGCCTTCTAAAATCGCTTTATTTAGCATAAAGTTTTTAATGTATCGTCCATTAATAAAAATAGAAATATAGTGCTTATTACTTCTAGAATGTTCAGGCTTTGCAACAAAACCTTCAATGTGATAATCACTTGTATCTCCAGATATATGTACTAAATCTCGTGCAACTTTCATCCCATAAATCTCTGCCATCACTTCATTAGTTCGTCCTGAACCATTTGTACTTAACATTGTTTTGCCATCTGAAATGAGTGCTATTCGAATGTCCGGATGGCTCATTGCCATTCTGTTGACAATATCTGTTATTTTACCTAGTTCAGTGTATAAACTTTTAATATATTTTAAACGTGCTGGTGTATTATAAAATAATGATTCTACAAGTATATCTGTTCCTTTTTTCGCTTTTGCAGGCTTATGATTTAATATTTCACCATTTTCTACATATATTTCATTTCCATTAGCATTATCCGTGCAAGTCTTTAATGTTACTTTAGCAACTGATGAAATACTGGCTAGTGCTTCACCACGGAATCCTAATGTCCTAATATGAAATAAATCTTCATCTTGATCTAATTTACTAGTCGCATGTCTATGAAATACTAATCCTAAGTCTTCCGCTTCAATTCCGCTTCCATTATCGACTACGCGAATAGATTGGACGCCAGATTCCTCTACTTCAATGCTTATTTCCGTAGCGCCTGCATCTATAGCATTTTCCAACAGTTCTTTCACAACAGAACTCGGTCTTTCAACTACTTCACCTGCTGCGATTTTATTTGCTAATGAGGTTTGGAGTTCTTTAATTTTCCCCATTTTGCAACACCTCTATTTTAATTGATTTTGTAATTCACTTAACTTCACCAATGCCTCAATTGGTGTCATATTAGATAAATTCAAATTTTTAATTTGTAGTTCAATCTCGCTTTCTTGATCATTTTCAAACAAATCAAATGATGCTTGTTCAAAGTCTTTTTGAGATAAAGTATCAGTTGTTTCTTCAACACTTAAGTTTGAATTTTCTTGATTAATTTCAGGTTCATTTTCGACCATTTTTAAATTTGATATCGATGATTTTTTACCAGCAGACGCTTCAAACTCGCTTAGGATCACTTGTGCTCTGTTAATAACTTTTTCAGGTAAATCAGCTAATTTCGCAACTTGAATACCATAACTATCGTCAACTGCACCATCTTTGACTTTATGCAAGAATATAAGTTCACCTTTATATTCATTAGCAGCGACGTGAACATTTTTTAGACTTGGTAATGCTTGATCTAATGTTGTCAATTCATGATAATGTGTTGAAAATAACGTTTTAGCATGTGATGTTTCAGCTACATACTCTATCATTGCCTGCGCTAAAGCTAAACCGTCATACGTTGAAGTACCACGTCCAATTTCATCGAAAATAATCAAACTATCCTCTGTTGCATAAGTTAATGCCTTTTGTGCTTCTAGCATTTCTACCATAAACGTACTCTTACCTGAAACCAAATCATCTGCCGCACCTATTCTAGTGAATATTTGATCAAATATAGGTAACACTGCCTCTTTACAAGGGACATAAGCTCCCATTTGGGCCATTATACTAATTATGGCAACTTGTCTCATATATGTCGATTTACCAGACATATTCGGACCTGTAATTAAATATATAAATGTTTCATTATCTAATCGACAATTATTAGGCACATAGTCATTATAATCCATTACTCTTTCCACTACTGGGTGCCTAGATTCCACTAATTCTAATGTTTTATTTTCACTAAATGAAGGCCTAGTGTAATTATATTTTTGAGCAATTTCTGCAAAGCTCTGTAAACAATCTAGCTCTGAAATAATTTTAGCTTGTTGTTGTAAACGTTCAGTATATTTTTTAACTTCTTCACGTAGCTGAACAAATAATTGATATTCTAATTCGATGGCTTTGTCTTCCGCACCTAAAATGATATCTTCTTTTTCTTTAAGTTCATCAGTTATAAAACGTTCAGCATTCGATAACGTTTGCTTCCTCATATAACCAAATTCACTTGGTTCAAAATTTTGCAAGTTGGCACGTGTTATTTCTATAAAATAACCAAACACTTTATTAAAGCTTATTTTCAATGATTTTATTCCTGTACGTTGTCTTTCTTTGGCTTGTAATTCTGCTAACCATGTTTTTCCGTTTTTTGAAGCTTCAAGATATTCATCTAATTGCGTATTAAAACCAACTTTGAATAGTCCGCCATCTTTAACTGAAATTGGTGGTTCTTCTACTAAACTCTGTTCTAATATATCAAGTAAATCATCAAGGGGTTCTAGTTGATTAACTTGTACAAGCGTATTCTGATTCATAGAATTTAGTAATGCTTTAATATTCGGTATTTCAGAAATGGAATGTTTAAGTTGAATTAAATCTCTCGCATTAACATTTCCGTAACTAACACGCCCAACAAGACGTTCAATATCATACACTTGATTAAGATATGTTCTTAAGGTGTCTCTTTCTATGAAATGAGCACTAAATTCATCAACGATATCTAATCGTGCTTCAATTTGTTCTTTACTTATTAGTGGTCTATCTATCCATTGTTTTAAGCGGCGTGCTCCCATTGGTGTTTTCGTTTCGTCCATTAGCCAAAGTAGCGTTCCTTTTTTTGATTTTAATCGAATGCTTTCTGTTAACTCAAGGTTTCTCTTAGCATAAAAATCCATTTTCATATAATCTATAGCTGCATATTGAACAACATCCTCGATATGCGATAAATCACGTTTTTGTGTATGATGAATATAATCTAGCAATAATTGTGTCGCTTGATACATTAATTTATGTTCAGTTTGATTCACACTATAGATTTCTGATGATAACGTTTCCCTGACTGTTATTGTTTCTGTCACCATATTAATTTGTCTTTTTAAATTATCGGAAATATTGTCATTGATAACAACTTCGTTAGGGTTTATCGTCGTAATTTCATTTAATAAAGTCGCTTCATCATTAAAATGTGTAACCTTTAATTCGCCAGTAGAAACATCACAGTAACTAAGCGCAATTTCAGGTTGATTCATAACAAAACTTAAAATATAGTTATTTTGTTTATCATCTACACCACCTTGCTCCATCACAGTTCCTGGAGTCACAATTCTTACTACCTCACGTCTAACCATACCTTTCGTTTGTTTCGGATCTTCCATCTGTTCACAAATAGCTACTTTATATCCATTATTAACAAGTGTATCTATATAACTATCTGCAGAATGATACGGAACACCACACATCGGAATTGGATTTTCTTTTTTAGCATCTCTTTTAGTTAAAGTAATTTCAAGTACACGTGATGCCTCCTTGGCATCTTCATAAAACATTTCATAGAAATCACCTAGTCTAAAAAATAATAAGCAATCTTGGTATTCTGATTTTATTTTTAAATATTGCTGCATCATTGGTGTAACATTAGACATATTATTTCTTCACAACCCTTGTCTCTTTTTAAAATTTGTCTTTACAATATATTCGTTTGTAAGCTTTCTAATTATTAATTATTTAACTTATACATTTTAACATACTTACTTTTACAAACCTATTCATACCATATAATCACGAAGCATCTTAAATGTATAAGAAAACGCCTCAAACCTAATAAAATGTGTCAATAGCATGTTTAGAATTATATTAAAATTCTAACATTCAAGACATTTAATTAAGTAAGGGCGTTCAATATTAAAATGAACAATGACTCTGTTTGAAATCATATATCATAAAATTATTTTATAAACCTTTGAAGAATACCACATTTTTTTAGAGTAATTAATAAGAAATAACTTATAATAGATCCGATAGCACTTGAGACTATGAACGTAATCATTAACGGTTTAATGAAGAAGTCTTGAAGCCCGAGGAAATATGCTAATGGTATACAAATTAAACTTCCGATGACACCAGTTCCAAGTACTTCACCGACCGCGGCCATGAATATATGTTTACGATATATGTAAAACATACTAGCCAATAAAACTCCAATCATACTACCCGGAAATGCAAAAGCTGTACCAGTACCAAAAAGAACTCTTAAAATTGATGATATAAGCGCTTGAGCTAATCCATACCAAGGACCTACTATGACCGCACTTAATACATTTACAAAATGCTGTACTGGTGCTGCCTTAACTGGTCCTAGAGGAATGATGATAATACTGCTTAATACAACATTTATTGCAATTAAAAGTGCAGTTATAGCCAGTTTTCTTGATTTCATATGATTGTTCTCCTTTTTGTTTGTAATTAATCACTATGCTTGGCTTTATTATGGTCATTTAAACGTGTTTCCATTGTTGATACAAACATTTTCAATAATTGATTCGCTTCATATTGTGAAGTTTGAAACTGTTCAACTATGGGCAATGTATTTATTTCTGCTTCTATACTTTGAATGGTATGTTCCGACTGTTCTAGCGCATTTTGTTTCCCGTAATTTTGAAAGTTTACTGCTTGTTTTTGATGCTTTTTTAACATATCCATTTTAGTCTTTATCGTTTGGTTCTGATGAATCTGTGCTTCAATTTGTTGATATGTTTTGATAGTATCCAAATTTTTAATTTTATTTGCAATATTATCCGCTTGTTTCAACACGTCATCTTTATTATACATTTATTGAATCACCATTTCCGGCTCTACTTCCTTTACAAAACTGCCATTTAATGAATACTGTTTAGCTTCATCTATTCGTACTTCCACTAGTTTACCAATCATTTCTTTAGGCGCTTTGAAATTAACTAGCTTATTTTTATCAGTGTAGCCAGCAAGAACCTGATCATCTTTTTTACTACTACCTTCACAAAGTACTGTTACAGTTTGTCCTTCGTACTTACTCATAGCTATTTGTGAATAATGACCAACTTTTTTATTCAAACGTTGCAATCGTTCCTTTTTGACATTTAAAGGTACATTATCTTTCATTTTAGCAGCAGGCGTACCATCACGTTGTGAATACAAATACGTATATGCATGTTCAAAACCAACTTCATCATACAGAGTTAAAGTTTCTTCAAATTGTTCCTCTGATTCATTTGGATACCCTACAATAATATCTGTAGTTAATGCTACATTAGGAATTCTATCTTTGATTCGTTTTACTAAATCCAAATAACTTTCTCGTGTATATTTTCTACCCATTATTTTTAATACTGCATTATTTCCAGATTGAACTGGCAAGTGGATATGCGGAACGATATTACCACCCTCTGAAATAACATCAATCATGTGATCTGTAAAGTCCCAAGGATGACTTGTTGTGAAACGAACTCTTGGAATCGCTATTTTAGAAATTGCTTGTAAAAGATCTCCTAAGTCATATTCTATATCCTGTAAATCTTTACCATAAGAATTTACATTTTGACCTAAAAGCGTTATTTCTTTGTAACCTTCACGAGCAAGTTCACGTACTTCATCTATAATGTCTTCAGGTCTACGGCTTCGTTCTTTACCTCTTGTAAATGGAACAATACAATATGTACAAAACTTATCACAACCATACATAATATTGACCCATGCTTTAATGTTGCCTTCACGGACTTTTGGAAGATTTTCAATAACGTCTCCTTCTTTAGACCATACTTCAACAACCATTGCTTTAGATAAGTATGCTTCTTCTAAAATTTCTGGTAAATGATGAATATTATGTGTACCAAATATCATATCTACATTTTGATACGATTTTAAAATTTTATTCACTACTGACTCTTCTTGTGACATACAACCACAAACACCGATTAAAATATCAGGTCGTTCTTTTTTCAAATGCTTCAAATTACCTATTTCACTAAACACTTTGTTCTCGGCATTTTCTCTAATCGCACATGTATTAATTAAAATAACATCTGCAGTGTTAATATCAGTCGTTGCTTGATAGCCTAATGCTTCAAGTATACCAGCAATGACCTCAGTGTCATGTGCATTCATTTGACATCCATATGTTTTAATTAAAAATGTACGCTCGTTCCCCATACCGCGATATTTTTCATCAATTTGGAAATCTCTATTATAACGAACTTCTTGTTTACCTCTTTTTTTCGCTTCTTTTAAATTAGGCGGCTGATAAACATGTTCAAAATATTTACTATAATCTTTTTCTGCTTTCTTATCTCTCTCAGCTAAAACATCTACAGAACTTGCTTTTCTTTGTTCTTCGTTCACTTTACAAAATCCTTTCTATTTGCCCGTATCATTTAATAATTATATTAAATTTAACTATAAAGTGCAAAAACAGTTAAAGTTATACGTCAGCTCTAACAAGCCAATTCAAATCCAGTTTACTTCACTTTTAATGTTATTCATCATATTTTTCAGTTAAAGTTTCAATAGTGATGCCATCTGGCACATGATAAAACTTAACTTGGCTAATAATACTTGGACATTCAAGTTCCACCATTCGTTCATTTAATGATTGTATTAAAATTAAACATTCATTCATATTTCCTTGTACTGTCGTTTCTAACGGACCTACTCTAAAATGCAAACCAGATTCGTCAATTATTTTAATCGCCTCGTCTACGTAAGGTATAACATTGTCATTGTTTGGTGTTTTAGGAATTATTTGTATACTCATTAATGTGTCTTTCATTTTTAAAAACTCCTTTATTTTTTGTAATAGTAAAAAACTGAGTAGCATAAATGGATCTGTTATAAATACATTTATACGACTCAGTTTTAATTATTAAATAAATTGTTCAGTTAATGCATTGAAGGTGTCTTCAGTAATTTTGATATCTCTTTTAGCAAGTGGTGTATCATCTAACTCTTTAATTTGAGATTCATATGATGGTGTTTCTTTATCTTGATAAACAATACCAGTTACTAAAGATTCATGTTCAATAACAGTTTTAGTCGCTAATTGTTTATCTGTAGAATCATAATTTTCAATGTCATCAACACTTGTTAAATGTTCTTTAAACCAATCGTATGTGTTAATTTTATTATAAGTCACACATGGTGAAAAGACATTAACGAATGAAAATCCATCATGATTAATTGCATCTTCAATTAGTTTTGTTAATCCTTTAATATCGCTTGAAAAACCTTGGGCTACAAATGTGGCACCAGATGATAATGCTAATTCTAAAGGCGCAACATTTTTTTCTATATTACCTTTTGGCGTTGTTTTAGTAACAAATCCTACTGCTGATGACGGCGATGTTTGTCCCTTTGTCAAACCATAAATTTGATTATCCATGACTATATACGTCATGTTCATATTTCTTCTTAAAGCATGGATTGTATGCCCCATACCTATAGCATAACCATCACCATCTCCTCCAGATGCAATAACAGTTAAATCTTTATTCGCCATTTTTACACCTTGAGCTAAAGGTAATGCACGTCCGTGAATAGAATGAACGCCATAAGAATTAATATATCCTGAAAGACGGCCAGAACATCCTATACCGGTGATGATAGCTACTTCTTCAGGTTCTAACCCTATATTTGCGGCTGCTTTTTGAATTGCAGCTTGTACTGAGAAATCGCCACATCCAGGGCACCAGTTAGGCTTAACATTATTTCTAAAATCTTTAAATGTCGCCATCTATACCATCTCCTTTATTTCAGTAGCAATTATTTTGCCTTTTTCTTCGATTTCATGTGGTAGGAAAGGTGTCCCATCATACTTTGTATAATTTTCAATCTTATCATGAATATTGACATTCATTTTTATAATACTAGCCAATTGTCCTTGATAATTGTGCTCCACTACAACGACTTTCTTCGCTTTATTAACTGCATCTTGAATAACGCTTGTTGGGAATGGATGCAATTGTCTAATTTGTATAGTGTTAACTTTTATGCCTTGTTGATTCAAACGGTTACTACCTTCTTGAATTGCACCTTTTGTAGAAATAAAACCGATATAAAGAATATCTGCATCTTCATGTTGTAAGTTAGCTTCTACTGGCGATTCAATTAGTAACTGCTCAATTTTACGCATTCGTTTTTCCATTTGTTGTTGTCTATTTGATGCAGATTCACTAGGTTTACCTTCTTCATTGTGTTCCACACCAGTTATATGATGAATACCTCCTTTAATACCGGGGATAGGTCTAGGAGAAACACCATTGGATGTTAACGCATAACGCTTGAAATAACCTTTATCATCTTCTTCACGTTCAATATCAGATTGAATGATTTCACCACGTTTAATTTCAATGCGATTATAATCTAATTTTTCAACAGTTTGTTTACCTAAAGATAATTGCAAATCACTTAGAACTATAACAGGGCATTGATATTGTTCTGCTAAATTAAATGCTTCCATAGTTAAATAAAATGCATCTTCTGCATCTGTTGGTGCTACAACAATTTTTGGAATATCACCATGTGTACCATAAATCATTTGCATTAAATCTGACTGTTCTTGTTTAGTAGGTAATCCAGTAGAAGGTCCACCTCGTTGGGTATTAATAATGACTAATGGCGTTTCAGTCATACCAGATAATCCAATTGCTTCCATCATTAAAGATAAACCTGGACCAGCACTAGCCGTAAACGCTCTGACTCCACCATAATTTGCACCAATAGCCATAGTTACAGCAGCAATTTCATCTTCTGTTTGAATAACCGCTCCGTTTACTTTAGATATATTGGCAATCATATATTCCATAACTTCAGACGCAGGTGTAATAGGATATGCCGCCATAAATTGTGAACCTGCAGCAATTGCACCTAATCCAATGGCATCGTTACCAATCATATATAGATGTGGTAGTGCATCTGTTGACTCTAATTCAAAGTCCCCGTAAATTTCAGGTAAGCGAGATTGCATTAATTGATAACCTTCGTTTAATGCTTGGATATTGACTTCAACTACCTTGTCACCTTTTTTAGAAAACATATTAGTAATAAGTTCTTCAAATGTATTTGTATTCAAATTCATCAATGCGCTAGTAGCACCTATTGCAACCATGTTTTTCATTAATGCTGTACCTAATTCTTTAGCGGTTGCTGTAAAAGGTAATTCAATAAGCTGTGCATGACATCCTTCTGGTTTCACAGGTTTAGCCTTGGCATCAGCTAAAATAATACTGTCTTCTCTCATTTCATGATGGTTAACATCAATTGTTTCTTGGTCAAATGCAATCAAAATATCTAAATCATCACTAATTGCATGAACAGGCGTCGTAGAAACTCTAATTTTATTATTCGTATGTCCACCTTTGATACGACTTGAAAAATGTCTATATCCATATAAATAATATCCTTTTCTATTCATAGCCGTAGCGAAGATTTCCCCAGTTGATTCAATACCTTCGCCTTGTTGACCGCCAACTTTCCACGATAATTGTGGTTTCATAGTTATATGCCTCCTATGGATATATTTCATATTAAATGATAACAAAAAGAACCACCGATTTACTATGTAAACAGTGGTACTATATTAAATTCATACTAATGGACGATAGGGTCCAATTCGAATGTTTACTTACGTAATTTTAAAATGTTGAAAATGGATGGTCATCATTTATCAATATACGTTCGATGTGCTTTGTTTTACCTTCTTTGTCTAAATCAATAACAACACCAGATAATACACTTCTACCTTCATTTGGAACAACATGTCTTTGTGGCAAACTAGTGATAAAACGCTCAATTACCTCTGTTTTATTTATTCCTAAAATGCCATCATAAAAACCTGTCATACCAACATCCGTTATATACCCTGTCCCCTTTGGTAAAATACGTTCATCTGCTGTTTGAATGTGTGTATGCGTTCCAACAACAGCGCTAGCTCTACCATCTAAATGCCATCCCATTGCATACTTTTCAGAAGTTGTTTCTGCATGAAAATCAACAAATATAAACGGAGTTTGTTCTTGTGCTTCCTTGACTAATTGATCTGCCTTTTTAAAAGGATCATCAATATCTGGCATAAACGCTCTTCCTTGCAGATTAATAACTGCAAGTTTAATATCATTAATTTGTATAAATCTCATACCAATTCCCGGCGCTTCATCCGGAAAATTCGCTGGTCTTACTAGTCGTTTTGCTTCATCTATAAAATCATAAATTTCACGTTGACCATATGTGTGATTACCCATAGTCATGAAATCTACACCATTTCTTAGTAATTGTTTATATATTTTTTCAGTCAAACCTTTACCATGTGCTGCATTTTCAGCATTTACAATTGTAACTGTTGGTTTATACTTTTGCTTCAGTTGAGGTATGTACGTTTCAATTGCGTCTCGTCCAATTTTACCTACGATATCCCCTATAAACATTATTCTCATGTTTTGTTCATCCTCTCATAAATACTAGTTTAATTCATACGTTCTAATATTTAAAGTAAATATTAAATTCTTTGAATTATTTTTCTTCAATTATAGAGAGACATTACTTTGTCTGAAAACTTCAATATGTTAGTATTAAGACATCAAAATAAATAGGAGTTGTAAATAAATACATGTCTATTAATATTGATCCAGAAAAATTTGCAGAATTAGTGGTTATGTCTAACCCATCAAAATTCGAAGATGCAGAGGATATAGCTAAAGAAAGTTTAAAGCTTTACATTAATGCATATCGTTTAGCAGAGAGATATTCAACAATTGCAACAAATTGTTATGATACTGCAGAAGTTATAAAAGAATTAAAGAAAACAGATTTACAATTAAAATAACTCAACTTAGAAATAAATCCTAATTAATATTGCAGAAGAGAAGATGTGTTACATCTCCTCTTCTTTTTTATTGGATAGAAAAGCAATCATCTTTATAGGTTTACATAATATAAATATAGTAATTACGAAGCCTAAAACATTTTTATTAAAAGCAATAACTTCTTATTTAATATAAGGTCCGTCTTACTTTCAAATAACCACTGTTTACTATAGTTATTACCGATAAAGTGCTGTCTAATTAGATTGAGACTACAACTTAAAAAAGCTCCCTCACTAATTTGTGAGGGAGACAAAAATTATTTCGCATATTCTACTGCTCTAGTCTCTCGAACAACTGTCACCTTGATATGACCAGGATATTGTAATTCATCTTCAATCTGATTTTTAATATCTCTAGCCAATCGATAAGATTTTAAATCATCAATTTCTTCAGGAGATACAATCACTCGGATTTCTCTACCTGCCTGAATCGCAAATGCTTTTTCTACACCATCATAACTTTCTGATAACGTTTCTAAACGTTCTAATCGACGAATATAATTCTCTAATGTTTCTTTTCTTGCACCTGGACGAGCCGCAGACAATGCATCTGCAGCAGCAACAAGGATAGATATAATAGATGTAGGTTCAACATCACCATGATGAGAATGGATTGCATTAATAACTGTTTCATTTTCACCATATTTTTTCGCTAATTCTACACCGATTTCAACATGACTACCTTCTACTTCATGATCAATTGCTTTACCAACATCATGTAAAAGTCCAGCTCGTTTCGCTAATGTCTCATCTTCGCCTAGCTCAGCAGCTAACATACTAGCAAGATGCGCAACTTCAATTGAATGTTTAAGTACATTTTGACCGTAACTTGTACGATAGTTTAAACGCCCTACAATTTTTACTAAGTCAGGATGCATATTATGTGCGTTCACTTCAAATGTAGCTTGTTCACCTGCTTCTCTAATAATATCGTCTACTTCTTTTCTAGCTTTTTCGACCATATCTTCAATTCTGCCTGGATGAATACGTCCATCAGATACTAAGTTAACAAGTGCTGTTCTAGCAATTTCTCTTCTTATTGGATCAAAACCAGATAATATAACCGCTTCTGGTGTGTCATCAATAATTAAATCAATGCCAGTTAAAGTTTCAAGTGTGCGGATGTTTCGTCCTTCTCGTCCAATGATTCGACCTTTCATCTCATCATTAGGTAAGTTAACTACTGATACCGTTGATTCACTTGTGTGATCTGCTGCTAATCTTTGTACTGCTGTAGCTAATAATTCTTTTGCTGTTTTATCAACTTTTTCTTTAGCTTCTTTTTCTTTTTCTTTAACAAGTACTGCAATATCTTGTGACAGTTCTTCCTCAACTCTTTGAAGTTGCTCATTAATAGCTTCTTCTTGAGTGAGACCGGAGATGCGTTCTAATTCTTGTTCATGCTTCATTATTAACGTTTGAACACTACTCTCTTTTGCATCTACTTGTTGTTGTTTTTCTTCAATTTTTGATTCTTTTTGCTCTAAAATCTCATCTTTTTTATCTAATAGATCAGATTTACGCTCTAAGTTTTCTTCTTTTTGAAGAAGTCGGGTTTCTTGTCTTTGAAGTTCACTACGTCTTTCACGTAGTTCTGCTTCAGTTTGTTCTCTTAGGATTTGGTTTTCTTCTTTTGCCTCAAGTAATTTCTCTTTTTTGATATTGTCAGCTTCTTTATGTGCTTGATTTACAATATCTTCGGCAGTTTGTCTAGCTTGTGATTGCTTTTGAAGCAACAAATTTCGGGCAACAACATACCCTCCAACAACTCCTAGAATGATCCCCAGCAAAATGAGTAGGAGGCTTAATAAATTCACACAAACACCTCCTTTTCTAGGGTTTGCTCTTTATATGAAATTCAATATGACTTTATGAAATTATATATAAATCATACAAATTAATTGTACGGTTTATAGGAGATAAGTGTCAAGTTATCAATTTGCACTTTTGCACTATATTGAATGCTATTTCTACTATTTTCTAAAGTTTTGAAGCTCGATTATAAAACTATTAATAATGTAATAATAAATAAAATAAAAAACCTTATAGTCTCGATTTGTAGTGCATCCCATAAAGTTAGATATTATTCTAGCTTTATGAGATGAATATCACTTTCAATCAATCCTATAAGGATATTTGCTAAGTTTAACTATAGATATAAATTTGTGTACTATTCTTCGTCAAATAATGACTTTGGTGCATCTTCTGTTTCTTCAACATCACCATCAGATATCCCTAATTTTTCTCTCAATTTACGATCAATTTCTTCTTTAATTTGTGGATTTTCTTTCAAGTACATTTTAACATTTTCCTTACCTTGACCCATTCGTTCACCATTGTAAGAATACCATGCTCCTGATTTATCAACGATGTCGTTTTCAACACCTAAATCAATAAGTTCACCCTCTTTAGAAATACCTTGTCCATACATAATATCAACTTCAGCTACTCTAAATGGTGGTGCCACTTTATTTTTAACGACTTTAATTTTAGTTCTATTACCTACAATTTCTTGTCCTTGTTTAAGCTGTTCTGCACGACGTACTTCTAGTCTTACTGAACTATAGAATTTTAATGCACGTCCACCTGGTGTAGTCTCTGGATTACCGAACATAACACCAACTTTTTCACGAATTTGGTTGATGAAAATAGCAGTTGTATTTGATTTAGAAATAGCACCTGAAAGTTTACGTAACGCTTGTGACATTAAACGAGCTTGTAAACCAACGTGAGTGTCTCCCATTTCTCCTTCAATTTCAGCTTTAGGTGTTAAAGCAGCAACTGAGTCTACAACTACAATATCAACTGCACCACTTCTAACAAATGCTTCGGCGATTTCAAGACCTTGTTCACCATGATCCGGTTGCGATAAATATAAATTATCGATATCTACGCCTAATGCTTGAGCATATTCTGGATCTAAAGCATGTTCAGCATCGATAAATGCTGCCACCCCGCCATTACTTTGTACTTCAGCAATAGCGTGAAGCGCTACTGTTGTCTTACCAGAACTTTCAGGACCATAAATTTCAATAATTCGTCCTTTAGGATAGCCACCTACACCTAGCGCATTATCTAATGTAACTGAACCAGTTGATGTAGTTGAAACTCGGCGACCTATATTGTCACCCAACTTCATTACGGCACCTTTACCGAAAGATTTCTCCATATTTTTAATTACTGTATCTAAAGCTTTTTGACGATCGTTATCCAAAGCGAGACCTCCTAATTGAAATTGCTATCTTTTAATTATCTTACCAATACTATACAAGGATTCAAAATAAAATACAAGTGTTTTGCGAATATTTGTTCGTATAAAATCTTAAAATCAAAACGCAAAAACGAACAAACGTGCTTATATTTTTATCGATAATACAATTAATTTGTTGTTCTAAGCCAATTTAATAATCTTATGAGCGCATAATTTTGACTTCTGTTCTTTAATAAATTTCTAGATTTAGACATTTTAAATTGCTCAGTTTTAAATTCTAAGTTATTATCATAGCCTATATGGACTACACCATCATACTCTAATAGAATAATTGCTGATGACACATTAAACAATTTATTAACAAATTGCACTGCATCTTTTAATTGCTGCTCAATAGGTTTATTAATATCAACAAAGTTTTCATTGTGATTAATCATACCCTTTAGAACATCGTTTAAATCCACTTCTTTCAATCGATGATATAAAGCACCATTAGTAATACCATCATATATTACAAAAGGTTCATGAATTTTCTTTATTACAGCTTGCTCAATTAATGTGTCATCTGAACCATAATAATATTCTCCAATACGATCAAGAATTTCTTGTTTAACAGGTTGAATCAATGATTGTGCTTGTTCTTTTGAGTCGGCATTTGCAGTCAATCTAATATATACTTCATGACTTCCCGCCAAAGGCGCAATCGTAGGATTAGTCTGTTTATCGATAAGATCTATTAATATTGTTTCTACTTTAGATTCACCTATTCCCGCAAATCTTAATAGTTCAGAATGTATAATTCGATTATCGTTTATAAAATGTGACAACAATTCATTTTTCACCATTGGTTGCATTTCTTTCGGTGGACCTGGTAATAAAATAATTTGTTTGTTTTCAAAATTCACCATCATTCCTGGAGCCATGCCATGATGATTTGTTAATACAGTTGAACCTTCAATTACTAAAGCCTGTTGTTTATTATTAGGTGTCATTTCTTGTCCTTGTTCCTCAAAATAGCTTTCAATATATTTTAAAGAAGGCTCATCAATAACTAAATCTTTACCAACAATCTGGGCCACTGTATGCTTCGTTAAGTCATCTTTCGTAGGACCTAAGCCACCTGTTAAAATAACAGTATCATATTTTTCTAACGCATGACGTACACTTGATTCTAAACGTTTTTTATTATCTCCAATAACTTTATGTTCTAATACATTTTGTCCAATTTCATTAAATACTTTAGATAGAAATTGTCCGTTGGTATTAGCGATTTGACCTAGCAATAGTTCTGAGCCTACAGCAATAATGGCAATTGACATTTATATCCCCCTTGTATCGTTTAATTCATTTTTTCATGTATTTCATTTAAAAATTCACATCAATTTTAGATTCAATGTATCAGATGCTACAACAGATTTTCCCTAAAAAAATGAACAAATATTGTTTTACAATATATCATTATAAACAATTGCGTGGCTAATTTCTAAAATTGGGATTAAAAAACTAGATTCCATATGAAAATGAAATCTAGTATAAACAAATATTTATTTTTGTTTAAAAACATCTCTACCTTTATAAAAGTATTCAATACCAGATAAGATAGTAAAAATAACGCCAATGTATAATAAAATTTGTCCTAATGACAAACCAATCAATGTTGCCAATGGATCACCTAATAACAACCAAGTAATTGCTACCATAGTAACTGCTGTTTTAATTTTACCTAATTGACCAGCTGCACTTACAAATCCTTGTTCAATTTGTAGTAAACGTAAACCAGTTACGGCAAATTCTCTGGCAATAATAATGATTGCTACTACAGAATTTGTTAGTCCTAGTTGCACAAGTACAATTAAAGCACTTGCAACTAATAATTTATCCGCTAATGGATCCAAAAATTTCCCCATATTTGTAACTAAATTCCATTTTCTAGCTAAATAACCATCAACAAAATCGCTAAGGGAAGCCAATATAAAAATAAAACCACTGATTAATAACTCAATTCTTATTTCATATCCTCCTAGAAATGACACATTGCCAAATCCAAAATCAACTAACGCAAACAATATAAAAACTGGTATTAACACTACTCTAAAAACCGTAATCTGGTTCGGAATATTCATTATACATCCTCATTTCTCACTAATTTATTTCTGTTAAAATATTAAAACTAACATGATCCATAACAATAAAGTTATTAAAACTGTAATACCCATGATTACTAATAATTGTATTGGCTCTTTTGATTTACTCTTATAATCTAAGTCTTTATTATTATTGAAAACTGTAATTACTTCGTCCCATTCGGCTTGGTTCGATGGAATTTCATCTTGATGAGCTTGAATTAATTGGTTAGGTTCAATATTTACTACGCTTGCATATTTTCTAATAAATCCTTCGCTGTAATTTTTATTCGGTAGTTGATCGAATTCATTATTTTCAATATGCACTAGCATTTCACGTTTAATTCCAGTACGTTGCTCTAATTCTGTTAAAGTCATTCCTAACCTTTCGCGTCTACCTTTTAGCGCTTCACCGACCGTTTTCAATTCATAGCCTCCTTACACTTACTCGAAGAAACCAAAACCACCACCAAACGGATCTCCAAAATCTAAATTATTCTTACTTTGGACTGTCTGTTTCTTCATTTCTTCGTAATGTATTTCTTGATTTTCATTTTCTCTCAATTCGATAATATAGTCAAAATCTTCCATTGTACAAGTACTTGTTTCAACAAATAAATCTGGATGTTCAACGACTTTGATTGATGGTAACGTCATAACTTCGTTAACAAGCTCTTGATGTTTTGGATTAGATTCTCTGGCAGTAACTGCACCATCAATAATGTATACATGATTGGCATCATATTCCCCTTTAATTAGAGAGCTACGTACAGTTTGTTTTATTAAAGTAGAACTAATAAATAACCATCTCTTATGTGCACAAACACTTCCCGCAACAATTGATTCAGTTTTACCAACCCGTGGCATACCTCTAATGCCAATCAACTTATGACCTTCTTCTTTGAACAATTCAGCTAAAAAGTCTACTAACAAGCCTAAATCTTCACGCTCAAATCGAAAGGTTTTCTTATCTTTTGCATCTTGCTCAATATATCTTCCATGTCTTACTGCAAGACGGTCTCTTAATTCTGGTTTTTTAAGCTTTGTTATTTCAATTTCATTTATACCACGAGCTATTTGCTCAAAACGTTCAACTTTTTCAAGATTGTCTGTTTTAATTAAAAGGCCTCGTTTACCTTGATCAACACCATTAATTGTAACAATACTTATACCTAACATACCTAATAAACTAGATACATCACCTAAAAGACCCGGTCTATTAATTTCAATTTCGTATTCTAGGTACCATTCTTTTTTCTCTGCAACTGTCATGGTGAACCTCACCCCTTGTTTAATTAACAAATTATGATTCATTGTAATATTCATATTATAACATCAATCATAAAAACATTTGCTCATAAAAATAGTTCTATATTTTAAATATACCAAGCGCCATTAACTTTCTGTATAGTTCCAGTAACACTTCTAGCATTTGGGTGATATAAATAGGCGCATGTATGAGCAACCTCACTCGGTAAAACCAATCGCTGTTGTGGTAATTCAGTTATCATTGCTTGAAGTTCATCTTCTTGCCACTCACTTGCCATATTACCGGCTACAAATCCAGGTGCGATAGCATTTACTGTCACTGATGTTAGTGCAAGCTCTTGACTAAGCGCCTTAACGAAACCTAATTGTGCACTTTTCATCGCCGAATAAATAGTTTCCATACTAGCTCCTGTCTCACCCCAAATTGATGAAATTACAATAATTCTTCCATTGGCACTTTGACGTAAAACATCAACGAAATATCTACATAATCGAATTAATTGCAAGACATTTAACTGATAACATGCATCAATATCATGGTCTTTCATATCTTGTAAAACACCATATAAAGACTGACCACTTGCATATATTAAACAGTCTAATGATTTAATGTCACCAAATGTTTTGTCAATATCAATTGTTTGAGATAAATCCGCTTGTATAAAACGAACTTTATCATCATTAAATTTGCTAGTTAATTCATTTATATCAGTACGATAATATTGCACATAAACTTCAAATCCATCAGTTAATAATCGTTTGACTATCTCAGAACCAATTGAACCAGAACCACCTAATACTAATGCTTTCATTACTTTTTAATCTCCAAACGACTATCGACTTGCTGATCTAAATTTAAATATAACGATGACGTTTCGTTAATACTATCTAACGTGATGTTTTCAACAATGTCTAACATGTCAAACACGCTAACACCTTCAAAATACAATTTAGTATATTGATTAGCAATATATTCAGGTGAGTTTAAACTTGATATGAATTCACCTATAAATTGCTTTTTCAAAAGTTCAAATGCTTCTGCATCTTGGAAATTGCCTTTTTTATCACGCAACTCATCTAATAATAATTTTTTTAATTTATCTGGTTCTTCAGTAGCGCTTGTCACGATTGAAAAACTATACGTCGGCTCTAGTACAAATTGATAACCAAATGTATCATCGATAAGTCCTTCGTTTAATAAATTCTGATAAAAATCTGTTTCTTCCCCAAAAATTAACTCAAAGAATAATGACATTTCTAAATCACGTTGTACATATTTTTGAGGCGCTTCTTGTAATGGTTTATTTTTAAAACCAAGCATTAGTCTTGGTGATTGAATTTTCATAGATTCAGTAACAAATGCTTCTTTAACATCCTCCGGTTCATCAACAAGTCCTCGTTCGATTTTGGGTTGGTTAACTTTATTACGAGCATCCTCGTGTTGTTTTACTATTCGACATATTTCTTCTGGATTCACATCACCAACAACAAATAAAACCATATTTGATGGATGATAAAACGTTTCATAACATAGATACAAATCATCTTTTGTAATATCATATATACTTTCTACACTACCGGCAATATCAACACGTATTGGATGTTGTTGATACATTGCACGCAATGTATTAAACATTAATTTATATCCAGGTTGTTCTTGATACATTTTTATTTCTTCTGCAATAATACCTTTTTCTTTATCAACAGTTTCTTTTGTAAAATAAGGCGTTTCAACCATTGTAAGTAAACGTTTAATGTTGTTTTCAATATTATCAGTTGCACTGAACAAGTAGCTTGTACGATCAAAGCTTGTAAACGCATTTGCTTGTGCATTATCTTCAGCAAACGCAGTAAATAAGTCTTCTTCTTCTTTTTCAAATAATTTATGTTCTAAAAAGTGAGCAACTCCATCAGGTACAGTAACAAATTGGTCTTGTCCAAGGGGTTTGAATTGATTATCTAATGAACCAAATTGTGTAGTGTAAGTGACAAATGTCTTTTGAAAACCTGGTTTGGGGATAATAAATAATCGTAAACCATTTTCTAATTCTTGTTCGAATACTCTTTCGTCTATTAATTCATAATAACGCTCTTTCATTATTTATCCCCTCCTTTTGTCAACACATAGATTGTATCTAAAAATGCTTTTTCAGCAACAGAAACAATATCTTCGCGACTTACCTTCTGTATATCATTTATAAATGTTTCTTTGCTTTGTGGTTGCTCTAATAATATTTGGTTATGCATAATCTCTATAATACTTTTCGGACGATCTTCAGATTCATATCGATGAGAAATGATTACTTTTTTAGCTAACTCTAATTTTTCTTCAGTGAAATCTCCTGCTTTTATTTTTTCAAATTCACTTATAATAGTGTCTTTTGCAGTTTCGTACTTATCACTTGAAACCCCACTCAAAACAAATAAATAGCCATTTTTGCCATCAATTTGTGAATGTATAGAGTACGCTAAACTTTGCTTTTCTCGCACTTCATTAAATAAAACAGATGAAGGATCTCCTCCAAACATCATGTTAAATACAACAAAGGCAGCATATCCACTTTGTCCATATTGTGTTGGAAAACGGTATCCCATATTTAATTTAGCTTGATCCACGTCATCATATTCAACAATATAATCAACTTCTTCATCGTGTAAATGATGAGTAGAATGTTGGAATTGATGTTTATCGAATGGTTTAAGTGCAAATTTTTCACGTATTTGTTTCTCAACACTTTCAGGTTCTACATTGCCGACAACATAAACAGAACATTGATCATTATTAATCATTGATTGATATGTATGATATAGTGTTTCAGCAGTAATATGTGGGATTTGTTCTAGTTGTCCTGTAGATAAGTATTTATATGCTTCATTTTCAAACATATGGTCGAGTAATTTTAAAAACGAATATTGTGCTTTATTATCTACCATTGCTTCTATTTTTTTGGCTAATAATGTTTTCTCTTGGTTAACAAAATTATCATTGAATGCTTTATTTTCAATTAATGGATTCCAAATGATTTCTTGTAATAAATCTAATCCTTGATTAAATAATGATTCACCGTTTCTTAAATAACGTTCATTAACAATTTCTAATGAAAATGTAATGACATGCTGATCTTTGAATTTTGAAATTGTACTATTCACATACGCACCATATAAATCGGCTAAGTGATTATTAAACGACTTATCGGTTGGCCATTTCTTAGTTGCTCGAACTAATAATTTGCTTAATAATGATCTAGCTGTTATTGTGTCATATTCTAAAGGTGCCATAAATTTAAAAACTATAGTAGTTGCTTTAAATTTAGTTGTTGGTGAAACTTTGATATGTATATTTGGTTGAGATTGTCTACTCAAATATATAGCCTCCTCTATATCTTCTTACATCTATATTTTTCTAGTGATTTTAAATTGAACTAAGCTATTTTTCATATAATTTAATGAATACAAAATAGGTTCATCTGATTCATTATAGTGCGTAATTTTTAATAAAATCAAACCTTCGTGTGGCGAAGCATTCAGTACTTCGGATATTCGAGGTTCATAATTTACCGCTTCAATTTCTGTATCAGCATAACAAATATTATGATTACTTTGTTCTTTTATCGCACTTAGAATCGATCCATTGCTCATTTGATACTCTGTACATGTTAATTCTTTTTTAGCAATTTTATCTAAACAATAGACGACCGGTTCTCCATCGGCAGTTCGTAATCGTTCTATAATGGTTACTGGATATCCTTCTTCAACGCTCAACAAATTTGCATCTAACATAGTTGCTGGTTGCTCATCAAAATTTAAGTATTCAGTTCCGCATTCAAATCCTGCATTTTTAATCATTTGCCCAATACTTATAAGTTCATTCAATGGATAAAAGAAAGGGGGCAGTGACTTAACACTTGTGCCCTCTTCAAAATTATCTTTAATGACTTGTTCAGTAATCAATGCCTGAATTGCTTCATAAACATCGTCGGTTTTTACATTTAATTCTCTGGCAATTGATAAATTACTTGGAAGTTGGTCACCATATTCCAATTTATTTTGCTTAATCAAATTTAAAATGTATTGTTTAACGTTATATACCGCATTCATTTCTGACATTTTTTTACACCTCGTCATTATTAAGATCTATTAAAACTTGTCTAGGCTTGCTTCCTTTTTGTGGACCGATTACCTGATTGCGTTCTAAATCATCCATCAACCTAGATGCTCTATTATAACCAATTCTAAATTTGCGTTGTAACAATGATGTACTTGCCTTTTGTTGTTCAACAACAAACAAATACGCTTCATCATATAAAGCATCTTCACTTTTCATTTCCGATTTATCCACTGGTGCATCTGGTTCCATTTCTTTTACATAATTTGCCTGTTGTTGTTCTACTACATAATTTACAACATCTTGCACCTCTTGGTCACTTAAAAACGCCCCTTGAATACGTGTTTGTGATGAGTCACCATTTCCAACGTATAACATGTCACCTTTACCAAGTAACTTTTCTGCGCCGCCAGTACCAATAATAGTTCTTGAATCTGTTTGAGAACTCACAGCAAAAGCTATTCTAGATGGAATATTATTTTTAATGATACCTGTAATTACATCCACAGAAGGTCTTTGTGTCGCTACAATCAAATGTATACCTGCTGCACGTGCCATTTGTGTGATACGTTGAATCGCATTTTCAACTTCTTTACCAGCTACCATCATTAAATCTGCAAGCTCATCTACAATAACAACGATATAAGGTAATTCTGGTTGCTTCTCATCTAATTCTTGATTTTGCTTACGGATTAATTCGTTATAACCTTTAATATTTCTAGTTGATGAATGTTGGAATAAATCATAACGTCTTTCCATCTCAGCTACAATTTTTTCTAAAGCTTGAGCAGCTTTATGAGGATTTGTAACAACCGGAATTAATAAATGTGGAATTCCGTTATAAACATTTAGTTCAACCATTTTCGGATCGATTAACATAAGTTTAACTTCATGCGGTTTAGCATTTAATAAAATACTTGTAATAATACCATTTATACAAACAGATTTACCACTACCCGTCGATCCTGCCACCAATAAGTGTGGCATTTCATTTAGTGGAACAGTAATTGGATCACCTGATATATCTCTTCCTAATCCAACTTCTAGTTTATTATTAGACGGGAATTTTTCATCTAAAACTTCTTTTAGTGAAACTAATGAAATTTTCTCATTTGGCACTTCAATACCTACTGCAGAGCGACCAGGTATTGGCGCTTCAATTCTAACATCTTTTGCTGCTAAAGCTAATGCAATATCATTATGCAAGTTTACAATTTTACTCACTTTAACCCCTTGAGCTGGTTGAATTTCATATTGAGTTACTGCAGGACCAATTTTAATTTGTGTCACTTTTGCATTTACCCCAAAATCTTTTAATGTATTCTCTAGTACTTGTCCTTTACGTTGCACTTCAGCTTTAGATGTTGCTTTTTGTTTTGCAGGTTGATTAAGTAAAGTTAACGGTGGAACAACATACGATACATTCGTAACTTCACCAGCTTCTTCAATAGTGTTTTCACTTTCAACACTGTTATGAGTTTGTTCTGTTAATTGTTCTTGCTGATCTGCTTGATGATGATTTACGATGTTATTCGAACTATTCTCTGCATCAAACACTCGCTTTTTCCGACTTGGTTGACTCTGACTTTTACTTTCATTTTCAGTATGCCCATAAATTGGAATATCTCTTTCTTGAGGCACTTCCGTAAAATCACTCACATCTTTTATTTGTGGCTGTTCATTTTGACGTGCCTTTTGTTCTTCTTTAAGTCTCGCTTTTTCTTCACGCTTCAATTGTTTTTCTTGGTTTCTTTCCGACATTTTTTCATTAAATGAACCAAACCAAGCTTTTATATTTTCCAGTACAACTTTTGCGACTTCACGATGTTGATGGTTTGTTAATAAAATAACACTTGAGCATAATAATAAAATAGTAATAATACATACACCAAATAATGAAATTAAAGGTACGCTTAACTCTAATAAATAAAAGCCTAATACACCGCCACCAAAATTTGGGAAATGACTGTGTTGGTATGACTGATACACATAAGAAAGTACAGGTTCTCTTTCAGCTTTGATACCACTATTAAAATGAAAAACTAACTGTGATACAAATAGCAATGCAATTTGCAATACAATCGAACCAGCCGTTCGTCTAGTTTTAGGAATACGTTTAGAGTATGTAATAAAACCAGTTGCTAAGAGTACTAAAATATATGTTAAATATCTACTGTACCCAAATAAATAATTAAAGAAGCTGTCAATTAGACGACCTATTATTCCTAATTGGAAAACACCCAACACCATTAATACAACTACTAAAATAGCTATGACATAACGTATCGGATTATCATTCTTCTTTTTCCTCGAAATTGTTCTTTTTTTTGATGTTGTTTTTTTCTTAGCTGTCGATTTCTTTTTTGCTTGTGCCAATTGACGCACCTCCTTATGTTGCCTTAGTTAAAACGACGTTATTATATATAATTTCCTATTTGATGTTTAGAATATGTAGTCCAAACAGACGATGAAAGAGGTTAGAACAATATCATCTATGTATCAATTTACTTAAGATAACAGATTAATCGTTACCCCTTTCAATTGACCATCATAAAATATAAGTAAATTGTCCATGACAACCATTATATTTCAGTGACTTGTTCTGACCTCTTTTATGTTAATGACTTTTTGATTAAATTTCAGAAATTACTGGAATAATCATAGGACGACGTTTTGTACTTTCGAATAATAGTTTACTAATTTGATCACGCATATTTTGCTTAATTTCAGACCATTCTATGCGTTTTTCTTGTAAACCAGCCTCTACTATTTCACGTACCTTCTCTTCTGCTTCACGTAATAAGTCTTCACTTTCACGTACATATACAAACCCACGAGATTGAATTTCAGGTCCCGCAGCTATACGTCTATTTTTAGGATCTAACGTTACTACAGCAATAAAGATACCATCTTCTGCTAAAAGATGACGGTCTCTCAACACGATATTTCCTACATCCCCAATACCAATACCATCTATTAAAATATTTCCTGAATTTACCTTTTCATTTAATATCATATCTTTACCGTTGTAATTAATGACATCTCCTTTTTCCACAAGGAAAATCTTTTCTGGTGCAACACCTGCTTCAGCTGCTAGCTTCGCATGTGCTATCTGCATTTTAAATTCACCTTGTACAGGAATAAAGTATTCAGGTTTCATAATATTAATCATCATTTTTAATTCTTCCATGCAACCATGACTTGAAGCATGAATCTTCTTGTTATTTGGAATAATATGTGCGCCAGCACGTACAAGCTCATTTAATGTATTCGCAATGATAACTTCCATATTTGCAGAAGCCGTAATTGCTAAAAATACAGAATCGCCTTCTTCGATATTCATAATTTTATGCTTATGTTGCGCCATTTGACTTAAGGCTTCTACAGGTTCTCCTTGCATACCAGTAGCTATAATTATCACTTCATTTTTAGGATAATTATCAACTTCTGTTATAGGAATTAGCAAATCTTTAGGAATGTCGAAATACCCCATTTTACGAGCAATATTAAATGAACTTTCAAGTGATCTTCCTAAAAATGACACTTTACGATTTAGCTTGCTAGCAATATTTAAAACTTGCTGTATACGTATAAAGTTCGAAGCATAACATGAAACAATCAAGCGACCTCGCACTTTTGCAAAAGCGTCATACATATGATGTTCAATCACATTTTCCGGAGTATTATATCCAGGTTTCTCTGCCTCAGTAGAATCACTGATTAAGACAAATACGCCTTCTTCACCAATCTCTGCCATACGTTTAATATCTGGTGCATAATGTCCATGTAAACTTTGGTCAAACTTAAATTCACCTGTATACACAATGGCACCATATGAAGTATGAATACAAACACCTAGACTATCAGGAATACTGTGTGTCGTATTAAAGAAACTAATATTCACGTTTTTGAATCTCATAATTGAATCATTATTAACTGTGTAGTAGCGAACTTTTTTATCAATATTACGGGCTTTCATATTTTCTTTAATTAACGCTATTGTCAATTTAGATCCATATACTGGTGCATCTAATTGTTCTAAAACATAACTCACTGCACCAATCGCATGCTCATGTCCGTGTGTAAGGAATATACCCTTCAATTTATCTTTATTTTCAAGTACGTATGAAATGTCTGGTATAACAATATCAATACCTAGCATTTCGTCTTCTGGAAACATAAGTCCAGCATCTAACATAAACATTTCATCGTCTACTTCAACGATATACATATTTTTAGCAATTTCGCCAACACCGCCTAATGGTATAATGCGAATATCTTTATTCTTTTTCTTTATTAAACTCAAAATCTTACCTCCTAAATTTGTTACCCGTCCATATATAAACTCACTATTCATTATAAGTTAAAAAACACTTGATGTACACTATTAATCACTATACATACAGGATAATTAACAGTTGCACACAAAATAATAAAGCGTTTTAAAATGTTCAATACAACAAATTCAAATTGGATCACTTCGTAAAAAATGGCATAAAAAAATCACATGACGATACATTGTCGTCATATGACTTTAAATATTATTCTTCTAATACTCTGTGTGAAGCATTTACTCGACCTTGTTTATCAATTTCAGTAATCTTAACTTCAATTGTGTCACCGATTTTTAATACATCTTCCACTTTTTCAATTCTATTTTTTGAAATTTGTGAAATGTGAAGCAACGCATCTTTACCCGGGAATAGGCCTACAAACGCACCGTATTTTTCAATACGTTTAACAGTGGCTTGATAAGTTTGACCTACTTCCGCTTCACGTGTAATTTCCTCAATGATTTCACGAGCGCGATTTATCATAGCTTGATCAACGGCACCAATAAAGATAGTACCATCTTGTTCAATATCTAATTTAACGCCTGTTTCATCAATAATTTCGTTAATTTTTTTACCACCAGGTCCGATAACATCTCTAATCTTATCTGGTTTAATTGTCATAGTTACAACTTTTGGCGCGTAAGCACTTAATTCAGTACGTGGTTGATCAATTGTTTGTAACATATGATTCATTATTTCTAAACGACCACGTCTCGCTTGTTCTAGAGCCTCTTCGATAATTTCACGCGTTAAACCGTCAATTTTAATATCCATTTGGATTGCTGTAATACCTTCTTTAGTACCAGCGACTTTAAAGTCCATATCACCTAATGCATCTTCCATACCTTGGATATCAGTTAAAATCGTATAGCTATCTTCACGTGTAACAAGGCCCATAGCAATACCAGCAACTGGTGCTTTAATCGGTACGCCCGCATCCATTAATGCTAATGTTGATCCACAAATTGACGCTTGAGATGATGAACCGTTTGATTCAAGTACCTCACTTACAATACGAATTGTATATGGGAAATCAGCAGTATCAGGAATAATATATTTTAATGCTCTTTCACCTAACGCACCATGTCCAATTTCACGACGACCTGGCGCACGTACTGGACCAGTTTCACCTACTGAAAAATTCGGGAAGTTGTAATGATGCATGAATCTTTTTTCTTCTTCAGGTCCTAAACCATCAATTAATTGATAATCGCCTAAAGCACCTAATGTTAAAACTGAAAGTGCTTGAGTCTGACCACGTGTAAATAGACCTGAACCATGCGTTCTAGGTAAAATACCAACTTCAGAATCTAATGGACGGATTTCATCAGGTTTACGGCCGTCTGGTCTAATTTTTTCATCTGCAATTAAACGTCGAACTTCTTCTTTCACTAATTCATTTAAAATTGCATAAACTTCTTTAATAAGTAATTCATTCTCTGGATCTTCTTCATCGATAAATTCATTGACGATTTCTTCTTTTAAGTTATCAAGATTTTCATCTCGTTGTTGTTTATCAAATGTTAAAACTGTTTCTTTAAGTCCTTTTTCTTCGGTTAAAGATTTGACACGTTCAACTAGCGCTTCATCACGCTCTACTGGAATAAATTCTTGTTTAACAGGTTGAATGTGGTCGACGATTTGTTGTTGGAAATCAACTAAACGTTGAATCTCTTCATGACCAAAGAAGATCGCCTCTAACATTTCTTGTTCAGTAATCTCACTAGCGCCTGCCTCTACCATGTTTACTGCATCTTTATGACCAGCTACTTCAAGGTCTAAGCGAGAAACTTCTTTTTCTTCTACTGTTGGGTTAATGATATATTTACCGTCAATATAACCCACATTTACACCGGCGATTGGCCCTTGGAATGGAATATCCGACACACTAAGCGCCATAGATGAACCAATCATTGCAGCCATTTGTGGTGAACAATCAGGATCTGCACTTAATACCATGTTCATAATTTGAACATCATGCTTATATCCTTTAGGGAATAAAGGTCTAATTGGTCTATCAATTAATCGCGCAGTTAATGTTGCATCGTCACCAGGACGTCCTTCTCTCTTTTTAAATCCACCAGGAATTTTACCCGCAGCGTACATTTTTTCTTCATAGTTCACTGTTAATGGGAAGAAATCTCCATCACGAGGTTCTTTTGATGCAGTTGCCGTCGATAACACGACTGTATCTCCATAACGAACCAATACAGCGCCATTTGCTTGTTTAGCTAATTGCCCTGTTTCAATCGTTAAAGATCTTCCTGCCCATTCAGTTTTAAAAACTTTCTTTTCTTGAGACATTATAAATCTCCTCTCTTGAATCTAATAGTTATATCATATCATTTATTATCGTATTTTAATATTAGTTATAAAATATTGAATTGGAAAAAAAGAGAGCGGGATATCCATCTATTATTTACAAAATAGACTTATCGTCCCACCCTTATCAGTATAAATATAAGTTATATTTTTTAAAAAAACATACTTTATTTTTAATATCTTGATTATTACTCTAGGTGTACTTATATCATCTTTATCTCATTGTAACCTTATTATTCACTCAATATTAGCTTAACATATAATAAATGTTAATATTTGTAAAAAGCTTTTTTAATATAAATTAAGGTTGGAACATAAATATGCCCCAACCTCAAAGACGTTATATTAAGATTAACGACGGATACCAAGTGATTTAATTAATTCACGGTAACGTTGAATATCTTTACTACGTAAGTAGTTTAATAAATGTCTACGACGACCTACCATTTTTAATAATCCACGACGTGAATGGTGGTCTTTTTTGTGTGTACGTAAGTGTTCGTTTACTGCGTTGATTTCTGCAGTAAGTACAGCGATTTGTACTTCTGGTGAACCAGTATCAGTTTCGTGTACACGGTATTCTTTAATGATTTCGTTTTTACGTTCTTGTGAAATTGCCATAATCAATTTCCTCCTTAAAATGTTTGAATACTCCTTAATCCGAGTTAGGCGTTGGAGATTCGACCTACTAAGAAAAAGGTGTGGTATAGATTGTTTATATAACTATACGCAACTCTAGATATTATAAGCTACTTCATCACCAAAATCAACTGCTAATAAATATTTAGCACGCGATTTATCATCGTTCATTTGTTTAACTAATGGGTCGATACCATCAAATTTAATCTCAGGACGTAAGAAATGATGCCAATTCACGGTCACTCGTTCACCATAAATATTATCCTCAAAGTCAAAGATATTCACTTCGATGACAACTTCTGCTTTGTTAGGATCATGAAATGTTGGCTTTACACCTATGTTAGCTACCCCTCGATATAATTTATTTTCAGTGCCGATTTCAATACTAACAGCATAAACACCTTTACGAGGTAACAAATAATCATCACTAGGTTGAATGTTAGCTGTTGGGAAGCCAATAGTTCTTCCCCTTTTTTCACCTTGCACTACAGTGCCTTTAATAGAATATATATAGCCTAAAGCATCATTCGCTTTTTGCAACTCACCATTGATTAAATCTTGACGAATAGAAGTTGTAGAAATTTTTTCATTTTCAATTTCTTGTTTACTCACAATTGTCGTATTAAACGCATCATATTCTTGAAGTACAGTCATATTACCTTTTCCAAATTTACCAAAAGTAAAATCAAAACCAGCAATGACTTCTTTTACATTATTTTTAATTATATAATTTTCAACAAAATCTTCTACGCTCACATTAGCAAACCTAGATGAAAAATTAACCACTATACAATAATCAATATCATGTTGGCTAATTTTTTCGATTTTATCTGAAAGTGGCGTTAAATACGTTGTTCGTTTTCTTTTAGGATTCAACACGACAGACGGATGCGGATCAAATGTCATCACCGCTTTTTTTAAACTGCGTGCCTCAGCTATTTCATTTAATATATCAAAGACTTTGTCATGACCTTTATGCATGCCATCGAAAAATCCGAATGCCATTGCAACATCCTCTGTAATATACTGTTTTGATTGTATAGGATGTGTCACTTCTATGACTTTCATAAATTCTATCTCCTTTAATTAAAGACTTTTTTAGGTTTAATTTCTGATTCTTTTGTAGGGTGTACCATATAAATTGCTAATACTTTTTCTGAATCATCATCAATAAATACAATTTGGTCTTTAATTTTGTTATCAAATTCATTTTTATTAAATTTCTGCCCATTTAAAATACGTTTTTTTATGTGCGAATCTTTAATTTTAATGCTTGGCAAACCCTTTAATCCATATTCTAAAGGAAACAATTTATTTTGCAATGAATCCTGCTCATGAAGTTCTTTTATTTGTTCTAATGTAAGGCTATCTTTCAACACAAATCCACCAGACTCGATTCGTGTTAATTTCGACATATGTGCCGGAAAGCCTAATTTCACACCAATATCAGTTGCTAGCGTTCTAATATATGTACCTTTACCACAGATGACGCGTATTTTAAAATGACACTCATTTTCTTTAAAATCTAATTCAGATATACGCCCAATGTCTTTAATATTAACTTTACGCTTTGGTCTTTCAACTGTTTCATTATTACGCGCATATTCATATAATTTTTTACCATTTACTTTGACGGATGAGTACATCGGCGGAATTTGTTCAATGATACCTTTAAAACTTTCTAACAATCGGTCAATATCGTCCTTATTAAAATCTGCTGAGTGTACACCTTTTGTTTCCAATGTATCACCCGTTTGATCTTCAGTCGTTGTACTTCTTCCTATCGATACAGTTGCTTCATAAGCTTTGCCCATATCCATAACATAATCACTAACTCTCGTTGCATTACCTATACATACCGGTAACACGCCTGCAACTTCGGGATCAAGCGTACCCGTGTGACCTATTTTTTTAGTTTTTAATATTTTACGCAATTTGAATACAACGTCATGACTTGTTAAACCGCGCTCTTTATATACTGGTAATATCCCATTATACATATAGTCACCTTCTTTTTTAAAATATATTTTAATAGCGTATCAACTGAATTTATTCATAAAAAAACTGGAAAATGTTAACTATTTCTACACATCTATGTATTAACTGTTTAATGTTAATATACCGATATTAAGAAATTATCAAACATTTTCCAGATACCTAACACTAAATTATCTATCTTGTTTGTGTAAATCTTGAATCATTCGTTCAATTTTATTACCATATTCTATTGATTGATCATATTCATACATTAATTCCGGCATAATACGTAATCGCATTCTAGAACCTAATTCAGACTTAATGAAGCCTTTTGCTTTATCAAGTGCTTTAAATGTATTTTCTACTTCTTTATCGTTACCTAATACAGTTAAAAATACTTTAGCCTGCGATAAATCATTTGTTAAAACAACATCTGTAATTGTAATAAAACCAACTCGAGGATCTTTGACTTTATTGTTGATGATATCCATTAATTCCTTCTTCATTTGTTCACCAACACGCTCTGCTCTCATACTGCTCATTCTTGTCACCTCTTTATCTTTAAGTTCAATTGTTATTTGCATTTTTTAGTGTAACAATGCTTAAACAATTATTTTAGCTCACACGTTATTTTAATAAATTAAGCCTATAAAATCAAATAAAGTTTGCCGTAAGATAGGCATTTCAACAGAAAATTTTCCAATAATAGTCGACATTATATTTTGTCATTAAAAATCATTCTAGGCCACCACAAAATTTTATACAAAATCATGTCCATATAACGTAACTTTTAATAGGTAATCTATTCTAATAAAAAACCAAAAGCTAGTATCAAATATGCTCCCTATAAAGTAGACACTTAAAAAGTGCAATATTTATAGGGAGCATATCAATCTTAACTATACTTTTAGCTTGTAATTTATTTAATTAACGCTTAATTTCAACCATTTCAAATGCTTCGATAACATCGCCTTCTTTAAGGTCATTGTAGTTTTCAATTGTAATACCACATTCATAACCTTTTGCAACTTCCTTAGCATCATCTTTGAAACGTTTAAGTGTATCTAATTCGCCTTCATATTGAACAATACCATCACGAATAATACGTACACCAGCATTTCGCGTAATTTTACCTTCAGTAACATAACATCCAGCAATAGTACCAACTTTAGAAACTTTGAATGTTTGACGAACTTCAGCTTGTCCGATAACTTGTTCTTCAAATTCTGGATCAAGTAAACCTTTCATCGCTGATTCAATTTCTTCGATAACATTATAAATAACTCTGTGTAAACGCATATCAACATTTTCAGCTTCTGCAGCACGTTTTGCACCACTGTCTGGACGAACATTGAAACCAATGATAATACCATTTGAGGCATTAGCAAGTGTCACGTCTGACTCATTAATTGCACCAACCGCTGTATGAATGATACGAACATTTACGCCTTCAACATCAATTTTCATTAATGATGCAGCTAAAGCTTCAACAGAACCTTGAACATCACCTTTAATAATAACGTTTAAATCTTTCATTTCACCTTGTTTCATTTGTTCAAACAGGTTATCTAATGAAACATTTTTACTTTCTTGACGTTGTTGTACAATGCTAGCTTCGTGTCTTGATTCACCAATACGACGAGCTTGTTTTTCATCACTAAATACAACAAAGCGATCCCCAGCTTGTGGCACATCATTAATACCTGTAATTTCAACAGGTGTTGATGGACCAGCTGTTTTGATTCTTTGACCTAAGTCATTAACCATTGCACGGATACGGCCGTAAGTATTACCAACTACAATCGCATCACCAACATTTAATGTACCATTTTGTACTAATAATGATGCAGAAGGACCACGTGATTTATCTAATTCAGCTTCGATAACTGTACCGACAGCACGGTTTTTAGGATTTGCTTTAAGTTCTTGAACTTCTGCAACTAATCCTATCATTTCTAATAAATCGTCGATACCATCACCACTTAATGCAGAAAGTGGAACGAAAATTGTTTCGCCGCCCCAATCTTCAGGAATTAAACCATATTCAGTTAATTCTTGCATAACTCGATCAGGATTTGAAGTTGGTTTATCAATTTTATTTACTGCAACAATAATTGGTACTTCTGCTTCTTTAGCATGGTTAATTGCTTCAATTGTTTGTGGCATAACACCATCGTCAGCTGCAACTACTAAAATTGTAATATCTGTTACTTGTGCACCACGCGCACGCATCGTTGTAAATGCAGCATGTCCCGGTGTATCTAAGAAAGTGATTTTTTTGCCATCGTTTTCAATTTGATATGCACCAATATGTTGAGTGATTCCGCCTGCTTCACCTGCTGTAACTTTTGTATGACGAATTGAATCTAATAAAGTCGTTTTACCATGGTCAACATGTCCCATAATTGTTACAACTGCTGGTCTCTCAATTGCTTCTGGATCATCTTTTTCGTCTTCGAAGTAGATTGATAAATCTTCTTCATTAATCACAACTTCTTCTTCAACCTCAACGCCATAATCATCGGCAATTAATTCGATTGTTTCTTGATTTAATGATTGATTGATATTAGCAACAATACCAAGTAAGAATAATTTTTTGATAATTTCTGATGATTCAACATTTAATTTATCCGCAAATTCGCCTACTGTAATACCTTCTTGATATGTCACTTTTGATGGTATTTCTTTTGGAGCAGCTGGTTGATTTTGTGGTTTATTATTCTTGTTATTTTTCTTATTATTTCTATTATTCTTTTTATTGCCTTTGTTGCCTTTATTATTTTGTTGTTGATTCTTTTTGTTATCTTTTTGTTGCCCTTTATTTTGGTTTTGATTGTTTGATTTTTGGTGATTATTTTGAGTGCTTTGTTTATTGTCGTTCTTTTGTTCTTTTTTGAACTTTTTATCTAATGCTTTAATTTGGTCATCTTCCAAAGCTTGCATATGATTTGAAACCTCAATATTCATGCTTTTTAACTCATCTATAATCTCTTTACTCTTTAGATTTAATTCTTTCGCATATTCGTAAATTCTTTGTTTACTCATATAATCACTCCTTATGATATTCATCTATCATTGATAGCAACTTTTTAGCAAAGCCTGGGTCAGTAATCCCTACATTAACACGCTCACCTTTTCCAAGTGCTATTCCCAATTCATTTCGATTTCCAAACTTTCTGAATGGAACTTTGTAACTCTTACATTTATCTGTAATTAATTTAGCTGTATTATCAGACGCATCATTTGCAACAATAACGAGCTTCAAATTTCCTTTTTTAATCTCATTAACAATGACTGATTCACCTGTTTTTACTTTACCAGCTCTCATTGCTAATCCTAAAAAGTTTAATATTTGATCTATACTCATTTTGGAATCTCTTCTCTATAAATTAATCTAATAATTTCTTTGTAAACAGGATCCAATTGCTCTTTAGATGCTTTAAAATATTTTTCTAAAATTTCTTTTTGTTGTGCTTTTTCAACCATAGCAACATCTTTAGAAACATATGCGCCACGGCCTTGTTTCTTTCCAGTAACATCCGCAAAGATTTCGCCTTCTTTATTAACAACAACACGAATCATATCTTTTTTGGGATGCATTTCATTTGAAAGAATACATTTTCGCATCGGAATTTTTTTCTTTTTCATAGATACTTCACTCCAACCTATTATTCAGATTCTTTCTCTACATTTGTTTCAACTGAAACATCATTTACCTCTTCGGTTGATTCTGTTGTGTCAGCATCTTCTAAAGCAATATCTTCTTCAGTTACTTTTTCTGCTTCAACTACTGGATAGATACCCGCTTCACGCGCATCTGTTTCTGATTTAATATCAATTTTCCAGCCGGTTAATTTAGCAGCTAGACGTGCGTTTTGTCCTCTTTTACCAATCGCTAATGACAATTGATAATCAGGAACAACAACTACTGTAGATTGATTTGTTTCATCAACAATAACTTCTAAAACTTGAGAAGGGCTTAAAGCATTTTTTACAAATACTTTTGGATCTTCATTCCATTGAACGATGTCGATTTTTTCGCCACCTAGCTCTTCAACAACAGCTTCAACACGTGCGCCTTTAGCACCAACACATGCACCAACAGCATCTATATCATTGTTTTCAGAGAAGACACTAATTTTAGAGCGATCGCCAGCTTCACGTGCTACTGATTTAACAATTACAGTACCATCGTAAATTTCTGGAACTTCTTGTTCAAATAAACGTTTTAATAAACCTGGATGGCTACGAGAAACATAGATTTGAGGACCTTTTGTCGTTTGTTCCACTTTGTTAACATATACTTTGATACGTTCGTTAGGAATATATTTTTCGTTAGGACTTCTTTCTGCTTCAGATAAAACAGCTTCGATACGACCTAAATTCACATATACATAACGATGGTCAACACGGTCAATAATTCCAGTAAGTATGTCTTCTTCTTTGTCTATAAATTCTTCAAATAAAATTTCACGTTCAGCATCACGAAGACGTTGCATTACTGCTTGTTTCGCTGCTTGAGCACCTACACGACCAAAATCTTTAGGTGTTACATCTTCTTCGTATATATCACCAATTTCATATGCAGGGTTTTTAACAAGCGCTGTACTTAAATCCACTTCATCTCTGTCGTCAAATACTTCTTCAACAACATCTTTACGAGCGATAACTTTGAAAGTACCTTGATCCATATTTAATTCCACACGGACATTTCTTGCACTATCATAATTCTTTTTGTATGCAGTAATTAAAGCTGCTTCAATAGCATCAATTAATACTGCTCTAGGAATCTTCTTTTCTTTTTCTAAATACTCAGTAGCTAATAATAATTCATTACTTGACACGTTTTTTCCTCCTCATCACGTTAAATCATAACTGCGTGACGTGCTTTTGCTATTTTGTCTCTCGGTATCTCTATATCTTTCGTTCTTGCTTTGATTTTAACTTGTACTACAATTGTTTCATTATTGACTTCTTGTAAAATGCCTAACCATTCCTTTTCACCTTCAATTGGTACATATAAAGAAACAAATACAGGTTTAGTTATTGCATTTTGGAAATCTTGTTCTTTTTTAATTGGACGTTCTGCACCAGGTGACGCTACGTCTAAATAATACATTTCAGGAATAGGATCATTTGCATCCATAGCTTCACTTATTTTTTCAGAAGCTAGCGTACAATCATTTAAATCTACGCCACCTTCTTTATCAATAGAGATTCTAAGAAAATGATCTCTACCCTCTTTGACATATTCAACGTCTACAAGTTCAAAATTCAAGTCTTCCATAATTGGTTGAACAATCACTTCTACTTGTTCTGTAATTTTACTCATACAGGCCTCCCTTTTTGGCAAATAGAAAAGAGCGGGAATCTCCCACTCTTCTGCCTGAGTTCACTAATTTTTAAGCAACTTAATTATAGCATAAGTTTATGCTTGAAACAAATGACTTCACTATTAATCAGAGATTCTTGTAAAAGTTTGTTCATTTATTTCACCATTACATTCGAATAGACTCGTAAGACGTTGAAAAGAAATACAGGCATAATTTTATGTCCAGCACCAATTTTGTATTTCTTTAACTACGCCATACGCATTAAATAAATACCTTGATTATTTCATTTTACATATCAAATATCGAAAGTTGAGCTTTATCTGGTAAATTCGGTAATGAGCCTAACTCATCTAAATACTCAATAATTTTCTGAGATAATCCAGCTTTTTTGTTTAAATCTTCTTTTGATAAAAATGGGCCATCGTCACGAGCTTCAACAATTCGTTTCGCAACGTTTTCGCCAAGCCCAGGCACTGATATGAACGGCGGAATAAGTGTATCACCTTCAATGATAAATTCGAACGCCTGACTCTTTTCTAAACTAATCGGTTGCATTCGATAACCTCGATGCGCCATTTCATTCATAATTTCCAAGACTGTTAATACGTCTTTTTCTTTTTTACCTAGATCCATATAGCGAGAATACATGTCTTTTACAGTATTTCGAATGCTTGTTTTATCTTTAATCATCGTGATTAAATCAAAATCTGACGCACGAATTGTAAAGTAAGATGCATAGTAATAAAGTGGATGATGTACTTTGAAATATGCGATACGTACTGCCATTAAAACGTATGCTGCTGCATGGGCTTTAGGGAACATGTACTTAATTTTAAGACATGAATCTAAATACCAATCTGGCACTTCATTTTCTTTCATCGTTTCAATCATTTCTTCAGTTAAACCTTTACCTTTACGTACTGACTCCATTATTTTAAAAGCCATTGATGGTTCTAAACCAGCATACATTAAATAAACCATGATATCATCACGACAACCAATTACACTTGATAAATCACATATACCGGTTTTAATTAATTCTTGAGCATTGCCTAACCACACATCTGTACCATGAGATAATCCTGAGATTTGAACTAATTCAGAAAATGTTGTTGGCTTTGTATCTTCTAACATTTGACGCACGAATCCTGTACCGAATTCTGGTACCCCAAATGTACCTGTTTTACATAAAATTTCATCTTCAGTAACACCCAAACTTTCAGGTGTACTAAATATCTGCATAACTTCTTTATCATCTACAGGTATTGTTTTTGGATCAATTCCTGATAAATCTTGAAGCATACGAATCATTGTTGGATCATCGTGTCCAAGTATATCAAGTTTTAATACATTATCATGAATAGAATGGAAATCAAAATGTGTCGTCATCCATGCTGAATTTTGATCATCGGCAGGATATTGTATCGGCGTAAAATCATAAATATCCATGTAATCAGGTACTACAATAATACCCCCTGGATGCTGTCCAGTTGTACGTTTAACACCTGTACATCCTTTAACGAGTCGATCTATTTCAGCACCTCTTTTGTGGATGCCTTGATCATTCAAATAACCTTTAACATAACCAAAAGCAGTCTTTTCAGCAACAGTACCAATTGTACCTGCACGGAATACTTTATCCTCACCAAATAATACTTTTGTGTAGTTATGGGCATTCGGTTGATATTCACCACTAAAGTTTAAGTCGATATCAGGAACTTTATCTCCCTTAAATCCTAAAAATGTTTCAAACGGAATATCTTGTCCTTCTTTAATAAGTGGCGCTCCACAAGTTTCACACGTCTTATCAGGTAAATCAAATCCTGATCCTACTGAACCATCATTGAAAAATTCACTCGTTTTACAGTTCGGACAAATATAGTGTGGCGGTAACGGGTTTACTTCAGTAATCTCAGTCATTGTCGCTACAAAACTAGAACCTACTGAACCACGGGAACCAACTAAGTATCCATCATCTAATGATTTTTTAACTAAACGTTGCGAAATTAAGTAAATTACCGCAAATCCATTACCGATAATACTTTTTAATTCTTTTTCTAATCGATCAATTACGATTTGAGGCAGGTCTTCACCATACAGTTTACGCGCATTTGCATAACTTAGTTCTCTAATTTCTTCGTTAGCACCTTCCATACGCGGTGTGTATAATTCATCTTTAATAGGAACAACACGTTCAATTCGATCTGCTAATTCGTTTGTATTTTTCACAACAATTTCATGCGCTTTTTCTTCACCTAAAAAATGAAACTCGTTTAACATTTCATCTGTAGTTCTAAAATGTGCTTCCGGTAAAGTTGAGCGATTAAGTGGATTGCCGGGTTGTGATGCTATTAAAATTTTACGTGCGATACCATCATGTTCAAACAAATAGTGTGCATTTCCTGTCGCAATAACAGGTATACCCGCTGTGTCACCTGCATGTATTAAACGTTGATAAATTTCATGTAATGTTTCAGTATCTCTAATAAGCTCTCTATCAATTAAATCTTGATAAAGTGCCGGTGGTTGAATTTCAATAAAATCATAATATTTGGCAATTTTTTCAACTTGGCTCTGGTCCTTCTGCATAACTGCCGTAAATAATTCACCTTCATCACACGCTGTACCTACCAATAATCCCTCACGGTATTCATCTAACAATGAACGTGGAATTCGAGGTGTACGGTAGAAATACTTCACCAATGATGCACTTACAATTTTAAATAGATTTTTAAGACCTTGTTGGTTTTGTACAATTAATGTGACATGACTAGGTCTTGCACGTTTATATGCATCTTCATTACTGAGTTTTTTGTTGATTTCGTTATGATTTAATACGCCTAATTCTTTCATTTGTTGAACCATTTTTATGAAAATGTAAGCTGTTGCTTCTGTATCATAAATGGCACGGTGATGTTGCGTTAATTCTACGCCATATTTTTTAGCTAAGAAATTCAAACCATGTTTACCATATTCAGTATTAATCGTACGAGATAATTCTAAAGTATCGATAACACCATTCGTTGATGGTCCAAACCCAAGACGTTCATATCCCGTATCGATAAAGCCCATATCAAACGAAGCATTATGCGCTACGAATATCGCATCGCCAACCCATTCTTTAAACTCTGTAAGTACTTCTTCAATCTCAGGGGCATCTACTAACATATCATCAGTAATATGCGTCAAATTGATAATCGTTTCCGATAATCGTTCATGCGGATTACTAAACCTTTCAAACTTATCGATGATTTCACCGTTATGAACTTTCACAGCTGCAAGCTCGATGATTTTATCATACTGATTTGATAAACCAGTTGTCTCAACGTCGAACACAACATAAGTAGCATCTTTTAATACGACATCTTGTGGTTTGTATGCAATCGGAACACCATCATCAACTAACATACCTTCCATACCGTATATCATTTTAATGCCATGTTTTTCCGCTGCTGCGTGAGCATCTGGAAATGCTTGCACAACATTATGGTCTGTAACCGCAATGGCTGGATGTCCCCAGTCTGCTGCCTGTTTAACATACGCACCAATATTGGGTATACCATCCATTTGGCTCATTGCAGTATGCAAGTGGAATTCTACACGCTTTTCTTCAGCCTTATCTTTTTTTGTCGCTTTTTTAATCTCTTCAATATCAGACATCATCATAACTAAATCTCTAATAAATGTATCTTCTTCAATACGACCTTGAGCCCTAACCCATTTACCAACACTTAGCGCTTTAAAATGTTCTAAATCATCTTTGTTTTTACGAGTAAACATTTTTAAAACTAAAGAGTCCGTATAGTCAGTCACTTTAATTTCTACGATATGGCGACCACTTTTAAGTTCTTTTAAGTTTATATCAAAAATGACACCCTCTATTGCAACTTTAAACTCTTCCTCAATAATAGATTCAATTGGTTTAATATTTTCAATTTGAATCGGCTTACCAATTTGACACTTATCGACAGCACTTTCGTTGTTATCTTGTTGTTTCGCTTTTTCAGCTTTCATTTTTTCAAGTTTCTCTGTTGCCAATCGTGCACTTTGTTCGTCTTCTTCTTGAATATGTGCTTCTAAAGAAGCTAAGTTTTGTTCTTGATCATTATCATTTGTTTCGAATATGATTTTATCGATATCAAAACCACAATTTCTAAACGCTTTGATAAGACTTCCATTACATGCCTTATCAAAATGATTACGTTCAATGTCATTTGATACCATTACTTTTAATACTTTTCCAGACATAATAAGCTTTTTCTGTTTCAATTGACCTTTAACTTTTGGAGATAAAGCTGTTTGGTCAATACAGTGCCCAAAGTATTTAATTGCATGTTCATCTTGATTCGTGCCATTTGTTACCGTAAAACGACATGTAACGTTGGCGATATCTTTAAACTCTTGCTCTATTGCATTTATAAATAATAAATAATCTTCATGAGCTAAGAATTGTGGTAATGTAATATGAAATTCCCATGTTCTGTTTTTGTTAGAAACATCTATACGTGTCAGTTCACCTGAATTTAAAATTTCAGCATCTAATTGATTTGAAATTTTAATTTGATCAGCAAGCACTTTAAATTTTTGTTGCTCTGTCATTGCCAAGACAATTACCACCTTAAATAGAAATTACTTTTACGTGTTCGAACAATATTTAGATTATGTAGGCATAGTAATGATAGAAAATTAAATGCTTTATATTTGGCTAATCATAATATTGTTAAAACAAATTTATCTTTAATTATACTATGTCTTCAGTCATTTTTCATCGAATAATCATTATATCAAAAATAATAAGAGCAGGACATAAGCATCTGATTTCTTTCAGCTTTTTCCTACTCTTATAATTCATTCAATCTTAATTATTTTAAGTTATCATATTTATTTGTAATGACAGTCATTAAGTCATCAATGTGAACTTCTTCGCTATCACCTGTTAAACGTTCTTTAACTTCTACAATACCTTCCGATGCACGTTTACCAACAACAATTCGCAGTGGTAAACCAATTAAATCGGCATCATTAAATTTGACACCCGCACGTTCCTGACGATCATCGTACAACACATCAAATTTAGTATTAAATTCAGCATATAGTGCATCCGCTAGTTCTCGTTGATCATCTTTCTTAGGATTAATAGAAATTAAATGTAAATCAAATGGAGTAACTGATTTAGGCCAAACAATTCCATTATCATCGTGATTTTGTTCAACAATCGCACTCAGCGTTCTAGAAATTCCAATACCGTAACAACCCATAATTAAAGGTTGGGCTTTTCCTTGGTTATCTAAGAATGTAGCATTCATTGATTCTGAATACTTAGTACCCAATTTGAATACTTGACCAACTTCAATACCTTCAGCAAAATGTGCAACGCCTGAACCATCACTTAACTTCTCGCCTTCTAAAATAAAACGGAAATCGCCATATTCATCAACGTTGAAGTCTCTGCCTACATTTACATTAATTAAGTGATAGCCATCTTCGTTAGCACCGACAACTAAATTATTTAAATCTTGCACAAAATTATCTGCATAAATTTTGATTTCTTTATCAATAACAGGACCTAGTGAACCCGGATTTGCACCAACTAAATTAACAATTTCGTCTTGTGTTGCTAATTCAATATTATCTGTGCCGAAATAAGATTTTAATTTAATGTCATTAATTTCATGATGGCCACGCACTAAAACCATAATATATTCGCCATCAACTTTGAAAATCATCGTTTTAACGATTTCATCTACTGGTCTACCTAAGAAGTCTGCCAATTCTTGCGCAGTCTTAACATTTGGTGTTTCAATTTTTTCTAAAGGTTGCACAGTAGAATGCTTATGATTTGGTTCGTAAACGACTTCTGCTTTTTCGATATTAGCAGCATAGTCACTTTCTTTACTGTAAACGATTGTATCCTCACCGATAGCACTTAATGCCATAAATTCATGTGTATGGCTACCGCCTATAGCACCTGAATCTGCTACAACTGGTCTAGCATTAATGCCAACTCTCTCAAAAATACGGCTATACGCTTGATACATATCTTGATACGTTTGATCTAATGATGCCTCGTCAGCATGGAATGAATACGCATCTTTCATAATAAATTCACGCCCACGAAGTAAACCAAAACGTGGTCTCTTTTCATCACGGAATTTAGATTGAATTTGGAATAATGTCATCGGTAATTGTTTGTATGATTTCAATTCATTTCTTACTATTGATGTAACTAATTCTTCATGTGTTGGACCTAATGCAAATTGTCTTCCATGTCTATCTTGTAAACGCATTAATTCTGGGCCATATGCACCCCAACGTCCTGATTCTTCCCATAATTCAGCTTGTTGTAACGCTGGCATTAAAATTTCAACAGAATCGATACGTTCCATTTCTTGTCGCACAATTGCAGTAATATTATTTAACACACGTGTTGCTAGCGGTAAATAACTATAAATCCCACTTGTACTTTGTTTTATCAAACCCGATTTCAATAATAAACGATGACTTTGTGCTTCTGCTTCTGATGGCACGTCACGCATCGTTGGTATAAAAACTTTGGATTGCTTCATAATTATTTATCCTCCTAAATTATAAGAAATATCGTCGAATATCATTCCACGTTACTAATATCATAATAACGACCATGAAAATGGCACCAATAGCAATAATCGTTGTTTCCGCTTTTTTATTAACTGGTTTTCTAAAAATCGCTTCATATATAACAAATAAAATACGACCACCGTCTAGTGCAGGAATAGGAATTAAATTCATAATACCTAAGTTTACACTTAATAACGCAGTGTAACCAATTAAGCTAATGATACCCGCTTTAACAACTGAGTCTACGTTATGATAAATACCAACCGGACCATTTAACATATCAAATGAGAATCCGCCCGTAAATATACTAGCCAACATACCTACTACAGCTGTAAAAATATAAGTACTACCGATTAAAAAGCTTTTAAATCCGAATACAATTGGTTTAAAAAGTGTATGTTCACTCGCTGGTTGGAATCCGAGAACATACTTCGTCTCTGAACTTACTTTAGTCAGTTTTCTTTCAGTCTTTTTAGGTGTTAATTCAACTGACTTCGTTTTACCATCACGTTCAAATTTAACAGTCGTCTTATTATCTTTAACTTTATCTAACGCCTTATCAACATCATCAAATTCAGATATTTTATATTTGCCAATTTGAACAATTTTATCACCTTTTTGTAATCCTGCTTGTTGAGCTGGATACTTATCTGCGACTTGTTCTACAGTAGACGTAGGTGTACCTTGATAATATGCAAGACCAATAAATAGGACTAAAGCTAATATAAAGTTAAATAACGGTCCCGCAAATAATGTTAAAAATTTCGGCCATGGCTTTTTATGTGCAAATTGTCTGTCTCTCGGAGCAATTTGAACTAAGCTACCATTTTCAACAAAGAAAGACTTTCTAGCAATTTTAAAATGATGTCTTTCATTATCATAAGCAGTGATACCTTCTATGAATAAGTCATCCTTAAAATCACATTTTTTAACTTCGATCGCTTCAATTTGTTGAAACTTATGATGATCATCTAATATGATATGTGTTATTTCATTTTCTTCATTCAGTTTAATTTTAACGTTCATACCGGGCTCGACTGGTGGCTCTTCTAAGCCATCTCCTGCCATACGAACATATCCACCAACAGGCAATAACCTAATAGTGTAAAGTGTTTCATTTTTTCTAAAACTAAAAATTTTTGGCCCCATACCGATCGCAAATTCTGGACACATAATGCCTGCTCTTTTCGCAAAAAACATATGGCCATATTCATGAACAGTTACTAGTACACCAAAAACAATAATAAATGCAATTATTGTAACTAAATAGCTCACTCGCTACACCTCGATTGTTTATAAATTTCTTTTATTTTAAAATTGATTGCTGTATACGTAACATAAGTCATTATAATATGATACTGACAAATCACAAAATATAACGTCTAATTTTCAAAGTTAATATTGCGTATAATTTTCAAAAGGAGTTCTGAGATTCATTAAATTATCTCAGCAACTCCTCTTTACGTTTATTGATTTGTTCTCAGCATTAAGATTGTATTAATAAAATATTTAATAATGGTAACACAAACATAAAGCTGTCAAATCGGTCTAAAATACCACCGTGTCCAGGTAGTATTCGACCTGAGTCTTTAACGCCGAAATGACGCTTAAATCCTGATTCCACTAAATCACCTAATTGACCAAATAAACTTAAAATCAATGTCACTCCAAGTAATATCCATACATTCATATTGAAATCTACAAAATATAACATTGCAAGAGGCACTATCAAACTACAGAACAAGCCACCTATGAATCCTTCGATTGTCTTATTCGGACTTATTACTGGCCAAAGCTTATGTTTGCCCATCATTTTACCAAATAAGTAAGCCCCTGTATCTGTAAGCCAAACAATTAAAAAGGCATATAATATGTAATGTAATCCTTCTGATCTCGTTTCATAAAAGAACATAAAACCAATGCCTACATAAGCCACAGACATTAAGCAAAATGCAGCATCCATAAAACTAAATCTGTTTTTAGATAAGACAGTATAACTTAATACAATAAAGCTCATTGCAATTAAACTTTTTAATTGAATTACTTGTACCCATGGCCCTGCATGTTGTGGCAACATAATGATGATAAGACCAACTGCACTAATTAAACCAGGAACTGAAACAAATTTAATCATATTCATATTCAACAATTCTTTTAATGCAATCAATGCTAATATATTAGCAAATATCATTAACACAAGGCCGCCTTTTAACAAGATAGGCAAGAATACGATTAAGGCAATAATAGCTGTCAGCGTTCTAACTTTCATACTATACTACTCCTCACTCAATCCGCCAAAGCGTCTTTGACGTGACTGATAAATTTTTATACATTTAATTAATTCATCTTCGTCAAAGTCAGGCCATAATTTTTGATTAAAGATAAATTCACTATACGAAACTTGCCAAATCAAGAAATTACTTATTCTTTGTTCTCCTGAAGTACGAATTAACAACTCTGGATCAGGATAGTCTTTTGTCATTAAATGATTGTTTATATATGTTTCATCTATGATATCACTATTTAAACCTTGTTGATGAAGCTCGTCAAACATATTTTTAATACTATGAACAAGTTCTGCTCTGCCACCATAATTAATTGCAAATATTAATTTTAAGCCGGTATTATTAGCTGTCTTTTCTTTAGCATTATTAATTGCTTCTATCGTTGATTTTGGCAACTTATCAGTAAATCCAATTGTTTCAACTTTGACATTTTTTTCAATTAGTTCCGGTAAGAATGTCTTTAAGAAATTGACAGGCAAATTCATAATATAATTTACTTCACTTTCAGGTCTTGACCAATTTTCAGTGGAAAAGGCATATAAAGTTAAGTACTTAACACCAATATCACTAGCTATCCTAGTAATTTTTTTTATTGTTTGCATACCTTCGTAATGGCCTTTAATTCTAGGCATTTTTCGCTTCTTAGCCCATCGCCCATTACCATCCATAATAATAGCGATATGTTCAGGTATATTAGACGAGTCTAATTCTTCATTATAATTATTTATAGTGTTCTTTTTATTTATTAGCTTTTTAAACATGGTCTTTCCTCCGAGCCTGATCATCTCTGTCATATAGTATAAGTTACTAAACAATCATTATCATTTTATCATACTCATTTAATGCATTGAATAAGCAAATAAAAAAACTGTACCAAAGTCTGACTCGGTACAGTTTACACCAGAAATGTGACATACATACTGAGGTTAAAAATTACATAACTTTATTATAGCAATATACCTAATGCCTATTATTTATAAAGTATATGTTTAATTAACTTGTTTAAACACCATTTTTATGCTCATTGTGAATTTAAATTATCACATGCATCTTTGATTTAATTAAACATGCCCATTTTAAATGTTACATTATCGTTTAATACTGGCATTTTAATATGTCATTGTATATTAGTTTTATACTGACATAATATCTTTTTCTTTATCAGCAATCATTTGATCAATTTCTTTTATTGAATTGTCTGTTGCTTTCTGAACATCTTCAGTACCACTTCTCAACTCATCTTCAGTAATGTCGCCATTTTTTTCATCTTTTTTCAACTGATCATTCATATCACGACGAATATTTCGAACAGATACTTTAGCTTCTTCACCAATTTTCTTAACATCTTTAACGCGCTCTTTTCTACGCTCTTCTGTTAAGGCAGGTACTGCAATACGTATCACTTCACCATCACTTGTTGGGTTGACACCTAAGTTAGCCGCTATTATCGCTTTTTCGATGTCAGCTACAGAAGTTTTGTCGTATGGAGAAATAACAAGTAAACGTGCTTCTGGAACATTGATACTTGCTAATTGTTGTACAGGTGTTGGTGCACCATAGTAATCAACTGTTACGCCGTTTAATAAATTTGAATTAGCTCTTCCTGCACTGATATTAGCTAATTCACGTGATAAGCTTTCGATTGATTTTTGCATTCTTGATTTAGTTTCATTAATAATGTCACTCATTATTTTACACCTCTAAATTTATTTTGTAATTAACGTACCTATCTTTTCACCCATAACAGCACGTTTAATATTCCCTTCTTCCATAATAGAGAAAACAGTTAACGGAATGTTATTATCCATACAGAATGAGGATGCTGTTGAATCCATTACTTGTAAACCTTCTTGAAGCATTTGAATATGCGTTAAATGTTCATATTTTACCGCATCTTTGTTTACTTTAGGATCTGCAGAATATACACCATCTACATTATTTTTGCCCATTAAAATAACATCTGCTTCAACTTCTGCAGCACGTAATGCCGCTGTAGTATCTGTAGAGAAGTATGGGTTTCCAATACCTGCAGCAAAAATAACTACGCGTTTCTTTTCTAAGTGTCTAATTGCACGACGACGAATATAAGGTTCAGCCACTTGCTTCATTTCAATAGATGTTAATACTCGTGTATCACAATCCAATTGTTCTAAACTATCTTGTAATGCTAAGGCATTCATTACAGTTGCAAGCATACCCATGTAATCAGCAGTTCCACGGTCCATACCTAAGTCACTACCTGTTTTACCTCTCCAAATGTTTCCGCCACCAACGATTACTGCGATTTCACAGTCCATTTTAGCAACTTCAGCCACTTGCTCAGCAACACTTTTAATAATTACTGGATTTATGCCAAATCCTTTTTCTCCAGCTAACGCTTCACCACTTAGTTTCAAAACTACACGTTTATATTTAGAAATTTGAGCCATTTTCTTATCCTCTCTATCGTGAATATATGTAACATATACAAGTAAAGAAGACACAGTTGTCGTTTTATTAGAATGATTTACATTTTAATAAAGCAACATTAAAGGTGTCTTCTTCCTTGTTTTACTTTATGACAGATTATTTCATTTGTCCTTTAACTTCATCCGCAAAGTTTTCTTCGCGTTTTTCCATACCTTCGCCTACTTCATAGCGTACGAAGTCAACAAGTTTTCCACCTTTTGTTTTTAAGAAAGCTTCAACTGTTACATCAGGGTTTTTAACGAAGTCTTGATCTACAGCACAAATTTCTTGTAAGTATTTACGTAAACGTCCTTCCACCATTTTTTCAACGATGTTTTCTGGTTTACCTTCATTTAATGCTTGTTGTTTTAAAACTTCTCTTTCGTGGTTGATTTCTTCTTCGCTAACTTGTTCAGAAGAAACATATTTAGGGTTGATTGCAGCGATATGCATAGCAACGTCTCTTGCTGCTTCTTCGTCAGTTGAACCTTCAACAACTGTTAATACACCAATGCGTCCACCCATGTGTAAGTAAGCGCCGAAAGCATCGTTATCAGTTTTAGTTCTGATAGCAAAACGACGAACACTTAATTTTTCACCGATTGTTGAAATTGCTTCTTTAATTCTTTCATCAACTGATTTACCATTTGGTAAAGTTGTTTCCATTAAAGCTTCAACAGTTTCAGCTTTTGTATCTAATACTTGATTAGCAATTTCTTTAACTAACTCTTGGAAACCTTCGTTACGAGCAACAAAGTCTGTTTCAGAGTTGATTTCAACGATAACTGCGTCGTTACCTTTAGTTTCTACATGTACTAAACCTTCAGCCGCAATACGGTCTGCTTTTTTAGCTGCTTTAGCAATACCTTTTTCACGTAGGTAGTCAATCGCTTTATCGATGTCACCATCAGTTTCAGTTAGCGCTTTTTTACAATCCATCATACCCGCGCCAGTTTTTTCACGTAATTCTTTAACAAGTTTTGCTGAAATAGTTGCCATTCATTATTCCTCCAATAAGTTATCATTTTATATATTATGATTTTAGCATTATTATAGGCAAGATTGCCAATACTCTAATTGAATATTTGTAATTTGCCTCGATTTTCTTTTTAAAAAAGGTGATAAGCATTAATATCTTATCACCCATTTAAACTATATCTAAGTCAGATTCAACAGTTGATTATTCTTCAGTTGCTTCTGTTTCTTCTGATTTTTCTTTTTCATCTAAATCGATGTTTTGTTCTGCAGCTACTTCTTCATTAGAAACGCCTTGTTGACCTTCTAAGATTGCATCTGCCATTTTAGCAGTTAATAATTTAACCGCACGGATAGCATCGTCGTTTGCTGGGATAACGTAGTCAATTTCGTCAGGATCACAGTTAGTGTCAACGATACCTACGATAGGAATATTTAATTTACGAGCTTCAGCAATTGCATTACGCTCTTTACGTGGGTCAACTACGAATAATGCTTGAGGCATTGATTTCATATCACGAATTCCGCCTAAGAATTTGATTAAACGGTCGTATTCTTTTTTAAGTTCTACTACTTCTTTTTTAGGTAATACTTCGAATAAACCATCTTCTTCCATTTTTTCAATTTCAGAAATACGTTTGATTCGTTTTGAGATCGTTTTATAGTTAGTTAATAATCCACCTAACCATCTTTGGTTAATGTAGAATTGACCAGCACGTTCTGCTTCAGATTTAACTGATTCTTGTGCTTGTTTTTTAGTTCCTACGAATAAGACTTGTCCACCATCTTCTGAAACTTGTTTCAAGAAGTTGTATGCCTCGTCTACTTTTTTCACTGTTTTTTGTAAGTCGATGATATAAATACCATTTCTCTCAGTGAAGATATATTTTTTCATTTTTGGGTTCCAACGACGTGTTTGGTGACCGAAGTGAACACCCGCTTCTAGTAATTGTTTCATTGAAATTACTGCCATTATAAATTCCTCCTATTGGTTAATTACCTCCATAGCAAACTATTGTAAAGACAATATACAAATATTGCACCCTTTACACAATCACGTTTGATATGTGTGTATTGGCTTTATAGCCGAAAATAAATATAACATAATGCCGTGTCTAAAGCAAATGTTTTTCAAGCATTTTTTCATAAATTTAAAGGTAATTCTATCAAGTTAATGTGAAATATCAATTTGATTGAAAATTAGACAAAAATAAAGAAATGACTTCAACATAATCATCAAAGTCATTTCGTTGACTACCGCCAAGATAACATCGTCACGACTAGGACATTGAATTATGTCCCAGACTCATCGACTTATTTACTTTTTTCTAATTCATCTAAGAATTTTTCTTTTTTAACTTTAATGAAAGTACCTTTCATTCCTAAAGAACGCGATTCAATTACACCAGCACTTTCTAATTTACGTAGTGCATTTACAATTACAGATCTAGTAATACCAACTCTATCTGCAACTTTTGATGCGATTAATAGGCCTTCCGTACCGCCAAGTTCTTCAAAGATATGTTCAATCGCTTCTTTTTCAGAATAAGATAATGAATTAATTGCCATTGTAATAGCAGCTTTATCGCGCGCTTCTTTTTCTACTTCACTATGCTTCTCACGTAAGATTTCCATACCAATAACTGTAGCAGCATATTCACCTAGTACCAAATCATTTTCATTAAAATCATCATGTACTCGACCAAGTACTAATGTACCTAATCTTTCTCCTCCACCTAAAATTGGGAAGATAGTTGTACGACTATCTATGAATAATTCTCTGTTTTCAGGTGGAAAAACTGTTAATACATTGTCGATATCAATATTTGATTCTGTTTGTTTAACTTCCATTAATCGTTCTGTATATTCACTTGGAATATGTCTTTCTTCCAACATTTGAATAATTCTTTGACTTTTTAATAATTCATTTAGACTCGACCCTAAAATTTTACCTCGACGCGATACAATAAATACATTTGTTACAGTTACGCTACTAATCGTTTGTGCTACATCTTTAAAATCAACCGCAATACCTTTGTGTTTTTGAAGTAACGTGTTTAACTCTCTCGTTTTAGATAATAAGCTCATGAATTTTTCTCCTTTTGTATATTTTTATAGAATAAATGCACTTAAATCTTTATTTGTTGAAATTGATTTTAATTTATCATCAACATATTGTGGGGTAATATCTACAACTGCATTCGGCATACTTGGTGCTTCGAATGATAAATCTTCTAACATCTTTTCTAAAATTGTATGAAGTCGACGTGCACCAATGTTGTCTGTATCTTGATTTACTTGATAAGCAATCTCAGCTAAGCGAGTAATTGCTTCATCGGTAAAGTTTACAGTAACTTCTTCTGTTTGAAGCAATGCTTCATATTGTTTAATTAATGACAATTTTGGTTCTGTCAAAATTCTTACAAAATCTTCTACCGATAAACTATCAAGTTCAACTCTAATCGGAAAACGACCTTGCAATTCTGGTATCAAGTCACTCGGCTTAGATACATGGAAAGCTCCAGCACCTATAAACAGCATATGTTCAGTATTCACAGTACCATATTTGGTTTGAATAACGCTACCTTCAAGTATAGGTAAAATATCTCTTTGAACACCTTGTCTTGAGACATCTTGACCACTATTATGATTATTCGTCGCAACTTTGTCGATTTCATCTATAAAGATGATACCCATTTGTTCTGCTAATTCAAGCGCTTCTTGGTTAGCGCTTTCTTGATCAATTAGTTCATCCGCATAACTATCAGCTAAGATTTTCCTTGCCGTCTCAACAGCAACTTCTCGCTCAACTTTCTTTTTAGGCATTAATTGATTCATCATCTCTTGCATTTGCTGATTTTGATTTGTACCTAGCATACCTAAAGCACCAGGATCTTGTTCGACTTTAATTCTTACCTTTTCTTTTTCAAGTTTGCCTTCTTCTAGCTGTCTCTTAATTTCAGAACGTTTTGTTTTAATTTCCTCAGTAGGTGGTTCTTCTTCATCTTCGTTATTTTGTCCGAAATTTGGAATTGCACCTCCGAAAAGTGACTCTAAAGGATTATTCGTTTGAGACGCTTTCTTTTTCATACTTGGAACTAATAACTTAACAAGTTTTTCATTGGCCTTAGCTGTTGCTTCATCTTGTACCAATGATTTTTTCTGTGCCTTGACTAATCTTACTGAAACATCAACAAGATCTCTAACCATACTTTCAACATCTCGTCCTACATAACCTACCTCAGTAAATTTAGTAGCTTCTACTTTTATAAATGGCGCGCCGACAACTTTGGCCATTCTTCTTGCAATTTCAGTTTTACCAACGCCAGTTGGTCCAATCATCAAAATATTTTTAGGTGAAATTTCTTGCTTTGATTCCTCATCTAATAAACTTCTTCTGTATCGATTACGTAAGGCAATTGCCACTTTACGTTTAGCATCATTTTGTCCAACGATGTATTCATTTAATTTAGATACGATTTCTTTTGGAGTTAATCTTATTCCAGCTGTATCCATTAATTTCATTCCTCCGTCTTTTAACTAAAATTAATTGCTCGTAATTATTTATCGTGCTCTGATTATTATAGTGTTTCGACAACAATATTATCGTTGGTAAAGACACAAATATCAGCCGCTACTTTCAAGCTCTCATATGCCATTTCTTCAGCAGACAAATGCGATGCATGGCGTTTCAATGCACGTCCTGCGCTTAATGCGTAGTTGCCTCCTGATCCAATAGCGATAAGGTCATCATCTGGGGCAATAACTTCGCCAGTTCCACTGACAACTAAAATAGCATCTTTATCCATTACAATTAGCATAGCTTCTAATTGACGTAATTGTTTATCGCCTCGCCATTCTTGTGCCAATTCAACAGCAGCTCTTTCTAAGTTACCACTAAACTGTTGTAATTTTGTTTCGAATTTTTCAAATAACGTAAACGCATCTGCTACACTACCTGCGAAACCAGCTAACACTTTACCTTCATATAAACGTCGCACTTTTCTTGCCGTTTGTTTCATGATGACTTGTTGACCAAGCGTTACTTGCCCATCTCCAGCCATAGCTGCTTTCCCATTATGTCTTACAGCATAAATTGTTGTTGCATGTAATGTTGTATTACTCATGTTTCATTCTCCTTTTTCGCTCGAGGATGTGCATTTAGATACACTTTTCTTAATTGTTGGTTAGATACGTGTGTATATTTACCAGTTGTTGACAAATTAACATGACCTAATAACGATTGTACTGTTCTTAGGTCTGCACCTTGATTCAATAAATGCGTTGCAAATGTATGTCTGAGCTTGTGGGGATGAATCTCACTCACGCCTGCTGTTCGTTTAACAATATCATTTAAAACATATCGTACACCGCGTTCAGTGATTGCTTCACCCTTCATATTTACAATAAGAAAATCATGATTGCATGACTGAATTGGTTTGAAATGTTCTAAATAATTTTCGATGCTTTGTCTACAATAAGCACCAAACGGTACAAAACGCTCTTTGCTCCCTTTTCCTAATACGGTAACACCATTCGCGTAAAAATCTATATCTTGTTTTTTAATATTTACTAATTCCGAAACACGGATGCCTGTAGCATACAACAATTCAAGAATAACTCGATCCCGTAAATTTTTTGAAGTGTCCTCTTCTACAGTTTTGAATAACGCTTCCATTTCTTCTTCGTAAAAGAATTGCGGAAGATATTTTTCTTTTTTCGGATGTACTAATTGAACAAATGGATTAATAATGTTCTCATCAAGCGTCATCCAATATTCATAGAAAGTTCTTAACGTTGAGATTTTACGAGAAACAGATGTTCTTTTCAAATGATTTGAATATAAATAGCTCAAATAATTTCTAGCATCTCTGTATTCAAAAGTATTCAACTCTAAATGTTCTTGTTCTAAAAATTGATTAAACTGAATTAAGTCATCTTGATATGATTTCAATGTGTGTTCCGAAAAATTCCGTTCAACTTTCAATGTATTTAAAAACGCATCTTGAATATGATTCAATACATTTACCCTCCATCAATAAGAATTGTAGCATATACAGCAAAGGGCTTACAGTAATTTGATAATCAATTCTAAATCTTTTGAGAATTAAATAATTGTAACTAATTGGAAAACCTGTTAATTAGAATACCTCTTTTTTAAATTAATTACTAAAAGTCTTTATTAATAGCCTTGCCATTTATTATTTCATTGCCTTTTAAATAAAGTTTATTTAAAACATTCTCTTACATGTTACATCAATCAACTTATTGCGTGTTATTTATTTAGATATTTTTTGAATGCGAATTCTAAATTGTCAGAAATACGTAACAATTCCAAAATTAAAAAGACTAGGATAAGTATTTTCCATTTAGAAAGTCATTACTTACTCGTTGATGACTTAAGAATGAATAGCATATCTAGTCTTTCTAACTATTTTATAAAGTTTTTTTGAAATTTTCTAAGTAATCCAAAGCTCTATTAGCTTGTGCTTCATAGCGTTCTTTTTTATCTTTAATTCTAGTTTCTAAAGATGGTAATAACCCGAAGTTAGCATTCATAGGTTGGAAATTCTTATTGTTTTTAGCATGAGAAATATAGTAAGCCATACTTCCAATCATTGTTTCTCTAGGAAATACTACCTCACCTTTGCCTAATATTTTATGCGCAAGATTGATACCTGCAACTAAGCCGCTAGCTGCGCTTTCTACATAACCTTCAACACCAGTCATTTGTCCCGCAAACTGTATGTTTGGTTGTGAAATCAATTCATATTTCTCGTTTAATACGTCCGGTGAGTTAATGAAGGTATTTCTATGCATCACACCATATCTAACAATATCAACATTTTCTAAACCTGGAATTAATTTAATAACTTCTTTTTGAGCTCCCCATTTTAAATGCGTTTGGAAGCCGACAATATTGTAGAGTGTGCCAGCAGCATCATCTTGTCTTAATTGAACCACTGCATAAGGACGTTTCCCAGTCTTTGGATCTTCTAATCCTACTGGTTTCATTGGTCCAAATAGTAATGTCTTGCGTCCGCGTTCTGCCATTACTTCAAAAGGCATACAACCCTCGAAATATTTTTCTTTTTCAAATGAATTTACAGGCGCAACTTCAGCTTCTAATACTGCATCATAAAAGCGATTAAATTCATCCTCAGTCATAGGACAGTTTAAATATGCAGCTTCACCTTTATCATAACGGGACTTTAAGTAAACTTTATCCATATCAATAGATTCTTTTTCAATAATTGGAGCAGCCGCATCATAGAAATAAAGTTGATCTTTACCAGTAATGTCCACTATTTCTTGCGCAAGGGTTTCTGTAGTAAGTGGTCCTGTTGCGATAATTGTGTATCCATCTGGAATGGCATTAATTTCTTCATTAATAACTGTGATATTTTCATGATTTTTAAGTGTTTCAGTAATATAACCTGAAAAATCGTGTCTATCAACTGCTAATGCACCACCAGCTGGAACTCGTGCCTTATCAGCCGCTTCAATAATTATAGAATTCAATCTTCTCATTTCTTCTTTTAAAACACCCACACCATTAGTTAAAGCATTTCCTCGTAATGAATTGGAACATACAAGTTCCGCAAATTTATCAGTATGGTGCGCTGGTGTTTGTTTAACAGGTCTCATCTCTATTAGATTAACTTTAATTCCTCTTTCAGCTAATTGATATGCCGCTTCTGAACCGGCAAGACCAGCACCTATTACATTTACAGTTTGAGTCATTTCTATACTCCTTTTATTGTCATTTATGTCTTTTAATTATGTTGTTATGTTTATATTATCCGCACTTATTTAGATTAATCCATTACTATCTTTAAAATAAGATTCACTAATGATTCTATTTAACAACCTTAAAATGTATCTAGGAAATAAAATTATTATTTCTGCGCTGCCTCTTTATAATCGCAATTTGAACATATTACTTGTGTTGTCTTGCCTTTTTTATTTTCAACAAGATATTGGTTACATTTTGGACAATCTCTTCCAATCGGCTTATCCCAAGAGATAAAGTCGCATTCAGGATATTTCGAACATCCATAAAAGACACGATTCTTTTTAGATTTTCTTTCTACGACGTCACCATCATTACATTTTGGACATTTAACACCAATAGACTTAACTATCGCTTTTGTATTACGACAATCCGGGAAGTTTGAGCAAGCCATGAACTTACCATAGCGTCCCATTTTTATAACCATAGGAGAACCACAAACTTCACAGTCTTCACCGGCTGGCTCATCTTTGATTTCAATCTTTTCCATCTCTTCTTCAGCACGTTCAACATCTTGTTTAAAGCTACTAAAGAAACCGTCTATTACTTTTCTCCATGTAATGTCGCCTTCTGCAATCTTATCAAGTAACGTTTCCATATTCACTGTGAATTCCACATCAATAATCTCTGGGAAGTATTCTTTCACTTGTTCATGAACTATTTCTCCCAACTCAGTAGGAACAAAACGCTTACTTTCTAATTTGACATAGTTACGCTTTTGAATCGTATCTATTGTCGGTGCATAAGTTGATGGTCGCCCAATTTTCAATTCTTCTAGTGTTTTTACTAATCTCGCCTCAGTATATCTTGGAGGTGGTTGTGTATAGTGTTGAGCTGGTTCAATTTGAGTTGCTGTGACTTTATCACCTTGCTCTAATTTAGGCAGTTTATTTTCCTTTTCGCTATCACTATCATCTTTAGTTTCTACATAAAGTGTCATAAATCCTTTAAACTTGATTGTTTGACCATTCGCTCTAAATTTAATGTCACCTTGTGTTATGTCTAATGAGACTGTATCAAGTATTGCTGGAGCCATTTGACTAGCAACAAATCGTTCCCAAATTAATTTGTATAATCGGTATTGGTCTTTCGTCAAAAATGACTTCATATCATCTGGCGTACGCATAGTACTTGAAGGTCTAATAGCCTCATGGGCATCTTGGTCACCTTGTTTCCCTGATGCTTTACGTTTAGAAGTGTAAGATTCACCGTATTTATCAGTTATATACTGTTTTGCTTCAGCTTTGGCAGTATCTGAAATACGTGTAGAATCGGTTCTCATATATGTTATTAAACCAATCGTACCTTGTTTTTTCAAATCTATACCTTCATATAATTGTTGTGCGACCATCATTGTTTTTCTTGCTTTAAAGTTTAATTTACGTGCCGCCTCTTGTTGTAATGTAGAAGTTGTAAATGGGTTTGCTGGATTACGCGTTTTTTCTTTTTTAGTCACGTTTGTAATTTCGAATTGATCTCCATCTAGTGCAGCTGTAATTTTCTCAACATCTTTTTTCGTTTTTAATTTAAAAGGTTTATTTTTATAATGAAGGAATTTAGCATTGAATTTTGATTTTTTGTATCTAAATTCTCCTTCAATAGTCCAATATTCTTCTGGTTTAAAGTTTCGAATTTCATTTTCACGGTCAATGACTAAACGAAGTGCAACAGATTGAACTCGACCCGCTGACAACCCTTTTTTTACTTTTTTCCAAAGAACTGGCGAGATGTTATAGCCAACTAATCTATCTAATATTCGACGCGCTTGTTGTGCATCGACTAAGTTCATTTCAATTTCTCTAGGATTTTTAAAACTTTCTTTAACAGCGTCTTTAGTTATTTCGTTGAAAACAACGCGATTTTCTTTAGAATCTTCAAGCTCTAAAATTTTTGATAAATGCCAAGCAATTGCTTCACCTTCACGGTCGGGGTCACTTGCGAGAAAGACGTTTTTCGCTTTTTTTGCATGTTTTTTCAATTCTTTTACAACAGGACCTTTTCCGCGTATTGTTATATATTTTGGTTCGTAATTATCTTCAGTGTCGACACCCATTTGACTTCTTGGTAAGTCTCTGACGTGTCCCATTGAAGCTATAACTTTATATTTCTTACCTAAATACTTTTCAATGGTTTTTGCTTTTGCAGGCGATTCAACAATGACTAAATTATCTGCCAATGTCATTTCCCCCTCGCTAATCTAATTACTAAAGATAAATGATAAACGCTTAATTTTGCTTTTGTCAACGTTTTATATCTAAACAAATCATTTTCCTTGTCTATTTTTTATAGATTTTATTAAAAAATAAATTACAAAGGGTAACAAAAGAAATATGAAGCAACTCGTTATTTTTAGTTTTAAATATAGTAGTCTTCAAATATATCATTAGCGTTTAATACTACCTTAGCTCCTTCTTGGATACGTAATAAATTACCTTTTGTCATAGGATTAAACATAGATCCAGGTAAAACATAAACATTTCTATTTTGCTCTAATGCAAAATCTATCGTGATGTGACTGCCACTTTGTTCCTTAGCCTCAGTAATTAAAACCCCTTTTGACAAACCGCTGATAATTCTATTGCGCTCAGGAAATCTATATTTAGCAATTGGTGTATGTGGTGGATATTCGGATATAACTAAACCTTTTTCTTCTATTTTATTTCTTAATGCTAATGTACTTTTGGGATAATGTGTTTGATGGCCAAAGGCTAAAACTGCAATTGTAGGGAGATTGTATTTTAAAGCTATTTGATGTGCCATTGCATCAGCTCCTTGAGCAAGGCCGGAAACAATTGTTAAATATTTGCTTTTATCATTTGATAATAAAAATTCTAAAGACTGTTGGGTATAACTTGTAGAATCTCTTGCACCTACTACTGCTAAATGATGCATATTATTTATTAATTTGATGTTCCCTTTATAGAAAAGAAGTAATGGAAATTGATATATTTCTTTTAATAGCACTGGGTATTCAGAATCCATATATGTAATGTAACTTACTTTTAATTTCTGCAGTTCTTTAATAATATCGTTATGATCAAGTTTTATAAAAGCATAGTATTTACGTAATAAAAGAACATTTTCTTCCCTATTCACCCATTCACATAAATAACTATCTTTTTTTCTTCCCTCCTCTTTAATTACATTAGGATATGCCATTAAAAATTGATGAATTTGTTTAGTCGAAAAGTGTGCCCAGTATAACTTAAGCAAAAATAGTTTAATCAATAAATCAACTCCTTTTTGTAATCATACAAAATCATATTCTATTTTTGTTTTACATTTCTAATACAAAAACATTGTCGATGTAATGTTATTTTAAGGAGTAAAAATACTGACTTAAAAAGTGAAAAGTATGTTGGAAAGAATTAAAAATTTCAATTTCCAACATACTTTATAATTAAACCTTATAAATAAGTTTTGCAAATTTATATAGAATTGGTCTTACTGGTTTGATGAAATCACCAATTAATTCTTCAACATGTGCATTAAAACCCTTTTTAAATTGTTGAACACCAAAATCATCCGCCTCATTACTAAAGACGCCTGTTATTCCATAAAAATTATACCTATTAATATTATGTGATTTTGCATATTTTATCATATGCCATTGTAGATGATATGCACCCATATACTGATTATATTTCGGATTTGATCCACTTGATAGATAATAAACTTCATCATCAGTACATATAAATAAAGCAGCAGCTAAATCCAAAACAGGTCCATCTTCTAATATTAGTTCTTCGGTTTTACTAATTCTATTATTAATACTAGATAATTGCATATTTAACTGATTTAATTTTGATTTATTCTTTTTAGAATTTGGATTTTCATTTAATGCTCTGTTCACAGTCATCATTTCATTTTCGATTTTCAATAATTGTATTTTTAATTTATCTTGATATTCATTAAGATTTATACAAGCTATCTTTAACATTGCCTTATCTTTATATATTTCTTGCATTCGTTTAAAATAATCTTCATTCATGAAATGAAAACCATGTTTTTCTTCAGCCATTTGAAACAATTTATAAAATCGATTTGTTTCTTCAATAGATAAATCTTCAACCTTAACACCAATCTCAATAGTCTTTTTTATATTTCTTCTAGTTTGGTATTCCATTTCTTTTAAAAGTTGATTCTCATCTTTATCTTTTAAATCCAATACAGAAATCCACCTAATTTGACTTTTATTTGAATATCCTGTTGTATAACCTTGATGGAGATACCCAATTTTCCCTAGCATCTTTACTATCACTGAATTATTATAATTCTTTATTATCCTACCATTTGCATCTCTTAAATTCTCTATTAAATATGGATCAACAAGAATAAATACTCCTCTATTTTTATAAATGAATTTAGATAATTCTTTAAAAAAGTAACAAACTAATTTAGCATCGAAATAATCAAGTAAAGGACCTCTATGAGAGTAGAAATATTTGTAGAATTTAAAAATTCGTGCCTCTGTTAATAAACATGCAGCTATAACTTCATTTTTATCATTCTTCACTCCCACAATATGTGCTTCATGATTTATTTTATTTCTATAATTATATAATTCTATAGACTGTGTATAATGTTTGAAGTGCTTTTTGGTGTAGTTGGTAAATTCTTCTTCACTTAAAGTTGAAAATTTCATATTTCAATGTCCTGCCTTCGATTTAAATTATGCTTTTTTAAATGGTCTAATAAAAATCATATCATTTTCATAATTATGAACAACTTTATGTGCAACCTCTGCTTTACGCCATCCACCATTATTCCAGTTTTGATCTAAACTTTGGAACTTCATTAATTTTCCATCATAATCACCATTTAAGACAATAGCTGTATGACCATATCCTCCACCAAATCTTCCACTAAAAACCACTAAGTCCCCAGGTTCAGCTTTGAAAGTTGGTGTGTTGTGATAAATTTTAGCTTCACTATTAAAATTATTTGCATATGGTATATCTTTAGCTCCATATCCTTTTAATCCATGACCATAAAGATGATTCCAATATACATTAACTAAATCGAAACATTGCCATCCTTAACTACCGTCGAAATCCCATCCTCTATTCTCTAATGTTTTCAAATAATTTAATGTACTGCTATTACTATTACTTTTATTATTTGAAGACACTGCTTTTGGTTTTGGTTCTACTAATGGTGTCATTGGCACTTTTAATTTTTGACCAATAAATATTAAATTAGGATTTGCTATATTATTTGTATTTTGAATATTTGAAACTGTAGTTTTGTATTTTAATGCTATAGCACTAAGTGTGTCTCCTTTTTTTACAGTATAGATTTGTGTTTTTGGAGCTTCTCTAAAACTGTAGTAACCAAAGTAATTATTAGTAACTTTATTCGTTTTCTTCTGATTAGAATTTTGAGCTTCCAAGTTTGCAATTTTAATTTCTTTAGTAGGTTCATTGTTATTAATAACTAGATTGTTACCTTGGCTTGAGTTTTTCGGAGTATTTGAAATCTTTATATCTTGATTAATTTCATTTCCGTTTGAAATTGCTGATTTGTTGTCTAACTTTAAACTTGTGTCCGATGTTTTAACAGCACCTTCATTTTTTATTTTGTCTTTTGTCGTATTTTTATTAGCATTTAACTCTGATTTCGCGAATACATTTTGCTCATACCCTCTTGTAAAATCTTTAGATTTATCAATTTCATCTGCATATGCTTTGTTCGACATACCCAATGCCAAAAACATACCTATTGAAATTGACAAAATTCCAATACTAACTTTTCTAATTGAATAGCGTACTTTACTTTGTTGTTTATTCATGATGGAACACTCCTTACAATAATATATAAACATTATAACATAGTGCGCTATATATTTTAATTAAAATTTTCTTTGTTTTATAAAGCTATTGTAGGAGGTAAAATAATTAACTTGTCTTTCCAAAATATGAAAAGTGTACTAAAATTCATTGCACGACAAATAGCCCATTTCCGATACTTTTATAAAGTATGGAATGGGCTATAGCCATTTATATCATCTTTTAACTTTATTTATTAACTGTTAATAATGATTCATAAATACCTGCTTCTTTAGCAGCTTCAATTAATGTTGAACCAATTTCTGAAGGTGTTGCCGCTGTTTTCACACCACAACTATTTAATGTTTTTATTTTCTCTTCAGCAGTACCTTTACCACCTGAAATGATTGCACCAGCATGTCCCATACGTTTTCCAGGAGGTGCTGTTTGTCCACCGATAAAGCCTACAACTGGTTTTGTCATATTCGCTTTAATCCATTCAGCTGCTTCTTCTTCAGCTGTACCACCGATTTCACCAATCATAACAACTGCTTTCGTTTCGTCATCTTCATTGAATGCTTTTAAAACATCAATAAAGTTTGTTCCGTTGACTGGGTCTCCACCAATACCAACAGCTGTAGTTTGACCAATACCTTCTTCAGTCAATTGGTGCACTGCTTCATATGTTAGTGTACCTGAACGTGATACTACACCAACATGACCTTTTTTGTGAATATAGCCAGGCATAATACCAATTTTACATTCATCTGCTGTAATCACACCTGGACAGTTCGGACCAACTAAACGTGTTTTTCTACCTTGTAAGTAGCGTTTAACTTTAACCATGTCTAATACAGGAATATGTTCAGTGATACAAATAACCATATCTAAGTCTGCATCAGCTGCTTCTAAAATTGAGTCTGCAGCAAATGGTGCTGGAACGTAAATGACTGAAACCGTTGCCCCAGTTTCATTTTTAGCTTCTTCAACAGTGTTGAAAACAGGAACGCCTTCAACAACTTGACCACCTTTACCAGGCGTCACACCTGCTACTATTTTCGTACCATAATCAAGCATTTGTTTTGTATGGAAAAGGGCAGTAGACCCTGTAATACCTTGTACCATTACTTTAGTATTCTTATCTATAAATACACTCATCTTAGTGCTCCCATCCTTTCCTTATGCTTCTTTGACTAGTTTAACAATTTTTTGTGCACCTTCAGCCATTGTTGCTGCTGGTTCAATTGCTAATCCTGAGTCTTTTAAGATTTTTTTACCTAACTCAACATTTGTACCTTCTAAGCGTACAACTAGTGGTAAAGTTAAATCTACTTCTTTTACAGCTTCAACGATACCTTCTGCGATAACATCACATTTCATAATGCCACCGAAAATGTTTACAAAAATACCTTTAACATTTTCATCACCTAAAATGATTTTAAATGCTTCAGTTACTTTTTCTCTAGTAGCGCTTCCGCCTGCATCTAAGAAATTGGCTGGGTTTCCACCGAAATGATTAATCGTATCCATTGTTGCCATGGCTAAACCTGCACCATTAACCATACATCCGATGTCACCATCTAATGCAATGTATGATAAATCATGTTTAGACGCTTCAATCTCTTTCGGATCTTCTTCTTCTAAATCACGTAATTCTACAACATCTTTATGTCTGAATAATGCATTATCATCAAAATTAATTTTAGCATCTAATGCCAATACATCACCATCAGCTGTTGTAACTAATGGGTTGATTTCTACGATTGAACAATCTTTTTCAATGAATACATTATAAAGTGCTAATAAGAATTTAGCAGCTTTGTTAACAGATTCTTTAGGAATATTAATATTAAACGCAATTCGTCTTGCTTGGAATGGTGAAAGTCCGATTACTGGATCGATAGTTTCTTTGAAGATCTTTTCAGGAGTCTTCGCAGCAACTTCTTCAATCTCAGTGCCCCCTTCTTCAGACGCCATCAATGTTACTTGGTCAGTCGCACGATCAATAACGAATCCAACGTAATATTCTTTTTGAATAGCACAACCTTCTTCGATATATAAACGTTTAATTTCTTTACCTTCTGGACCAGTTTGATGTGTCACCAAAGTTTTACCTAATAATTCTTTTGCATATGTTTCTACCTCAGATAAAGATTTAGCAATTTTTACTCCGCCTGCTTTACCTCTACCTCCAGCATGAATTTGTGCTTTTACAACATATACATCAGAATTTAATTCTTTTGCTTTCTCCACCGCTTCTTCAGCAGTAAATGCTACTCGTCCTTCTGGAACTGCAACGCCCATTGAACGAAATATTTCTTTACCTTGATACTCGTGGATATTCATCTTCCATCCTCCTGTTACTTAGGTTAAGTTCCCTTACAATTATAAAAAATGTAAGCGCTATTGTAAACTTAAATGCTACTTTTTTATCATTTAATTGAATTTTACGATTTACAGTAACGATTTTATAGGTTCAAAGCTTTTTCTATGCTCTTTCATAATGCCAATATCATCGATTGCTAGTAAATGTTGTTTGGTACCATAACCCGCGTTTTTTTCAAAACCGTATTCAGGATAATTTTTAGATAACTGTGTCATATAATCATCACGAAAAACCTTTGCCATGATACTTGCAGCTGCAATGGACACACTTCTTGCATCACCCTTGATTAAAGATACTTGAGGCAGTGCATTATCAAGCGTCATCGCGTCTATCAATAAATGCGTTGGTTGTACTGATAATCCATCAATAGCTCGCTGCATGGCGATTTGAGTAGCTTTATAAATATTAAATTCATCTATTTCTTCAGCTGTCGCGATCCCATATGCAAAAGCAGTAACTTCATTTTTTAGTGCTTCATTTAATTCTAGACGTTTCGTAACAGGTACTTTTTTCGAGTCATCAAGGCCCAAATAATTGTGATTTGAATTTAAAATTGTTGCGCATGCAACGACTGGACCTGCTAAAGGTCCTCTTCCAACTTCATCAATCCCACAAATAATAGCATTAGGATGCTCTTTTAATATTTCATTTTCAAAGTAAGTCATTTCAACATACTTTTCTTTTAAAGCTTGTTCTTTTTCTAACGCTTTTCTGCGCCTAGCTATGGCATTTTGAACACCTTTTCGCTCATCTAAAAAGCATTCATGATTTTCTAATTCTTCTATTGTATTAACCGCATTAATCAACTGCGTAACTTCTTTAATTGTTAGCGTCATTTGCTAATTCCTCAGTCATATCTTTAAAAATATCAAAACAATAATTTCCTATTTTAGCATTTCGAATATCATAAATAATCAGTTCAATGACTGCTTCGTAATCAATTTCATTACCACGTCGAATTAAGCCACGTTTTTTCCCTATCGCATCAAACCACGCTAAAATTTCTGCATCTTCAGGAACTTCGATTTTATAATGTGCTTTTAAGCGTTCAATGTCATGTTGAATTAAAAAGTTCAATCCATATATAGCTACTTCATCTAAGTGCACAATGCTATCTTTAATCGCGCCTGTTAAACTCAACTTCTTACCGACTTCTTCATCTTCAAATTTAGGCCAAAGTATCCCTGGTGTGTCTAATAGTTGTAACGCATTACCAACTTTAATCCATTGTTGTTGTTTGGTCACACCTGGTTTATTACCAGTCTGTGCAATACTACGCTTTGCCAGTTTATTTATTAATGTGGATTTACCAACATTTGGAATTCCAACAATCATTGCTCTTATCGCTCTAGGTTTAAGCCCTTTCGCTTTTTCACGTTCAAATTTTTCAGCAGTCGCTTTAATTGCTGCAGCTTCCACTTTCTTTAAATTTTTACCGTGCTTAGCATCCACTGATACAGGATAGTATCCTTTATCAATAAAAAATTGTTCCCATTTTGACATCTCATTTAAATTAGACATATCTTTTTTATTTAATATAACAACACGTGGTTTTTGGTTAATAACTTCATCTATCATAGGGTTTCTTGAACTATATGGAATTCTTGCATCTACTAGTTCAAACACTACATCTACTTTTTTTAATTGTTCACTTACTTCTCTTTTGGCTTTCGCCATATGTCCTGGATACCATTGAATAACCATTCAATTCACCTTACTTTCGTCAATTCTTTTCTCATTATTAAAATCTATAACCTGTTAATTATAGAACAAATTCATTAATTCAACTATATTTATTTTAACATTGTCACACTTCTTAACAATGCTTTAGATTTAGGTATAAGTGATTATTTCAAGTTTTCTACAATTAAAAATCATCATTTGTTAAATCTAAGTTACTTATTAAGTGACATTCATCTTTATCAGTATGACATTTTTATTATTCAATATATTTGTTTAATGATAAACTGAAAATGATCCAAAGTTTAAGTAACTATGATAAGGTATCTGTTCCACAGTCATCTTCGTCTTTACCTATCATGAACCTCATTAACTTTAGTTTCAGTTAAACTTAATTTTAAATTTGAAAGTTGAGGATAATGTTGTGTTAAAAAAGTGGCTAAATTCAAACGTCAAACAATTCTTTATTATAACTTTCATTAGTGTAATATTAACGCTTATTTTATTTTCTACACATATCTATGATTATATTGTGAATGGTACTGTTTTTAGTGGGGCTGGAGATGGATTCCGTCAAATGATGCCATTTCAAATGTATTTGTATGAACATCTAAGTAGTTTTTCTAGTTTATATGATGCATCGTTTGGATTAGGTGGCGATTATATGAAAGGACTATCATATTATTATTCGCTGTCACCTTTAATGTGGCTAAATTTTCTATTCATTAAAATAGGAGAAACGGTTGGTATATTTAATCCGACAACAATACATTTTTGGCCGACAAACCAACTTATTATGGCCATAATACGAGCTATCATAACATTTGTCGTGACCTTCTACTTATTTAAAATATTACACTTTAAACGCTCAACAAATATGATCGCTACGATTTTATACGGCATGTCAACTGTCGTTATATACTTTAATTTTACTTGGTCATTTTATGGAAATTTATTATATTTATTACCATTATCGATTCTTGGTTTGGAAAGATATTTTCAACAACGCAAAATCGGTATATTCATTGTTGCGATAGCCTTAACACTATTTAGCAATTTTTATTTCAGTTATTATCAAGCTATTATTATAGGTTGCTACTATTTATATCGACTCATTTTCACTTACAAATATGACATTGTCTCTAGAACACAAAAATTAATTTGCGTCATATCTGCTACAGTTTTGAGTGTGTTATCAAGTGTATTTGGTTTATTCACTGGCATTTCTGCGTTTTTGGAAAATGACAGAAAGCAAAATCCCAATGTTGATATACCGTTTTTGACACCACTTGATTATCATTATTTTTTCTTTAGCGATGGATTTTATATTACGATTTCAATTCTTACTATCGTTGCATTATTGTCATTCAAACTGTATCGTTTTTACTTTTATAGACTTTTCGCAATAGTAACATGGTTATTATTTATTGGTTCATTATCACAGTATTTCGACAGTGCTTTTAATGGTTTTTCATTTCCAGAAAGGCGTTGGGTGTATATCTTAGCACTATCATCAAGCGCTCTTTGCGGATTGTTTATTCAACATTTATCAACATTAAATATGAAATATTATTTAATCAGAACAATACCAGTAAGCATCATCGCATTACTTTATGTATTACTATCACCGACACACCCACTTGCACTTATAGTAGGTATTATCCTGCTAATGGTGCTTGCCGTTATTTTAAAATTTAGTTTATGGCGTTATAAAAAATTAACCGTTGCAATATTAGTATTAATCGTTATGATTCAACAAATCGTCATTTTAGATAACAACAAAAATATGGCAATCAAACCTTATCAACAATCATTATCAACGTTGAAACAACATGATTACCATAGTAACTATGTAAACCAGCTTATAAAAAAGATAAATCAAAATGCAACTGGTCCATTTAATCGCATTGATTATATGTCAGACTATGCATTAAATTCACCATTTATATATCATTATAATGGCATTTCATTATATTCTAGTATTTTTAATGGAGACATATTAAAATATTATGACAAGACACTCCAAATTAATATGCCAATCGATAAAAACAGCACTTATAGATTACTTGGCAATCGTCAAAATTTACTATCACTTTGGAATGTTAATGATCGAATTAGAGTAAATCATGATGACAACTTACCATATGGATTTAAAATTAAGTCTGAACACAAAGACAATAAAGTTCGTTGGATTCATTCTAAAAATACCATCCATTATCCAAGTGCACATATTACAAATAAGGTCTTTTCCAATAAAGAATTAAAATCTCCATTAGATAAAGAACAAGCAAGGTTGCAAGGGATTGTTTCTAACAATACTAAAGATGTTAATACACATTTTAAAGCCAATAAAAATTTACTATCAGATTCAACAATTAAATTAAATAGTTCAGCCTGGCAATCTCCTACAAAACATTTATTACAAGTTAAACAAAATAATGGTGGTCTAACTGTACAGTTGCCAAAATCAGTTTCTAATCAATTTAAAGATTTGTATTTTGAAATGGATTTAGAATTACTTTCGCCGGATAAAGCTCATGATGTTAAAGTGAATGAATATACACAAGAAAGAAATAAACTCACTTATAAATATCGACGCTTTGTAACACCCGTAACGATACGCATTAAAGCTTCAGATAGAATTAGATTATCATTGCCTAAAGGTAAGTATCGAGTAAATTTAAAAGGGATATACGGCGAAGATTATACCACGCTTAAAGACGCTTCAAATTCATTAGAGGCTGTCAAAGTTAGTAAGACAAAGCAAGGTTATACTATTACTAAAAATAAAAATTCATCTGGGTATATTGTTTTGCCAACAGCATATAATCAAGGTATGAAAGCGACATCAGGTGATCAAAGTCTTAAAGTTGAACAAGTAAATGGTATTATGACCGGCATTAAAGCACCTAAAAATATAACAAAGATTCAATTGAGCTATACCCCACCATACTATTATTTACTTATAACAATTACTATATTCGGCATTATATGTAGTATTATTTTCACGAGATGGGCAAGACAAAAATAATGTTGCTACGCATATATTTAATGGGAGTGGGACAGAAATGATATTTTCGCAAAATTTATTTCGTCGTCCCACCC
>ERZ1023217.22-NODE-22-length-74827-cov-483.575710_pt1 | contig 74827 bp, 62 predicted proteins | sample MGYA00380448_ERZ1023217 | MGnify/ENA primary metagenome ERZ1023217 (study PRJEB33173, sample SAMEA4830360) | metagenome | study: EMG produced TPA metagenomics assembly of the PRJEB25223 data set...
CTGAACGAAAATGCGCTTGTAACAAGCTTTTTTCAATTCTAGTCAACCTTGCCGGCGGGGCCCCAACAAAGAGAAATTGGATTCCCAATTTCTACAGACAATGCAAGTTGGGGTGGGACGACGAAATAAATTTTGCGAAAATATCATTTCTGTCCCACTCCCTACAGGTTGAATAAACGTGCGAAGAAACCTTTTTTCTCTTCTTGAGGTTTTGGTTCTGACATTTCTGACTGTGAAGCTGTGCTGTCATTTTCTGCTTTCGCTTCCAATGAATCGTTCGAAGTAGCTTGTTTAGAAGCTTCTGCATGGGCTTCTGCTACTTGTTGTTCAGCATCATGTTGCGCTTCTGCATCTACTGTAGCTTCTTTATTTGAAGTCTCAGCTGCATTGTCATTTTTAGACTGCTCAACGCTGGCTTTTTCAATTGCTTCAGTTGCAGAAATTTGATCCTCTTTATCTACTTTAGTAGCAGTGCCATCGCCTGCATTTTCTGCTTTAGTATCCGTCTTAGCATCTGTTGATGTATTCACTCCAGCAACCTTCGAATCTTTACTGTCAGCTTTATCTTCAGTAACAGCATTCTTTTCAACTTTATTTGTTGATTCAGCCAATACTTTAGCTTGAGATGCTTGTGCTTCTTGGATAGCGTCTTGTGTTGTTTGGATGGCTTTTAAGGATTCGCTATTTGAATCGATTTTAGATGTAAGTTGATTTTGAAGTTCTTTTAATTCTTGTTGTTGCTGATGTACTTGATTCATCATTTGACCAAGTAGGTGACGTTCTTCGCGCATTTTCTGGATTTCTAGGCGTAAATCTTCTACTAATTGAGCGACATTTTGATTAGTAGGTAAGTTTTTGTCATCGTTTTTGACAATGACTTGCAGGAAGTCTTTTTCTTTTTCTAATTCATCAAACGCTAGATCATAACTATTTGTTTGTTTTACTTTGTCGGCAATGTCTTTGAAAAGCTCGATATCTTCTTCTTTGAAATCAGTTGCTTCACGACCACGATATTCAGTCTTGCTTAGTTGGTAACCACGTTCTTCTAAATGTTGAACAATTTTACGGACTTGCTTCTCACTTAGTTCTACGCGTTGTGCAAATTCTTTAGTTAACATACTTTAAAGTCCTTTCTGCATATACTTTATGTATACTGACGTTTGTCTACGGGCAGTGAAACGTCAGTCTTGCTTCATACATAGTTTAAACGTTATTGTTAGTGATTTCAAGTTTGTTTAAAATGGTTTACGTAAATCCATTTCTTCTAATAAAGCATAAATAATTTCACGTGCGATACCATTGGCAAATACATACTTCAAAATATAATTTGATTTAACACTTGTACCGTAGATATCCTTTGTCAGTTTAATATTTTTCTTTAAAAATAGGTCGACTTTTTTAGTGTGACCATCATTAGTTGGATGAATGTAATCAATTTCAGTTTGTCTTTCAAATTGATGTTCGTATAAAAACTGTCTACGGTGTTCAATAATGAGTCCATTATCTTGTGTTAAATCTGCAGGTTCTTTAGGGACTTCCATCATTAAAAAGTTAATACTTCTAGAATGAACAAGGTTTGATAATAAGTTTAGTTCATGTTCAATTTGATGTAATGTTTGCGTCATTAACTCATCATGGTTGGGTAGGTCTTTTGCGAATAAATAAATTAAAAATGCTGAATTGGTTGTGGCTTCATAATGTGCAGTTGCTAGACTGACAACAACATCGTTTTCTAAGCCTACGATAAAGACATAATCGTTTTCAGTTTTGTTGTTTTCTAATGAGCGTTTGATGATACGTTTATCTTCAGTTAAAGATAAATTTAACTTAGTATCGTAAAGTTTAAGTGCTTCGTTGTAATGTGGATCTTTGACAGATTGAATGGTTTTAAATTCCATAAGAACACCTCCCCAATTTAATTAATATTATAGCATAATCGCCTGCTGTAAAAGACTGTTCATAAACTTTTAAATGGTATAAAAAACTGCACTATCTTAAATTAGACAGTACAGTAATCTCATTTTGAATTTAGTGTGATAACTAAGCTTTGGGACCTTTAGATGCTTCAGCAAAATGAGTAATATCAATTTCTTCATATGCTGAGTTATGTTCTTGAACTTCTTTATGTGATGATTTGTCACGAACCGCTACAACTAACATTTTATCGTCTAAAATAAGTTGTTTATATTTTTCTAATTCATCAGGCGCTAAGTTGTAGCGTGATAAAACTGCATGTTCACCATCTTCTCCTGTTAACAGTTTAGTCATTCTATCACTAAATGTTCCACTTGTTGAGATAAGGGAGATTTCAGAGTCGTGTAAGTCATTTAGGTGTAATTTACTTTTACTAATAATTGTTAGCTCTGATTCTAAATAACCTTCAGATTTCTTTTGATTGATTACGTTGTATAATTCGCCAGTGTCATTTACTACAGTAATATCTGCCATAGTTGTCGCCCCTTTAAAAATTTGTTTATTTAATCTTTTACCCTTCTTATTATAAAGTAAAACCCTTACATTATTAAGTTATAAGTCTTCATTCGCATTAAACGTCTCTGTACATTTATAAAACTATTAAAAGATTACCTAAGCAGTTATTGAAAAAATGCCGAAAATTTGCTATTATCGTTAAATAATTTACATAAACTCATATAATCTAAAGAATATGGCTTTAGAAGTTTCTACCATGTTGCCTTGAACGACATGACTATGAGTAACAACACAATACTAGGAGTAGCTTCAGCCATTAAATTGTAACCATGGTGGGTGATTTATATCATTTTATATGATGGTCACAGTTTATTTGATGAAACTTCTTTTACATTGATTGCATGACAAATTCGTTATGCATGTTCGTTCACTCATAAACCCTGAAACTATTATTTAGTTTGGGGATTTTTTTGTATCTAGCACCAATTTAAGAGCAAAATGTTTCACACAAATCTGAGGAGGTTTTAAGAGTGGAGTTACTAGGACAAAAAGTAAAGGAAGACGGCGTTGTCATTGATGAGAAGATTTTAAAAGTCGATGGATTTTTAAATCATCAAATTGATGCAAAGTTAATGAATGAAGTTGGTCGCACTTTTTACGAGCAATTTAAAGATAAAGGGATTACTAAAATCTTAACCATTGAAGCTTCCGGTATCGCACCTGCAATCATGGCTGCACTGCATTTTGATGTGCCATGTTTATTTGCGAAAAAAGCAAAACCTAGCACTTTGACGGATGGTTATTATGAAACATCTATTCATTCATTTACTAAAAATAAAACAAGTACGGTCATTGTTTCAAAAGAATTTTTATCAGAAGAAGATACTGTACTCATCATCGATGACTTTTTAGCAAATGGTGATGCTTCATTAGGATTATACGATATCGCACAGCAAGCGAATGCTAAGACAGCTGGTATTGGTATTGTTGTTGAAAAGAGTTTCCAAAATGGGCATCAACGTTTAGAAGAAGCAGGTTTAACAGTTTCTTCTCTCTGCAAGGTTGCTTCACTAGAAGGAAACAAAGTGACATTGGTGGGAGAAGAATAATGAAAAATTTAATCCTAAGTGTTCAACATCTTTTAGCTATGTACGCAGGTGCCATCTTAGTTCCAATCATTGTTGGTACAAGTTTGAAGTTTACACCTGAACAAATCGCTTACTTAGTTACAGTAGATATATTTATGTGTGGGGTTGCCACATTTTTACAAGCCAATAAAGTAACAGGAACAGGATTACCAATCGTTCTTGGATGTACATTCACGGCTGTTGCGCCCATGATTTTAATTGGTCAAACGAAAGGAATAGATGTACTTTATGGTTCGCTATTTTTATCAGGAATATTAGTTATTATCATTGCGCCTTTCTTTTCACATCTTGTAAAATTCTTCCCACCAGTAGTAACGGGTAGTGTTGTTACTATCATTGGTATCAATTTAATGCCAGTAGCAATGAATTACTTAGCTGGAGGTCAAGGTGCAAAGGACTATGGAGATGTTAAGAACATTTTGTTAGGTTTAATGACATTAATCATTATTCTTGTTTTACAAAGATTCACAACTGGATTTATTAAGAGTATTGCCATATTAATTGGACTCGTTTTAGGAACGATAGGTGCTGGCTTACTTGGGATGGTCGATATTAATCAAGTCAATCATGCCGGTTGGTTAGGCATCCCAGTGCCGTTTAGATTCTCTGGATTTAGATTTGATGTGACATCGACGTTAGTGTTCTTTATTGTAGCTATCGTTAGTTTAATTGAGTCGACAGGTGTCTATCATGCGTTAAGTGAAATTACCGGTAAGAAGTTAGAAAGAAAAGATTTTCGTAAAGGTTATACTGCGGAAGGTCTAGCGATAGTGTTAGGTTCTATATTCAATTCATTTCCGTATACAGCCTATTCGCAAAATGTAGGACTTGTTTCTTTATCCGGCGCTAAGAAAAATAATGTTATATACGGCATGGTCGTGTTATTACTTATATGTGGTTGTATACCTAAGCTTGGTGCATTAGCAAATATCATACCGCTACCTGTGTTAGGTGGTGCGATGATAGCTATGTTTGGCATGGTAATGGCATATGGTGTTAGTATATTAGGACATATCGATTTTAAAAATCAAAACAATTTATTAATTATCGCTGTATCAGTAGGATTAGGTACTGGTATAAGCGCTGTACCACAAGCATTTAAAGGTTTAGGTGAACAATTTGCATGGTTGACTCAAAACGGAATTGTTTTAGGCGCAATCTCTGCAATTATTCTTAATTTCTTTTTTAATGGAATAAAGTATAAACAAACGGAAGAAAATGTGAAATAATATAACTAATTAATTTGAAAAATGGAGGCTGTTTTTAATGTGGGAAAGTAAATTTGCAAAAGAATCATTAACGTTTGATGATGTGTTATTAATTCCAGCACAATCTGATATTTTACCGAAAGACGTTGATTTAAGCGTACAATTATCAGACAAAGTTAAATTGAATATTCCAGTTATTTCTGCTGGTATGGATACAGTAACTGAATCTAAAATGGCGATTGCTATGGCTCGTCAAGGTGGTTTAGGTGTTATTCATAAAAATATGGGCGTTGAAGAACAAGCGGACGAAGTTCAAAAAGTAAAACGCTCAGAAAATGGTGTCATTTCAAACCCATTTTTCTTAACGCCAGAAGAAAGCGTTTATGAAGCAGAAGCATTAATGGGTAAATACCGTATTTCAGGTGTACCAATTGTTGATAATAAAGAAGATCGCAACTTAGTAGGTATTTTAACAAACCGCGACTTACGTTTTATTGAAGACTTCTCAATTAAAATTGTAGATGTAATGACGCAAGAAAATTTAATTACAGCTCCAGTGAATACAACACTTGAAGAAGCAGAAAAAATTCTCCAAAAACATAAGATTGAAAAGTTACCATTAGTTAAAGACGGACGTCTAGAAGGTCTTATTACTATTAAAGATATTGAAAAAGTAATCGAATTCCCTAATGCAGCAAAAGATGAACATGGTCGTCTACTTGTAGCCGCAGCAATCGGTATTTCAAAAGACACTGATATTCGTGCTCAAAAATTAGTCGAAGCAGGTGTGGATGTCTTAGTTATCGATACAGCACATGGTCACTCTAAAGGCGTTATCGATCAAGTGAAACATATTAAGAAGACTTACCCAGAAATCACATTAGTAGCTGGTAACGTAGCAACTGCAGAAGCAACAAAAGATTTATTTGAAGCGGGTGCAGATATTGTTAAAGTTGGTATTGGCCCAGGTTCAATTTGTACGACGCGTGTTGTAGCAGGTGTTGGTGTACCACAAATTACAGCAATTTATGATTGTGCAACTGAAGCACGCAAACATGGTAAAGCTATCATTGCTGATGGCGGTATTAAATTCTCAGGAGATATCATTAAAGCATTAGCTGCTGGTGGACATGCGGTTATGTTAGGTAGCTTATTAGCAGGTACTGAAGAAAGTCCAGGCGCAACAGAAATTTTCCAAGGTAGACAATATAAAGTATACCGTGGTATGGGCTCTTTAGGTGCGATGGAAAAAGGTTCAAACGACCGTTACTTCCAAGAGGACAAAGCGCCTAAGAAATTTGTTCCTGAAGGTATCGAAGGACGTACGGCATATAAAGGTGCTTTACAAGATACAATTTACCAATTAATGGGCGGAGTGCGTGCTGGTATGGGTTATACTGGTTCACACGATTTAAGAGAATTACGCGAAGAAGCACAATTCACACGTATGGGTCCTGCTGGTTTAGCAGAAAGCCACCCACATAATATTCAAATTACGAAAGAATCACCGAACTACTCATTCTAATTAAGATAAAGGAGAACGACAAATATGGAAATGGCAAAAGAACAAGAGTTAATCCTTGTCTTAGACTTTGGTAGCCAATACAACCAATTAATTACACGCCGAATTCGTGAAATGGGCGTTTATAGTGAATTACACGATCATGAAATTTCAATTGAAGAAATTAAGAAAATGAATCCAAAAGGTATTATCTTATCAGGTGGTCCAAATTCAGTTTATGAAGAAGGTTCATTTACAATTGATCCGGAAATATATAATTTAGGAATTCCAGTACTTGGTATTTGTTACGGCATGCAATTAACTACTAAATTATTAGGTGGTAAAGTTGAACGTGCCAATGAACGTGAATACGGTAAAGCAATCATTAATGCGAAGTCAGATGAGTTATTCGCTGGCTTACCAGCAGAACAAACTGTTTGGATGAGTCATTCTGATAAAGTTATTGAAATTCCAGAAGGCTTTGAAGTTATCGCTGATAGCCCAAGCACAGACTATGCAGCAATCGAAGATAAGAAACGTCGCATTTATGGTGTGCAATTCCATCCAGAAGTACGTCATACAGAATATGGTAATGATTTATTAAATAATTTTGTCCGTCGTGTTTGTGATTGTAAAGGTCAATGGACAATGGAAAACTTTATCGAAATCGAAATTGAAAAGATTCGTCAACGAGTAGGAGACCGTCGTGTATTATGTGCGATGAGTGGCGGCGTAGATTCATCTGTTGTTGCTGTATTATTGCATAAAGCAATAGGTGATCAACTAACATGTATCTTTGTAGACCATGGCTTACTTCGTAAAGGTGAAGGCGACATGGTTATGGAACAATTCGGTGAAGGGTTCAACATGAATATTATTCGTGTTAATGCGAAAGATCGTTTTATGAATAAATTAAAAGGTGTTTCAGATCCTGAACAAAAACGTAAAATCATTGGTAATGAATTTGTATATGTATTTGATGATGAAGCATCAAAACTGAAAGGTGTAGACTTCCTTGCGCAAGGAACACTTTATACAGACGTTATCGAATCAGGTACCAAGACAGCACAAACAATCAAATCACATCACAATGTTGGTGGATTACCAGAAGACATGGAATTCGAATTAATCGAACCAATCAATACATTGTTTAAAGATGAGGTACGTAAATTAGGTATTGAATTAGGTATTCCAGAACATTTAGTATGGAGACAACCATTCCCAGGACCTGGTCTTGGTATTCGTGTACTTGGAGAAATTACTGAAGATAAACTAGAAATCGTTAGAGAATCAGACGCAATTTTACGCCAAGTGATTAGAGAAGAAGGTCTTGAAAGAGAAATTTGGCAATACTTCACAGTGTTACCAAACATTCAATCAGTAGGTGTTATGGGAGACTACCGTACGTATGATCACACAGTAGGTATCCGTGCAGTAACATCTATCGACGGCATGACAAGTGATTTTGCACGCATCGATTGGGAAGTCTTACAAAAGATTTCAAGTCGTATCGTAAACGAAGTAGACCACGTTAACCGCGTAGTCTATGACATTACATCAAAACCACCAAGCACAATTGAGTGGGAATAATTATATATAGCAAATGATAGGCTGGAGTTACCGTTACTATGCGGTTTCCAGCCTTTTTGGTGTGCTTGGCATGGGCAACATCATGACGTGAAATAATGGGAATCATCTCTTTCTTATATTTTGAGACGGAGATGATGAGAAGTTAGACAAAAATGTAGAAGAAGTATTTAACGACAATCCTAGTCATACAATGATTGTAGATGATATCCGTTAGAGGAGTGAGAGAAAATTTATTTGTTACTAAGAGACAAGAGTTTTAAATAAATATCTTTTGTACTACATAAAAGAAAGTGGTCGTTATCATAGAATATTTGGCGATAAGGTAAATCTGATTATGTTAGAACCTATATTTATTGATGATTTAGTGAGGTTTGAGAAGACAAGAATGATTGAATTACAATTGACAATTGACACCCCTTAGATTAATATTAATTTATTAGAAGTCAACTAACGCCTCTTAGCAATGCGAAACACAGTTGGCCTTTTTTTTGTAATAGGAGAATTTATAGTTATGGATAAATCACTTGAAATTAACTTAAAAGAATTAGAAGGCATAATGTATAAAGAAAAAGTAATCGACGTTAAAGAGTATGATAATTTAAAAGTAACTTTTGAGACACTAAACGATGCTCCTAAAAGTGAAATACCCACTCCCTTTACAATAGAACAAATGTTATATAAATTAGAAACTAAAAATTTATATTTTCCTGAAATTAAGTCAAAAGAAAAATGTGTGGAGCTTTTACATAGTGTTGGCTATTATAATTTGAAGCATTTTATGTATAATGAATTTGGTAAAGATGAGCCGAAAAATTTTGATGAAGTATATATACTTTATAAATTTGATAGATATTTATTGAAACAATTATTTAGTTTAGTAAATATGTTGGAAACTCATATAAGAAATATTATTTTAGAAGTATATATGTTAGAAATTGAGTATAATAACAAGCCTTCGACACTGTTCTATTTAGATAAAGATTTATATTTTGAGAAAGTTAATGATGAGTATAAATATTCTGCCAAAAAGCTAAAAGAGTTCAATAGGTTACAAAATGTTTTTTGGAGAGCTATAGAAAAAAAGAAAAGTAACGATAACGTTAAACATAATATTAAAAAATACAATATTATACCAGCTTGGGTTTTATTCCAAAATTTTAGTTTTGGAGATTTGTCTACTTTTTATAGAACTACATTACCAACTTATAGAAATAAAGTAAGTAAGCGAATTGAAAATTTAATAGAAAAAAATACTGGTATAAGCATAAAACTTCCAGAAAAGTTATTGTGTGCATGGTTGAATAGTATCAGGTTTTTGAGAAATAGAATAGCTCACACAGATATAATTTATGGAATTAATTTTACAAACACCTGTGCAAAACATCATAGTGATGAGGAAATGTATGTAAATATAGAAAAGTATAAATATCAGCAAAGGTTAGTTACATTTTTATTAGCTATGAAGAAAATATTTATGAGTATGCCAGAAAATAATATTATTGAATGGAATGAGACTCTAACTAAGATAGAGAATAAATGTTCAGAACATAACTTTATTAAACTTTCTAGGTTAGGAGTTATTGAAAATAACCTTTCTTACTTTAAAATAACTAAATAAAAAATAGCGCACACTAATAACTAAGTGATTGTCTTTTTATGCTGAATAATGCCCTGTGTTGTAGTTAGAAAGATTTTCAAATAACACTATATTTATAAAAATGTTGAATTATAATATGGTCGGTTTATTTTATAGGAGTAATAAAAAGCATTTATCTTTTATCCGCCACAAATAATGAGTAAATGTACCTTGCTTTCAATGTTGATATTTTACAACCTTGTAGAGTTGATTTGATATATCATCTCATACGTTGTAGGCAATGAATACGTAAATTATGCAGTGACATGAACTGTTGAGAAGTATAGAGCATTGAAAATCTTGATATATCAATAGTTATAAACTGGTACAAATTAACGAAAAGTACTCTTGTCATCGAGTGGGAATAATTATATATAGCAAATGATAGGCTAGAAGTACCGTTATTACGCGGTTTCTAGCCTTTTTTGGTGCGATTGGTATGGGCAACATCATGTGATGAAATGATGGGAGTTATATCTGTAGAAATTGGCGTACCAATTTCTTTATGTTGGGGCTCCGCAGTCAACTACTACCAATATAAGATTGTAGAGCCTACGATTTGGATTTTATGTCCTGGGATCGGTTTCCTATTCTTATTAAATAGTATTTAAAAATCTATACTATCTATATTGAAATTTTTATTTATGATTATGCCATAACTACTTTGTATTTCCGGTACTAAACTTTGCAATATTGGGTAATAGTTATTAGCGAAACCAATAATAATGGAATTAATCACATTGATACTAAGTTCTTTATCTTCAGGTAATGCATTTTCTATTATTTTGATTAAGTCTATATATTTTATTTCATCAGAATTTTTATGTGCTAAATACTTCATAAAATCAGTTTGCACTTTTTCGAAAACACTATATCTTAAGTCCATTTGTACAAATATTAAGCTGACAGTTTTAGTTTCGAATTGACTTTGACCCAAAACTGAAGCAAGTTCTTCTATTGATTGATATAGCAATCTGATATCGCCGTTATCTTCAAGCATATGAAACACTCCTTTAACATTTTAGAATAACCATGCAATGGCTTCTTTGACTACAGTTGAGATTATTCCAGCATCACCTTTACTTAGACCGGCATTTATTGCGCCTCGTTTAACCTCATCACCGACAGCGTTAGCTGGTACTTCTGACCATTTTAGCAATGGTTTCAATTCTTTTACAATACCTGAATACCCTTTATCAAAAATAGTTGCAGCTGTCGATGGAAGTCTAACCGATGGAGCCACATTCTGCTAATAGTGTAGGAGTGATACCATGGAAAAATTATTTAATATATGGGTGTGTTTGTTCTTATTTTTAGTAATAATATCATGGGTGATAATTAGTATAAAATTTGGTAATATCAGCACGACGCAAATATTAATTTCAAATCTGTTTATATTTATCGCTTATATACTATATTTAGTTAAGTTCATTCGTTTCAAAAAAAGATGAAAATAGGTTTTTTGACCAAAACCTAATTGTGATAGCATATGAAAAATGAGTAGTTTATCATTTTTTAGTCTAATATACTACAAAAATTTTACTTATGAAGCGAAAATAACGTGCAAGTAACGTGCAAATAAAAAAAACGACCTAAATCCCTTTAAAAACAAGGATTAGGTCGTATTTATTTGATACTGAAATTGTCTAACGAAAATAACATGCAAGTAACGTGCAAATAAAAATCAAGAGTAATATGATATATATAATATGCCTAGGTAAAGTTTACGAACCTACAGATTTGAAATATTCTTCAGCAACTCCGTCTTTTATAATTCTTGAAATAACTGAGGTTTTTATTTTTACGTTGTTTTGAATTGTCTAAAATAGTCATACATAATCTGTTTAACCCCTTACTTAAGCTTGTAAAATGCGGAAATAAGTTTTCCTTTTTTAGTTATTTTTTCTTGGTATATTTTAAATCCACAATTATTGCAATAAAATTCTTTCAAATTCTTATTATCATACCAATCAACACAAATATGTCTTAGTGCAGTACGATCATAAATTTCAGAAGCAATAGATAAGGCATAGTCCATTACAATTTCTCCTGGTATATGCTTTTTGTGTTTATCGCTCCTACCTAATTTAGTTATTAATAATGCTTGAAATTCTCCATTCTTTTTAGCATCAGACGAGATTTTTCTTTTCGTTTTTCCACTAACGTCTTTTTCAAGCTTTATATTTACAATTTTTAAGCAGAAGTATCCCATTATTTCAAGGTCTGATTTATCTATAATTAAATACGTACGTATGGAATTTTGATCGTTCATTTTTATTGCTTTATGTTTTAGGGAATGTGCTATTGAAGGGTTTAAAGATGTTTGAAATGTCTTGGTTTCTTGACTTATATAGTTATGAAAGAGGGCGTTGTCCTTTATAGCATTTCTGAGATTAGAAATGCTATAAATAAAGTGATTAAGATTTTTTGTTTTCATGTAATTTAAGAAATGGATTTGTTTTTTGTGGGTTATTTTTAATTCTGTTCTTAAATGGTTTGAATTTTGCGGTTGCAAATATGATAGCAGCTTCTTTTGACAAAGTAATAGAACCTTTTTCTTCTGGTACCATGATATTCACTCCTTGTACAATTGGATTTAAATCTTATAAAATAATTTTACTATACAAAACAGGATGTGTAAATAGTTTCTTATTGTTACCAAATAATATGTTTGGAAGCGTTATGTAATGCCAATCAACACCGAAGTTCTCATGTCCTCTTTCCTTTTACGACTACATATATTGTTAATAATATTGAAATAATAAGCTTATAGTGATAATTTATTTAACAGATCCATGAGAGTAGGAACCCCACCATACGGGAATTTCGAAATCATGGGTTTTTTGTTTTAAAGGATTGATGCAATAGATAAAGTAGCCATTCTAATATATGGAGTATTTATCAGCTAAAAATTAAATCAGATATGGGTTTACTTCATTAAATAATTTTTCTATAAGGAAACAGAGGCAACGCTACTGTCACCTCTGCTTGAAATAATTAGGATGAAATACTCTGAGTCTAAAGTCCACACACAATTCGCTCAAATCCTCCAAACCTCCGACTACATCTCCAAACCCCCAAACACCAATACTTACCAAAGCATTGATATGAGTGCCAATACTGGCAATGTGCCTTGTTTGAAAAAGATACTAATATTGCTTGAAAGGCCACCATAAATAGCAACGCCAATGATATACACTAAAATAGCTGCGCATATTTCTTTTGGATTACTGCTGATAAACAAACCGTATATTAGCAAAATTCCGATTAAACCGTTATATACGCCTTGGTTCTTCAAAAGTAGGTTAATATTTTTGTCTTTCAATTTATCGACGCTTATATTAAATGTCTCGCTAGTCTTTTTGGAAGTTGTAGCAATCGTTTCAAGGTACATAATATAGAAAAACTCTAATGCCACAAATATGATTAAAATTGTTGAGATGATATTCACTGTAACGCTCCTTTATTATTAAATATTTTCTTGTAAAAATGATTGCAGTGTCTGTGGTTGATCATTGACTAATTGTTGGAAATCATTGGATTCTTGGTCTAATAGTCCTCTTGCTCCTGCGTCGTACATTGATGCCAATAATGCACCAAAGCCTTTAGGTTCATCGTACATTTCTGCAAATGTCTCTAATGAAACGGGTTCATATTTAATTTCTGTGCCTGATGCCTCAGATAAAATTGCAGCAAGTTCTTTCATATCATAACTGTAGCCTGATAATAAATAGCGTTTGCCCCAAGTATCTGGATTTTTAATAATAGCAATGACACCTCTAGCAATATCATTTCTAGTAATATAATTAATACGACCATCACCAGCTGGATAAATCAGTTTATGCATATTCATCAATTCTGGTAAATATGGTTTAAGTGGATCCATGTACATTGCCATTCTTACATAGGTATAGTCAATGCCACTTGTTGCCAATAGACGTGCTGCATAACCAAAATAAGGACTCATATGGAATGGATTATTATGCTGATCTGCGTAATAACCTATGAAAATGATATGTGCAACGCCACTTTGCTTTGCCGCATATACTAAATTTTCCACTTCAGGAATACGTTTGAATGATGGGTGAATAATACTAGGAATAAATACAATGGTATCCATTCCTTTAAATGCTTCTACCATACTTTCGGGATTAAAATAATCTAATTGTCGAACAGAAACTTTTCCACGCCAATCTTCTGGAACTTTCTCAACATTTCTAACACCAATGTGAAAATGATCTATGTGATTTGCAATGGCTTGATTTGTAATATGTGTGCCTAAATGACCTGTAGCACCTGTTAACATAATATTCATTCACTTCATCTCCTAATCTTTATATACATAACATAATACTTATTTGATGGTTTTCAAAACATTTGATTTTATAAAAAATTCTAATCTGTATTTATTGTCGACGTGTATAGTAAATACGTAAATATTATTAATGTTGAAAATGCCATAATGACGCGTTTTAGTTGATGTGTATCACTAATATCTTTGAAAATTTTAATCAGGTACTACGACAATATGATGTCTGTTTTGTGTCTGAAAGTTTTACAGTTTTTAAAATAAAAATGGTATAAAGTGTGATTTGTATAAAAAAGAGTCTCGACGGATAAGAATTGATTAATAACAGTTAGCATTTTATTAATTACCTTAACAATGATTCAAGTTTAGTTAAATGAGGTTTAATTTGAAAGGGGATAGCGCCTCAATATAATGTAGGTAGATTGTTCATATTACGTAATTGAAAAATCAAATTTAAATAGATTGGGGCTAAAAATTATGAAATTTAAAGCGATAGCAAAAGCAAGTTTAGCATTGGGAATGTTAGCAACAGGTGTAATTACATCGAATGTACAATCAGTACAAGCGAAAACAGAAGTTAAACAACAAAGCGAGGCTGATTTAAAACTTTATTATAGTGGACCAAGTTTTGAACATAAAAAAGTAACTGGGTTTAAATATACTGATGAAAAAGGAAGCTTCTTCGAGTTCATAGACAGAGGTCAATTTAATAAGGTTTCATTAGTTGGTCCTGATAAAGATAAATTGAATGATGGGGATAACTCAGGTTTAGATGTATTTGTCGTTAGAGAAGGATACGGTAGACAAGCTGATAATCATTCAATTGGTGGCGTAACAAAAACTAATAGACAATCATATTTTGATCAAATTAATACACCAATTTTAGAAATTAAAAATGATAGTGAAGATCTTTATAAAGGTTATCATTTAATATTTAAAGAAGACATCTCATTAAAAGAACTTGATTATAGATTAAGAGAACGTGCGATTAAACAACACGGTTTGTATTCAAATGGTCTTAAACAAGGTCAAATTACAATTACAATGAATGATGGCACAACACATACAATCGATTTAAGTCAAAAACTTGAAAAAGAACGTATGGGCGAGTCTATCGATGGCAGACAAATACAAAAAATTCTAGTAGAAATGAAATAATACTTTCTAACAACAAAGCGCTATGTTGAATAGTGCTTGTTATGGAAATATATGGAAGTTAAGCGACGTACTGTTGCTTAGCTTCTTTTTTTGAGGGGAAAAGTTACAAAACTCACACAAACAGTCGCACCACGCATTATCTTTTGCTTAAATAGCTTAATCATATTTTATGAATAGTTAAAAACAGGTTAATGTGAATATCCGAATACAGCTCCTATAATATGGGTGTATGATTCAAATTACGTAATAAAACAATCTAATTATAATAGATTGGAGCATACAACTATGAAAATGAAAAATATTGCAAAAATAAGTTTGTTATTAGGAATATTAGCAACAGGTGTAAACACTACAACGGAAAAACCAGTTCATGCCGAAAAGAAACCTATTGTAATAAGTGAAAATAGCAAAAAATTAAAAGCTTATTATAATCAACCTAGTATTGAATATAAAAATGTGACAGGTTATATCAGTTTCATTCAACCAAGTATTAAATTTATGAATATCATAGATGGTAATTCTGTTAATAATATTGCTTTAATTGGCAAAGATAAGCAACATTATCATACGGGTGTACATCGTAATCTTAATATATTTTACGTTAATGAGGATAAGAGATTTGAAGGTGCAAAGTACTCTATTGGGGGTATCACGAGTGCAAACGATAAAGCTGTCGACCTAATAGCAGAAGCAAGAGTTATTAAAGAAGATCATACTGGTGAATATGATTATGACTTTTTCCCATTTAAAATAGATAAAGAAGCGATGTCATTGAAAGAGATTGATTTTAAATTAAGAAAATACCTTATTGATAATTATGGTCTTTACGGTGAAATGAGTACAGGAAAAATTACAGTCAAAAAGAAATACTATGGAAAGTATACATTTGAATTGGATAAAAAGTTACAAGAAGACCGTATGTCCGATGTTATCAATGTCACAGATATTGATAGAATTGAAATCAAAGTTATAAAAGCATAACACATATACTTGATGACGAAATAAGTTGAAATTGAAATAGAGAGGTTAAGTGACGATCAAACGTTGCTTAACTTCTTTTTAATGCTTAAAAATTATTTCAAAGGCACATAGAAACGCTATATTAATCTCATACTCACTCATTATTTTTTGCTTAAATTACTTAATAATACTTCAATAATTGTTAAAAGGGGTTTAATGTGATTATCTTAGAACGCCATCTATAATGATGTTGTATGATTCAAATTACGTAAAAAGACAATCGAATATAATATAGATTGGAGCATACAATTATGAAAATGAGAACAATTGCTAAAACCAGTTTAGCACTAGGGTTTTTAACAACAGGCGCAATTACAGTAACGACGCAATCGGTCAAAGCAGAAAAAATACAATCAACTAAAGTTGACAAAGTACCAAGGCTTAAAGCAGAGCGATTAGCAATGATAAACATAACAACAGGTGCAAATTCAGCAACAACACAAGCAGCTAACACAGGACAAGAACGCACTGCTAAACTCGAAAAGGCACCAAATACTAATGAGGAAAAAACTTCAATTTCCAAAATAGAAAAAATATCACAACCTAAACAAGTAGCGCAGAAATCGCTTAATATATCAGCAACGCCAGCGCCTAAACAAGAACAATCACAAACGACAACCGAATCCACAACGCTGAAAACTAAAGTGACAACACCTCCATCAACAAACACGCCACAACCAATGAAATCTACTAAATCAGACACACCACAATCTCCAACCATAAAACAAGCACAAACAGATATAACTCCTAAATATGAAGATTTAAGAGCGTATTATACGAAACCGAGTTTTGAATTTGAAAAGCAGTTTGGATTTATGCTCAAACCATGGACGACGGTTAGGTTTATGAATGTTATTCCAAATAGGTTCATCTATAAAATAGCTTTAGTTGGAAAAGATGAGAAAAAATATAAAGATGGACCTTACGATAATATCGATGTATTTATCGTTTTAGAAGACAATAAATATCAATTGAAAAAATATTCTGTCGGTGGCATCACGAAGACTAATAGTAAAAAAGTTAATCACAAAGCAGAATTAAGCATTACTAAAAAAGATAATCAAGGTATGATTTCACGCGATGTTTCAGAATACATGATTACTAAGGAAGAGATTTCCTTGAAAGAGCTTGATTTTAAATTGAGAAAACAACTTATTGAAAAACATAATCTTTACGGTAACATGGGTTCAGGAACAATCGTTATTAAAATGAAAAACGGTGGGAAGTATACGTTTGAATTACACAAAAAACTGCAAGAGCATCGTATGGCAGATGTCATAGAAGGTACAAACATTGATAAAATTGAAGTGAATATAAAATAATCATGACGTTCTCTAAATAGAAGCTGACATCGGTAACACAAGAAGTTAAGTGACAACGGTTTACATGTTGCTTAGCTTCTTTTATTATGCGCAATGATGTAAAAAGACGAATATTCATTTGTTTGTAAAAGTGGCATTTCTATGTCTTAAAAGTGACGAAACCTCAAACGTGCCAAGTGTTGAATCACATCAAAATCAGTTTTATTTAACGAACATTATGGATTTCTTAATTTACTTAACGATGATTCAAATATAGTTAAACAAGGTTTAATGTGAATGGAGCAATACGCCATCTATAATAAAGCTGTATGATTCAATGAATGTAATCGAACAAATCTAATAATTACGAATGGAGCATACAACTATGAAAATAACAACGATTGCTAAAACAAGTTTAGCACTAGGCCTTTTAACAACTGGTGTAATCACAACGACAACGCAAGCAGCAAACGCGACAACACCATCCTCAACTAAAATAGAAGCACCGCAACAAGTAGCAAATGCAACAACACCATCTTCAACTAAAGTGGAAGCACCGCAACAAGCAGCAAACGCGACAACACCATCTTCAACTAAAGTGGAAACACCGCAACAAACACCAAATGCGACAACACCGCCTTCAACTAAAGTGGAAGCGCCAAAACAAACACCGAATGCACCAACACCGCCTTCAACTAAAGTGGAAGCGCCAAAACAAACACCGAATGCACCAACACCGCCTTCAACTAAAGTGGAAACACCACAATCGCCAACCACAAAACAAGTACCAACAGAAATAAATCCTAAATTTAAAGATTTAAGAGCGTATTATACGAAACCAAGTTTAGAATTTAAAAATGAGATTGGTATTATTTTAAAAAAATGGACGACAATAAGATTTATGAATGTTGTCCCAGATTATTTCATATATAAAATTGCTTTAGTTGGTAAAGATGATAAAAAATATGGTGAAGGAGTACATAGGAATGTCGATGTATTTGTCGTTTTAGAAGAAAATAATTACAATCTCGAAAAATATTCTGTCGGTGGTATCACAAAGAGTAATAGTAAAAAAGTTGATCACAAAGCAGGAGTAAGAATTACTAAAGAAGATAATAAAGGTACAATCTCTCATGATGTTTCAGAATTCAAGATTACTAAAGAGCAGATTTCCTTGAAAGAACTTGATTTTAAATTGAGAAAACAACTTATTGAAAATCATAATCTGTACGGTAACGTTGGTTCAGGTAAAATTGTTATTAAAATGAAAAACGGTGGAAAGTACACGTTTGAATTACACAAAAAATTACAAGAAAATCGCATGGCAGACGTCATAGATGGCACTAATATTGATAACATTGAAGTGAATATAAAATAATCATGACATTCTCTAAATAGAAGCTGTCATCGGAAAAACAAGAAGTTAAGTGACAACGGCCTACATGTTGCTTAGCTTCTTTTGTTATGTTCGATGATTTGAGAACCCGAATTTTCAATGGGTCCAAATATGACGTGGAAGAGACCTGAATTTATCTGTAAATCCCTATCTATCGGGTGTGAAGCACAACGGGATCAGTTTTATTTAACGAACATTATAGATTCCTTAATTTACTTAATAATGATTCAATGATTATTAAACATGGTTTAATGTGAAAGGTCAAATACGCCAATTATAATAAAGCTGTATGATTCAATAGACGTAAGCGAACAAATCTAATAATTACGAATGGAGCATACAACTATGAAAATGGCAGCAATTGCGAAAGCAAGTTTAGCATTAGGTATTTTAGCAACAGGAACAATAACGTCATTGCATCAAACTGTAAATGCGAGTGAACATGAAGCAAAATATGAAAATGTGACAAAAGATATCTTTGACTTAAGAGATTACTATAGTGGCGCAAGTAAGGAACTTAAAAATGTTACTGGTTATCGTTATAGCAAAGGTGGCAAGCATTACCTAATCTTTGATAAACATCAAAAGTTCACTAGAATACAAATTTTTGGTAAAGATATAGAGAGACTTAAAACACGTAAAAATCCAGGTTTAGATATATTTGTAGTTAAAGAAGCAGAAAATCGCAACGGCACAGTGTTTTCATATGGTGGTGTCACTAAGAAAAATCAAGGCGCTTACTATGATTACTTAAACGCCCCTAGATTCGTTATTAAAAAAGAAGTAGACGTAGGTGTTTATACGCATGTTAAAAGACACTACATTTATAAAGAAGAGATTTCACTTAAAGAACTCGACTTTAAATTGAGACAGTATTTAATTCAAAATTTTGATCTGTATAAAAAGTTTCCTAAAGATAGTAAGATAAAAGTGATAATGAAAGATGGCGGCTATTATACGTTTGAACTTAATAAAAAATTACAAACAAATCGCATGAGTGACGTCATTGACGGTAGAAATATTGAAAAAATAGAAGCCAACATTAGATAATGCAATGAAATATGGATAATAGTAAAATATGGATAGTATAGAGGAGTTAGGCAACATAAGTTGCTTAGCTTCTTTTTTGTGTTGGAGAGATAAAAATGAAGCGTATCGATGAATAATAAAAACACCAATAAAACTTGTGGAAATAGTTGATACCTATAGTCGCGCGTTGTCCTTTTCGTGACATGAAACAATACAGAATTTGCAATTAAATTGAGTGAAGGTGTGAAATGTGAAAAAAGCTGCGTTAAGTTTAAAAAATAGATTAACGCTGTTAGGATTCCATTAATTAGCTTAACATTGGTTCAGGAATAGTTAAAATGAGGTTAATTCATAGCTTAGTATCCCGCTTATATAATGATAGTAGATTGTTCGTATTACGTAATTGAAATAATCATATAAAAATATATTAAGACAAAATTTATAAATAGATTGGGAGAATAGTACTATGAAATTAAAAACGATAGCTAAAGCAACATTAGCATTGGGATTGTTAGCTACTGGTGTAATAACAACAGAAAGTCAAACAGTAAAAGCGGCAGAATCAACTCAAGGTCAACACAATTATAAATCGTTAAAATACTACTATAGCAAGCCAAGTATAGAGTTAAAAAATCTTGATGGTTTGTATAGACAACATTTAACTGATAAAGGTGCATATGTATGGAAAAATCTTAAAGATTATTATATTGGGCTACTAGGTGAAGATAGTAAGAAATTCAAAACAGATGTATACGGAGACCTAGATGCATTTTTAGTCATAGAAGAAGAACCTGTTAAAGGAAGACAATATTCAATTGGCGGTATAAGTAAGACAAATAGTAAAGAATTTAAAGAAAGAGAAGTCGATGTTAAAGTAACAAGAAAAGCAGACAAAGATACTACATCAACTAAAAATAGTAAATTTAAAATTACAAAAGAAGAAATCTCGTTAAAAGAGTTAGATTTTAAATTAAGACAAAAATTGATGAAAGAAGAGAATTTATACGATGCAATTAACCATAGAATAGGTAAAATTGTTATTAAAATGGCAGATGATAAGTTTTATACTTTCGAACTTACAAAAAAATTACAACCGCATCGCATGGGTGACACGATAGATGGTACTAAAATCAAAGAAATTAGTGTTGAGCTAGAATATAAATAATCTTTGGACAAGCAGACTAGTAATTATAGGGAAGTTAAGCGATAACATATTGCTTAGCTTCTTTTTTGTGTTGTTATGATGAAAAAAGGAGCGGGTTTATGATCAAGTTTTTGGAAAAACGGTTGATACCTATAGTCGCGCGTTGTCCTTTTCGTGACATGAAACAATGTGGAAAACATAATTAAATTGAGGGAAAGTGTGAATAGTTAAAAAATTAGCATTGTGTTATAAAAAATAATTAATACTGTTAGGATTTCATTAACTAACTTAACGTTGGTTCAAAAATAGTTAAAAAGAGGTTAATTCATAGCGCAGTATCTCACTTATATAATGATAGTAGATTGTTCGTATTACGTAATTGAATTAATCATATAAAAATATATTAAGACAAAATTTATAAATAGATTGGGAGAATAGTACTATGAAATTAAAAACGATAGCTAAAGCAACATTGGCATTAGGCTTATTAACTACTGGTGTGATTACATCAGAAGGCCAAGCAGTTCAAGCAAAAGAAAAGCAAGAGAGAGTACAACATTTATATGATATTAAAGACTTACATCGATACTACTCATCAGAAAGTTTTGAATTCAGTAATATTAGTGGTAAGGTTGAAAACTATAATGGTTCTAACGTTGTACGCTTTAACCAAGATGGTCAAAATCACCAATTATTCTTATTAGGAGAAGATAAAGATAAATATAAAAAAGGCCTTGAAGGCCAGAATGTCTTTGTGGTAAAAGAATTAATTGATCCAAACGGTAGACTATCTACTGTTGGTGGTGTAACGAAGAAAAATAACCAATCTTCTGAAACTAATACACCTTTAGTAGTTAATAAAGTGTATGGAGGAGATTTACATGCATCAATTGACTCATTTTCAATTAATAAAGAAGAAGTTTCACTTAAAGAACTTGATTTCAAAATTAGAAAGCAATTAGTTGAAAAATACGGTTTATATCAAGGTACGTCTAAATACGGTAAAATCACTATCATCTTGAACGGCGGGAAAAAGGAAGTAATTGATTTAGGTGATAAATTGCAATTCGAGCGCATGGGTGATGTGTTGAATAGTAAGGATATTAATAAGATTGAAGTGACTTTGAAACAAATTTAAAGTAAGTAATCAATGACTCTAAAGTAATAAATTTGAAGCAGCTTAGCGATGAAATGTTGAATAGATACGTACACCTTACATAAAGGGGCGTATCTAAAACAACAGTGTCGTTAGGCTGTTTTTATGTTTTATAACGCAGATTATGAGTGAGCATATTAAAAATTCACATTGCTCCTTAAAGTGATGTCCATTGAATATTAATTAGAACTTCATTAACCATGATTTAAGTTTAATTAAACGAGTGTTAATGTCAGTCTGTCTCAATGCCCTTTATAATAAATGTGTATTATTCAAATTACGTAATAAAAGCAATCCAATATATTAAGATTGGAGCACATGAATATGAAATTTACAGCGATAGCTAAAGCGATATTTGTATTAGGAATATTAACAACAAGTGTAATGATAACAGAAAATCAATCGGTTAATGCAAAAGGAAAGTATGAAAAAATGAACCATTTATATGATACAAACAAGTTACATCAATACTATTCAGGACCTAGTTATGAGTTAACAAATGTTAGTGGCCAAAGTCAAGGTTATTATGACTCTAACGTTTTGCTTTTTAACCAACAAAATCAAAAGTTCCAAGTATTTTTATTGGGAAAAGATGAAAATAAATACAAAGAAAAAACACATGGTTTAGATGTCTTTGCGGTACCAGAATTAGTAGATTTAGATGGAAGAATATTTAGTGTTAGTGGTGTAACAAAGAAAAACGTAAAATCAATATTTGAGTCTCTAAGAACGCCGAACTTACTAGTTAAAAAAATAGACGATAAAGACGGTTTTTCTATTGATGAATTTTTCTTTATTCAAAAGGAAGAAGTGTCATTGAAGGAAATTGATTTCAAAATAAGAAAACTGTTGATTAAAAAATACAAATTGTATGAAGGGTCAGCTGATAAAGGTAGAATTGTTATTAATATGAAAGATGAAAATAAGTATGAAATTGATTTAAGTGATAAATTAGATTTCGAGCGTATGGCAGATGTCATTAGTAGTGAACAAATTAAAAACATCGAAGTGAATTTGAAATAATCAATGATATATATATATAGAATGAAAGCTTAAGAAGCGGTTTAATAATCCCATGTTTAATGATTTTGATACGTGTTTTTATAATAAAAACATATCGAACATTGACTACGTTATTAAGCTGCTTTTTTGTACACTTTATAACGAATAGCTTAAGATTTAAAACTAATCGGAAAGAACAATGATTCACCAAAAAAATATTTATGTTGCTATTAAAAATCAGTTAATACGAATGTTAAAATACGTTTGATTTTCATTAATAATGATTCAAGTTTATTTAAATGAGCGTTAATGTCAGTCTGTTTTGATGCACCTTATAATAAAGACAGATAGTTCAAATTACGTAATAATAACAATCCAATACATTAAGATTGGAGCAAAAAAATATGAAATTAACAACGATAGCTAAAGCAACATTAGCATTAGGAATATTAACTACAGGTGTGTTTACAGCAGAAAGTCAAACTGGTCACGCGAAAGTAGAACTTGATGAGACACAACGCAAATATTATATCAATATGCTACATCAATACTATTCTGAAGAAAGTTTTGAACCAACAAATATTAGTGTTAAAAGCGAAGATTACTATGGCTCTAACGTTTTAAACTTTAAACAACGAAATAAAGCTTTTAAAGTATTTTTACTTGGTGACGATAAAAATAAATATAAAGAAAAAACACATGGCCTTGATGTCTTTGCAGTACCTGAATTAATAGATATAAAAGGTGGCATATATAGCGTTGGCGGTATAACAAAGAAAAATGTGAGATCAGTGTTTGGATTTGTAAGTAATCCAAGTCTACAAGTTAAAAAAATCGATCCTAAACATGGCTTTTCGATAAATGAGTTGTTCTTTATTCAAAAGGAAGAAGTATCGTTGAAGGAACTGGATTTTAAAATAAGAAAACTCTTAATCGAAAAATATAGATTGTATAAAGGAACGTCTGATAAAGGTAGAATTATTATCAATATGAAAGACGAAAAGAAGCATGAAATTGATTTAAGTGAAAAATTAAGTTTTGAGCGTATGTTTGATGTAATGGACAGTAAGAAAATTAAAAACATTGAAGTAAATTTAAATTAGTTCGAGTTAATAGCATAATAGCTTAAGAAGCGACTTAACGGCAAAATGTGAATTGACATCCGTGTCCTTATATAAGGAACTGTGTTAAATACATTACTGTTGTTAAGTTGCTTTTGTAATTCAAAGAGCAGAACAGATTAACAACATCAGTTGTAGTAAACGATAATCCAGTAAAACACCTAAATGAAATAATGAAAGTCATTTAACCTGAACATTAAAATATATTTGTTTTTCATTAAGAATAATTCAAGTATATTTAAATCGAGGTTAATTATCGTATTAAACGATGCACGTTATAATAAAAATGTATGATTCAAATTACGTAATGAAAACAATCCAATATATTAAGATTGGAGCAAATAAATATGAAATTTACAGCATTAGCAAAAGCAACATTAGCTTTAGGAATTTTAACAACTGGAACTTTAACAACAGAGGCTCATTCCAGTCATGCAAAACAAAATCAAGAGTCAGTAAACAAACATGACAAGGAAGCATTATACCGATACTACACTGGAAAGACTATGGAAATGAAAAATATTAGTGCTTTGAAACATGGTAAAAACAACTTACGTTTTAAGTTTAGAGGTATTAAGATTCAAGTTTTACTGCCTGGAAATGATAAAAGTAAATTTCAACAGCGTAGTTATGAGGGGTTAGATGTGTTTTTTGTTCAAGAAAAAAGAGATAAGCACGATATATTTTATACTGTTGGTGGTGTAATACAGAATAATAAAACATCTGGAGTTGTCAGTGCACCAATATTAAATGTTACAAAGGAAAAAGGTGAAGATGCTTTTGTGAAAGGGTACCCTTATTATATTAAAAAAGAAAAAATAACATTAAAAGAGTTAGATTTTAAGTTGAGAAAGCATCTAATCGAAAAATATGGACTTTATAAAACAATCTCAAAAGATGGTAGGGTTAAAATTAGCTTGAAAGATGGCAGTTTTTATAACCTTGATTTAAGATCTAAATTAAAATTTAAATATATGGGGGAAGTCATAGAAAGCAAACAAATTAAAGATATTGAAGTTAACTTAAAGTAAATAATTACGAATAATTAAAAGTAATTGAAGCGGCTTAACGGTGAAATGTAAATTGGTGCGCATAGCTTATACAAAAAGGATGCATCAATCGATATCGTCGTTAAGCCGTTTTTGTTTGTGTGTCATGAATCCTATCCCAATCTCCATGAATATAAAAATCCCACCACCAACATCAAAATTCTCCACATCGCAACATAACCAAATGTTATAATAAATCTATTACACAAAGAGATAAATTACTTATTCAAAGGCGGAGGAATCACATGTCTATTACTGAAAAACAACGTCAGCAACAAGCTGAATTACATAAAAAATTATGGTCGATTGCGAATGATTTAAGAGGGAACATGGATGCGAGTGAATTCCGTAATTACATTTTAGGCTTGATTTTCTATCGCTTCTTATCTGAAAAAGCGGAACAAGAATATGCAGATGCCTTGTCAGGTGAAAACATCACGTATCAAGAAGCATGGGCAGACGAAGAATACCGTGAAGACTTAAAAGCAGAATTAATTGATCAAGTCGGTTACTTCATTGAGCCACAAGATTTATTCAGCGCGATGATTCGTGAAATTGAAACGCAAGATTTCGATATCGAACATCTGGCGACGGCAATTCGTAAAGTTGAAACATCAACATTAGGTGAAGAAAGTGAAAATGACTTTATCGGACTGTTCAGCGATATGGATTTGAGTTCAACACGTTTAGGTAACAATGTCAAAGAACGTACTGCTTTAATCTCTAAAGTCATGGTTAATCTTGACGACTTACCATTCGTTCACAGTGACATGGAAATTGATATGTTAGGTGATGCATATGAATTCCTAATTGGGCGCTTTGCGGCGACAGCGGGTAAAAAAGCAGGCGAGTTCTATACACCACAACAAGTATCTAAGATACTGGCGAAGATTGTCACAGACGGTAAAGATAAATTACGTCACGTGTATGACCCAACATGTGGTTCAGGTTCACTGTTGTTACGTGTTGGTAAAGAAACACAAGTGTATCGTTATTTCGGACAAGAACGTAACAATACTACATACAACTTAGCACGCATGAACATGTTGTTACATGATGTACGATATGAAAATTTCGATATCCGTAATGATGACACGTTGGAAAATCCAGCCTTTTTAGGACATACATTTGATGCGGTTATTGCGAACCCACCATACAGTGCGAAATGGACAGCAGATTCAAAATTTGAAAATGACGAACGATTCAGTGGTTACGGCAAGCTTGCGCCAAAATCCAAAGCAGACTTTGCCTTTATTCAACACATGGTACATTACCTAGATGATGAAGGTACCATGGCAGTTGTACTCCCACATGGTGTCTTATTCCGTGGTGCCGCAGAAGGTGTCATTCGTCGTTATTTAATTGAAGAAAAGAACTACTTAGAAGCCGTGATTGGCTTACCTGCCAATATTTTCTATGGGACAAGTATTCCAACATGTATTTTAGTATTTAAAAAATGTCGCCAACAAGACGACAACGTACTATTTATCGATGCATCCAATGATTTTGAAAAAGGAAAAAATCAAAACCATTTAAGCGATGCCCAAGTCGAACGTATTATAGACACATATAAGCGTAAAGAAACGATTGATAAATATAGCTACAGCGCGCCATTACAAGAGATTGCCGATAACGATTACAACCTAAATATACCGAGATATGTCGATACATTCGAAGAAGAAGCACCGATTGATTTAGAGCAGGTCCAACAAGATTTGATAAATATCGACAAAGAAATCGCTGAAGTTGAACAAGAAATCAATGCATACCTGAAAGAACTTGGGGTGTTGAAAGATGAGTAATACACAAACGAAAAATGTGCCAGAGTTGAAATTCCCAGAGTTTGAAGGCGAATGGGAAGAGAAGAAGCTAGGGGAATTTGCTGGTAAAGTTACAAAAAAAAATGTTGATAAAAAATATATTGAGACATTAACTAATTCAGCTGAGTTAGGTATCATATCTCAAAAGGATTATTTTGACAAAGAAATTTCGAATATAGATAATATTAAAAAGTACTATGTAGTTGAAGAGAATGATTTTGTTTATAATCCTAGAATTTCTAATTATGCTCCATTTGGACCAGTAAATAGAAATAAGTTAGGGAAAAAAGGGGTCATGTCACCTCTTTATACTGTGTTTAAAATTCAAAATATTGATTTAAACTTTATTGAGTTTTATTTTAAATCATCAAAATGGTATAGATTTATGGCATTAAACGGTGATTCAGGTGCTCGAGCAGATAGGTTTTCTATTAAAAATAGGACATTTATGGAAATGCCACTTCATATCCCATGTATGGATGAACAAATAAAAATCGGTCAGTTCTTCAGCAAACTCGACCGACAAATTGAATTAGAAGAACAAAAACTCGAATTACTTCAACAACAGAAAAAAGGCTATATGCAGAAAATTTTCTCACAGGAACTGAGATTTAAAGATGAGAATGGTAATGATTATCCGGAGTGGGAAGAGAGAAGATTTGCTGATATATTTAAATTTCATAATAAACTAAGAAAGCCAATTAAAGAAAATTTAAGAGTAAAGGGTTCTTATCCATATTATGGTGCTACAGGTATTATTGATTACGTTGACGACTTTATATTTGACGGGAATTATTTACTTATTGGAGAAGATGGTGCAAATATTATCACTAGAAGTGCACCCCTAGTGTACTTAGTAAATGGAAAGTTTTGGGTAAATAATCATGCTCATATATTATCTCCTTTAAATGGAAATATACAGTACTTGTATCAAGTTGCAGAATTAGTTAATTATGAAAAATACAATACTGGAACTGCTCAGCCTAAATTAAACATTCAAAATTTAAAAATTATTAGTGTTGTAATTTCAACGAATTTAGAAGAACAACAAAAAATCGGAAGCTTTTTAAGTAAACTTGATCGTCAAATCGATTTAGAAGAACAAAAACTCGAATTACTTCAACAACGAAAAAAAGCCTTACTTAAATCGATGTTTGTTTAAATCTGTAAGAGTTTATTTTATAGGAAATGGTGATGTTTTATTACTCGATTAATAAGTGATTTTTAATTATTTAAGCTACAAAATTAAAGTAAATCAAAAGCGAACATTAAATTTGGGCACTGTGAAAGCGCAGTGTCTTTTTTGTGTCGAAATTGTGTACAGAATAAGTAGTTAAATAAAGATTAAGTTGAGATAAAGTGTTATTCGTAAATAAAAGAGAGTAGATTGATAGGAATTGAATGATATTAGTTAACTATTTATTAAATTACTTAATAATGATTAATTTTTAGTTAAAGTAAGTTTAATGTGAAGCACGACCGTTGCTCATTATAATGAATGAGGATTGTTCGTATTGCGTAATAGAATAAATCAAATAGACTAAAAATTGGGAGCATAGAATTATGAAATTAAAAAATATTGCTAAAGCAAGTTTAGCACTAGGGATTTTAACAACAGGGATGATTACAACTACTGCTCAGCCAGTAAAAGCAGACGAAACTAGTAGCAGATTAGCAGTTACTTCAAAAGATACACAAGAATTAAAAAAATACTACAGTGGAACAGGATATAATTTTCAAAATGTAAGTGGCTATAGTGAAAACGACAAAATGAATGTATTTTTCGGACCACAACTTAATGTAATATCATTGCTTGGTTCAGATAAAGAGAGATTTAAAGATGGTGATTATAATGGACTAGATGTATTTGTCGTACGTGAAGGATCTGGTAGACAAGCAGATAATAATTCAATAGGTGGAATTACAAAGACAAATAAAAATGGTTATACAGATTTCGTAAAAAATGTTGGTTTAGAAATAACAAAACCAACAGGACATAATACAGCAACAAGACAAGCAGAAACTTATAGTATTAATAAAGAAGAAATTTCATTAAAAGAATTAGATTTCAAATTAAGAAAGCACTTAATTGACAATAACGGTTTATATAACACTGAGCCTAAAGATAGCAAAATAAAAGTGACTATGCAAAATGGTGATTTTTATACTTTTGAATTGAATAAAAAGTTACAAACTCATCGTATGGGTGATGTGATTGATGGTAGAAATATAGAGAAAATTGAAGTGAATTTATAATATTATTCGAGGGAGTATATCATGAGGGAAAATTTTAAATTACGTAAAGTGAAAGTCGGTTTAGTATCTGTTGCAATTACTATGTTATATATCATGTCAAACGGACAAGCAGAAGCATCTGAAACTAAAGTAACAAATACAAATCAAGGTATAAATACTGTTTCAGAAACTGTACATAATTCAAAAGAATCAAAAAATGAAGAAGCTAATAAGAACTTTGTAAAATTAGATACAATTAATCCGGGAGATCAAAAGGTGACAGGTACTACTTTACCGCATCACTTAATATTATTGAATGTCGATAAACGTAGTGTAGATTCAGTAGAAGATAGTGGACTCGGAATTGTTACGGCTGGAGAAGATGGTAGATTTGAATATAACTTAAAAGATCATAAAATTGTTCATAATCAAGAGATAGAAGTAACATCGTCTAGTCCTGATTTAGGAGAAGATGATGAAGAAGTTGAAGAGAAAGCTTCTAATCAAAAAGAGGAAACAGCAAATAAAAAAGATGAAGACGAATCTAATGATGTCAAAACTACTGTCACAACACCAAGGTATGAAAAAGCATATAAAGTTCCAAATCAACAATTAAAACAAGAAAATGGACATCATCAAGTATTAGTTGAACCAATTACCGCAGGATCTGGTATCATTAAAGGTCATACTTCGGTAAAAGGAAAAGTTGCTCTTTCAATTAATAATAAATTTATTAATCTTGGTGATAGTACTGATGTTGAAAATCGTTTAACTGAAGACCAAGGAAAAACTAGGTATCAAGGTATTTGGAAACATATAGATGATAAAGGTTATTTTGAATTTGATTTCAAACGTAAACCATATGATAACTTAAAATTGAATCCAGATGATAATGTGTCATTAACATTCTTGCCAAACGATGAAGAAGAGGCTTTAAAGCCAATTATATTTAAAACAAAAGTAACAAGTTTTGATAATATTGAATCTGCTATAACTAGCTATAATCCTAAAAATATCAATAAAGTAACAACTCTTACTAATGTAAAAGAAGACTTAGTAGTTGAAGATATTTATGGCTTTGAATATAAAAGTGAACAAGGAAGAGGAATTCCTCAAAATAATAGCCATAGTACTAAAGAAATTAAAGGTAAAACAAAATTTGCGAATGCAGTTGTAAAAGTTGATTCTGAATTAGGTGAAGGTCAAGAATTCCCAGATTTACAAGTTAATGAAAAAGGTGAATTCACATTCAATTCATATGATGCTGGTTATAGATTATACAATGGAGAAACTTTAAACTTTGTTATTGTAGATCCTATTACTGGTGTTCAGTTGAGTCAAGGATTTGTGAGCAAATATATAGATGTTTATGAATCGCCTGAGCAAAAGAAAGAGCGCGAATTTGATGAAAAACTTGAAAGTACTCCAGCTTATTACCAATTACATGGGGATAAAATAATAGGTTTTGATACTGAGGGGGGTGTATCAACTTGGTTTGATGCACTTGATAAGAAAGAACTGGAAAAGGTTCTTCGTCAATATTAATAAAATAAAACAGCTTAATGATACGATGGAACTAGTGAGTTAATCACTGACTTCAACGTCATTGAGCTGTTTTTTATTTGCTTCGTTACAAAGCATTATTGAATTTATTTTACGTGTTCATATTTTGAAACATCAAAGCCGTCTTGCTTAGCTTTGTTGATAATGTCTTTGATTGAATGTAGTCCTTTATCGGCGAAGTATGATCTTAAGTTGTCTTTTGTAGCTTGGTCAGCATTCTTATCTAATAACACATCGATATAACTTAACTCGTGTTCTAAGAAGTTTGCGTCATCATGTAGTACGAGTCCATTTTGAGAATACACTTTCGCATCTGCTTGATTACCATATCCAACAACGCCAGTTGCTAAAACACCTACCATTGCCGTAGCTACTAAAACCTTTTTAAATTTCATATCTATCACTCCTCTAAAAATTGTAACTCCATCATAACACTGAATATTAAGAAAATTACGTTTATTAAGTCGATTTAATAATTTTTAATAAATGGTTAAAGTGACAAATATTGCTAAAAAGCAATTAATCTTTAGTGTAATGCTTACGTCCCTTCGTATTTAGAAGCAGGTTTCGAAGATATTTTAATTCAATTGAAACAATAATAAAAAAATGATGCAACATAATAATAAGTACAAATTTAATTAAGAAATTAAATTGATTGTATATGTATATTTTTGGTAACGTAAAAGAGAAATATACAAAATAATTAATTATTTATATGAAAAGAGAATATAAATGAAGTATAAAACAGAGAGACGTGAAACGATGGGATATTTAAAAAGGCTTTCATGGTACATAAGCATCTTGTTTTTAATAGTTGTTATAGCAGGTTGTGGCAAAGGTGATGATACAAAAGAAGATTCAAAAGAACAACAAATCAAAAAGAGTTTTGCGAAAACGTTAGATATGTATCCTAATGAAAATCTGGAAGACTTTTATGATAAAGAGGGATATCGAGATGGAGAATTTAAAAAAGATGATAAAGGTACTTGGCTAATTAGATCTGAAATAGTTAAACAGCCAAAGGGCAAAGTAATGAAAACAAGAGGTATGCAATTATATATTAATAGAAATACCAAAACAGCCAAAGGTTTCTTTGTTTTGAAAGAAATAAGTGAAAATAATAATCGTGTAAATAAAGATAAGGAAGAAAAATATGAAGTGAAAATGGTAGGAAATAAAATTATTCCTACTGAACAAATTAATGACGAGAAAATAAAAAAAGAAATTGAAAACTTCAAGTTTTTTGTTCAATATGGGAACTTTAAAAATTTTGAAAAATACAAAAATGGTGAGTTTTCATATAATCCTGAAGCACCAATTTATTCGGCTAAATATCAATTACAAAACGACGATTATAATGTAAGGCAACTACGTAAAATATATGACATTTCAACAAAAGAAGCGCCTAAGTTACTTTTAAAAAGTGGTGGGGATTTAAAAGGTTCCTCAGTTGGTCAAAAAGATATTGAATTTACATTTGTTGAAAGAAAAGGTGAGAATATTTATTTTAACGATAGTGTTGAATTCATACCAAGTAAGTAAAGTTAAATTACAATGTGTGGTTTGATGAAATGATCAAATATCAAAAATGTGCAAAGAGATGTGACAAGTTGAAGTGCTTTCAGAAATTATACATGTTTATATTAATTTTAATCGTATTAATCACAGGATGCGAAAGTAATAATGATGGCAAAGGTTCAAAAGAAACACAAATCAAAAAGAGCTTTGCGAAAACATTAGATATGTATCCTACTGAAAATCTAGAAGACTTTTATGACAAAGAGGGATATCGAGATGGAGAATTTAAAAAAGGCGACAAAGGTACTTGGGTTATTAGATCTGAAATGACAACAGAACTAAAAGATGAAAATATGGAGTCCAAAGGTATGGTTGTACGTTTAAATAGAAATACCAGAACAACTACAGGTGAGTATTTTGTTAGGATAATTAAAGAAGACAGTGAGGGCAAGGTATATAGTGATGAACGAAAATACCCAGTCAAAATTGAAAATAATAAAATTATTCCATTAAAACCAATTGATGATGAAAAAGTTGAAAAAGAAATTGAAGAATTTAAATTCTTTGTACAATATGGGAATTTTGAAGAATTGGAAAACTATAAAGACGGTGAAGTGACATATAACCCAGAAGCACCAATACACTCTGCACAATATCAATTGAAAAACAGTGATCATAATGTAGAACAACTACGTAAGCGATATAATATCCCAACAAGAAAGGTACCTAAATTGTTATTGAAAGGCTCAGGCAATTTAAAAGGTTCATCAGTCGGATATAAAAATATTGAATTTACCTTTGTTGAAAACAAAGAAGAAAATATTTACTTCACAGATATTATTAATTTCAATCCAAGTGAGGATATTTAAGTATAATTAGGATTATAAAAAATAACGTTAGAACATTTAATAATAAAGTTAAATTAGTTATATATATTAAATTGATTAAGTGAGTTTTGTTTGATAACATAAAAGTGCAATAATCACTATTTTATTAAGTTGCATGAAATATTCAAATGTTTATAAAATTAAAGCAGAGAGATGTGAAATGATGGAGTATATAAAAAAAATTGCTTTGTACATGAGTGTATTACTTTTAATCATTTTTATTGGGGGATGTGGAAATATGAAAGATGAACAGAAAAAAGAAGTACAAACAAATAAAACAGATTCAAAAGAAGAACAAATCAAAAAGAGCTTTGCGAAAACATTAGATATGTACCCAATCAAAAATCTTGAAGATTTATATGACAAAGAAGGCTATCGTGATGGAGAGTTTAAAAAGGACGACAAGGGGACATGGACGATATATTCAGACTTTGCTAAAAGTGAAAAAGCAGGTGAATTGGATAGTGAAGGTATGGTACTACATTTGAATAGAAATACACGGACAGCTAAAGGATATTATTTTGTCAGAAAAACTTATGATGAAGAGGATAAGATGCCGCAAAGGAAAGATTATCGTGTTGAACTTAAAGATAATAAAATAGTACTTTTAGATAAGGTAGAAGATGAAAAACTTAAACATAAAATAGAAAAATTTAAATTTTTTGGACAATATGCAGATTTTAAAGACTTGAAAAATTATCGAAATGGAAAAATATCGAGCAATGAAAATGTGCCGTTTTATGAAGCAGAGTACAAAATGAAAAATAGTGATAGTAATGTAAAAAAACTAAGAGATGTTTATCCTATTACAACCAGTGAATCACCAACTTTAAAACTTCATATAGATGGGGATATAAAAGGTAGCTCGGTGGGATATAAAAAAGTGGAATATATCTTTTCAAAGAAAAAAGATAACCAAATTTCTGTCAGTGACTTTTTAAATTATAACCCTTCGAAGGGTGAAAACAATGAGTAATAAATTTCGCTTAGATCATAGTTTTATAAATAATAAGACTGAGACAACTAGTGCAGTTTCTAAATTATCATATGAAATTGAAAATGCTAATCTCAATGGATTGCCAAAAACTAATTTGCAATTGCAGTTTGATAGATTAAAAGTAACTAATGAATTCCCTTCTAATCTTGAATATATAGATAGTCACACAGATAAAAAGTACGGTGTGACAGCATCAGCTTTCTTAAACAAAGATACTGGGAAAGTGATTATTGGCATGACTGGAACAAACTTCAAAAAAGAAGCTCTTGCGAAGCAACTTTTGCTACCAGGGTTTGCAACAACAAAACAAGATAAAATTGACTCAGCTGAGACTAGAAAGGATTTAATTTCCGATGTCCAAATTGGAACATTTCCTCCGTCTGATAAAAGCAAACATTATGAAGAAACACAAGAGTTCATCAAAAAAATAAAAAATAAGTATGATATTGATTTTATTACTGGGCATTCATTAGGCGGTAGAGAAGCGGTAATATTAGGTATGAGTAATGGTATTCCTAATATCGTTGTTTATAATCCAGCTCCCATATCAGCTATTGGCTTAGACCCTAATTCTCGATTATTTAAATTATATAAAGGATATAAAGGTAACATTACTAGAGTTGTATCTAATAAAGATGAGTTAACTAATTTTATTCAGGGATATACGAAATATGTTTATTTTGGACATGAGATAGTGATTGAAAATGGTAAAGGTCATTCAATGGATGGATTCTTAACTGAACAAGAACAAAAAGCTATAAAAAAAGAACTTAAAAAACTACAAGGTTATGTAGAAGAAAATAATAAGTCATTTGTAAAGCATTCTAATAATGCCATATCTAAATTAGCTAGTATAGAATTACTTAGAACAAATATGATGACTACAAATGGAGGTTGGTTATCTTCTTCGCAACAAAAAGCTTTAGAAAGTTTATCAGCTTTAACAATTGCGCAGTCATTCAGTCAACTGATAGATGATGAAATTAATCAAATTAAAAAAATGTATAATGAAAAGGAAAAGAAATTTGAAAAAAATTGGGAAGACGCGCAAAAAGCTGGAAACGCTGTAGGTAAAGATATAACTGTGAGTGAAGTGCTAGAAGCTTTAGATGAAGGTCATGTGAATGAAAGTAGTATGGTAGGAGATCCTGAACAAATGATATCTGCAAAAGAAAGACAACTTTCAACGATAGGGTCTTCTGTATCAAATTATATTCTAAGAGTTAGATCTAGTATTAATGAAATCGTTGATAAAGATCAAGTGCTTGCATCACAAATAGGTGGATTACTATGATGTTCAATCGAATTAATAATAAAAATGAATTAGAAGAATCATATGAATATGAGAAAAAACGTATAGAGAATAAACTGCAAAATTTGAATGAGTTTAGGCATAGAGCTCGAAAAGAAAATGAACGTAGTTATGATGTTTTTCAATATTTGAAACACGAAATGAATTATAGTGAAGATGCACAAAGGAAAATGACGAGAAATATAGAAGCGTATGAGCAAGAAATCAATGAGATAATTAGAAAGCAAGAATGGAAATTAGAAGAATATAAAGAAGACTTAAAAAAATCTTATAAAAATCAGTTAGATAAACTAAGTGATTGATAATTTGGAGGAGATTAAATGAGTCCAATGGTAGGACCAGTTATAGGACCGGATATAGTACCGAGTATATCGTCAATGATAAAGGATGCTCAAAAAGTAAATATTCGCACAGTTATTGCACCTGAACATAAGAAAAAACAGAAAAATATTGAAAATGAATTAAAAGGTGAAGAAAAAGTATTGATTGAACAAATGGCGCAGCATTGCGAAGCTTTTAAAGCTAATTTTAAAGGCGCAGCTCAAGGAGATTGGGTTAAAAGTGCCATGTCTGAGATAGACAGTATTAAGGATGGTTTGAAAAAAATTAATAGCTAAACTACATATCATATTACTAAATAAAGCGACCAATGTTCAGTATATTCACAACTGACACTAGGCCGCTTCTTTTTAATTTATTTTATTCCCATGTAAAGTAACGCTCTCTTAATCGACATATCACACTCTCAATTGTAAAAACACAACATAAATTAATGTCCCGCATTAAACATACCCACATTCCAAACAGTAACAATCAAAATCCTCAAGTACCAAAAGCTATGACCACTTTATCAAAATCAACGCAAGTCAACATCGACCGAACTACTTGCCATAAATCATCTTCACCTTACAAACCATAAAGCGCTGCAGTTAAGTATTGAATGGCATAGCCAATTGAAATGAAAATAGCAATCGTTATAATAGCACTACCAATGGTATATAATGTATGTTTCGTAGATAATCCTTCAGTCTTTGAACCAAAAACACTGAGTAGAATAAATGCAATACCAATGATATATAAAACTAAAATGACAAATAGCATGTTTATACACCTCGATTCTCTTTCGTGAGATATATCTTTGTTTCCATTATAAAGTAAAGCGCTCAATAATTTAATTAAGTATACTATTTTTTTATTATCGAAGATTGCGAAAGAGGAAATGCTCCTATATAATGTAAAACGGAATTATTCCTATTTGCAAATGAACGAAACAAATAAATTGAAGTGAGGGTATATATATGGCTAAGATTCCAGTTACGGTATTAAGCGGTTATTTAGGCTCGGGGAAAACTACGTTGTTAAATCATATTTTACAAAATCGTGAAGGTCGACGTATTGCGGTAATTGTAAATGATATGAGTGAAGTCAATATCGATAAAGATCTTGTCGCAGATGGTGGGGGACTATCGCGTACAGATGAAAAATTAGTCGAACTCTCTAATGGTTGTATCTGTTGTACACTTAGAGATGATTTATTAAAAGAAGTTGAGCGTTTAGTGAAAAAAGGTGGCATCGATCAAATTGTTATTGAGTCAACAGGGATTTCAGAGCCAGTACCTGTTGCACAAACTTTCTCATATATTGATGATGAACTTGGCATTGATCTTACAGCGATTTGCCGTTTAGATACAATGGTTACAGTTGTTGATGCTAACCGCTTCGTACATGACATCAACTCAGAAGATTTATTGATGGATCGTGATCAAAGCGTTGATGAAACAGATGAGCGTTCGATTGCTGATTTATTAATTGACCAAGTTGAATTTTGTGATGTATTGATTATTAATAAAATTGATTTAATTAGTGAAGAAGAACTAGCGAAGTTAGAAAAAGTGTTAAGTGCATTGCAACCGACTGCTAAAATTATTAAGACAACAAATTCTGAAGTAGATTTAAAAGAAGTTTTAAATACGCAGCGTTTTGATTTTGAAAAAGCGAGTGAGTCAGCAGGATGGATCAAAGAACTTGAGTCTGGTGGGCATGCATCGCATACACCTGAAACAGAAGAATATGGTATATCATCGTTTGTATATAAACGTCGACTTCCTTTCCATGCTAAAAGGTTCAATGATTGGTTAGAAACCATGCCAAATAATGTCGTTCGATCAAAAGGTATCGTATGGCTAGCACAATACAATCACGTAGCATGTTTATTATCTCAAGCAGGGTCATCTTGCAATATTCATCCAGTTACATATTGGGTGGCTAGTATGTCTGAAGCGCAACAAACGCAAATATTAGCAGAACGCCAAGACGTCGCAGCTGAATGGGATCCAGAATATGGCGATCGTCATACACAATTTGTCATTATTGGTACCGACTTAGATGAAGAAAAATTAACAAAAGAACTCGATGCATGCTTAGTCAATGCGCAAGAAATTGATGCAGATTGGCAACAATTTGAAGATCCATATCAATGGCAAATTAGACCAGCACGATAAGTTGAATGAAGTATAATCATTTTTAAATTGTGGCTTAATTGTTTGCAATTTATGACAATTAATAAAAAGTTAAGGTGTTCTTAGGATCTTTTTGTTTTCAATCTATCTAAAGTGTGATAGTTTTGATAAAGCAGAAATTTGCATTTTATCCATAGGGCTAGGACATGTATGTGTCTTAGTCCTTTTTATATTTACGTTGATGAAAAATGGCAAAACCATCGTACCAACTGTTAATTGAAGGTACAATCATTGTTTAACAGTCATAAAAATGAGCGAAGTAAATGCAGCTATCAATGTACTATTAACACTTACGGTCACACGAGTGTTTCAGTCTAAACGTGCAACGCAATTCTGCACGTGGCCAATATATCTTGCGCTAGATCATGAAGATCATTAAGATTTCGCATGCCAAATCATGAATGTCTCAAAACTCGAGTATCAAACATAAAACACGCCACAAAAATATAACGCGTCAGACTACAAAGATCACGAATATTCCGTACGTCCCACCAAGAACATCCTATACAAAAAACCAAGACCATTTATTTGCAACAAACAAGACTCACCTCACATCAATAAATCAACACAAAGCAAAGCCACCATCCCTATTGGCATAGTGGCCTGAGAATTTTAAGTATTCAATTCGCTTAAATTATTTTGCGAAAATGTCGATAATTGCTTTGATGATTTTAATGATAGTACTTACAATAGCCATCGTTTTGTCCTCCTGTATGTTGATTTAACATAGTGATGAGTTGTTGATCGTTAATGTTTGAGATTAGTTGTTACCTAAAAATTTACCAAGTAAATCTTTAAAGAATTTGAATAATTTTGCTACGAATTCCATGTGAATGGCCCCCTTCAAATAAGATGTTCATATCTATGAGATTTTTATAACTTACTTACCAGTGAATTTCTCAATTAATCCTTTAATGAATTTAATGATTCCTGCAATGATACCCATGTGAAAGACCTCCTTTGTTTGTTATGAAATCTTATTTACCAGTGAATTGTTCGATTAAGCTTTTGATAACTTTAATGATGCCAGCGATGATACCCATTAAGATTACCTCCTTTGCTTATGAGTTAACTTCATTGTACATAGTTATCTTGTGCGTAATTGATTTTTTTCCTAACTTGAATTGTTATGATCATAATTGCGAATTTTTTATTTTAAAAGGACGGGAAATACTGCCTAACTGTACAGGTGCATTTACAAAATCTTTACAATCATTGGTTTAATAGAGGTTAAGCTCATGAATTTGACATGAAGCAGAAATTTAATTATATTTTATGTTATAAGTTTAAAACGAATAACACGTTAGGTCTCGTCTAGGCAAAGCATATTTATGAAGATGAATTGAACAGACAGAAGTAACATTTTATATACATATGTGCATGGGAGCACGCTTAAAGAGAACACTGCAACAAGGTATATCAACGTACCGTGATGCAGTGTCTAGTTAAACTGAAACCTGCAATAGTAAATTTTCTGCCATTATGTACAGAATCTACTATTGTAGGTTTTTATTTTTATACATAATCAATTATGCGAGAGATTAGAAATAAGGAGGTTATGCAGTGTTAAGTTTTCAATTGCTATTTTCACTGTTTGTTATTGCGCTTATCATTGCATTGATAAGTGGCTTGTTGTTTTTAGCACCAGTTATGCCAATGAGATATATTAAATTACATTTATACATACTAGTCATGCCAGTATTATTTGCAGTCATTGGCTTTTTCGGTATTCATGGTCAACATGTCTTAGGTCCATTTAAAATAGATCGTTTATCTTGGTTATTAGCTGGCTTTGTAATGGCGCTTGGATTTATTATTCAAAAGTTTTCAATGAGATATTTACTAGGTGATCATCATTATAGACATTACTTTCCATTGTTCACTGCGATTACGTCGTTTGCATCTTTAGCATGGATGTCTGAAGACTTAAGACTGATGGCACTCTGCTGGGGTATGACATTATTATGTTTAACACTGCTGATGAACGTTAATCGTTTTTGGAAAGTGCCACGTGAGTCTGCGAAATTATCAAGCATGACATTTTTATGTGGTTGGCTTGCATTCGTTGGAGCAATTGTAACTATTTATATTGCGACTGGCGAGTGGCGCGTGCCTCAACATATGTCTAATTCGACATGGTCATTGTTGACGAATGTACTACTTGTATTAGCTGTCATGATACCAGCAGCACAATTTCCATTTCATCGATGGTTGATTGAATCTGTAACAGCACCAACGCCAGTATCGGCAATTATGCATGCAGGAATTGTGAATGCAGGTGGTGTTATTCTAACTCGTTTTGCGCCGATATTTGATAATGGATTTGCGTTATCATTATTACTTATCCTTTCTAGTATTTCTGTATTGTTAGGATCGGGTATTAGCTTGGTTCAAGTGGATTACAAAAGACAGTTAGTCGGCTCTACGATGAGTCAAATGGGCTTTATGTTAGTTCAATGTGCATTGGGTGTATATTCAGCAGCGATTATTCATTTAATATTGCACGGTATTTTTAAAGCAACATTATTTTTACAATCAGGTTCTATCGTGAAGCGATTCAATATTCCAAAACAAGCATCTGCTAAAGACGCTTATGGCTGGATTGTCATGGGACGTGTATTAGCTATTATCGTGGCATTTCTATTTTGGATGAGTAGTGACAGAAGTGCATATGAAGTGTTAAGTGCACTCATTCTAGCATGGTCATTACTTGTATCTTGGAATCAGATGGTAGCCTTTAGTAAAGGGCGCATGGCACGTCTGGTTGGCATGATTTTGATTGCAATTGTGACATTTATCTACATCATCACACATAATTATTTTTACGATGTATTGCGAAATATAACAACACATGCGACAACACCGCCTACAGTGAGTGTCATCATTAGTGTTGTCATTTTAATCTTTGGTAGTTTATTAAGTATTTGGGTAGCGCGTCATCGATACTCTAAGACTTTTGCGGTATTGTACGTGTGGTTAGTTAATTTAGGTGAAGCACGCTCGAAAGCGATAGAAAGTCATCCGAATTATTTGAAGAAGTATTTATAGGAGGTGAAAGGTATGACAACACAGTTAAATATCAATTCAGTCATTGAAAATGCGAAACGTGTTATTACACCATTATCACCGATTTCGATTTTTGCAGCACGAAATCCATGGGAAGGATTAGAAGCGGATACGTTTGAAGATGTCGCAAAATGGTTACGTGACGTTCGAGATGTGGATATTTTCCCAAATAAAGCATTAATAGAAAGCGCTGTGGCACGTGGTGAATTAGATGAAAGTGTCTTTAATCAACTTGTTACTGATATGTTACTTGAACATTACTACAATATCCCGCAACACTACATCAATCTTTATATTGATAACATTAAAACATTAAAAGACGTACCTGCATCATATATGGATCATTCAAATGTTGATGTTGTTGCTGATCTACTATTAGAAAAATCAAAACGTGATATGGCTGAATCATATCATCACTATGATGTACGTCCGATGAGTGATGCAATAATAGATGAACAAGGTGAGCCACTTAGCGAACAAGTGAATCGTCAAATGATTAAATGGACGAAACTTTATATCGATCAATTTCTATCGAGTTGGACAATGCCGAAGCGTGAGCAAAGTTTTTACCATGCATGGTTGCATTTAGCGCAACATGACCATAGTTTTACTAAAGCACAGCGCCAAGTGATTAAAGGCTTACCCAATGATCCTGAAATGACGATAGAGTCAGTATTAACTCATTTTTCAATAGATCAGGAAGACTACCAAGCTTATGTTGAAGGACATCTTTTGGCGTTACCGGGTTGGGCAGGTATGTTATATTACCGTTCACAACAGCATCACTTTGAACAACATTTGTTAACGGATTATTTGGCAATTCGGTTAGTTGTCGAACAATTGCTAGTTGGTGATGAGTTTAAGTCAGTCACTAAAGATTGTGAAAGTAGATCGGAAAATTGGTTTAAGCAAACTGTTGCATCATGGTGTTACTACAGTGATATGCCTAGCGATGTATTACTACAACATGACGTCCATGAAATTCAAACATTTATTCATTTTGCAGCAATTATGAATAAAAATGTATTTAAAAATTTATGGCTAATTGCCTGGGAAATGACATACGAATCTCAGTTAAAACAAAAAATTAAAGCAGGTCATGAAAGTGTGGCGGGCGCATTAGATGTAAACCAAGTAAATGTCTCAGAAAATGATAACGTTAATCAGCCACATTCAGTATTGTTAAATGACACACAAGCAGTTGATGAAAATAATAGCGAGCTAAATCAGGCGGGCACATCAACGAAAGCGCAAATTGCATTTTGTATAGATGTTCGTTCAGAACCATTTCGTAGACATATCGAAGCAGCAGGGCCCTTTGAAACGATTGGTATTGCAGGTTTCTTTGGATTACCTATTCAAAAAGATGCCGTCGACGAACAATTCAAACATGATTCATTACCTGTCATGGTACCGCCGGCATATCGCATTAAAGAATTTGCAGACCGCTACGATATGAATGTTTATCGACAACAGCAACAGACAATGTCATCGATGTTTTACACATTTAAATTGATGAAAAATAATGTCATGCCTAGTCTGTTATTGCCTGAATTAAGTGGGCCATTTTTAAGCTTGAGTACCATTGTCAATTCGATTATGCCTAGAAAAAGTCGCGCGTCTTTACAAAAAATAAAACAAAAATGGTTGAAAAAGCCTGAAACAAAGTTAACGATTGATCGTGAGTTTGACCGAACATCAGGCTTACCTGTTGGATTTACTGAGCAAGAGCAAATTGATTTCGCGTTACAAGCGTTGAAATTGATGGATTTAACCGAAGCATTTGCGCCGTTCGTTGTGTTAGCAGGTCATGCTAGTCATTCTCACAATAATCCACATCATGCATCACTTGAATGTGGGGCTTGTGGTGGCGCATCAAGCGGTTTTAATGCTAAGTTATTAGCGATGATATGTAATCGTCCAAATGTCAGACAAGGATTAAAACAAGCAGGCGTGTATATTCCAGAGACAACTGTTTTTGCGGCAGCAGAACATCATACGTCTACTGATACGTTGGCATGGGTATATGTGCCAGACACATTATCAGCTTTAGCTCTAGATGCATATGAATCATTGAATGACGCGATGCCGATGATTTCTGAACAAGCGAATCGCGAACGTTTGGACAAACTGCCAACGATTGGTCGTGTGAATCATCCAGTGGAAGAAGCACAGCGGTTTGCAAGTGATTGGAGTGAGGTACGTCCAGAATGGGGCTTGGCTAAAAATGCATCATTTATAATTGGACGACGCCAATTAACAAAAGGCATTGATTTAGAAGGGCGGACATTTTTACACAATTATGATTGGCGTAAAGATAAAGATGGCACATTATTAAATACCATCATTTCTGGTCCGGCACTTGTGGCACAATGGATTAATTTACAATATTATGCGTCGACAGTTGCGCCGCATTTTTACGGAAGTGGGAATAAAGTGACACAAACCGTCACGTCAGGTGTTGGTGTCATGCAAGGTAATGCGAGTGATCTGATGTATGGCTTATCATGGCAATCTGTTATGGCTGCTGATCGAACGATGTATCATTCGCCAATTCGTTTGCTTGTCGTTATTCAGGCACCCGACTATGTTGTAGCTAGACTACTCGCGAATAATGAGCATTTCGCTAGGAAGGTGTCTAATCATTGGCTGCGTTTAATGAGCGTTAATGAGGAAGGGCATTTTAAAAGTTGGATTTAACGATGAAATGTTGCGATGCTAAGTAACTAATATATCATCATATCTACAATGTTCTAGCTTCTTAAAATATTCTAAAAATGATAAACTTAATGTAATGGTTGATGTCGTGATAACGATACAAAGATGAAGTAATCAATTTTAATATTATTGGAGTTAGTGATATGAAAAGAACGAAAGGTGAAATCGAAGCTGAAATCAGTAAAGCCATTACGCAATGGGAAAAAGATTTCCTTGGCAGAGGTTCCTTGTCGGTTAAATCAGACATTTTAAGAGATATGGTGATTATTAGTTTACAAGGTATCTTAACGCCAGCAGAATATCGTGTGTGTAGTACGAATGAAGGATTACTAAATATTAAACGAACACGTTCTGAATTAGTTGAATCCGGTGAGCAAGATTTGAATGATATCATTCTTAAAATTACAGGTATCAAAGTAATGAGCTTCCACAGTGATTTAAGTACAGTTACAGGTGAACGTATTATCGTATTCAAACTTGAGGATAATTTGGAAAAGCATATTTAAGAAGGTTAGGTATGCTTTTGTTGGCTTATTAAAGCTATAGAAGTATGTTTGGTTAAACAGCGCAACGCCATATATTTGGGTGTGCTGTTTTTCTATTATATGATGTGTTTATTAAGTGGATGAATGCGTGGGTCTGAATATAGCCCGTGAAAGGCGTATGTCATAAAATTTGCGAATGGTGACAAGTCGACGCAAGCATATTTGTTGCGAGACATGCCCACTATCCTTTTACATAAAGAGTATATGTGTGACGTAGGCATATAATCGATAAAGTATTCCTAAAAAATTAGGTATAATGACCATTGTTGCAATAAGTTTTTCGGCCTTGAAACCGATAACGCATAGTATAATAGGAATAAAATATAATACAAATATCCAGTAAATCAAATTTGAAAACGATGGATGAATAGGGGTAAAGAATCTAACTAATGTAATGATTAACGCTATATAGACAAAAATAACTCTATTGATACGCCTTACCCCCTCTGTATAATAAATATAAATCGTACTAAATTGAAAATAGCAAAATATTGTTATTTCAATTATACAATGTTTTATTTGCAATATACATAACAATATGAACTTTATAATTTTGATATTGTCGGTAAAGTGAAATTTGTGGCACATTGATATTATGGATAACATTTGTAAAATGAAAATGATGATACGAGGAGATTGTAAGATGATAGATAAAAAATTAACATCACCGAAAATGACAGTGCCTTTATTTTTAATCGCGCTGATTGTATTTATAGGTATGTTTTACAGTGTAGTGACAAATCAAGAATGGCTTAAAAATATAGATATGGGATCATTAACATGGTTTACAGATTATTTCGGTGAGCCACAACGTCAGTATGTTAACAATTTATTTAATTACTATATGACGTTTAGTGCGGAAATTGGAGATGTCAAAGGTGTCGTGTTGATTTCCATTATCGTCACAATCATACTGTTTATTAAACAGAGGCATTTAGCGGTTTGGTTTGTGACATATTTGGTTTCAGGTGTCATCATGAACAAATTAATTAAAGATACTGTTTTACGTCCAAGACCATATAATCATTTAGCCGTTGATACAGGCTTTTCATTTCCAAGTGGACATTCCAACGCCAGCACATTATTATATTTCGCCTTAATGATCATAATTATTTCACTTGCTGCTAAGACAATAACAAAAGTGTTGAGTGCGCTAGTTATGGGAATATTATGGCTTAGCATATTATTTTGTCGCCTTTATTTTCATGCGCATTACTTTTCAGATGTCATTGGCGGCACGTCACTAGCAATCATTTGGGTAGCGTTATTCTTAATGGTATACCCATACTTTATTAATCATCGACGACAACGCGTTTAGCAAACATCTTTAGACATAGTGGAGGTATATAGAAAAATGAGAATTAAAACACCGAGTCCATCTTATTTAAAAGGCACAAATGGACATGCGATATTATTATTACATTCATTTACAGGTACAAATCGGGATGTGAAGCATCTTGCAGCTGAGTTAAATGACCAAGGATTTAGTTGTTATGCACCGAATTATCCAGGTCATGGCTTACTGTTGAAAGATTTCATGACATATAATGTAGATGATTGGTGGGAAGAAGTTGAGAAAGCTTACCAATTTTTAGTCAATGAAGGTTATGAATCTATCAGTGCAACGGGTGTGTCTTTAGGTGGATTAATGACATTAAAATTGGCGCAACACTATCCTTTGAAACGTATCGCTGTCATGTCAGCACCAAAGGAAAAGAGTGACGATGGTTTAATAGAACATTTAGTTTATTATAGTCAACGCATGTCGGATATTTTAAATTTAGATCAGCAAGCATCGAGTGCGCAATTAGCAGCAATTGATGATTATGAAGGTGAAATTACGAAGTTTCAACATTTTATTGATGATATCATGACAAATTTAAATGTTATTAAAATGCCAGCTAATATATTATTTGGTGGTAAAGATGCGCCATCCTATGAAACAAGTGCACATTTTATTTATGAACATTTAGGATCAGTAGACAAAGAATTAAATGGTCTGAAGGATTCGCATCATTTAATGACGCATGGAGAAGGCAGAGATATTTTAGAAGAAAATGTTATTCGCTTTTTCAATGCTTTAACATAATTGAAGATTTTAAAAATTAACACTTGAGTGACGATGTTATTATATTTGTCATTTGAGTGTTTTTTGTGGCGTGATAGTATAGGGAACTTAGCTAAAGTTAATTTTTAGTGTGATGTCGTGGAAATATTATGGAGTTATACCAGAAGTTGATTTGTATTGTAATGTTGTGGGCATTTTATGGGCATTGCACCTGAAGTTGTTATGTGGCGAGATGTTGGGGATATAGATGGTGTTGTATGTGGCGAGATATTGGCGCACGTATACAGCGTTGAACCAGGAATTTTAATGTAGCGTAATGACAACACATTACAAGAGTTGACTATATTATGATAAATCCAGGCGCTACCGTATTAATGAAACAATTTTGATGCAGGTGTATTGCATGTTATTTACATACATGTTAGAGTGTTACTTAAACACGTAGACGCTTTAACGCTTTAAAGGAGATGTGAATGATGAAAAGACAACAATCACAATGGAAGTCATCAACTGGATTTATTTTAGCTAGTGCGGGTTCTGCAATCGGTCTTGGTGCCATGTGGAAATTCCCATATATGGCAGGGATTTATGGCGGCGGTGCCTTTCTAGCTATGTTCTTAATATTCACCATTTTTGTTGGGTTACCATTACTCATTATGGAATTCACTGTTGGGAAAATGGGACGGACATATACAACACAAATATATAGTAAATTAACTGGTAAAAAATTGCTCAATATCATTGGCTGGAACGGTAATTTGGCCGTGTTTATTTTATTTGGCTTCTATAGTGTTATCGGTGGTTGGATTGTCATTTACATCGGACAAGTATTATGGCAATTAGTTATATTTCAACGCATCAATCATCTCCAAGAAATGAATTTTGAAGCGGTAATATCAAATCCTTGGTTAACTGTTCTAGGGCAAGGTATATTCATATTCGCTACGATGATTATTGTCATGTTAGGTGTTGAAAAAGGATTAGAAAAGGCATCGAAAGTTATGATGCCATTGCTGTTTGTCTTTTTAATCATCATTGTGATTAAGTCTTTAACATTAGATGGCGCCTTAGAAGGTGTGAAATTTATTTTACAACCAAGAGTGTCAGAGATTACTGCTGACGGTATCTTGTTTGCGCTAGGCCAATCATTCTTTACGTTATCATTAGGAACTACAGGTATGATTACTTATGCGAGTTATGCCTCTAAAGACATGACGATTAAGTCATCAGCTATTTCTATCGTTGTTATGAATATCTTTGTATCTGTATTGGCAGGTCTAGCTATATTTCCGGCGTTACATAGTTTTGGCTATGAACCACAAGAAGGGCCTGGATTATTATTTAAAGTACTGCCAATGGTCTTTAGTCAAATGCATCTAGGCACATTATTCTATTTGGGATTCTTAGTGCTGTTCTTATTTGCGGCTTTAACGTCATCTATTTCTTTATTAGAATTAAATGTTTCTAACTTCACGAAGAATGACAATACAAAACGTAAAAAAGTCGCAGTGATCGGTAGTATTTTAGTATTTATCATTAGTATTCCAGCAACCTTATCTTTTGGTATCTTAAAAGATGTAAGATTCGGTGCGGGAACGATTTTTGATAATATGGATTTCATCGTTTCGAATGTATTGATGCCATTAGGCGCATTAGGTACTACGCTTGTCGTAGGACAATTATTAGATAAAAAATTATTACAACAATATTTTGGTAAAGATCGATTTAGATTATTCAGTGGTTGGTATTACTTAATTAAGTATGCGATGCCTGTCGTTATTATTTTAGTCTTTATCGTGCAATTATTTAGTTAATATATAGAAGCATCTGACACACAAGTATTTGTGTTGCTCAGGTGTTTTTTTGTTTGGAATTGAAAAGTTAGTACTGGTTCTGAATTAATCGAAACTTAGATAATTGCAAAATAACAAAATGTCGTTTATAATTCTTATCTGAAAAGTAAGAATTAAAATTGAGACATGAAGAAAGGTTTCATTCATTTGATCGGCATGTCAGATGAGGGTGCATCTATGATTACTTATGATTTAATTGGCAATACACCATTAGTACTGTTAGAACATTATAGTGATGATAAAGTTAAAATTTATGCCAAGCTTGAACAATGGAATCCTGGAGGCAGTGTTAAAGACAGACTCGGGAAATATTTAGTAGAGAAGGCAATTCAAGAAGGGCGTGTGCGTGCAGGTCAAACTATTGTTGAAGCGACTGCTGGTAATACAGACATAGGGTTAGCTATTGCAGCGAATAGACATCATTTAAAATGTAAGATCTTTGCGCCGTATGGTTTTTCAGAAGAAAAGATTAATATTATGATAGCGCTTGGTGCAGATGTTTCAAGGACGAGTCAGTCTGAAGGTATGCATGGGGCACAATTAGCTGCACGTTCCTATGCTGAAAAATATGGTGCCGTTTATATGAATCAATTTGAATCCGAACATAATCCGGATACATATTTTCATACATTGGGACCCGAATTGACTTCAGCATTACAGCAAATTGATTATTTTGTGGCTGGTATTGGCTCTGGCGGTACATTTACAGGTACCGCACGTTATTTAAAGCAACATCACGTGCAATGTTATGCCGTTGAGCCAGAAGGGTCCGTGTTAAATGGAGGGCCAGCTCATGCACATGACACTGAAGGTATCGGTTCTGAGAAATGGCCGATATTTTTAGAGAGACGTCTTGTAGATGGGATATTTACGATTAAAGATCAAGATGCCTTTCGAAATGTCAAAAGTTTGGCTATAAATGAAGGGTTGTTAGTAGGCAGTTCTTCAGGTGCAGCATTACAAGGTGCATTGAATTTAAAAGCGCAATTATCTGAAGGTACGATTGTTGTCGTATTTCCAGATGGTAGCGATCGATATATGTCTAAGCAAATATTTAATTATGAGGAGAATGATTATGAATAAGAAAACTAAATTAATTCACGGTGGACACACAACGGACGACTATACAGGTGCAGTTACTATACCAATTTATCAAACAAGTACATATTTACAAGATGATATTGGTGATTTACGTCAAGGATATGAATATTCTCGTACTGCGAATCCAACAAGAAGTTCTGTAGAAAGCGTTATTGCGGCATTAGAAAATGGCAAACATGGCTTTGCGTTTAGTTCAGGTGTTGCAGCTATCAGTGCAGTTGTTATGCTGTTGGACAAAGGTGATCATATTATTTTAAATTCAGATGTATACGGCGGTACTTATCGCGCATTGACAAAAGTATTTACACGATTTGGCATTGAAGTGGATTTTGTAGATACAACGCATACAGATTCAATTGTACAAGCGATACGCCCAACAACAAAGATGTTGTTTATTGAAACACCTTCTAATCCATTATTACGTGTTACTGACATTAAAAAGTCTGCTGAAATTGCGAAAGAACACGGTTTGATTTCAGTCGTTGATAACACATTTATGACACCTTATTATCAGAATCCATTAGATTTAGGCATCGATATTGTCTTGCATTCTGCAACGAAATATTTAGGTGGACATAGTGATGTCGTTGCTGGTTTAGTTGCAACATCGGATGACAAGCTTGCAGAACGTTTAGCATTTATTTCAAATTCAACAGGTGGCATTTTAGGACCTCAAGATAGCTATTTACTTGTGAGGGGTATTAAAACATTAGGTTTACGTATGGAACAAATTAATCGCAGTGTTATTGAAATTATTAAAATGTTACAAGCACATCCAGCTGTGCAACAAGTGTTCCATCCAAGTATTGAAAGTCATTTAAATCATGATGTCCATATGGCTCAAGCGGATGGCCATACAGGTGTGATTGCATTTGAAGTGAAAAATACAGAAAGTGCCAAACAATTGATTAAAGCAACATCGTATTACACATTAGCTGAAAGTTTAGGTGCAGTGGAAAGTTTAATTTCAGTACCTGCATTGATGACACATGCATCCATTCCAGCAGATATTCGAGCTAAAGAAGGTATTACAGACGGACTTGTAAGAATTTCTGTAGGTATTGAAGATACTGAAGATTTAGTCGATGATTTAAAACAAGCACTAGATACGTTATAAATAATAGCAGCACTGGCATATATTTTGAGTTCAACGTTTGTTGTTCTTGAATATGCTAGTGCTTTTTTTGTGCGATGTTAATCATTCGTGATTGAGTTATGGAGGTTTGGTGGACATTTGTATGGATTTAATTTGATAAATGTCATAGTAGTCTCACAATTCGTCATTGTCACATGAATTGCTTATTTTTTAATTTTTTAGAAAATTCGGCAAATTGTATTGACGATATATGCAATTTTACATATAATGCTTTTATTCCTAGTGGAATGATAAGAATTTGAAGGAGGGGGCTTTGCATGATTGAGTTTCGACAGGTAAGTAAGACCTTTAATAAAAAGAAGCAAAAAATAGATGCTTTGAAGGACGTATCATTTACGGTCAATCGCAATGATATTTTTGGTGTGATTGGATATAGTGGTGCAGGAAAAAGTACGTTGGTAAGACTCGTGAATCATCTTGAAGCTGCCTCGAATGGACAAGTGATTGTAGATGGACATGATATTACGAATTATAGCGATAAAATGATGAGGGATATTAAGAAAGATATCGGTATGATATTTCAGCATTTCAATTTATTAAATTCAGCTACCGTATTTAAAAATGTAGCAATGCCACTCATTTTAAGTAAGAAAAGCAAAACAGAAATTAAGCAACGAGTAACGGAAATGCTTGAATTTGTAGGATTGAGTGATAAAAAAGACCAATTTCCTGAAGAATTATCTGGTGGGCAGAAGCAAAGGGTGGCTATTGCAAGAGCGCTTGTTACTAATCCGAAAATACTCCTATGCGATGAAGCAACAAGCGCATTGGATCCAGCAACGACTGCTTCGATATTGACGTTATTAAAGAATGTCAATCAAACCTTTGGCATTACAATTATGATGATTACACATGAAATGCGCGTTATTAAAGACATTTGTAATCGTGTTGCTGTAATGGAAAAGGGTCAAGTGGTTGAAACAGGAACTGTTAAAGAGGTGTTTAGTCATCCTAAAACGACGATTGCTCAAAATTTTGTGTCTACAGTTATACAGACTGAGCCAAGTACATCATTGATTCGTCGATTGAATGACGAACAAGTTGGCGATTTTAAAGATTATAAAATCTTCGTCGAGGAAACTCAGGTGACACAACCGATTATAAATGACTTGATTCAAATTTGTGGCAGAGAGGTTAAAATTTTATTTTCATCTATGTCAGAAATACAAGGTAACACCGTATGTTATATGTGGCTTCGATTTAATATGGATCAACAATTTGATGACACGGCAATAAATCAATATTTCAAAGAGAAAAATATTCAATTTGAGGAGGTGCATTAACATATGTTTGGTTCTGATTTAGACAGTGCACAGTTATTACAAGCATTGTACGAAACGCTATATATGGTATCTATTGCTTTATTTTTAGGAGCAGTGATTGGTATTCCATTAGGTGTCTTATTGGTAATTACTCGAAAACAAGGCATATGGCCGAATATAGTGATACATCAAGTTTTAAATCCTATAATCAATATTTTAAGGTCACTACCATTTATTATTTTGTTAATTGCGATTGTACCATTCACAAAATTAGTAGTAGGTACTTCAATTGGTACGACTGCTGCCATCGTGCCTTTAACAGTATATGTGGCACCTTACATTGCAAGACTTGTTGAAAACTCATTATTAGAAGTAGACGAGGGGATTATTGAAGCGGCGAAAGCGATGGGCGCTTCACCACTACAAATCATTAGATATTTTTTAATTCCTGAAGCGTTAGGTTCATTAGTATTAGCAATTACCACTGCTATTATTGGACTTATTGGAAGTACGGCGATGGCAGGAGCTGTTGGCGGTGGTGGTATAGGAGACTTAGCTTTAGTGTATGGTTATCAAAGATTTGATACGACGGTCATTATTATTACCGTTATTGTATTAGTCATTATTGTCCAAGTGATTCAAACGCTAGGGAATGTCCTAGCTAGATTCATACGTAGACATTAATGATATATAGTGAAGATTTTGAAAGGAATTGATAGAATGAAAAGATTGATTGGGTTAGTTATCGTAGCACTTGTATTATTAGCAGCGTGTGGTAGTAACAATGATAAAAAAGTAACAATTGGTGTCGCATCAAATGACACTAAGGCTTGGGAGAAGGTTAAAGAATTAGCTAAAAAAGATGATATTGATGTGGAGATTAAGCACTTTTCCGATTACAATTTACCGAATAAAGCATTAAACGATGGTGATATTGATATGAATGCATTCCAACATTTTGCATTTTTAGATCAGTATAAGAAGGCACATAAAGGAACAAAGATTTCAGCATTGAGTACAACAGTTTTAGCACCGTTGGGCATTTACTCAGATAAAATTAAAGATGTCCAAAAGGTTAAAGATGGTGCTAAAGTTGTCATTCCAAATGATGTATCAAACCAAGCACGTGCACTTAAACTATTAGAAGCAGCTGGTTTAATAAAACTGAAAAAAGATTTCGGATTAGCAGGTACAGTGAAAGATATAACGTCAAATCCAAAACATTTAAAAATTACTGCAGTAGATGCACAGCAAACTGCGCGTGCTTTATCTGATGTCGATATTGCAGTTATTAATAACGGTGTAGCAACTAAAGCGGGGAAAGACCCTAAAAATGATCCGATATTTTTAGAAAAATCAAATTCAGATGCTGTAAAGCCATATATTAATATTGTTGCAGTTAATGACAAAGACTTGGATAACAAAACATATGCTAAAATCGTAGAATTGTATCATTCAAAAGAAGCTCAAAAAGCGTTGCAGGAAGATGTCAAAGATGGAGAGAAACCTGTTAATTTATCTAAAGATGAGATTAAGGCAATAGAAACGTCATTAGCAAAATAAATTATATTGCGTCCTACAAGCAAAGGTCATGCTTATGTTTGTAGGGCGTTATTGTTTGACAATAAAATTATTTCCAATAGAGAAAGGGATTGTAATCATTTTATAGTGAAATATTATGAAATTGTAATAATTTAGATATTGTAAAATCTAATAAGTTGTAATAATTTTAAGGGGTAATTATAAAATTTGATGATACAGTATATGATTTTTTTGTAATCATAATGTCATCAAACATCAACCTATTATACATAATAAAATCGTATAATGATGTAGTATTCATAAATTCGGATAAAAGAATGTTAGGAAAGTTAAGCAAGAGGAGGATTTTAAAGTGCAAAAAAAAGTAATTGCAGCTATTATTGGGACAAGCGCGATTAGCGCTGTTGCGGCAACTCAAGCAAATGCGGCTACAACTCACACAGTAAAACCGGGTGAATCAGTGTGGGCAATTTCAAATAAGTATGGGATTTCGATTGCTAAATTAAAGTCATTAAACAATTTAACATCTAATCTAATTTTCCCAAACCAAGTACTAAAAGTATCTGGCTCAAGTAATTCTACGAGTAATAGTAGCCGTCCATCAACGAACTCAGGTGGCGGATCATACTACACAGTACAAGCAGGCGACTCATTATCATTAATCGCATCAAAATATGGTACAACTTACCAAAACATTATGCGACTTAATGGTTTAAATAATTTCTTTATTTATCCAGGTCAAAAATTAAAAGTATCAGGTACTGCTAGCTCAAGTAACGCTGCGAGCAATAGTAGCCGTCCATCAACGAACTCAGGCGGTGGATCATACTACACAGTACAAGCAGGTGACTCATTGTCATTAATCGCATCAAAATATGGTACAACTTATCAAAAAATTATGAGCTTAAATGGCTTAAATAATTTCTTTATTTATCCGGGTCAAAAATTGAAAGTAACTGGTAATGCATCTACGAACTCAGGATCTGCAACAACTACGAATAGAGGTTACAATACACCAGTATTCAGTCACCAAAACTTATATACATGGGGTCAATGTACATATCATGTATTTAATCGTCGTGCTGAAATTGGTAAAGGTATTAGTACTTATTGGTGGAATGCTAATAACTGGGATAACGCAGCGGCAGCAGATGGTTACACTATCGACAATAGACCTACTGTAGGTTCTATCGCTCAAACAGATGTAGGTTACTATGGTCATGTTATGTTTGTAGAACGTGTAAATAACGATGGTAGTATTTTAGTTTCAGAAATGAACTATTCAGCTGCACCAGGTATTTTAACTTACAGAACGGTACCAGCTTACCAAGTAAATAATTATAGATATATTCACTAAAGTCTTACGTATATAAATATATAATGAATTCCTATTACATTTCACAAGCTGAAAAGTTGGATTGAATCCTAAACTTTATGGCGGGGCTATCAAAGTCGTGATTGTTGTAATAGGAATTTTTGTATAAGAAAAAGGATTGGTCGAATGAACTTCATGTTCTATGTTCGACCAATCCTTTTCTGAATTAGTATTCATGCTTTACTTTGCGAATGCTTGTAAATAATCTAGCACCGTTTGTTATTAAAGTAACAACTGCCACTGCTTTTTTGAACTTACGTGGTGACTTAATTGAAATGTAAAAGTCTAACACGGTTCCTACAGTGCTTAAACCTAATGAAAGATATACTAATTTTTTATTTTTAGCATGATATTTATAGCCATTGTAGCCGTCGACTATGAAACCTGCGACATTTAGTAAACTTGATAAACGTTGTGATTTGGAACGTTTTGCCATAATATTAATTCCCCCTAGTATCTTCTGTTTATATGAAAAATTGGGTGCGCTGAATTGCTAACGTTTTGCGCTATAACTACTCATATATGATAACATAATTGTACAGTATAATTTGAAAAATTGATTTCACAAAGTTGGGGTGTCAAAGATGATTAAATGTGTCTGTTTAGTTGAAGAAACAGCTGATAAAATATTACTTGTTCAAGTAAGGAATCGCGAAAAGTATTATTTCCCAGGTGGTAAAATAGAAGAAGGGGAATCACAAGTACACGCGCTGTTAAGAGAAGTAAAAGAAGAATTAAATTTAACATTAACAATGGATGAAATTGAATATATCGGGACGATTGTAGGTCCTGCATATCCACAACAGGATATGTTAACTGAGTTAAATGGATTTCGCGCATTAACCAAAATCAATTGGGAAAACGTAACTATCAATAATGAAATTACGGATATACGCTGGATTGATAAAGATAATGATGCGTTGATTGCGCCTGCTGTCAAAGTTTGGATTGAAACGTATGGTGGTAAACATGACAAATAATGACACCATCATGTTACGACATTATGTCCCACAAGATTATTCGATGTTAGAAGCTTTTCAATTAAGTGAAAGTGATTTGAAGTTTGTTAAAACGCCAGAGGAAAATATTACAGCTGCAATGTCTGATAATGAAAGGTATCCCATCGTTGTAATGGATGGCAAGCAATGTGTGGCCTTTTTTACATTACATCGTGGAAAAGGGGTCGCACCATTTAGCGATAACCAAGATGCAGTATTTTTCAGGTCATTTAGTGTTGATCAACGTTATCGTAATAGAGGAATAGGTAAAGTGGTAATGGAAAAATTGGCGTCATTTATCACTTCAACATTTCAGGATGTTAATGAGATTGTGTTAACGGTTAATACTGACAATCCACATGCCATGGCACTTTATCGCCAACAAGGATATCAATATATGGGAGATAGTATGTTCGTCGGAAGACCTGTTCATATTATGGCGTTAACTATAAAATAAATTAAATTTAAAAGCATCTTTACTCATCGTCGACCACAACAATTAATGATGAATAAAGGTGCTTTTTGTTATAGATCACCGGACAATTTACTATAGTAAAAAGCGACCTAGTGAACAATTGACATATATCCACAGGTCGCTTAACTTAAGTTATATTGCTAGTTGCGATTAATTGATAGACTCATCATTTTTGCGCTGTCGAGATGGTCTTTTTATTAAAAATGCCGTAATCCAAGCCGTAATCGGAATACTGATTGCAACGGCAATACCGCCTAAAATAATAGAAATAAATTCTTGGGCAAATATTTTCGAGTTTATAATATGACCAAATGAATATTTAAGTTTGAAAAACCAAATAAATAAAGCAAGTTGGCCACCAAAAAAGGCAAGGTAAATCGTGTTCGCAGATGTCGCTAAAATTTCTCTACCAACACGCATGCCAGATTGGAATAATTCGTATTGCGTAAGTGTTGGATTCACTTGATGTAATTCATAAATGGGTGAACTAATGGTAATCGTTAAATCTATCACAGCTGCAATAACAGCAAGAATAATAGTGAACACCATAAATTGAACCATATCAATGCCAATATTCATTGAATACACATATGTTTCATCTTGTTGTTCGGTTGAAAAGCCTTGTAGATGACCGAAGTAGACCGATAAATAAATGAGTGTAATCAACAATATTGTTGTAACGATAGTGCTGATAAATGCAGCTTGTGTTTTAACATTATAACTATTGAGTACGAATAAATTACAAGCGCCAATAATAATGCAGAAAAAGAATGTGACGACATAAATCGGTACGCCAAAAATAATCAATACAATACTAATAATTAAAATAGCAAAATTTAAAAATAGGGTTAAATAAGAGATGAATCCCTTTTTACCTCCGAAAATTATCATCAGAAAGAGGAGCAATAACGCCAATATAAATACAGCATTCATTGTTTCGCCCTCCTTAATGTTTCAAATATTTCCATAAACAATATTGTGATAGGAATTGTAAGTACGATACCTATACCGCCTGTTAGTGCGCGCGCAATTTCTAACGACCAATTCATCGAAATAGTATAAGTCACTGTATTGGCATTTTTTAAAAAGATTAAAAACATAGGTAGTGCACCGGATAAATATGAGAATAATAAGATGTTAGTCATTGTTCCCATAATATCTTGGCCTATGTTTCGCCCAGCAAGCGCCCATCTCCTCATTGAAATGTGCGGCGTACGCTGTAAAATTTCATGCATACCACTAGCAATTGTAATTGCAACATCCATAATAGCGCCAAGTGAACCTATTAACACTGAGGCTAGGAAGATATCTTTCGGTGGTAATGATAAAAAGTTCATCGTTTCATATTTAATGCCTTTACCATCTGTCATATATATGATTAATTCTGTTAAACCTATACTCAAAAAAGTTCCGATAATTGTACTGGCTATGGTAATGAGTGTACGCATATGCCAGCCTGTAACGAGCAATAAAGTGAGTATTGTTGAACAGATCATGGCAATGGTCATGAGTAAGAATAAATTAATATTGCTATGTTGAATATGAATGTAAATTGCGATTAATATGGCAATAGAATTCAAGATTAACGATAAAATCGATTGCAGTCCGACTTTGCGACCAACCAATAATACAGTTAATAAGAACAAACCAGTGATGATAACCGTTAAGGTATCACGCTTCTTTTCTATAATATAAGCATCACTCGGCTTGTTAGAAATATGTAATAATACTTTTTCGTGTGTGCGAAATGCCTCAGAATCTGCTTGCGATTTGACGTACTGATGATTAATCGTCGTCGTTTCTCCAGCAAATTGACCATTTAATATTTTGACTTTTAATTGATTTTTATATTTAATATCACAATTATTTTGTGCATCTTTTGTAGGTGTCGAAGAAACATGTTTGACATCTATAATTTGACCAATTGGTTTGTTGTAAAAGTTCTCATTATTGAATGTAAATAAAATAGCACCAATGAATGCGATGCAGAACAAACCTAAAATTATATTAAATGGCTTTGTAAATAAATTTCTATATTTCAAAAACAAAACCCCAATTCTATGAATGAATTAATATGGTGATTATACGCCCTTAATTTTTTATTTTCAAAGATATTACTGCTAAGTGTAAAACGAAAATCATCATTGATAGCATCGAATTACTTAATGGAATGTAGACGTTTTAGTCATTAATTGCTGAATGAGTGTTAATAAGATACCAATATCACTCTTCGTATAAGGTTCTTTCGTAATAGCACATATCGTTCTTTTTAATTCAGTATGATCTAATTTTATATCTATCCATGATTTAGATTCTGGTAAATGTATATTTTGTGATGAAATGATGTAACCTTCTTTTTGACGAAGGAGATACTGCGCAAGTGGTTGGCTACTGATTGTGTATACATCTGATTTAGTAATCTTGCGCAATTGTTTTTTTACAGTTTCGGCAAATGGTGCCAAGCAATAAATATGACTATGCTCAAACTGAATTAATGGTGGGTGTGTGGCCATCGTAATTGGATCGTCTGAAGGCGCATATAAATGATAGTGCTCTTCGAATAAAGGTAGCATATGTAATTGTTTGTGTTTACGTATTTCTGGTGTAAGTTCCGTGAAACCAATGTCTATATTCCCATTTAATACGCTATTTATAATTGTGTCATGTTCTAATAAGCTCGGTATGACATGTGTATCATTTTGTAAATGAAACGTTTGGATAAGTGGTAGTAACATGTGGGATACGTCACTCTCATCATAGCCAATGTAGATACTTTTATTTTTAGTTAATCCATGGCTTTGAAATTGTTCAATCGTGCTATCTAAATGTTCAATAATACGCAGAGCTTCATTAAATAATAATTTCCCTTCAGATGTGAGCGTAATATTGCGTCCTTGCTTTTTAAATAAAGACACATTAAGTTCTTGTTCTAATAATGTAATTTGACGGCTTATCGCTGATTGAGCAATGTTTAGTTCAAGTGCTGTTTCGGAGATATGTTCTCTTTTAGCGACCTCGATAAAATATCTTAATTGTTTAATTTCCATAGCGATATAGGCACCTCCAAAAATGAGTGTTTTGTAACTATTATAGCAATATTATTGATAAATGTTCTATTTTTTAGATGAATATCTTCTATTTTATATATTGAACAGATAAATTTTTTAGATTATAGTAATTATCATTAATAACTAATATCAGAATATTCTAAAAAAGGGGTGTGCATCATGCACAATGAGAAATTAATTAAAGGCTTATATGACTATCGTGAGGAACATGATGCGTGTGGTATTGGTTTTTATGCGAATATGGATAATAAAAGGTCTCACGACATCATTGATAAATCGCTTGAAATGTTGCGACGCTTAGATCATAGGGGCGGGGTCGGCGCAGATGGCATCACTGGTGATGGCGCAGGTATTATGACTGAAATACCTTTTGCATTTTTCAAACAACATGTAACGGACTTTGATATCCCAGGTGAAGGTGAATATGCCGTGGGGTTATTTTTTTCCAAAGAACGCATTTTAGGTTCTGAACATGAAGTAGTTTTTAAAAAATATTTTGAAGGCGAAGGGTTATCAATTCTTGGTTATCGTAATGTACCAGTTAATAAAGATGCCATTGCTAAACATGTAGCAGATACGATGCCAGTCATTCAACAAGTGTTTATTGATATTAGGGACATTGAAGATGTTGAAAAGCGTTTGTTTTTAGCGAGAAAACAATTAGAGTTCTATTCGACTCAGTGCGATTTAGAATTGTATTTTACGAGCTTATCACGCAAAACAATTGTATATAAAGGTTGGTTACGATCAGACCAAATTAAAAAACTATATACAGATTTATCGGATGATTTATATCAATCAAAGCTAGGGTTAGTGCATTCGAGATTTAGTACGAATACATTCCCGAGTTGGAAAAGGGCACATCCTAACCGTATGTTAATGCATAATGGTGAGATTAACACGATTAAAGGTAATGTAAACTGGATGCGAGCACGCCAACATAAATTAATCGAAACATTATTTGGCGAGGATCAACATAAAGTGTTTCAAATTGTCGATGAGGATGGTAGTGACTCTGCTATTGTAGATAATGCGCTAGAGTTCTTATCGTTAGCCATGGAGCCAGAAAAGGCAGCGATGCTACTCATACCTGAACCTTGGTTATACAATGAAGCGAATGATGCAAATGTACGTGCGTTTTATGAATTTTATAGTTATTTAATGGAACCGTGGGATGGTCCTACAATGATTTCGTTCTGTAACGGTGACAAACTTGGCGCGCTTACAGATAGAAATGGATTACGTCCAGGTCGTTATACGATTACTAAAGATAACTTTATTGTCTTTTCATCTGAAGTGGGTGTTGTGGACGTACCTGAAAGTAATGTTGCTTTTAAAGGTCAATTGAATCCTGGAAAGTTATTGCTTGTTGATTTTAAACAGAATAAAGTCATTGAAAATAATGATTTAAAAGGTGCGATTGCTGGAGAATTACCATATAAAGCGTGGATTGATAACCATAAAGTTGACTTTGATTTTGAAAATATACAATATCAAGATTCGCAATGGAAAGATGAGACGTTATTTAAATTACAACGTCAATTTGCATACACGAAAGAAGAGATTCATAAGTATATTCAGGAACTTGTAGAAGGTAAGAAGGATCCTATCGGTGCAATGGGATATGATGCGCCAATTGCAGTGTTGAACGAGCGACCAGAATCACTATTTAATTACTTTAAACAGCTGTTTGCACAAGTTACGAATCCACCAATTGATGCGTATCGTGAAAAAATCGTAACGAGTGAACTTTCTTATTTAGGTGGCGAAGGTAACTTATTAGCACCTGACGAAACGGTTTTAGATCGTATTCAATTGAAAAGGCCGGTATTGAATGAATCACACTTAGCAGCGATTGATCAGGAACATTTTAAATTAACTTATTTATCAACGGTATATGAAGGGGATTTGGAAGATGCGTTAGAAGCATTAGGCCGAGAAGCAGTGAATGCTGTAAAGCAAGGCGCTCAAATTCTAGTGTTAGATGATAGTGGATTAGTTGATAGCAATGGCTTTGCAATGCCGATGTTACTCGCAATAAGTCATGTGCATCAATTACTTATTAAAGCAGATTTACGTATGTCTACAAGTTTAGTCGCTAAATCTGGTGAGACACGAGAAGTGCATCATGTTGCTTGTTTACTCGCATATGGCGCGAATGCAATTGTGCCATACCTAGCGCAACGTACAGTTGAACAACTGACATTGACAGAAGGGTTACAAGGCACCGTTGTCGATAATGTTAAGACATATACGGATGTATTGTCAGAAGGTGTCATTAAAGTAATGGCTAAGATGGGAATTTCGACAGTGCAAAGTTATCAAGGTGCACAAATATTTGAAGCGATTGGCTTGTCCCATGATGTGATTGATCGTTATTTTACTGGGACACAGTCTAAGTTATCTGGTATTTCGATTGATCAAATTGATGCTGAAAATAAAGCACGTCAACAAAGTGATGATAATTATCTTGCATCAGGTAGTACATTCCAATGGAGACAACAAGGTCAACATCATGCTTTTAATCCGGAATCTATTTTCTTATTGCAGCACGCATGTAAAGAAAATGACTATGCGCAATTTAAAGCATACTCTGAAGCGGTGAACAAAAATAGAACAGATCACATTAGACATTTACTTGAATTTAAAGCATGTACACCGATTGACATCGACCAAGTTGAACCGGTAAGTGACATTGTCAAACGCTTTAATACAGGGGCGATGAGTTATGGATCGATTTCAGCGGAAGCACATGAAACGTTAGCACAAGCCATGAACCAATTAGGTGGAAAGAGTAATAGTGGTGAAGGTGGCGAAGATGCAAAACGTTATGAAGTACAAGTTGATGGAAGCAACAAAGTAAGTGCGATTAAACAAGTTGCTTCTGGGCGTTTTGGTGTAACTAGTGATTATTTACAACATGCCAAAGAAATTCAAATTAAAGTTGCGCAAGGTGCAAAGCCTGGTGAAGGTGGTCAATTACCTGGTACTAAGGTATATCCGTGGATTGCAAAGACAAGAGGGTCAACGCCAGGTATCGGTCTGATTTCACCACCGCCACATCATGATATTTATTCAATAGAAGATTTAGCGCAACTGATACATGATTTGAAAAATGCGAATAAAGATGCAGATATAGCGGTAAAATTAGTTTCGAAAACAGGTGTTGGTACCATTGCATCTGGGGTGGCAAAAGCATTTGCAGATAAAATTGTCATCAGTGGTTACGATGGTGGTACAGGGGCTTCACCTAAAACGAGTATTCAGCATGCCGGTGTTCCTTGGGAGATTGGTTTAGCAGAAACACATCAAACATTAAAACTAAATGACTTAAGAAGTCGTGTTAAGTTAGAAACAGACGGTAAGTTATTAACTGGTAAAGATGTAGCGTACGCATGTGCGCTTGGAGCGGAAGAATTTGGATTTGCAACTGCACCATTAGTGGTGTTGGGCTGTATTATGATGCGTGTATGCCATAAAGATACATGTCCAGTAGGAGTTGCAACTCAAAACAAAGATTTACGTGCTTTATATAGAGGTAAAGCACATCATGTTGTTAATTTTATGCATTTTATTGCACAAGAATTAAGAGAAATTTTAGCATCTTTAGGTTTGAAACGTGTAGAAGACTTAGTTGGAAGAACTGATTTATTACAACGATCATCAACATTAAAAGCGAATAGCAAAGCGGCTAGTATTGATGTTGAAAAACTGTTATGTCCTTTCGATGGGCCAAACACAAAAGAAATTCAACAAAATCATAATCTTGAGCATGGATTTGATTTAACAAATTTATATGAAGTAACGAAGCCATATATTGCTGAAGGGCGTCGCTATACAGGTAGCTTTACAGTAAATAATGAACAACGTGATGTAGGGGTTATTACAGGTAGTGAGATTTCGAAACAATATGGAGAAGCAGGACTTCCTGAAAATACAATTAATGTTTATACGAATGGTCATGCTGGTCAAAGTCTTGCAGCATATGCACCGAAAGGCTTAATGATTCATCATACTGGAGATGCGAATGACTATGTTGGTAAAGGATTATCTGGTGGTACGGTCATTGTCAAAGCACCTTTTGAAGAACGACAAAATGAAATTATTGCTGGTAACGTCTCATTCTATGGTGCGACAGGTGGTAAGGCATTTATTAACGGTAGTGCAGGAGAAAGATTCTGTATTAGAAATAGTGGTGTAGATGTTGTCGTTGAAGGTATCGGCGACCATGGATTAGAGTATATGACTGGTGGACATGTCATTAATTTAGGTGATGTAGGTAAGAACTTCGGTCAAGGTATGAGTGGTGGTATTGCTTACGTTATCCCGTCTGATGTAGAAGCTTTTGTTGAAAATAATCAACTAGATACGCTTTCGTTTACAAAGATTAAACATCAAGAAGAAAAAGCATTCATTAAGCAAATGCTGGAAGAACATGTGTCACACACGAATAGTACGAGAGCGATTCATGTGTTAAAACATTTTGATCGCATTGAAGATGTCGTCGTTAAAGTTATTCCTAAAGATTATCAATTAATGATGCAAAAAATTCATTTGCACAAATCATTACATGACAATGAAGATGAAGCGATGTTAGCTGCATTTTACGATGACAGTAAAACAATCGACGCTAAACATAAACCAGCCGTTGTGTATTAAGGAAAGGGGGAGATACGATGGGTGAATTTAAAGGATTTATGAAGTATGACAAACAGTACTTAGGTGAATTATCACTGGTAGACCGTTTGAAGCATCATAAAGCATATCAACAACGATTTACTAAAGAAGATGCCTCTATCCAAGGTGCGCGATGTATGGATTGTGGAACGCCGTTTTGTCAAACCGGACAACAGTATGGTAGGGAAACAATAGGTTGTCCAATTGGAAACTACATTCCTGAATGGAACGACTTAGTGTATCATCAAGATTTTAAAACTGCTTATGAACGCTTAAGCGAAACAAATAACTTTCCTGACTTTACAGGGCGTGTATGTCCTGCACCATGCGAAAGTGCTTGTGTGATGAAGATTAATAGAGAATCGGTTGCGATTAAAGGTATTGAACGCACAATTATTGATGAAGCTTTTGAAAATGGTTGGGTAGCGCCGAAAGTTCCGAGTCGCCGTAGAGATGAAAAAGTGGCAATCGTTGGAAGCGGTCCAGCAGGATTAGCTGCTGCTGAAGAACTTAATCTACTAGGATATCAAGTAACTATTTATGAACGTGCTAGAGAATCAGGCGGTTTATTAATGTATGGTATTCCGAATATGAAACTTGATAAAGATGTGGTTCGACGTCGTATTAAGTTAATGGAAGAAGCGGGCATTACTTTCATTAATGGTGTTGAAGTAGGCGTTGATATTGATAAAGCAACGTTAGAATCTGAGTATGATGCCATTATATTATGTACTGGTGCACAAAAAGGTAGAGATTTACCTTTAGAAGGACGCATGGGTGATGGTATACATTTCGCTATGGATTATTTAACTGAACAAACGCAGCTGTTAAATGGAGAAATTGATGATATTACAATAACTGCAAAAGATAAGAATGTCATTATCATTGGTGCTGGTGATACAGGGGCAGACTGTGTAGCGACAGCATTAAGAGAAAATTGTAAATCGATTGTTCAATTTAATAAATATACGAAATTGCCAGAAGCAATTACATTTACAGAAAATGCATCATGGCCTTTAGCAATGCCGGTGTTTAAAATGGACTATGCGCACCAAGAGTACGAAGCTAAGTTTGGTAAGGAACCACGTGCATATGGTGTTCAAACAATGCGTTACGATGTTGACGATAAAGGACACATACGTGGTTTGTATACTCAAATTTTAGAGCAAGGCGAAAATGGTATGGTCATGAAAGAAGGACCTGAAAGATTTTGGCCTGCTGACCTTGTATTATTATCAATCGGCTTCGAAGGTACAGAACCAACAGTACCGAATGCTTTTAACATTAAAACGGATAGAAATCGAATCGTGGCGGATGATACAAACTATCAAACTAATAATGAAAAGGTATTTGCTGCTGGAGATGCTAGACGTGGTCAAAGTTTAGTTGTATGGGCAATTAAAGAAGGTAGAGGCGTAGCGAAAGCAGTAGATCAGTATTTAGCTAGTAAAGTTTGTGTATAATCTTTGTATGGAAATGGTGGTTACGTTGACGTTGTGTCATGCTGAATCGAGTTTGAAATAATCTAGTATCTATCAACGTCACATGCCATCTTTGTAACCTAAAAACAAAGGTTTGTAAGACAACAAATAGATTAATTATAAGTAGTGATTTTTTACATTCGTTTTATAGGTCAACTGTAGTGGAAGACAATGATTTGTGGTAATCATGTAATGCTTAAAAACAATATTGACTTTTACAGAACGTTCATATATGATAAATATTGTGTTTAGGAGGAATACCCAAGTCCGGCTGAAGGGATCGGTCTTGAAAACCGACAGGGGCTTAACGGCTCGCGGGGGTTCGAATCCCTCTTCCTCCGCCATCAATATTTATATTAAATACTATATATAATGAAGGTAAGTGCTCAAATTTTGAGTATTTACCTTTTTTATTTGTCTTTGAATGACTCGTAATTTTTGATAATAGAAATGATAAGGCATTGAGATTGGAAGGGCATTTGGATTGTGGAATATACATAGCTAAATGTCTTTTTTGTTTTGTGAAATATGATGGATGGCTTGTGTGGACAAGTTTGCTATTTATAGATATGCATTTTTCAATTTAGGAGTTGGCCATGCATCTACACTTTATAATGGTGAGAGCGTGGTGAGGTATTGTTAATAACGCAATTGTAGCGAGGAGTTATTGCTACATATGTCGTTATGGCTCATTGATTTTCTGAAATGGCTATCCCAGATAATTGTGACAAAATAAAAATATTTTGTTGAAAGCCTTTACATAACTTGTCTAGACAAGTTATACTCGTTTTAAGACATTAAGGGAGTGAAATATATGGCTGTAAAAAGAGAAGATGTAAAAGCCATCGTAACCGCTATTGGGGGAAAAGAAAATCTTGAAGCTGCAACGCATTGTGTAACACGATTACGTTTAGTGCTGAAGGATGAAAGTAAAGTTGATAAAGACGCATTAAGTAATAACGCGTTGGTCAAGGGGCAGTTTAAAGCAGACCATCAATATCAAATTGTCATTGGTCCAGGAACAGTCGATGAAGTGTATAAGCAGTTTATTGATGAAACAGGTGCTCAAGAAGCTTCGAAAGATGAAGCGAAACAAGCAGCTGCACAAAAAGGGAATCCAGTACAACGTTTGATCAAATTGTTGGGAGATATTTTTATACCAATATTACCTGCGATTGTGACAGCTGGTTTGTTAATGGGGATCAATAATTTACTTACAATGAAAGGTTTATTTGGTCCAAAAGCACTTATTGAGATGTATCCACAAATTGCTGATATTTCAAACATCATTAATGTGATTGCGAGTACGGCATTTATTTTCTTACCAGCATTAATTGGTTGGAGTAGTATGCGTGTATTTGGTGGTAGTCCGATTCTAGGCATAGTCTTAGGTTTGATTTTAATGCATCCGCAATTAGTATCTCAGTATGATTTGGCAAAAGGGAATATTCCGACGTGGAACTTATTTGGCTTAGAGATTAAGCAGTTGAATTACCAAGGTCAAGTGTTGCCAGTTTTAATTGCAGCTTATGTTCTAGCTAAAATTGAAAAAGGATTAAATAAAGTCGTTCACGATTCGATAAAAATGTTGGTCGTTGGACCCGTAGCGCTTTTAGTTACTGGATTTTTAGCATTTATTATCATTGGACCAGTTGCGTTATTGATTGGTACAGGTATTACATCTGGTGTTACATTTATATTCCAACATGCAGGATGGCTTGGCGGAGCAATATATGGATTGTTATATGCACCACTTGTAATTACAGGACTACACCATATGTTTTTAGCAGTAGATTTCCAATTGATGGGTAGCAGCTTAGGTGGTACGTACTTATGGCCAATCGTTGCGATTTCCAATATTTGTCAGGGCTCTGCAGCATTTGGAGCATGGTTTGTCTATAAACGTCGTAAAATGGTTAAAGAAGAAGGCTTGGCATTAACATCTTGTATTTCTGGTATGTTAGGTGTTACTGAACCAGCCATGTTTGGTGTGAACTTACCTCTGAAATATCCATTTATCGCTGCGATATCAACATCTTGTGTATTGGGGGCAATCGTTGGTATGAATAACGTACTTGGAAAAGTTGGTGTTGGTGGCGTGCCAGCATTCATTTCAATTCAAAAAGAATTTTGGCCAGTATATCTCATTGTGACAGCTATTGCTATTGTTGTACCATGTATACTAACAATTGTGATGTCTCATTTTAGTAAACAAAAAGCGAAAGAAATTGTTGAAGATTAATAAAATAAAAAAGGGGCGTTCGTTATTTGGACGTCCTTTATTACGTTATAAGGTGGTAATTGTGTGTCGAAAGAAATAGATTGGAGAAAATCCGTTGTATATCAAATTTATCCTAAGTCGTTTAATGATACGACGGGGAATGGTATAGGAGATATCAATGGAATTATAGAAAAATTGGATTATATCAAGTTATTGGGTGTTGATTATATTTGGTTAACACCAGTGTATGAATCACCGATGAATGATAATGGCTATGATATCAGCAATTATTTAGAAATCAATGAAGACTTTGGAACGATGGATGATTTTGAAAAGTTAATCAAAGTTGCTCATCAAAAAGACTTGAAAGTGATGTTAGATATTGTCATTAATCATACGTCGACGGAGCATGAATGGTTTAAAGAAGCCCGTAAATCTAAAGACAACCCTTATAGAGATTATTACTTTTTCAGATCATCTGAAGACGGGCCGCCAACAAATTGGCATTCTAAATTCGGTGGTAATGCATGGAAGTTTGATTCTGAGACAGATGAATATTATTTACATTTATTTGATGTCAGTCAAGCTGATTTAAATTGGGATAATCCGGAAGTACGTCAATCGTTATATCGCATAGTCAATCATTGGATAGACTTCGGCGTTGATGGTTTTCGATTTGATGTCATTAACTTAATTTCTAAAGGTGAATTTAAGGACTCTGACAAAATAGGTAAAGAATTTTATACGGATGGTCCTAGAGTGCATGAGTTTCTGCATGAATTAAATCGTCAAACGTTTGGTAACACTGACATGATGACTGTAGGAGAAATGTCTTCGACGACGATTGAAAATTGTATTAAGTATACACAGCCAGAACGCCAAGAATTGAATAGTGTTTTTAATTTTCATCATCTAAAGGTTGATTATGTTGATGGTGAAAAGTGGACAAATGCGAAGCTTGATTTCCATAAGTTAAAGGAAATTCTGATGCAATGGCAACGAGGTATTTATGACGGTGGCGGATGGAACGCGATTTTTTGGTGTAATCATGATCAGCCACGGGTAGTGTCTAGATTTGGTGATGATACGTCGGAAGAGATGAGGATACAAAGTGCTAAAATGTTAGCTATCGCACTGCATATGTTGCAAGGGACGCCATATATTTACCAAGGTGAAGAAATTGGTATGACGGACCCACATTTTACATCAATAGCACAATATCGTGATGTTGAATCGATTAATGCCTACCATCAGTTGTTAAGTGAAGGGCATGCTGAAGCGGATGTATTAGCGATTTTAGGACAGAAGTCACGAGACAATTCGAGAACGCCTATGCAATGGAGTGATGATGTTAATGCTGGATTTACAGCTGGTAAGCCTTGGATTGATATTTCGGAAAATTATCATCAGGTCAACGTTAGACAAGCACTTCAGAATAAAGAGTCTATTTTCTATACGTATCAAAAATTAATACAATTAAGACATACGCATGATATTATTACGTATGGAGACATTGTGCCACGTTTTATGGATCATGATCATTTATTTGTTTATGAACGTCATTATAAGAATCAACAATGGCTAGTAATTGCGAATTTCTCAGCATCGGCGGTTGATTTGCCAGAAGGATTGACTAGCGAAGGTCGTGTTGTGATTCAAACAGGCACAGTGGAAAATAATACGATAAGCGGGTTTGGTGCAATTGTAATCGAAACAAACGCGTAAAATAAATTGAGTGGATGCGTTTATATGGCGAAACAAAAAAAGTTTATGAAGATTTATGAGGCGTTGAAAGAAGATATATTAAACGGGCAGATTCAATATGGTGAACAAATTCCGTCTGAACATGATTTGGTGCAATTGTACCAGTCATCTCGAGAGACCGTGCGTAAGGCATTAGATTTGTTGGCATTAGACGGCATGATTCAAAAGATTCATGGTAAAGGGTCACTTGTCATTTATCAGGAGGTTACAGAGTTTCCATTTTCTGAACTTGTGAGTTTTAAAGAAATGCAAGAAGAAATGGGCGTCGCATATTTAACTGAAGTTGTTCTGAATGAGGTTGTTGAAGCGCATGAAGTTCCAGAAGTTCAACATGCTTTAAACATCAATTCTAGTGAATCCCTCATTCATATTGTTAGAACTCGTCGGCTTAACCAACATGTGAAGATTGTTGATGAAGATTATTTTCTAAAGTCGATTGTTTCAGATATAGGTAATGATGTTGCGAGTGATTCTATTTATGATTATTTGGAAAAGGTATTAAATCTTAATATTAGTTATTCAAGTAAGTCTATTACTTTTGAACCGTTTGATGAACAAGCATATCAATTGTTTGGTGATGTATCGGTGGCTTATTCAGCAACAGTTCGAAGTATTGTGTATTTAGAAAATACAATGCCGTTTCAATATAATATTTCAAAACATCTTGCAAATGAATTTAAATTTAACGACTTCTCAAGACGTCGTATAAAGTAAACAATGATATAAATGATTTATACTTGCAATTAACTATTAAAATATAGTAATATATATCTTGCCGTGCTAGGTGGGGAGGTAGCGGTTCCCTGTACTCGAAATCCGCTTTATGCGAGGCTTAATTCCTTTGTTGAGGCCGTATTTTTGCGAAGTCTGCCCAAAGCACGTAGTGTTTGAAGATTTCGGTCCTATGCAATATGAACCCATGAACCATGTCAGGTCCTGACGGAAGCAGCATTAAGTGGATCATCATATGTGCCGTAGGGTAGCCGAGATTTAGCTAACGACTTTGGTTACGTTCGTGAATTACGTTCGATGCTTAGGTGCACGGTTTTTTATTTTTTAAATATTAAACCGATTATTAAGAGTTGAAAATATATATTTATTTATAGAAGCTACTTTCTTGAAGACAATTCAGCGTATTATACGTGGAACATGTTTGTGGGAAGTAGCTTTTTTATATGTGAAGTTTGATTCAAGTGAACTCGATGTGCAGTTTGAATGATTTTTGTGTCAATGAAAAGTAAGAAGTTATAATTTGATGATAAAGAAATGATGGTGAAATGAGGGGGAGTATCTTACAATAGAATTATTAATGAGATACGTTATGATTATTGACAATCAAATGCCTACGGAGGACATATGCAAATATATTTAAGTACTTTAACAGAGTTAGATTATGATAAATCTTTAAATAGTATTGAAGAAAGTTTTGATGATAATCCTGAAACGAGTTGGCAAGCACGTGCGAAAGTAAAACATTTAAGAAAATCTCCTTGCTATAATTTTGAATTAGAAGTAATAGCGAAAAATGAAAATAACGATGTCGTTGGACACGTTTTATTAATTGAAGTAGAAATTAATAGTGATGATAAGACGTATTATGGTTTGGCGATTGCCTCTTTATCAGTTCATCCTGAATTACGTGGACAAAAATTAGGTCGTGGCTTGGTTCAAGCAGTAGAAGAGCGTGCCAAAGCACAAGAGTATAGTACGGTTGTTGTAGACCATTGTTTTGACTACTTTGAAAAGTTGGGTTATCAAAATGCTGCTGAGCATGACATTAAATTAGAATCTGGTGATGCACCGTTACTTGTAAAATATTTATGGGATAATTTGACGGATGCACCACACGGAATCGTAAAATTTCCAGAACATTTTTATTAATTGTTCAATTAAGAAGTAAAGGCATTATCATGCTATAATGAGAGGTAATTGTTTATGGAGGTGCTAACTTGAATTATCAAGCCTTATATCGTATGTACAGACCCCAAAGTTTCGAGGATGTCGTCGGACAAGAACATGTCACGAAGACATTGCGCAATGCGATTTCGAAAGAAAAACAGTCGCATGCTTATATTTTTAGTGGTCCGAGAGGTACGGGGAAAACGAGTATTGCCAAAGTGTTTGCTAAAGCAATCAACTGTCTAAATAGCACTGATGGAGAACCTTGTAATGAATGTCATATTTGTAAAGGCATTACGCAGGGGACTAATTCAGATGTGATAGAAATTGATGCTGCTAGTAATAATGGCGTTGATGAAATAAGAAATATTAGAGACAAAGTTAAATATGCACCAAGTGAATCGAAATATAAAGTTTATATTATAGATGAGGTGCACATGCTAACAACAGGTGCTTTTAATGCCCTTTTAAAGACGTTAGAAGAACCTCCAGCACACGCTATTTTTATATTGGCAACGACAGAACCACATAAAATCCCTCCAACAATCATTTCTAGGGCACAACGTTTTGATTTTAAAGCAATTAGCCTAGATCAAATTGTTGAACGTTTAAAATTTGTAGCAGATGCACAACAAATTGAATGTGAAGATGAAGCCTTGGCATTTATCGCTAAAGCGTCTGAAGGGGGTATGCGTGATGCATTAAGTATTATGGATCAGGCTATTGCATTTGGTGATGGTACGTTAACATTGCAAGATGCGTTGAATGTCACAGGTAGCGTACATGATGAAGCGTTGGATCACTTGTTTGATGATATTGTACAAGGTGACGTACAAGCATCTTTTAAAAAATACCATCAGTTTATAACAGAGGGTAAAGAAGTGAATCGCCTAATAAATGATATGATTTATTTTGTCAGAGATACGATTATGAATAAAACATCTGAGAAAGATACTGAGTATCGAGCACTGATGAACTTAGAATTAGATATGTTATATCAAATGATTGATCTTATTAATGATACATTAGTGTCGATTCGTTTTAGTGTGAATCAAAACGTTCATTTTGAAGTGTTGTTAGTAAAATTAGCTGAGCAGATTAAGGGTCAACCACAAGTGATTGCGAATGTAGCTGAACCAGCACAAATTGCTTCATCGCCAAACACAGATGTATTGTTGCAACGTATGGAACAGTTAGAGCAAGAACTAAAAACACTAAAAGCACAAGGAGTGAGTGTCGCTCCTGCTCAAAAATCTTCGAAAAAGCCTGCGAGAGGCATACAAAAATCTAAAAATGCATTTTCAATGCAACAAATTGCAAAAGTGCTAGATAAAGCGAATAAGGCAGATATCAAATTGTTGAAAGATCATTGGCAAGAAGTGATTGATCATGCCAAAAACAATGATAAAAAATCACTCGTTAGTTTATTGCAAAATTCGGAACCTGTGGCGGCAAGTGAAGATCACGTACTTGTGAAATTTGAGGAAGAGATCCATTGTGAAATCGTCAATAAAGACGACGAGAAACGTAGTAGCATAGAAAGTGTTGTATGTAATATCGTTAATAAAAACGTTAAAGTTGTTGGTGTACCATCAGATCAATGGCAAAGAGTTCGAACGGAGTATTTACAAAATCGTAAAAACGAAGGTGATGATATGCCAAAGCAACAAGCGCAACAAACAGATATTGCTCAAAAAGCAAAAGATCTTTTCGGTGAAGAAACTGTACATGTGATAGATGAAGAGTGATACATGACAAGCGATATAATCGTATGTATAATGAAAGAAACATCATTTTATTGATAAATATTTATTGATTTTCAAGGAGGAAATGGAATATGCGCGGTGGCGGAAACATGCAACAAATGATGAAACAAATGCAAAAAATGCAAAAGAAAATGGCTCAAGAACAAGAAAAACTTAAAGAAGAGCGTATTGTAGGAACAGCTGGCGGTGGCATGGTTGCAGTTACTGTAACTGGTCATAAAGAAGTTGTCGACGTTGAAATCAAAGAAGAAGCTGTAGACCCAGATGATATTGAAATGCTACAAGACTTAGTGTTAGCAGCTACTAATGAAGCGATGAATAAAGCTGATGAGCTTACTCAAGAACGTTTAGGTAAACATACTCAAGGCTTAAACATCCCTGGAATGTGATCATAGATGCATTATCCAGAACCTATATCAAAACTTATTGATAGCTTTATGAAATTGCCAGGCATTGGTCCAAAGACAGCCCAACGTCTGGCTTTTCATACCTTAGATATGAAAGAAGACGATGTTGTTCAGTTTGCCAAAGCATTAGTAGATGTTAAGAGAGAATTAACATATTGTAGCGTATGTGGTCACATTACTAAAAATGATCCATGTTATATTTGTGAAGATAAGCAAAGAGATCGTTCAGTTATTTGTGTTGTGGAAGATGACAAAGATGTCATAGCTATGGAAAAAATGAGAGAATACAAAGGTTTATATCACGTTTTACATGGGTCTATTTCGCCTATGGATGGCATTGGACCAGAAGATATTAATATTCCTTCATTGATTGAACGCTTGAAAAACGATGAAGTTAGCGAATTAATCTTAGCTATGAACCCGAACTTAGAGGGGGAATCTACAGCCATGTATATTTCTAGATTAGTTAAGCCTATAGGTATCAAAGTGACGAGATTAGCACAAGGGTTATCGGTAGGTGGCGATTTAGAGTATGCTGACGAAGTAACATTATCTAAAGCAATCGCAGGTAGAACAGAAATGTAATGTCTTCTATTAAACATTTTTGATTTTAATACTATAGTAAGAAAAGTCACAGTGTAATCATTGTGGCTTTTTTTATGGTGTGGTGTGATGTACTACTTTATTTGCGGTGTGGCGGTGGTATGGTTTACCTAGTTTTACTGAGGGATGGGTAATCTTTAGGAAGCAAGCCGTTGGTTGTGATTTGTTACTTCTAATAGTAATGATGTGAATTGGATTATCGAATTAGATCTATGGTTATGGTGTGTTGGTGCTATTAATTTGATAAATGCGGTTAATGACTATGCAAATGAAATTCTTTTGTAATTGAAATGATAGATGCTGGCTTAGTAAGTTGTACTTCTTTGGTCTAAAGCTTATTAAATCAGCCTGTATAGCGGTGTTTTGAGAGATTATTTAAAACTTGTAAATTTATTTTTAATTTCTGGTAAAAAAATAAAGTTCTGTTTTGCGGTTTTTTTGATTGATATGGTTAGAGAAAAATCTGTTTCTTGTTCTAAAAAACGTACTATTTATAAGTGGGGATTTTTTAAGTTCGATTTTTAGGATAAGGGCGTTCAGTACAGATGGCAAAGGTGTAATTTTTACTGTTGTTAAGCAGTTTGAAAGCCTGTATAGTATTTATTTGTTGAGGCAAACAAAACAACTCAACTTAAGAAATAACTTGAATTACTAACGAAAATTAATTTTAAAAAGTTGTTGACTTAAATGTTAATAAAATGTATAATTAATTCTTGTCGGTAAGAAAAATGAA
>ERZ1023217.47-NODE-47-length-45802-cov-561.345247_pt1 | contig 45802 bp, 47 predicted proteins | sample MGYA00380448_ERZ1023217 | MGnify/ENA primary metagenome ERZ1023217 (study PRJEB33173, sample SAMEA4830360) | metagenome | study: EMG produced TPA metagenomics assembly of the PRJEB25223 data set...
TTTAATCCAAAATTACAACCTGGTGAAGAGCGAGTGAAACAAGAAGGACAACCAGGAAGTAAGACAATCACAACACCAATCACAGTGAACCCATTAACGGGTGAAAAAGTTGGCGAGGGTCAACCAACAGAAGAGATCACAAAACAACCAGTAGATAAGATTGTAGAGTTCGGTGGCGAGAAAATACCGCAAGGTCATAAAGATATCTTCGATCCAAACTTACCAACAGATCAAACGGAAAAAGTACCAGGTAAACCAGGAATTAAGAATCCAGACACAGGAAAAGTGATCGAAGAGCCAGTGGATGATGTGATTAAACACGGACCAAAAACGGGTACACCAGAAACAAAAACAGTAGAGATACCGTTTGAAACAAAACGTGAATTTAATCCAAAATTACAACCTGGTGAAGAGCGAGTGAAACAAGAAGGACAACCAGGAAGTAAGACAATCACAACACCAATCACAGTGAACCCATTAACGGGTGAAAAAGTTGGCGAGGGTCAACCAACAGAAGAGATCACAAAACAACCAGTAGATAAGATTGTAGAGTTCGGTGGCGAGAAAATACCGCAAGGTCATAAAGATATCTTCGATCCAAACTTACCAACAGATCAAACGGAAAAAGTACCAGGTAAACCAGGAATTAAGAATCCAGACACAGGAAAAGTGATCGAAGAGCCAGTGGATGATGTGATTAAACACGGACCAAAAACGGGTACACCAGAAACAAAAACAGTAGAGATACCGTTTGAAACAAAACGTGAGTTTAATCCAAAATTACAACCTGGTGAAGAGCGAGTGAAACAAGAAGGACAACCAGGAAGTAAGACAATCACAACACCAATCACAGTGAACCCATTAACGGGTGAAAAAGTTGGCGAGGGTCAACCAACAGAAGAGATCACAAAACAACCAGTAGATAAGATTGTAGAGTTTGGTGGCGAGAAACCAAAAGATCCAAAAGGACCTGAAAACCCAGAGAAGCCGAGCAGACCAACTCATCCAAGTGGCCCAGTAAATCCTGACAATCCAGGATTATCGAAAGACAGAGCAAAACCAAATGAACCAGTTCATTCAATGGATAAAAATGATAAAGTTAAAAAATCTAAAATTGCTAAAAAATCAGTAGCTAATCAAGAGAAAAAACGAGCAGAATTACCAAAAACAGGTGCAGAAAGCACACAAAAAGGATTGATCTTTAGTAGTATAATTGGAATTGCTGGATTAATGTTATTGGCACGTAGAAGAAAAAATTAAAATAATTCATTATTTAAATAATACTTGATTTGCATTCACTATATTTAGTTTGTTAAAAACAACCTAGAATATGATGAAAATGATATACACCCCAAAAGTTGGATTGAAAGACCTAACTTTAAGGGGTGTATTTTTGTTATAAATTTGATTTTTTGATAATATTTTCATATTTAATATAATCATAATTAGTAGAATATAACCTCTGAGTAGTCATTTTGGGGGTTATGTATGGTGTTTCAAGTAGTATGTAAATTTCGAAATAATTGATATTTAACTGACTAAATTATATTAGAATTAATTGCGCTTTGGATAAAGAGAGTTTAGAAGAAGGTCTAAAAAAGCTGGTGGATGCATTCAATTATTTTTATGAGAGGTGATAAATATGTTGTACTTAGAAGTTTTGAAAAATAGAAACTTTACATATTTATTGATTGGTAATTTCTTACGTCGGAGTTGCTTTGTGCTGTTTTCGTTACAAATAATTTGGTTTACTGTTGAATTGACAAACCAATCATCTTTAAAATTATCAATGATGGTTATGAGTCAAACACTACCATTTATTATATTTGGTATTTTCGGTGGCGCATATTCTGATAAACATAATAAAAAGAAAATACTTTATCTATCTGATCTTATACTAAGTTTGATTATAATAATTATTCCTTTACTTGCAATAACATCAAATTTAAATTATCTGACGCTTCTAACCATATCTACAGCTATCACCATTATTAACTGCTATACGGATCCTGCGTTTAGGGCAATTCTTCCTGAAATTATTGATGAGGAGCATTTAGCAACAAGTAATGCGTTAATCGATAGTTTGCAAAGAGGCTCAAATATTATTTTACCTGCTTTAATTGGTGTCATTGTAATACTAGTTGGTAATGTTGGCGTCTTTTTTATTTGCAGTATATTGCTATTTTTAGGATTTATTTTTAATGCACTTTTAAAATATACAAATAACAACATGATTGATAGACACTCAAAAGAAGATTTTTCTGAAACTTGGGAATTCTTGAAAAAATCTAAAGAAATTCCATTTATTATAATCATTCAATTTGCCTGCATATTGATTAATACTGGCCTTTGGCGTGTTGCATTACCATTGTTTATTTCCAATATATTAAAAGAGGGCGTTGGTGTATATGGACTAGCTACATCATGTTTAGGTATAGCGTCTTTATTAATGTCATTGATTATGGGTTTACTGTCAGAAAAACGATTAATCTTTAAATTTAGTATTGGTGTTTTAGTTTGGGGAATTGGTTTATCGATTATTAATGTGTTTCCAAGTGTGGCGATATTGTATATAGGTGCAACATTAGTGGGACTTGGACAATCTATAGAGGGACTAACAAGATCAGTTGCCATTCAAATAAAAACGCCAAATCATTTGATGGGGAAAGTATTTAGTATCTCATCTACATCGAATTACGCAGCGGATACATTATCTTTAGGACTGATAAGTTTAATTATACCTTTACTAAGCTTAAGTAATATATTTATATCAGGAGGTGCAATTATTTCAATGCTTAGCTTATCGGGGTTAAAGTTTTTTAAGAAGTCTATGTAAACATAATAGAATTTTAATCAATGCTATTAAGGTGGGAATTGAAATGAAATATAAAATTAGTTTGGCTTATAATTTAGCAATTATAATAGGGTCGCTAATTATATTATGTATACTAATATCTAGAGGTTATGATATATATGTAATCTTGATTCCAATTTTGACTATTTTAGCTAGTTTAATCAATTTAATTTGTGATATTAAAAAGCATAAATGATTCTATATTAATGCAACTTTGTATTCGTACAAGGTTGTATTTTTTTCGCAAACAATTACTTAATGACAGCGCATCAATAAATCTAACCAACACACTATCGCAAACATTTATGGATATTTTGTGATTTTATAAAAGCAAACGTAGAATAATGCGATAAGTAATAATGCTATCGTTAAAAATAAGAATGACAATGCAATAAAATCATATTCAAAGCATAGAATTGAAGACATTAAAAATACTGCACTCAAACTGATACATAGCGTAAATATATATGCAATTTGGTTCTTGTGTTTATCTGCAATGGTCGTTTGATTTATATAAGAAATTAGTGTGAAATCTTTAGTTATTGCGACATAAATGCCTAATATAACCATACTTATGCAGAATACGATACTAAATACGATGTTGACGGTCATTGTTGCACCTTCCTGATAGAATATAATGTACTGTCTTTTAGTAATGAATGCGTATCTTATATATGTATGTTTCTAAAAAACAGTACGTTTTTATCAATTTTTAATTTATTAGTTGAATGAATGGGGTTATGAAAAAGGAAGTTTTAATCTTTTGTCATGAAATAAATGGGATGAATATCACGACTAGAAGTAATGTTACGAACAGGAGCGTATAAATCTAGAGACGCTAAATTCGACATAGTATGTTGCTCAATTATGGCTGATGATGAGTTTAAAGTATGTGCGTTGGAACTGTCGGATTTTTGTTCATAATGTTTTGCATATTGTGCCATGATGAATAGTGTAAAAATAAATAAAACAATAAGAGATATAATGCCCATAATCAAAAGTATTTGTTTAGAGCCTTTCATTATTTCACATCCTTTCTAAAATATATTTGTAACTAAATTTAAAATAGTTATTTTTGTAATTCTAAACCTTTTTCATCGCGAAAACAATTAAATAGGTCGCGGTATTAATTATTATATTATTACCGCTTAATATGAAAAATACATGAAAATTAATTTTCTAATATACTTTTGAAAAATTATTACAAATTAGCCCCTTCAAAACGCGAAAACATAAGGATTCTAGTTTCAAAAGGGCTGATAAGTATAAAATGAAATGTAATATTTCGATGTATAAAATTTTTAATTAGCTAAAAATCATCGCATTAATTTTTTGAGCTACATCATCAAAATTCGGACATTTTAACGACACATATAATTTAATTTTAGGTTCAGTACCAGAAGGACGTAAAGCGATAAATCCTTCGTCAAATAAGACACGAATAACATTTGATTTAGGAGAATTAATCTGTGACGTTGTATCTTTATCCAAATGATAAACCTCGCTAGTTAAATAATCTTCAATTGCTTTCACTTTCAGTCCTTGAATCTCTTGCGGTGGATTTGAACGGAATTTGGTCATTATTGCATTAATTTTCTTTTTCCCTTCTAATCCTTCTAGCGTATGCGAGAATAATGTATCCTCATGTCTATCAACAGTTTGATAAATCTGTTCTAATTCATCTTTCAATGTTTTGCCATATAATTTTAACTCAGAAGCGTATTTTATAATGAGTGGCACAATTTGTACGGCATCTTTATCACGTACAAAAGGCTCTGATAGAAAACCGTAACTCTCTTCAAATGCGAAAATCATATTTTGATGATCATCCAGTTGTCTTATTTCCTGAGCAATAAATTTAAAGCCCGTCAGCACCTCTTTGTATTCAACATTATTATAGCGTGCTAATGACTTTGTTAACTCACTACTTACAATGGATTGAATCATTAAGCGGTGACGTAATTGAGACGTTTGTTGAATACGATAATTAAGTAACAGCGCACCAATTTGGTTGCCATTAAAATATGTGATATGACCGTGTGCATCTCGTTCAGCAATACCAAGTCGATCTGCATCAGGGTCAGTTGATATTAATAAGTCTGCATGATTTTTATTTGCAAGTTCGACTGCTTGATCAAAAGCGCGATGATCTTCAGGATTAGCACTTTGAACTGAGCTGAAATTCGGATCAGGTTCACATTGTGCTTCTACAAGATTAAATTGATTGAAATTCAAAGATTTTAATAACTCAGGTACAATCGGAACACTTGTGCCATGCAAACTAGTGAACACAACTTGTAAATCAGATTTAGGAATATAGCCAATCATATTTTGAATGTGTTTCATATAGTCATCAGTTACAGATTTCGGAAAAGGTTTGATATAAGATGTATTTTGTTTTGAAATAGGTATATCAATCTGTAATGGATCGCCAACTTCTTCGATATAACGACTTGCAAGCTCAGATGCATCAGTCGATAATTGCGCACCATCAGAACCATATACTTTGATGCCGTTATAGTCTTTCGGATTATGACTTGCTGTAATCATAATGCCAGCAGTAGTATTAAGATTGCGCACCGCGAAAGATAATTCCGGTGTCGTTTTATATGTATCAGGTAAATAAACTGTTATTTGATGGTTTGCTAATACATTAGCAATAATTTGGGCGAATTCAGTTGAAAGATGTCTAATATCATAATGAATGACTATTGTTGGACTGTTTGTTTGGGCATTTAAATAACGCGCTAAACCTAATGCCAATTTTTCAATAGTAAACTTATTAAGTCGACCTTCACCAAGACCGAATTTTCCGCGTATACCCGCAGTACCAAACGTTAATTTACTTTCAAAACCTTCTCGCTGTTCAATGTCAGATTGCTGCTCATAAAAATGTTTAACTAAACTATCATTAGCTCGTTCTATCCATAATTCTTTATCCATTGTTGCTAAACATCCTTTCAAAATCTCAGTTAGACTTAATAAAACATGAAAACTAAAGCCCTTACATTTATGTAATGAATTATAAAGAAATACGCCCCAAAAGTAAAAAAACACAGCCCCAAGACAATACTTTTCACAAGTATTATATAATACTTGTGTATGAAAATGCATGGAGTAGATGTAAGAGTGATATATCATGCAGGAAATTGTAAAATATTAATTTTTAATATTGATTTATATATAGTTTTGTAATTTTTGATAGAATAACAATTAAGATGATTTTAAATTGAAGGGTGAGTCTTATGAAAAAAGTAATCAATGTAGTAGGAGCTATTATTTTTTCTGATAACAAAATTCTTTGTGCACAGAGAAGTGAAAAAATGAGTCTGCCTTTAATGTGGGAATTTCCTGGCGGTAAGGTTGAAAAGAATGAAACTGAAAAAGACGCTTTGATTAGAGAAATTAGAGAAGAAATGAAATGTGATTTAATTGTTGGAGACAAAGTTATAACTACAGAACATGAATATGATTTTGGAATTGTTAGGTTAACAACATACAAATGTACTTTAAACAAAGAGTTACCAACTCTAACTGAACATAAGAGTATTGAATGGTTGTCAATAAACGAACTTGATAAATTAAATTGGGCCCCAGCGGATATACCAGCCGTTAATAAAATTATGACTGAGGGATAATATGAGTAGATTACTAAATGATTTCAATCAATCTTTACATAAAGGGTTTATAGACAAACATATTTCTCATAAAGGGAATTATACACCGAAGCTTTTAGTAAATAATAAAAATGGAAAAGTTCTTTCAACAATTATAGATGAACTTCAAAAATGTGAAACGTTTTATTTTTCTGTGGCTTTTATAACAGAAAGCGGTTTAGCCAGCTTAAAGGCTCAACTATTAGATTTAAGCAATAAGGGTGTTAAAGGGAAAATATTAACATCTAATTACTTAGGGTTTAATAGTCCTAAAATGTATGGAGAATTACTTAAATTAAAAAATGTAGAGGTAAGATTAACTGATATTGCTGGATTCCATGCCAAAGGATATATTTTTGAGCATAAGGATTATAGTTCTATGGTAATAGGAAGCTCTAATTTAACATCTAATGCGTTAAAGGTTAATTATGAGCATAATGTTTTACTGTCTACTATGAAAAATGGCGATTTAGTTGATAGTGTAAAAAGTGAATTTGACTTGTTATGGCAAAAGAGTACCCCACTGACTGAGCAATGGATTAATTCATATAAAGAATCATTTGAGTACCGTTCCTTAGAAAAATTAGCGGAGGTTGAACAAACTCAAATGCTGCTAGCTGATAAGGTGAAAAAATCAGTGGAAATTGTACCCAATTTAATGCAAGCAGAAGCATTAAGGTCATTAAAAGCTATTAGGGATAAAGCCAAAGATAAGGCGTTAATAATATCTGCAACTGGTACAGGTAAAACGATTTTATGTGCATTAGATGTTAGAGAAGTAAACCCTAATAAATTTTTATTTATTGTTCATAATGAGGGGATTTTAAATAGAGCTAAGGAAGAATTTAAAAAAGTATTACCTATAAAAAATGATAGTGATTTTGGATTGTTGACAGGAAAACATAGAGATGTCGATGCCAAATATTTATTTGCAACCATTCAAACATTATCTAGAGATGATAATTTTAAGCAATTTGATGAAAATGAATTTGATTATATTGTTTTTGATGAAGCACATCGTTCTGCTGCATCTACTTATCAACGAGTATTTAACTACTTCAAACCTAAGTTCATGCTGGGAATGACTGCTACACCAGAAAGATCAGATGAATTAAGTATATTTGAACTGTTTGATTATAATATTGCATATGAAATAAGGTTACAAGCAGCATTAGAAAGTGATATTTTATGTCCATTTCATTATTTTGGTGTGACTGATTATGTACATCAAGGTATTAAAGAAGATGATGTAACTAAACTGAGATATTTAACTTCTGATGAAAGAGTTAATTATATTATTCAAAAGACAGATTACTATGGATATTCAGGTGAAATTTTACAAGGATTGATTTTTGTAAGTAGCAAAAAAGAAGCTTATGATTTAGCGGATAAACTAAGTTCAAAAGGGATTAAAAGTGTTGCTTTAACAGGAGATGATAGTGTTAATTATCGCCAAATTGTAATAGAAAAATTAAAAGAAGGTAAGATTAACTATATTATAACTGTAGATCTTTTTAACGAAGGTATTGATATTCCAGAAGTCAATCAAGTTGTAATGTTGAGACCAACAGAGTCTAGTATTATATTCATTCAGCAACTTGGTAGAGGATTAAGAAAAAGTTCAAATAAAGAGTATGTTACAGTAATTGATTTTATTGGTAATTATAAGACAAATTATTTAATTCCGATTGCGCTTTCTGGGGATCAATCGCAAAATAAAGATAATTATAAGATGTTTTTAACGAATAACGATTCGATTAATGGAGTATCTACAATTAATTTTGAAGAAGTTGCTAAAAAACAGATTTACAATTCATTGGATGCAGTATCATTAAATCAAAATAAATTAATATTAAAAGCTTATGAAGAAGTTGAAAATAGATTGGGACACATGCCGTTACTAATGGATTTCATACAACAACATTCTATAGATCCAAGCGTTATATTTTCTAAATTTAGTAATTATTACGAGTTCTTAGTGAGATATAAAAAAATAGATACATTATTGACGGAAAATGAATCTAAAAATCTGGTTTTCTTTTCAAGGCAAATAGCACCTGGATTGAAAAGAATCGATAGTTTAGTTTTAGAAGAACTTTTAAAAAATGAATTAACATATGATGAATTAAAAAATAAAATGTTGAACGAAGTTAAGGATATAACAGAAGATGATATAGATACTTCATTAAGAATTTTAGATTTTTCATTTTACAACGCAGGAATTGAAAAAATCTATGGAAGTCCCATTATAGAACGTAATGAAAGAATGATAAGACTAAGCGATGCATTTACTAATGCTCTAAGTAATCAAACATTTAATATGTTTTTAGAAGATCTTATTGAATTATCAAAGTATAACAATGAAAAATACCAAAAAGGTAAAAATGGACTGATTTTATATAATAAATATTCAAGAGAAGATTTTAGTAAAATATTTAATTGGAATAAAAATGGTTCGTCTGTAATCATGGGATACATGATAAAAAGCCAAGAAATGCCAATATTTATCACTTATGATAAGCATGAGGATATAAGTGATAGCACAAAATATGAAGATGAATTTTTAAGTCAAGATGAATTAAAATGGTTTACTAAATCTAATAGAACGCTAGAATCAAAAGAAGTTCAGAAAATTTTGTCCCATAGAGCAAAAGGAATTAAAATGTATATTTTTGTACAGAAAAAAGATGATGATGGTATATATTTTTATTATTTAGGAACTGCTGGATATATAGAAGGTTCAGAAAAGCAAGATAAAATGCCGAATGGTTCAAACGTAGTAACGATGGATTTAGCACTGGATAAAGCTGTAAGAGATGATATATATCGTTATCTAACAAATTAATGTAAACCGAAAAATGAATGTTAGTAAAGTTGTATTTAAACATCAATTTTAATAAGTAAATACATTGAGTTTCAGTGTTATTATTTTAAATATAAGCGCAATTTATCTTAATTAATTAGTTGGTTAGGCCAATAAAAATTATAAAGATATTTGCGCTTTTTAAATAATTTGTGATGTTGATATGTGAAAAATACAACTAACAATTAAAATCCACGAGGATTTAATCATAAAATTTCCTCTAGTATTATTAATATTGGAATTTGAACTTAACTTTGCATCAAAAATAAAAATGGGGATGTGAAATGATGATTCACTCAAAAAGGTTGAGGCTCTGGCTGTATTTAGTATTATTAGCTGTTTTTATAGGGGCTTGCGGAATGAAAAAGGAAGAAAGCAGTAAAGATAAACAAATTAAAGAAAACTTCAACAAAACGTTGAGCCTGTATCCAACTAAAAATCTTGAAGACTTTTATGATAAGGAAGGCTTTCGAGATCAAGAGTTTGAAAAGGGCGACAAAGGCACTTGGATAATTCACTCTAAAATGACAATAGAAACAAATGGAAAGAATATAGAATCCAGAGGCTTGGTCCTGTATGTAGACCGCAATACCAGAACGACAAAAGGTGAATTTATTGTGAGGGAATTATGGGAAGATAAAAAAGGATACTCACGTAGTAAAGAAAAAGAATATCCAGTAAAAATGGAACATAATCGAATTATCCCAACCAAACCGATAGCTGATGATAAATTAAGAAAAGAAATCGAAAACTTTAAGTTTTTTGTACAATACGGTGACTTTAAAGATATTAATGATTATAAAGATGGTGACATATCATATAATCCCAATGTACCTAGTTATTCGGCGGAATATCAATTGAGTAACAATGACTACAATGTGAAGCAACTTAGAAAGAGGTATGATATACCAACTAAGAAAGCACCTAAATTATTAATAAAAGGCGATGGTGATTTAAAAGGATCATCTATAGGACACAAAAATTTAGAGTTTACCTTTGTAGAAAATAAAGAAGAAAACATCTATTTTACGGATAGTATTAATTTCAAACCTACTAAATAGGGTTAATAGAAGTTTGGAATGAAAATTTCATAAAGTGTTCAAAATGATTTTTCGTTTTAGTTGTGTAAATTAAAGATTGAGTCAGTATTAAAAATATAAGGTGGAGAAATGATGATGCATTCAAAGAAATTAACGCTCGGTATATGCTTGGTATTACTCATTATATTGATTGTAGGTTATGTCATTATGACAAAAGCAAATGGTCAAAACGCCCAAATTAAAGACACATTTAATCAAACATTAAAATTATATCCAACCAAAAATCTCGATGATTTTTACGATAAAGAAGGCTTTCGAGATCAAGAATTTAAAAAGGGTGATAAAGGTACTTGGATAGTTAATTCTGGAATGAACATCCAATTAAAAGGAGGAGCCTTAAAATCCAGAGAGATGGTACTTTACATCAATCGTAACACTAGAACAACGAAAGGATATTTTATAGTAGGTGAGATAACTAAAGATAAAAAAGGATATACACATGATAAAGATAAAAAATACCCTGTCAAGATGGAACATAATCAAATTATCCCAACAAAACCTATAAAAGACGAGAAGTTAAAAAAAGAAATTGAAGGCTTTAAGTTTTTTGTACAATATGGCAACTTTAAAGATTTTAAAGATTATAAAAATGGGGATATTTCATACAATCCAAACGTACCAAGTTATTCGGCAAAATATCAATTAAGTAATGATGATTATAATATCCAACAATTAAGAAAAAGATATGATATACCGACTAAAAAAGCACCAGAACTATTGTTGAAAGGTGATGGCGATTTAAAAGGTTCATCCATAGGCTCTAAAGACTTAGAATTTACCTTTGTACAAAATAAAAGAGAGAATATCTATTTTACAGATTCGGTTGAATTTACTCCAAGCGAGGATACAAGTTATGAGTCAAACTGAATAGGGATAATAGAAGTTTGGAATTAAATTTTCATAAAGTGTTCAAAATAATTTTTCATTTTAGTTGTATAAATTAAAGATTGAGTCAGTATTAAAAATATAAGGTGGAGAAATGATGATTCATTCAAAGAAATTAACGCTCGGTATATGTTTGGTATTACTCATTATATTGATTGTAGGTTATGTCATTATGACAAAAACAAATGGTCGAAACGCTCAAATTAAAGAAGCATTTAATAAAACATTAAATATGTATCCAACTAAGAATCTTGAAGACTTTTACGATAAGGAAGGTTTTCGAGATCAAGAATTTGATAAAAGAGATAAAGGTACTTGGATTATTAATTCTGGAATGAACATCCAATTAAAAGGAGGAGCCTTAAAATCCAGAGCGATGGTACTTTACATCAATCGTAACACTAGAACAGCTAAGGGATATTTTTTAATAAGTGAGACAACAGAAGATAAAAAAGGATACGTCCATAATAAAGATAAAAAATACCCTGTCAAGATGGAACATAATCGAATTATCCCAACAAAGCATATAAAGGGCGAGAAGTTAAAAAAAGAGATTGAAAACTTTAAGTTCTTTGTATAATATGGCAACTTTAAAGATTTTAAAGATGGGGATATTTCATACAATCCTAACGTACCAAGTTATTCCGCAAACTATCAATTGAATAATGATGATGATTATAATGTCCAACAATTAAGAAAACGATATGACATATCAACCAAAAGGTCACCTAAATTAAAATTGAGAGGATCTGGCGATTTAAAAGGCTCATCCGTAGGTTCTAAAGAACTAGAATTTAACTTTATAAGAAATAAAGAAGAAAATGTGTATTTTTCTGATAGTATTAATTTCAAACCTACTGAATAGGGTTAATAGAAGTTTGGAATTAAATTTTCATAAAGCACTAGGTAAAAGATTATAACGATAACTCTTAAAAATAATAATAAATCACAGAAACTTTATCTTTTGATTTAATTGTTTTATAATTCTGATAAGAAGATTTAAAATACAAAATAATTACAATTAAATTTATTTGTTCAAAACAATTTTTCGTTTTAGTTGTAAATATTAAAAACTGAGTCAGAATTATAAATATAAGGTGGAGAAATGATGATTCATTCAAAAAAATTAACGCTCGGTATATGTTTGGTATTACTCATTATATTGATTGGAGGTTATGTCATTATGACAAAAGAAAATGGTCGAAACGCCCAAATTAAAGACACATTTAATCAAACATTAAAATTATATCCAACCAAAAATCTCGATGATTTTTACGATAAAGAAGGCTTTCGAGATCAAGAATTTAAAAAGGGTGATAAAGGTACTTGGATCATTTATTCTGAAATGGTTATCGAGCCAAAAGGGAAAAATATGGAAACGAGAGGAATGGTGCTTTATATCAATCGCAATACTAGGACAACAAAAGGTAATTTTATTGTCAATGAAATTACAGATGATAACGATGGTAGACCCATTGATAATAAAAAGAAATACCCTGTAAAAATGGAACATAATAAAATCATACCAACGAAGCCACTACCGAATGACAAGTTAAAAAAAGAGATTGAAAACTTTAAGTTCTTTGTACAATATGGCAACTTTAAAGATATTAATGATTATAAAGATGGTGATATTTCATATAATCCTAATGTACCAAGTTATTCGGCAAAATATCAATTGAATAATGATGATTATAATGTCCAACAGTTAAGAAAAAGATATGATATTCCAACCAAACAAGCGCCGAAACTATTATTGAAAGGCGATGGAGATTTAAAAGGTTCATCCGTAGGTTCTAGAAGTCTTGAATTTACCTTTGTCGAAAATAAAGAAGAAAATATCTTTTTTACAGATTCAGTTGAATTTACTCCTAGCGAGGTTGATAAATCATGAGTCAAACTGAATATCAAATTAAACCCGATAATATAACGAGTAATTCTGAAGAAACGAGTACTATATCCAAAATTAGTTATGAAATAGAAAACGCAAATAATAGCGGTTTGAAAAAACGTAAAATTGATACACAAATAGAAGTTTTTAAAGAAAAAGGTAAGTTTCCAAAAAATTTAAAATATGTCGATAGTTATACTGACCCCAAAACAGGTACGACTACAAGCGCTTTTTTAAATAAAGAGACAGGGAAAGTCACTTTAGGTATGACAGGTACTAATGTACACAAAGACGCCATATTTAAAAAAACATTGGGTATTGCCTCTTCTCAAGACAATAGAGATGCGAGTGAAACGCTAAAGGATATTGGGGCCGATGTCAATATTGGCCTTCATTCCGTCACAGATAAAGATCCACATTATAAAAATACCCAAGACTTTATCAAAAATATCAAAAAAGACTATGATATTGATATTATTACCGGACATTCGCTGGGCGGTAGAGATGCGATGATTTTAGGTATGAGTAATGATATTAAACATATCGTTGTGTATAATCCAGCTCCATTAGCGATCAAAGATGTGAGCGGCCTTTATGCCGATCAAGAAGAACTTAAAAAATTGATTGAAAAGTACGATGGTCACATTGTAAGATTCGTGTCTGATGAAGACGAATTAGATGCAGATGTCCGCAATCATTTATATGAAACTGCTGGGGAAAAAATAGTACTTAAAAATGGAGAAGGCCATTCAATGAGTGGTTTTTTAATAAGCGGAACACAGGCTATAATCTTAGCCGAATTAAACAAAGTTAAAGGCTATCAAGACGAAAATAATAAATCATTAAAATCCGTTCGTAAACAAACGAGGCATAGATTACATAAAGTAGAGACGTTAAGAGCGAATTGGATTCAAACAACGGGTGGATCACTCTCTTCCTCCCAACAACAATTATTAGAAGCTTTAACAGCACTAACCATTGCCGAAGGCTTAAATCAATTAGTGAATGAAGAAAGCCAACATTTGAAAAAAATGTATCACGCGATGGCACATAAATTTGGAGACAACTGGAAAAAAACGCAAGAAGTTGGAAATGAAATTGGTGAAAAATTAACCTCTGAAGAGGTTATAGATGAATTAAGAAAAGGTGGCGCGTATGAAAGTAAACTTGAAACAGATCCCAAAAGAAAAATTGATGATAAGATAAAGAAATTAAATGATGTTTATAAAAATTGTAATGGCTATATCGCAAAAATTAAACAGAGTATCGAAGCAATTGTTTCTAATGACCAAATGTTAGCGAGCCAGATTGATGGGATGATGTAATGTTTACTACGTATAAAAATATTAATGAACTTGAAAATGCCTATGATGAAGAAAGAAAACAATTGAATGATGCATTCAATCAAATTGATGAATTAAGACATCAAACACGCAAGAAATGTGAACAAATGTATGATCATTTCTTATATCTCAAACATAAAATGAATTATAGTGAAGACGCTATGATCAGGATGACACGTATTATAGAATCTTTCGATAGAGAAACGAATCAACGTATCCGACATCACGAAATGAAATTAGAAGATTATAAAGATGAGTTAAGAAGAGAATATCTAAAACAATCTGACAGAATTGAAGGAGATGAATAAGCGTGGGACTTGATTTTAGTGGTTTACCAGATTTAGCAGTATTGGAACAAATGAAGGAAAAAGAACAGATTAGTGAGGTTATTGCGCCTGAACATGTTCGTATGCATCATGATCATCAAAATAAGCTGAAAAGTGATGAGAAAATATTACTTGACCAAATGGTAAGTCATTTCAAAAAATTTGAAGATGATTTTAAAAATGCGGCACAAGGGGCTTGGGTGAAAAATGCCACAGACGAATTAAAAGATATTAGTAATGATTTAGAAAAAATTCAAGATATTAAAGTATAAAAAGGTATTAAGAAACACAATAAGTATATAATCTATTTAATAATAAATAAATTATATTGTTCGTAATTTCAACTATGAGTGGCTATCAGCCATTATTTTTCGGGATCTATGTCAAACCGGACTAATGAATTCAATAATGGAAGTTAAGCAACCAATCTTTGTTTAACTTCTTTTTTATTTTTTGGAAAATAAAGTTTTGAACATAATAAAATTTGATTATGTTTTAACGAATTTTGATGTTTCTTGAACTATATATCATCTAGTCGTCATTTACAATTGATAAATATGACTTCAAACTGTATGAAGGTGATGGTGATTTAAAAGGCTCATCCGTAGGTTCTAAAGAACTAGAATTTAACTTTATAAGAAATAAAAAAGAAAACATCTATTTTACGGATAGTATTAATTTCAAACCTACTGAATAGGGTTAATAGAAGTTTGAAATGAAAATTTCATAAAATGTTAAAAAAATTTTCGCTTTAGATGTATAAATTAAAGATTGAGTCAGTATTAAAAATGTAAGGTGGAGAAATGATGATTCATTCAAAGAAATTAACGCTCGGTATATGTTTGGTATTACTCATTATATTGATTGTAGGTTATGTCATTATGACAAAAACAAATGGTCGAAACGCTCAAATTAAAGAAACATTTAATAAAACATTAAATGTGTATCCAACCAAGAATCTCGATGATTTTTACGATAAAGAAGGCTTTCGAGATCAAGAATTTAAAAAGGGTGATAAAGGTACTTGGATAGTTAATTCTGAAATGGTAATCGAGCCAAAAGGTAAGGATATGGAAACGAGAGGAATGGTGCTCTATATCAATCGCAATACTAGAACCACAAAAGGGTATTATTTTATAAGTGAAATGACAGATGACAGTAACGGCAGACCAAAGGATGATGAAAAAAGGTATCCGGTAAAAATGGAACATAATAAAATCATACCAACGAAGCCACTACCGAATGACAAGTTAAAAAAAGAAATTGAAGACTTTAAGTTTTTTGTACAATACGGTGACTTTAAAGATATTAATGATTATAAAGATGGTGACATTTCATATAATCCTAATGTTCCAAGTTATTCCGCAAAATATCAATTGAAAAACGATGACTACAATGTGAAGCAACTTCGAAAAAGATATAATATTCCAACCAACAAAGCTCCGAAATTATTAATAAAAGGTGATGGTGATTTAAAAGGCTCATCTGTAGGGTCAAAAAATCTAGAATTTACCTTTGTAGAAAATAAAGAAGAAAACATTTATTTTACAGATTCTGTACAATATACTCCAAGTGAGGATACAAGTTATGAGTCAAACTGAATATCAAATAAAACCTGGTAATATAACAAGTAACTCTGAAGAAACAAGTTCGATATCTAAAGTGAGCTGTGAAATATAGGTAGCCATTTCAAAAAATTTAAAGGTGAATTTGATAATGTAGCTCAAGGAGATTGGGTTAAAAAGGCGAAGAATGAACTGGATGATATTAGTAAGAAATTAAAAAATATTCAAAGAACGGAAGTTTAATATTCTAGCCGATTCCTGAAACTAAGACAGCTTGTGTTCATTCATGCCATTATCAATATAATCACTACAACAAAAAAGCTTCTAATGTGATACAGGAACCTCATATTCCGTATCATGTTAGAAGCTTTTAATGTCTAAAGAACATCTACATTTTATCATATTTTCTTACTTATTAAACTTTTATATAATTAAATATTTCTTAATTTTCCAAAATAGTGATAAATTTGTGAAATACATCACAAACCCCTTTATTTATTTGGAAATTCATGTAATATTAGACTTGTAAGAAGTTAATAAATAGAGAGAGACGAGAGAGTTTATATAAATAATATATAAACATTGGAGTGATGATTATGAGAAAAGAGATTGAAGCGCTTATTTTCTCAGACGTAAGTAGCTATGATATTTACGTGAACACTGGTGTAAATCAAGGATTAATTGGTGACATCAAAGATGGTTACCTAACTATTGATTCTATGCCTTACATTGATGCTGAGCGTTTGTATCACTTTGCTATGGAACGTAAATCGTTAGTCACTAACTAGTTCTTATTGCCAATGATTACTACCCCTAGTCGGCGGCAATTGAAGTGTGATTGATGTAACTTGCCCTCGTTGGTGAGCAATTGAGGGCAGACCCCTTTAATTAAGTAAACCCTAACTCCCCACAAATCTGGAACGATACTAAAAGCCACGTCCTATATTGGATGTGGCTTTAGTCATGCTTATATTATTTTTAAAACGATTACCTACAAGATTTACATATAAAATTCTATCATGTCTGCTATATATAAACGAAATGATATTAGAATCCTTCATTTTCAACTTGTTTAAAATTACGTTTGATGCCGTTATAAGAATATACAACATTATATAATTTTACTTGGGCGTCATGGACACTTGAGAAGGGCATTCTTACATCGTCCATATTTTTAACTTCGTGTCGAAATGCTTTTTCAGCTTTTTGTCTTTCTGCAAGAGACATACTTAGCCATTCTTCTTTGCTAAATAAATCTTCGAATCGAAAATCAAATGCGGTTCTTTTACTTTCTGCTCTTAATGCTAAAACACGCTCATGATATGTCATGTTTTATTCCTCCCTCTAATCATTCAATCGAATGATAAATCACAGTATTAACTTTAGTACTAATATAATGTTTTTACAATAAAGAAGTGACGATTTTTCAACATTTTTAAAAATAAAAAATATAAGCAACGATTAATTGTATATTTCGAATGGCTTGGAATATACTTTATTAACGAAAATGAAGCGAGTTATTATGACCGTTATATGAATTGTGATACGCTTTTTAAAAGTAATATGTATTTATGATTTACCCTGAAAAAATAAAAAGAATCAAAGGAGTCGATCATTATGACAGTATTAACAGATAAAATAGCAGTAGTTACAGGTGCAGGTAGTGGTATTGGAGAAGCAATTGCAACATTACTACATGAAGAGGGTGTGAAAGTCATCTTAGCCGGTAGAAATAAAGATAAACTACAAAATGTGGCGAATCAATTAGCTCAAGATAGTGTGAAGGTAGTGCCAACAGATGTAACGAAAAAAGAAGAAGTCGATGAATTGATAAAAATTGCACAACAAACATTCGGTGGTTTGGATATTGTTATCAATAGTGCGGGACAAATGTTATCGTCTAAGATTACTGATTATCAAGTAGATGAGTGGGATAGTATGATTGATGTGAATATCAAAGGCACTTTATATACGGCACAGGCTGCATTACCAACTATGTTAGAACAATCAAGTGGTCATCTTATTAACATTGCATCTATTTCTGGCTTTGAAGTAACGAAAAGCAGTACGATTTATAGTGCGACGAAAGCAGCAGTTCACACTATTACTCAAGGATTAGAAAAAGAGTTGGCAAAGACAGGCGTTAAAGTAACAAGCATTTCTCCAGGAATGGTAGATACAGCCATAACTGCCGCATACAATCCAACAGATCGTAAAAAACTTGAACCACAAGATATTGCAGAAGCAGTATTATATGCATTAACACAACCAAAGCACGTTAACGTGAATGAAATTACAGTGCGTCCTGTATAAAAATGTGTTTGAGGTATGGGATATAGGCATTTAATGTAATAAATATCGGTTTTGTTAATATTAGTAAGGCAATAATGATATAAAAGCATGATAGGCAATTATTCCTTGCACAATTTTCACTAACTGGTGATTTTAACAATCGAGTTAATGAATGGGGCGATGTTAGTGTTATGGTTTATAATCTGTAATGTTCATAATTATAGATTACAAAAATTTTTTCATTTTCCACCACATTTTAGGAGTTACTTTAATGAACAAAAAACATATTTTTATAATTATTGGTGTCATATTATGTATATGTATAGTTGCTACAGTCATTTATTTAAAAGTGAAATATGACGAAAAAGAAAAACAAAAAGCACTTTACTACAAAGAACAACAGGAGCGTATTACACTCTATCTCCAGCATAATACCAAAGAACCCAATACCATCAAATCTGTGCATTTTACAAGTTTAAAGACAGGACCTATGGGCGATGCCGTAATTGAAGGTTACATCAATGAAAATAAAGAAGATGATTTTGTTGCATATGGGTCTCCAGAACATAATTATCAATTTGGTGGAAGTTTAATCAAAAGTAAAAATTTAAGCACATTATTAAAACCAGCACATCAAACCAAAACGCCTGATGATATAAAAAAAGAACTAGATTCTAAAAAGAACGACCGCTAAAACTATGCGGTCGCTTTAATTTTGTTTTCAAGCTAATCACACTTACACAAAAAAATAAAAACTTGAATTTTTAGTACAACATTCCACTGTATTTATCTGTTAACCACTTTATACCCGCAATATTTCGTTGATCTTATATAAACACTTTTGGCTGCTTTTCCTTGACCTAGATTAAAATTATAGATTTTCTTTGTAAGAGTGTGTTTTGTAGTATCATAAATATGTAAACTGTATAAAATTCCACCACATTTTAGGAGCTGGTGATAGATGTCGAAAAAGAAAATTTTAATATTAACTAGTATTATGTTAATCATATTAATTAGTGTTGCAGGTATCTATTTAAAAGTGAAATATGACGAAAAAGAAAAACAAAAAGCAATATACTATAAAGAACAACAAGCGCGCATTACACTTTATCTCAAGCATAACACTAAAGAACCGAATACAATCAAATCTGTACATTTCACAAACTTGGAAACAAGTCCTATGGGAAGTGCTGTGATTGAAGGTTACATAAATGAAAACAAAAAAGATGATTTTGTTGCCTATGCATCACCTGAAAATAACTTTCAATTTGTAGGTGATTTAATTAAAAGTGAAAGATTAAGTGAGTTACTAAAACCAGCAAATCAATTAAAATCACCAGATGATATAAAAAAAGAACTAAATAAAAAGTAGAGTCACTAAAGTTAGGAGTTACTTTAATGTCCAAAAAACATGTTTTTATAAATATTGGTGTCATATTGTGTATATGTATAGTTTCTACGGTCATGCATTTTAAAATGAAATATGATGAAAAAGAAAAACAAAAAGCGATTTACTACAAAGAACAACAAGCGCGCATTACACTTTATCTCAAGCATAACACTAAAGAACCGAATACAATCAAATCTGTACATTTCACAAACTTGGAAACAAGTCCTATGGGAAGTGCTGTGATTGAAGGTTACATAAATGAAAACAAAAAAGATAATTTTACTGCTTATGCTACACCAGAACATAATTATCAATTTGGTGGTGCTATGATAGAAAGTGAAAAATTAAGCGAGTTACTAAAGCCAGCCAATCAGTTAAAATCACCAGATGATATAAAAAAAGAACTAAATAAAAAGAAGAGTCACTAAAGTTAGGAGTTACTTTAATGTCCAAAAAACATGTTTTTATAATTATTGGTGTCATATTGTGTATATGTACAGTTTCTACGGTCATGCATTTTAAAATGAAATATGATGAAAAAGAAAAACAAAAAGCGATTTACTACAAAGAACAACAAGCGCGCATTACACTTTATCTCAAGCATAACACTAAAGAACCGAATACAATCAAATCTGTACATTTCACAAACTTGGAAACAAGTCCTATGGGAAGTGCTGTGATTGAAGGATACATCAATGAAAATAAAGAAGATGATTTTACTGCTTATGCATCGCCTGAACATAATTATCAATTTGGTGGCGCTATGATAAAAAGTGAAGGAGTAGATAAATTATTAAAACCAGCACATGAAAGAAAATCACCAGAAAAAATCAAAGAAGAATTAGATAAAAAAGAAGGCCACTAGGGTCTTCTTTATTTTTGATTTAATCTTCCAATAATCTATGTCATTGCTATCGAAGGTGTTTCGCAATTAATATAAATCACTTCATCATCACCAATACTTCCCCAGTTTTGTACAGTACATTAACACAAACGAACCACGTTAATTTAAATGGAATAATAGTTTGGCCATTATAAGAACAATATATATCGAATAACAATGTCGATGACGTGATTTATTGACATTATCAAATTTTCTCAAATGTGTGTGATTTTTTATAAAAAAGGGTAGAGCAAGGTATAATATCCTTTCAATCTGTTTTCATATTTTATATATTTTTTAAATATAAGTGCTAAATGTTTTAACTAAAGCATAGATTGACAAGATGTTATACAGAATTTCAAATTCTATCCAATATTGTTCGAAGTGTAGTATCACTGGATTGGTATTAAACAATGTAAAGGAGAGATTGCAAATGCCGTATAATTACAAGAAACAAAATGGAGAGTTAATGTCTGTAATGAGCCAAGGTGAAAAGTTTATTCATCAATCACCCGTTAATGATGAACTTAGTGCATTGATTAAGTTATTAATTTCAAAAATTAACGGTTGTCATTATTGTGTTGATATCCATAAAAAAGAATTAAAGGAATTGGGTGTAACACAAATGAAAATTGATGAAGTCTTGAGTTTTAGACATTTAGATTTATTTACTGATCAAGAAAAAGTGACGCTTGAATTTGCAGAAATGTTAAATTCAATCAAAGACTTTAAGAAGTTTGAAATAATTGACCGGCTAAAATCATTTTATGATGAAGAACAAATTATTGATCTTGTCTTTGTTGTAAACCAAATTAACGGTTGGAACAGACTAAATATTATTAGTGATAGACTATAATTGTTCATATAAATGCAGAGTTTCATCTCGAACGCTATATCATAACAAATCATGCCACTATACAGGTCAAATCTTGTATAGTGGCATTTTAATTTATCCCTTTGAATACTGTTATTTAACGAATATCGGTCCACCTGGTCCAACAGGAATACCTAATAGGAACCAAATGATGACAAATACTGTCCACACAATACTTAGCGCGATTGAATACGGCATTAAACTAGAAAGTAAGGCTCCGAGTTTCATGCGTTTATCGTATTTTTGTGCATAAGTTAATAATAAAGGTAAGTACGGCATCATCGGTGTAATTGGATTGGTAATTGAATCGCCTACACGGTAAATGACTTGTGTGAATGCGGGATGAAAGCCGATAAGGATTAACATTGGTACGAATATCGGTCCTAAAATACCCCATTTAGCCGATGCGCTTCCGATTAACATGTTGACCATTGCACTTAGTACAATAATACCTAGTATCAATACAATGCCGTTTTGATGTTCTAATAATTTGGCACCTTTAACAGCAGCGATAATTCCTAAATTACTCCACTTTAAATACGCAAGTAGCTGTGCTGCAAAAAACACAATAACGATAAATGTTCCCATTGATCCTACAGCATCGCCGAACATTTTACCTAAGTCTTTTGTATTTTTAATTTCTTTGCTTAAAATCCCATAAACTAATCCAGGTACTAAAAATACGACAAGAATAATTAATCCGACACCGTTAATTAATGGCGCATCGTCTAGTAAGCTGCCTGTTTTAGCATTTCTTAAAAAGCTATGTTCAGGAATGGCTGTAATAATTAATAAAATAATTGTGACTATGAAACTGATATTTGCCCATTTTAAAGCATGTGCTTCTTTGTCAGTAATATGTGAAGATGTTTCTTCATGGTCATCATGCATTAAACTGTCATCATATTTTCCTAATCTAGGAATAATGAGCTTAGTTGTAACTAGCAATATCGTAGGAAGTAATACAACGACACTCGCTGCGATAAAGTACCAGTTCATAGCAACGTTTGTTTTAATAGAATCTGAAACGATACGTGTTGCCGGTTCTGTAAATGAATAGACCAAAGCATCTTGCATACCAACAACTATATTTGCTGCAAATCCTCCAACAGCGGAAGCATATGCCATCGTTAGTCCAGCGATAGGGTGATAGCCAATTTTAATAAAAAGCATTGCTGCAAGCGGCGGCAAGATAATTGTCGCAGCATCGCCGGCTGTACTACCTAAAATACCAATTAATATAATAGTCGGTAAAATTAAGAAACGTGGTGCGCGATTCACAACAGAAATCATTAACTTATCGAAGTATCCTGTTTTCTCTGCAACACCAATACCAATCATCACTGCTAGTACTAAGCCTAATGCTGGGAACTCTGAGAAATTTTTAATCGTATCATTCATTATCATCGTAAATCCATCATGGCTAATTATATTTTTAATATAAATGGTTTGATGCGTACCTGGATGCTTAACAGATACATTAAATAATGAGATAACCCATGTCATAATGGCTAAGCCCACACACATTAAAAAGAATAAGACGCTAGGATCTGGCAATTTATTTCCGATTTTTTCAACACTATTCAAGAAACGATTGACGATAGACCCCTTTTGTTGATGTTTTGATGTCATCAATTATTCCCCCCTTTGTTAAATATTTAAAGTGTAACAAAAAATACTCTCAAAAGTAACAATTTTCAGAAAATAAAAAACTAATATTGTTAAATATTTTGAGTTATTCAATAGAAAGTGTATAGCAGAGTAGTTAAGACTGCCTGAAGACTTATCTATTAGGTTTATGAAGCATCGAACAGTGGAAAATAAGGACTGTAAGTTTAAGATATGTTGTATAGGAGTGACTGAATGAAACGTTTGGAAAATAAAGTAGCAGTCGTAACAGGAACAAGTACAGGTATCGGTCAAGCTTCTGCAATCGCTTTAGCTCAATAAGGTGCGTATGTATTGGCGGTAGACATAGCTGAAGCGGTATCGGAGACTGTCGATAAAATTAAAAGTAATGGTGACAATGCGAAGGCGTATAATGTGGATATTGCAAGCGAACAACAAGTGGTAGACTTTGTGTCTGACATAAAGGAACAGTTTGGAAGAATCGATGTGTTGTTTAATAATGCCGGTGTGGATAATGCGGCTGATAGAATTCATGAGTATCCAATAGATGTGTATGACAAGATTATGAATGTAGATATGCGTGGGACATTTTTAATGACGAAAATGATGTTACCTTTAATGATGAATCAAGGTGGCTCTATTGTTAATACGTCTTCATTTTCCGGACAAGCAGCAGACTTGTATCGCTCTGGATATAATGCTGCGAAAGGTGCAGTGATTAATTTTACAAAATCAATCGCAATTGAGTATGGCCGCGAGGGCATTCGAGCCAATGCAATTGCACCAGGTACAATTGAAACCCCGTTAGTAGATAAACTGACAGGTACGAGTGAGGATGATGCAGGTAAAACATTTAGAGAAAATCAAAAATGGATGACTCCGCTGGGACGTTTAGGTAAACCAGAAGAAGTTGCTAAATTAGTAGTCTTCTTAGCATCTGACGACAGTTCATTCATAACTGGAGAGACGATTCGAATTGATGGTGGTGTGATGGCTTACACATGGCCTGGCGAGATGTTAAGTGATGATTCGTGGAAGCAGACATTGGAATAATTATTTAAAATCGATATCCAGTGGAAAATAATTTGGCATGAAGTAGGCAATGTATGTATATTGTCGCAATGACAGACATTTAAAGCGGAGATTAATTAATCTTTGAAAATCACATATTGTTCATTTGAAGTGTATTGCTTAAAGCTTGTTTTAACGTATTGTAGGTCGTGCATCTAATTTATCAGAATCTCGAGTTCAAACTTTAGGAGTATCTATAGAATAAGCTGTATATTGTCTATTTTAATAAGTTAAGGAGAATTTTATGTTAAATGAAAAAGAAAGTTTTAGATTATTATATCAAGCTATACGAGAGCTTGCAGATAAAATTGGAGATAATCAGTTAGAAACTAATTCCGTTAGTTTATTATTATTGGACTTTGATTTTGAACATGAAGTATTTGATGAATTGTATCTTGCGATTTTAAAATATTTAAATACAGTAAGTATAGAGAACATAAGTCATAGTGAGCTTTTGAATTTAATAGAAAATACGATTCCAGAAGATCGAGAGATTAACACGTTTGTAAAAAATAAAATAATAATTGGCTTTGCTAATAATTACTTCCCTGAATTACAAGTATTAGCAAACGAAATAAAATCTGATATGGCTAGTTCATTAAAACAATGATATTTTTATTTAAATTTTTAAAGCTTTGTACGAAATTGTACAAAGCTTTTTTTGGTGCGTATTGTATGGGCAACAACTTGACGATGAAAATCCGTTACAGGATTGGTAATAGGAAATGTTAGCGAAAGACAAGGGTATCCATTGTAGATTAACAAAAGGACGTTTCCACAAGTGTGGGTTATTCTCACTAAAGCAATACGCAGAGACAACTTACGTAAAATTTTGAACTGACGAGAACGGAACTTCTACTCAATTATTGATAAAAATTTTCAAAAAGACTTGAATGTGCTGAGAATACGAAGTTTATGGAAGGATTATCAAAATATAAATGTGCATTCATTTACAACCTTTATTGACAATGATTCTCAACTAATATAGTATATAATCAAATCGTAATAGTTACGATTTGTTTTCTGCAACTTTTTTGAAGTTTTAGTTGAGGTGAAAACAGTAAAAGCATCTAAGTGAATGTAGTTAACGGACAACTGCATTCGCTTGTAGAGCCACAAGAAGCAACTTTAAATAAGGTTTACGGTTGCATGTTGATACAACAACCGATTACTAAGTCATGCTTTCCACTTTGCGGGTTAGCATGACTTACCTAATAGATGGGAAACTATTAGGTTCATCTTCTAAAAATTACAGTTTTAGAGGAATACAGTTGCTTGCTTCGCAACAACTGCATAAGAGCCTCTAGTAATTAAAATTACAGAGGCTCTAAAAATACATCTAAAGGAGTGTCGTATGAATCGGCAGGTTATAGAATTTTCTAAGTATAATCCTTCGGGGAATATGACGATACTTGTTCATTCAAAACATGATGCTAGTGAATATGCATCTATCGCCAATCAGTTGATGGCCGCAACACATGTATGTTGTGAACAGGTAGGCTTTATAGAATCAACACAAAATGATGATGGCAATGATTTTCACTTAGTTATGAGCGGTAATGAATTTTGCGGTAATGCGACGATGTCATATATACATCATTTGCAAGAAAGTCATTTGCTTAAAGATCAACAGTTTAAGGTGAAGGTGTCTGGCTGTTCGGATTTAGTGCAATGCGCAATTCATGATTGCCAATACTATGAAGTTCAAATGCCACAAGCCCATCGTGTTGTGCCAACAACAATTAATATGGGTAATCATTCATGGAAAGCAATAGAAATTATTTATGAAACATATGTACATTATGTGATTCCAGTTAAACAAGTAACAACAGAAATTCAACATTTGGTTGAAGCGTTTGTGCGTGAGCAACAATGGAATCACAAATATAAAACAGTAGGTATGATGCTTTTTGATGAACAACGTCAATTTTTACAGCCATTAATCTATATACCAGAAATCCAAAGTTTAATTTGGGAAAATAGCTGTGGTTCTGGTACAGCATCAATTGGGGTTTTTAATAATTATCAACGTAATGACGCATGCAAAGATTTTACAGTACATCAGCCAGGGGGCAGTATTTTAGTGACATCAAAGCGATGTCATCAATTGGGATATCAAACTTCAATTAAAGGACAGGTTACAACTGTAGCTACAGGAAAAGCATATATAGAATAAGGAGCCTACAATGAATAACTTTAATAATGAAATCAAATTGATATTACAACAATATTTAGAAAAGTTTGAAGCGCATTACGAGCGTGTATTACAAGACGATCAATATATCGAAGCATTAGAAACATTGATGGATGACTATAGTGAATTTATTTTAAATCCTATTTATGAACAACAATTTAATGCTTGGCGTGACGTTGAAGAAAAAGCACAATTAATAAAATCACTGCAATATATTACAGCGCAGTGTGTTAAACAAGTGGAAGTCATTAGAGCTAGACGTCTATTAGACGGACAGGCGTCTACCACAGGTTACTTTGACAATATAGAACATTGTATTGATGAAGAGTTTGGACAATGTAGTATAGCTAGCAATGACAAATTATTGTTAGTTGGTTCAGGTGCATATCCAATGACGTTAATTCAAGTAGCAAAAGAAACAGGTGCTTCAGTTATCGGTATTGATATTGATCCACAAGCCGTTGACCTAGGGCGCAGAATCGTTAACGTCTTAGCACCAAATGAAGATATAACAATTACGGATCAAAAGGTATCTGAACTTAAAGATATCAAAGATGTGACGCATATCATATTCAGCTCGACAATTCCTTTAAAGTACAGCATTTTAGAAGAATTATATGATTTAACAAATGAAAATGTCGTAGTTGCAATGCGCTTTGGTGATGGCATCAAAGCAATATTTAATTATCCGTCACAAGAAACAGCGGAAGATAAGTGGCAATGTGTGAATAAACATATGAGACCACAGCAAATTTTTGATATAGCACTTTATAAAAAAGCAGCTATAAAGGTAGGTATTACGGATGTCTAAATTATTAATGATAGGCACTGGTCCGGTCGCAATCCAATTAGCGAATATTTGCTATTTAAAATCAGATTATGAGATTGATATGGTTGGACGTGCCTCAACATCAGAAAAATCAAAACGCTTATATCAAGCGTATAAAAAAGAGAAACAATTTGAAGTCAAAATACAAAACGAGGCGCATCAACATCTGGAAGGTAAGTTTGAAATTAATCGTTTGTATAAAGATGTTAAAAACGTTAAGGGTGAATACGAAACGGTTGTCATGGCATGCACAGCAGATGCTTATTATGACACACTACAGCAATTGTCGTTAGAAACTTTGCAAAGTGTCAAACATGTCATTTTAATTTCACCGACATTTGGATCGCAAATGATTGTGGAACAATTTATGTCTAAGTTCAGTCAGGATATCGAAGTGATTTCATTTTCAACTTATCTTGGCGATACACGTATTGTTGATAAAGAAGCGCCTAATCATGTGTTGACAACAGGTGTAAAAAAGAAATTGTACATGGGATCGACACATTCAAACTCAACAATGTGTCAACGAATCTCTGCTTTAGCTGAGCAATTGAAGATTCAATTAGAAGTCGTTGAATCGCCACTGCACGCTGAAACGCGAAACAGTTCGCTTTATGTGCACCCACCACTATTTATGAATGACTTTTCATTGAAAGCCATTTTCGAAGGGACGGATGTACCGGTTTATGTGTATAAGTTATTTCCTGAAGGACCGATAACGATGACACTAATCCGTGAAATGCGTTTAATGTGGAAGGAAATGATGGCTATTTTACAAGCATTTAGAGTGCCGTCAGTCAACCTGCTTCAATTTATGGTGAAGGAAAATTATCCAGTACGTCCTGAAACTTTGGATGAAGGTGATATTGAGCATTTCGAAATCTTGCCAGATATCTTACAAGAATATCTGCTTTATGTAAGATATACCGCAATCCTCATTGATCCATTTTCACAGCCAGACGAAAACGGACATTACTTTGATTTTTCAGCTGTACCATTTAAGCAAGTCTATAAAAATGAACAGGATGTTGTTCAAATTCCAAGAATGCCAAGTGAAGATTATTACAGAACGGCGATGATTCAGCATATTGGGAAAATGCTAGGTATCAAAACGCCAATGATTGATCAGTTCCTAACTCGCTATGAAGCAAGTTGCCAGGCGTACAAGGATATGCATCAAGATCAACAACTATCTTCTCAATTTAATACAAATCTATTTGAAGGAGATAAAGCACTCGTCACAAAATTTTTGGAAATCAATAGAACGCTTTCACAATAAGGGTTTGAAGTTTTATAATAGAAAAAAATTATTGAATTATGTTTGACATTTACATAAAAATAAGCAAATAATTGAGAAAAATAATCATTACGATTTGATTAAGTAATGCAACTTATCAATTTAGAAAGAGGAAAAGCAAATGAGAAAACTAACTAAAATGAGTGCAATGTTACTTGCATCAGGGCTAATTTTAACCGGTTGTGGCGGTAATAAAGGTTTAGAGGAGAAAAAAGAAAACAAGCAATTAACGTATACGACGGTTAAAGATATCGGTGATATGAATCCGCATGTTTACGGTGGATCGATGTCTGCTGAAAGTATGATATACGAGCCGCTTGTACGTAACACGAAAGATGGAATTAAGCCTTTACTAGCTAAAAAATGGGATGTGTCTGAAGATGGGAAGACATATACATTCCATTTGAGAGATGACGTTAAATTCCATGATGGTACACCATTTGATGCTGACGCAGTTAAGAAAAATATTGATGCGGTTCAACAAAATAAAAAATTGCATTCTTGGTTAAAGATTTCAACATTAATTGACAATGTTAAAGTTAAAGATAAGTACACGGTTGAATTGAATTTGAAAGAAGCATATCAACCTGCATTGGCTGAATTAGCGATGCCTCGTCCATATGTATTTGTGTCTCCAAAAGACTTTAAAAACGGTACAACAAAAGATGGCGTTAAAAAGTTCGATGGTACTGGTCCATTTAAATTAGGTGAACACAAAAAAGATGAGTCTGCAGACTTTAACAAAAATGATCAATACTGGGGCGAAAAGTCTAAACTTAACAAAGTACAAGCAAAAGTAATGCCTGCTGGTGAAACAGCATTCCTATCAATGAAAAAAGGTGAAACGAACTTTGCCTTCACAGATGATAGAGGTACGGATAGCTTAGACAAAGACTCTTTAAAACAATTGAAAGATACAGGTGACTATCAAGTTAAGCGTAGTCAACCTATGAATACGAAAATGTTAGTTGTCAATTCTGGTAAAAAAGATAACGCTGTCAGTGACAAAACAGTCAGACAAGCGATTGGTCATATGGTAAACAGAGATAAAATTGCCAAAGAAATTTTAGATGGTCAAGAAAAACCAGCAACTCAATTATTTGCGAAAAATGTAACAGACATTAATTTCGATATGCCAACACGTAAGTATGACCTTAAAAAAGCAGAATCATTATTAGATGAAGCTGGTTGGAAGAAAGGTAAAGACAGCGATGTTCGTCAAAAAGATGGTAAAAACCTTGAAATGGCAATGTACTATGACAAAGGTTCTTCAAGTCAGAAAGAACAAGCAGAATACTTACAAGCAGAATTTAAGAAAATGGGCATTAAGTTAAACATCAATGGCGAAACATCAGATAAAATTGCTGAACGTCGTACTTCTGGTGATTATGACTTAATGTTCAACCAAACTTGGGGATTATTGTACGATCCACAAAGTACTATTGCAGCATTTAAAGCGAAAAATGGTTATGAAAGTGCAACATCAGGCATTGAGAACAAAGATAAAATATACAACAGCATTGATGACGCATTTAAAATCCAAAACGGTAAAGAGCGTTCAGGCGCTTATAAAAACATTTTGAAACAAATTGATGATGAAGGTATCTTTATCCCTATTTCACACGGTAGTATGACAGTTGTTGCGCCGAAAGATTTAGAAAAAGTATCATTCACACAATCACAGTATGAATTACCATTCAATGAAATGCAGTATAAATAAAGGAGCAATTAGATGTTCAAATTTATCTTAAAACGTATTGCGCTCATGTTTCCATTAGTGATTGTAGTAAGTTTTATGACATTTCTATTGACGTATATTACAAATGAAAATCCAGCTGTGACAATTTTACATGCACAAGGGACGCCAAATGTAACACCAGAGTTGATTGCAGAAACGAATGAGAAGTACGGTTTCAATGATCCATTATTAATTCAATATAAAAATTGGTTACTTGAAGCGATGCAATTTAATTTTGGTACAAGCTACATTACAGGTGATCCTGTTGCTGAACGCATTGGTCCAGCATTTATGAATACATTGAAATTAACAATAATTTCAAGTGTTATGGTGATGATTACATCAATTATTTTAGGTGTAGTTAGTGCATTAAAAAGAGGAAAGTTCACTGATCGTGCGATACGTTCAGTGGCTTTCTTTCTAACTGCATTACCATCATATTGGATAGCTTCAATACTTATTATTTACGTTTCAGTGAAGTTAAACATATTGCCGACTTCTGGATTAACAGGTCCAGAAAGTTACATATTGCCAGTGATCGTTATTACGATTGCCTATGCTGGTATTTACTTTAGAAATGTTAGACGCTCGATGGTGGAACAATTAAATGAAGATTATGTACTTTATTTAAGAGCAAGCGGTGTGAAATCTATCACATTAATGTTGCATGTGTTGCGTAATGCTTTACAAGTTGCGGTATCAATCTTTTGTATGTCTATACCAATGATAATGGGTGGACTAGTTGTTATCGAGTATATCTTTGCATGGCCTGGACTAGGTCAATTAAGTTTAAAAGCAATACTTGAACACGATTTTCCAGTTATTCAAGCATATGTATTAATTGTAGCGGTATTATTTATTGTATTTAATACATTAGCAGATATCATTAATGCGCTATTAAATCCAAGATTAAGGGAGGGCGCACGATGATAATTTTAAAACGATTATTACAAGATAAAGGTGCAGTAATTGCTTTAGGCATTATTGTATTATATGTCTTTTTAGGATTAGCAGCACCACTTGTGACATTTTATGATCCTAACCATATCGATACAGCAAACAAATTTGCTGGCATGAGTTTTCAACATCTACTAGGTACTGACCATTTAGGTAGAGATATTTTAACTAGGTTAATTTATGCGATTAGACCAAGTTTGTTATATGTCTTTGTTGCGCTATTTGTTTCTGTACTTATTGGATCTATTTTAGGATTCTTATCAGGATATTTCCAAGGGTTTGTTGACGCCTTAATCATGCGTGCGTGTGATGTTATGTTGGCATTCCCAAGTTATGTTGTAACGTTAGCATTAATTGCATTGTTTGGTATGGGTGCCGAAAATATTATCATGGCATTTATTTTGACGCGTTGGGCATGGTTCTGTCGTGTTATACGTACAAGTGTTATGCAGTACACTGCTTCTGACCATGTAAGATTTGCTAAAACAATCGGTATGAATGATATGAAAATTATTCACAAACATATTATGCCGTTAACATTAGCAGATATTGCTATCATCTCTAGTAGTTCGATGTGTTCAATGATCTTGCAAATATCTGGCTTTTCATTTTTAGGATTAGGTGTCAAAGCGCCTACTGCAGAGTGGGGCATGATGCTTAACGAAGCTAGAAAAGTGATGTTTACACATCCTGAAATGATGTTTGCGCCAGGTATTGCCATAGTGATTATAGTGATGGCATTTAACTTCTTATCCGATGCTTTACAAATTGCTATTGATCCCCGCATCTCTTCTAAAGATAAACTTCGTTCTGTGAAAAAAGGAGTGGTGCAATCATGACATTGTTAACAGTTAAACATTTGACGATTACAGATACCTGGACAGATCAACCACTCGTGAGTGATGTGAATTTTACATTAACTAAGGGTGAAACTTTAGGCGTTATTGGAGAAAGTGGTAGCGGTAAATCAATCACTTGTAAGTCGATTATTGGTTTGAATCCCGAACGACTCGGGGTGACAGGTGAAATTATCTTTGATGGTACATCAATGTTGTCGTTATCGGAAGCACAATTGAAAAAATACCGTGGTAAAGATATTGCGATGGTCATGCAACAAGGTAGTCGTGCCTTTGACCCATCAACTACTGTCGGTAAACAAATGTTTGAGACTATGAAAGTACATACGTCAATGTCTACACAAGAAATTGAAAAGACATTGATTGAATATATGGATTATTTAAGTTTGAAAGATCCTAAACGTATATTAAAATCATACCCTTACATGTTATCAGGAGGAATGTTACAGCGATTGATGATTGCTTTAGCGTTAGCTTTGAAACCAAAGTTAATCATTGCTGATGAGCCGACAACGGCTTTAGATACAATTACACAATATGATGTACTGGAAGCATTTATAGATATAAAGAAACACTTTGACTGTGCAATGATTTTCATTTCGCATGATTTAACGGTCATTAACAAGATTGCAGACCGTGTTGTTGTGATGAAAAATGGTCAACTGATTGAGCATGGTACGCGTGAATCAGTCTTGCATCATCCAGAACATGTTTATACGAAGTATTTATTATCAACGAAGAAGAAGATTAATGATCATTTTAAACATGTGATGAGGGGTGATGTACATGATTAAAATTAAAGATGTTGAAAAGTCATATCAAAGCGCACATGTTTTTAAGCGTCGTCGAACACCTATCGTGAAAGGTGTGTCATTTGAGTGTCCAATCGGTGCGACGATTGCGATTATCGGAGAAAGTGGTAGCGGTAAATCGACGTTGAGTCGTATGATATTAGGTATTGAGAAACCGGATAAAGGCTGTGTAACCTTAAATGATCTACCGATGCATAAGAAGAAAGTCAGACGTCATCAAATTGGTGCTGTATTTCAAGATTATACGTCATCATTACACCCATTTCAGACTGTTAGAGAAATCTTATTTGAAGTGATGTGTCAATGTGATGGACAACCTAAAGAAGTTATGGAAGTCCAAGCAATTACATTGTTGGAAGAAGTCGGTCTATCTAAGGCATACATGGATAAATATCCTAATATGTTATCAGGTGGAGAGGCGCAACGTGTTGCGATTGCGCGTGCAATATGTATTAACCCTAAATATATTTTGTTTGATGAAGCCATTAGTTCACTCGACATGTCAATTCAAACACAAATATTAGATTTATTGATTCATTTACGTGAAACGCGTCAGTTGAGTTATATTTTTATCACACATGATATTCAAGCTGCCACGTATTTATGTGATCAATTAATTATTTTTAAAAACGGAAAAATAGAAGAACAAATTCCAACAAGCGCATTGCATAAAAGTGACAATGCTTATACAAGAGAATTAATAGAAAAACAACTATCATTCTAAGGAGTGAGATAATGAAAGGTGCAATGGCTTGGCCCTTTTTGAGATTATATATATTAACATTGATGTTCTTTAGTGCCAATGCAATCTTAAACGTGTTTATACCTTTACGAGGGCATGATTTAGGCGCAACGAATACGGTTATCGGTATCGTTATGGGGGCATACATGTTAACAGCAATGGTATTTCGACCATGGGCAGGACAAATTATTGCTCGTGTCGGTCCCATTAAAGTATTAAGAATTATTTTGATTATCAATGCCATAGCTTTAATTATTTATGGTTTTACTGGCTTAGAAGGTTATTTCGTAGCACGTGTTATGCAAGGTGTGTGTACGGCATTCTTTTCTATGTCTTTACAGCTAGGTATTATTGATGCATTACCAGAGGAACATCGTTCTGAAGGTGTATCATTGTACTCGCTATTTTCAACGATTCCAAACTTAATCGGACCATTAGTTGCCGTAGGTATTTGGAATGCAAATAATATTTCACTATTTGCAATTGTCATTATCTTTATCGCATTAACAACAACATTCTTTGGCTATCGCGTGACCTTTGCTGAACAGGAACCCGATACGTCAGATAAGATTGAAAAAATGCCGTTTAACGCTGTAACTGTTTTTGCGCAATTTTTCAAAAATAAAGAGTTGTTGAACAGTGGTATTATCATGATTGTTGCATCGATTGTATTTGGTGCAGTTAGTACATTTGTACCGTTATACACAGTGAGTTTAGGATTCGCGAATGCGGGAATCTTTTTGACAATACAGGCCATCGCAGTTGTTGCGGCAAGATTTTACTTAAGGAAATACATTCCGTCAGATGGTATGTGGCATCCTAAATATATGGTATCTGTACTATCATTATTAGTAATCGCGTCATTTGTAGTGGCATTTGGTCCGCAAGTAGGTGCAATTATTTTCTATGGTAGTGCGATATTAATAGGAATGACGCAAGCAATGGTGTACCCAACATTAACATCATACTTAAGCTTCGTCTTACCAAAAGTAGGTCGTAATATGTTGTTAGGTTTATTTATTGCCTGTGCAGACTTAGGTATATCGTTAGGTGGCGCATTGATGGGACCTATTTCCGATTTAGTAGGATTTAAATGGATGTATCTAATTTGTGGTATGTTAGTCATTGTAATAATGATTATGAGTTTCTTGAAAAAGCCAACACCACGTCCAGCGAGTAGTCTTTAATGAAGTGAATTAAAGCATATTAAGTTAATGAATATTTAAATTTTAAAAGGTATATTGAGCATGGCGATTCATGTGCTTCATGCTAGGACATGAAACATTCTATATGGCTCGTTTTTAGAACGACAGTATATCTAAATAAAGCACGCTTAAAAGTGAGTTGTGATACTGACTTTTAAGTGTGCTTTTTGATGTGTATGGATAATGGATAATACTCTGAAAAATTTTACATGAAAATATGCAAAACGAGTATAACTGCTAATTGATAGAAATAGCTCACCATAAAATTACGGTTTGACTTTAAATATAAGTAAGTCGCACTACTAGCTAGTATCAATGCTGGAATGAATTCCCACCATGTATCAATGTATGGATAGTAGAACAGAGTTTCAAGGATAATGGACAATACTATTGTAATCTTTAAAGGCATGATTCTGCTTAATTCTTGAATTAAAATATGACGGAAAATAAGTTGACAAATTAAAGTATTTAATATAATGGTTAACCACAACATTACTATTAAACTGATGGAACCATAATCTCTAATGAGCGGGTAAATGTCAAAGACAGTAAAGGCATCTACATTTAGTGCGAAAATATCGAAATAATTTAAAAGTAAAAAGAGTACGGCACTTAGTGTAAATGATATAAGAATATGCCATTTATATTTGGTGCTGGCAATGATTTGCGTACGTATCATCGGAACAAATGCATCTTCATGCATCCGACGAAAAATAGCTAGTGAAATAATAACTGCGAGTAAATAGCTAATGTTCATTGAAATAGGAAAAGAGAAACCCCATGGGGCTTGTTGAGTGAATACAGCTACTAACCCAAAAGTTAAAAAGACGATAATGATTGGCAAGATGTTAACCAAAAATATATAAAGGAAAATAAATCCAATATCACGTTTGAAAAAACGCGATTGTTCAGTAGCGTATTCTTCTTCTATGTAATGTTTATTTGTATTTGACATAGTATACCTCTTAAATAGTTGTATTATATAGATACTTTAGCACATATTACTTTGTATTGTATGTTTTATACATTAAAATTTAAAATGAAAAACATATCATAAAATTGTTTTATAAAATGAAGCGCTTCCATTGTGTTTTGTTTTGTAAGGTGTATCATAAATATTGAATTGAAATTTTGGGGGGAGGTATTGTAATGACGTTTCTTACAGTCATGCAATTTATAGTTAACATTATCGTTGTAGGCTTCCTGCTTACGGTTATTGTTATCGGGCTTATTTGGTTAATTAAAGATAAAAGACAATCACAACATAGTGTATTAAGGAATTATCCTTTACTAGCACGTATTAGATATATTTCAGAAAAAATGGGACCGGAATTACGTCAGTATTTATTTTCTGGGGATAATGAAGGGAAACCTTTTTCACGTAATGATTATAAAAATATCGTTTTGGCTGGAAAATATAACTCTCGTATGACCAGCTTCGGTACTACTAAAGATTATCAAGACGGCTTTTACATACAGAACACAATGTTTCCGATGCAACGTAATGAGATTTCAGTAGATAATACAACATTGTTATCAACATTCATTTATAAAATCGCGAATGAGCGTTTATTTAGTCGTGAAGAATATCGTGTACCGACAAAGATTGATCCGTATTACTTAAGTGATGACCATGCAATAAAATTAGGTGAACATTTAAAACATCCATTTATTTTAAAACGTATCGTAGGACAATCTGGTATGAGTTATGGCGCTTTAGGAAAAAATGCCATTACAGCTTTATCTAAAGGTCTAGCTAAAGCGGGCACTTGGATGAATACAGGTGAAGGTGGCTTATCAGAATATCATTTAAAAGGTAATGGGGATATCATTTTCCAAATTGGTCCCGGTTTATTTGGTGTTCGTGATAAAGAAGGTAATTTTAGTGAAGGTTTATTTAAAGAGGTCGCACAGTTATCTAACGTACGCGCATTTGAGCTGAAGTTGGCACAAGGTGCTAAGACTCGTGGTGGTCATATGGAAGCTGAAAAGGTAAACGAAGAAATTGCTAAAATCCGAAATGTTGAACCTTATAAAACAATCAATTCACCTAACCGTTACGAATTTATTCATAATGCTGAAGATTTGATTCGTTTCGTCGATCAGTTGCAGCAATTAGGTCAAAAACCAGTAGGATTCAAAATTGTAGTAAGCAAAGTTTCAGAAATTGAAACACTTGTACGTACGATGGTGGAACTAGATAAGTATCCAAGCTTTATTACGATTGATGGTGGTGAAGGTGGTACTGGTGCAACATTCCAAGAATTACAAGATGGTGTTGGCTTACCGCTATTTACAGCTCTACCTATTGTGTCTGGCATGTTAGAAAAATATGGTATTCGAGATAAAGTGAAATTGGCGGCATCTGGTAAGTTAGTGACACCAGATAAAATTGCGATTGCACTAGGTTTAGGTGCAGATTTTGTAAATATCGCACGTGGCATGATGATTAGTGTCGGTTGTATTATGAGTCAACAATGCCATATGAATACATGTCCTGTAGGTGTTGCAACGACAGATGCGAAAAAAGAAAAAGCATTGATTGTTGGAGAAAAGCAATATCGTGTCACAAACTATGTAACAAGTTTGCATGAAGGCTTATTCAATATTGCAGCAGCTGTTGGCGTATCCAGTCCTACAGAAATTACTGCTGATCATATTGTATATCGAAAAGTCGATGGTGAGTTACAAACGATACATGATTATAAATTGAAATTGATTAGTTGATTTATCTATTTCGAGAAAATGAAAGCAGCGGATTTTAGTGTTACTGCAAATAATTTTATATTAGTAGTGGATGCTGGTCACACAAGAATTTCAAATATTAAAGCCCTCAGAATATGAATTAAGGTTTGTATCCTTAGTCTTATCTGAGGGCATTTTTATGTTATAAACTATTTGTCGTCCATTTTATCTTTTTCTTTTAAACCTCTGTGCTTTAATTGCTTTTCAAGTTTTTCAAAACTAATATCTTTATTTTCTTTAGTTGAAACACCAAGACGTTTATTTAATTTTTTCATGTCAACTTCTGTGTAATCTATGTCTAAGTGTTCAATTGCTTTTTTATCTTTATAGTCTACTTTGTATTTTACGCCTTTAAGGTCTTTGAAAATACTTTCAGATTTGGCGAATAACTTTTTGGCTTCGTCTTTATCCATACCTAGATCGTCATATTTAATTGTGTTGATTGTAGACTGTTTTAAAACCTTATCATCTTTATATGTGATAGAAGTTAGTACATGTTTACCACTAACATCACCTTCATATGTTTTGGTTTGTTCTTTACCACAAGCTGATAATGCAATGATACAAATTAATGCTACTACAATTAATGAACATAATTTTTTCAAAGTCAGTCGCCTTCTTTCGATATTTGTATTATAAAGAAATTATAACATTTACTAAAAAATGATGTTATTCAAAAATTTAAATTTTGTCATTTTTTTTGAAGATATGAGTTTTTTAAGCGGATTCCTCACAAAATTTTAAAAATATTTAAGCCTGAAAAATGATAAAGCGGTAGGGAACGTAGTGTGTTCCACTGCTGATTTCTTTTTGAGCATTATAGACGGTATGTTGGAAGAAAAGAACAAAAGCTTGTGTACGATAGCATATAGGTATTAAGAATACGATGAACTCGTTGGCAATATTGACGTACTCAAGTGCGTACGCTATAATTAGCGTAACAGAAAACAAAGGAGGGTTTATATGATTATCACTAGCCCTACAGAAGCGAGAAAAGATTTTTATCAATTACTAAAAAATGTTAATAATAATCACGAACCAATTTATATTAGTGGCAATAATGCCGAAAATAATGCTGTGATTATAGGTTTAGAAGATTGGAAAAGTATACAAGAGACAATATATCTTGAATCTACTGGTACAATGGACAAAGTAAGAGAAAGAGAAAAAGATAATAGTGGTACAACAAATATAGATGATATTGATTGGGATAATCTTTAATGAGCAATTACACGGTTAAGATTAAAAATTCAGCGAAATCAGATTTAAGGAAAATAAAACATTCTTATTTAAAGAAGTCATTTTTAGAAATTGTTGAGACTTTAAAAAATGATCCGTATAAAATAACACAATCTTTTGAAAAATTAGAGCCTAAATATTTAGAGCGATATTCAAGAAGAATTAACCATCAGCACAGGGTCGTCTATACCGTAGATGATCGAAATAAAGAAGTATTAATACTATCGGCATGGTCACATTATGATTAATGAATATTCAATATCTGAATAACTTTAATGGTAAGTTAATTAAAGAAACTAGTATTTAAGTGTAGGGAAAATAGCGACGTTAATGCGTTGTTATCTCTACACTTTTTAATTTTATAATAGCGCAAGACTAAACAAATTGAAATTAGTAACAATAAAAGAATAACATATTATAATAAGGAATTTTAAATTGTGACTTTTTCGGAATATTAAATTTTAAAAATATGAGGTTTTTGAAGCGGATTTCTCACAAAATTTTAAAAAATTTAAGCCTGAAAATGATAAAGCGGTAGGGAACGTTTTTCTGAAAGTTAGTGATACAATAGTTTTAAGTTGAAATACAGGAGGATGAATAACATGAATCAGTCAGTCAAATTACTTAAACATTTAACAGATGTAAACGGCATTGCTGGTTATGAAATGCAAGTTAAAGAAGCAATGCGTAACTATATAGAGCCTGTCAGTGATCAAATTATTGAAGATAACTTGGGTGGCATTTTTGGAAAGAAAAATGCTGAGAATGGTCAATACTCAATTATGATTTCTGGTCATATGGATGAAGTTGGTTTTATGGTAACAAAGATTGATAAACATGGTTTTATTTCATTTATGCCAGTTGGTGGATGGTGGAATCAAGTCATGCTATCTCAAAAAGTAACGATTACAACAGATTCGGGCAAAGAAATTAGAGGTATCATCGGTTCTAAACCGCCACATGTCTTAACGCCTGAAGAACGTAAAAAGCCAATGGAAATCAAAAATATGTTTATAGATATTGGTGTTAGTAGCAAGGAAGAAGCTGAAGAAGCTGGCGTTGAAGTAGGCAATATGGTAACGCCATATAGTGAATTTGAAGTGCTTGCAAATGATAAATATTTAACTGCGAAAGCATTTGATAATCGCTATGGCTGTGCATTAGCTGTTGAGGTATTAAAACGTTTAAAAGATGAAAATATTGGAATTAACTTATACAGTGGTGCCACAGTGCAAGAAGAAGTTGGTTTGCGTGGTGCGAAAGTGGCAGCGAATACAATTAAACCAGATTTGGCGATAGCTGTCGATGTAGGTATTGCTTATGATACCCCAGGTATGTCAGGTCAAACGAGCGATAGTAAACTAGGCGGTGGTCCAGTTGTCATTATGATGGATGCTACAAGTATTGCTCACCAAGGTTTGCGTAAGCATATTAAAGATGTAGCTAAGGAACATAACATCGAAGTACAATGGGATACGACACCAGGTGGAGGTACAGATGCGGGAAGTATTCATGTCGCAAATGAAGGTATTCCAACGATGACAATCGGTGTTACGCTGCGATACATGCATTCTAATGTTTCAGTGCTCAATGTAGATGATTATGAAAATTCTATCCGTCTTGTTACTGAAATTGTCCGTTCATTGAATGATGAAAGTTATAAAAATATCATGTGGTAATCAAATCCATAAATAATAAAGAATCCTTTTAATATGGTAGGTTGTTAAACAATTGTCTAACTTTAATTCTTAGTCATTAGACAGTATCCATGTTAATAGGATTTTTTGTTTTTAATTTAAATGCTGAAAATCAATTATGCCTAAATTTTGATATTACAAGAAAATGATTTTTTCTTAAATGTAATTGCACTAAAAACCAAAAAAACGGGAATAATATACCTGATATATTACATGAGGAGCGGTGCAAATGTTGTTAGAAATTAAAGATTTAGTGTATAAAGCGAGCGATAGAATCATACTAGATCATATCAGTCTAAAAGTAGATAAAGGCGAGAGTATTGCCATTATAGGTCCATCAGGTAGTGGTAAAAGTACATTTCAAAAGCAAATATGTAATTTGATTAGTCCAACTAGTGGAGAACTTTATTTTAAAGGTAAACCCTATAATGATTATGACCCGGAAGAATTGCGTCAACGAATCAGTTATTTGATGCAGCAAAGTGACTTGTTTGGTGAAACGATTGAAGATAACATGATATTCCCATCACTTGCACGTAATGATAAATTTGATAGAAAACGTGCAAAGCAATTAATTAAAGATGTCGGTTTGGGACATTATCAATTAAGTTCGGAAGTGGAAAATATGTCGGGTGGTGAGCGGCAAAGAATTGCTATAGCGCGCCAACTGATGTATACACCGGATATTCTTTTATTAGATGAATCGACCAGTGCATTAGACGTTCATAATAAAGAAAAGATAGAAAATATCATTTTTAAGTTAGTGGAACAGGATGTTTCTATCATGTGGATTACCCATAGTGATGATCAAAGTATGAGACATTTTCAAAAGCGCATAACGATTGTTGATGGCAAAATTTCTAAGGTTGAGGAGTTGAATCAACATGAGTAACACGGCACTTGGATTGACGGCATTGCTTTTAGTCATTCCGATTATCATTTCATATAAAGAAGGTTTACATATTATTAAAGATTTAATTGTTGCGACACTACGCGCAGTTGTGCAATTAATCATTTTGGGATTTTTGCTGCATTATATTTTTAAAATAAACGATAAATGGCTGCTTATTTTATGTGTATTGGTCATTATTATTAATGCATCATGGAATACAATTAGTCGAGCATCACCAGTGATGCATCATGTGTTTTGGATATCATTTCTAGCTATCTTCATTGGAACGGCATTACCACTTGCAGGTACTATTGCGACAGGGGCCATCCAATTTACAGCAAATGAAGTTATACCTATCGGCGGCATGCTTGCAAATAATGGCTTGATTGCAATTAATTTAGCTTACCAGAATTTAGATCGTGCATTCGTACAAGATGGTACTAATATTGAATCTAAATTATCACTTGCAGCTACACCTAAATTGGCTTCTAAAGGTGCAATACGTGAAAGTATTCGTTTAGCTATAGTGCCAACTATTGATTCGGTTAAAACATATGGGCTTGTGTCGATTCCTGGTATGATGACAGGCTTAATTATTGGTGGCGTACCACCTTTACAAGCGATTAAATTTCAATTGTTAGTCGTGTTTATTCATACAACTGCGACCATTATGTCTGCTTTGATTGCGACATATTTAAGCTATGGTCAATTTTTCAATGCAAGACATCAATTAGTAGCACGAAATACGGATGTTAAGAGTGAATCATGATAGATTTTACCGCATCAGATTTAGGCATTAGTTTTAATTGGAAATGAAGTGACGCGCACATATAGTAATGCTATTATTTAGCGCAGCGAAAATATTCATAAAGGCACGCATACTTTGTAGTCAGTTATCTATTCTGACATATAAAGCGTGCGTGCTTTTTTGGAGTCATTGTTGAAACTAAAGTAATTATACATAATTATTAAATGACATACTTGTGTTAATTTTTCAAATACTGAAAAACAATTTCAATAATTTTCCAATTAAGCACAGAAAATTAAAGCAAAATATTATATAATAGAACGGTTATATATAAAATTGTGTTGCACACATTTTTTAATAAATCGTTATTCTAAGGGAAATGAATATCGGAAATTTTGTTTAAAAGGAGTTTTAAAATGTCAATCATGCGACTATTTACATTCATTTTAAGTATTTTTATCGTAGGAATGGTTGAAATGATGGTTGCAGGAATTATGAACTTGATGAGTCAGGACTTACATGTATCAGAAGCTGTCGTTGGTCAATTAGTGACAATGTACGCTTTAACATTTGCGATATGTGGACCTATTCTGGTCAAATTAACGAACCGTTTTTCATCAAGGCCTGTATTATTATGGACATTACTTATATTTATCATTGGTAATGGCATTATTGCTGTAGCGCCAAATTTTTCAATATTAGTAGTTGGTAGAATTATCTCATCTGCAGCAGCAGCACTAATTATCGTAAAAGTATTAGCTATTACAGCGATGTTATCAGCACCTAAAAATCGTGGTAAAATGATTGGACTTGTCTATACAGGGTTTAGTGGGGCCAATGTTTTTGGTGTACCAATTGGAACGGTTATCGGCGATTTAGTAGGTTGGCGCTATACATTTCTATTCTTAATTATTGTGAGTATTATTGTTGGCTTCTTGATGATGATCTATTTACCGAAGGATCAGGAAATACAACGAGGCCCTGTGAATCATGAGGCACCATCTCATGAAAATCATGTTACTTCGAAAATATTAAGACCTGCTGAAGTAGCAAAATATTTAATTATTACGTTTTTAGTATTGATTGCAAACTCAGTGACATTCGTCTTTATAAATCCACTTATTTTATCTAATGGTCATGATATGTCATTCGTTTCATTAGCACTTCTAGTAAATGGAATCGCTGGTGTTATTGGAACATCATTGGGTGGTATATTCTCCGATAAAATTACAAGTAAGCGTTGGTTAATGATTTCTGTTTCTATTTTTATCGTTATGATGTTACTTATGAATTTAATCTTACCTGGTTCAGGTCTATTGTTAGCAGGACTATTTATTTGGAATATCATGCAATGGAGTACTAATCCAGCAGTGCAAAGCGGTGTGATTCAACATGTTGAAGGCGACACAAGCCAAGTAATGAGTTGGAACATGTCTAGTTTAAACGCTGGTATTGGTGTTGGAGGCATTATTGGAGGCTTGGTCATGACACATGTTTCTGTTCAAGCTATCACATATACGAGTGCCATCATTGGCGCATTAGGATTAATCGTTGTTTTCACATTGAAAAATAATCATTATGCTAAAACATTTAAATCATCATAATTCTCATATGAAAAGCACGCCTGCTATCAAATTCAGGTGTGCTTTTTTAGATGCGATAACGTTATTGATATGTGCGATAATAGCGACGTTCATTATGATACATCGGCCAAGGCATTTTACCGCTTTTAGCAAAATTAGCTAAATCATTTTGCATTTGTCGACTTAAAAATTTAAGGTGAGCAGTTGTTGGATATTGATGTGCTGCTAATATTTGTAAGTTTCCGAACCAAAACACCATATCTAGAATATGGTAAGCACTGCGATAGTGTGCGTTAGAAGTATCATGCCATGCAAATTCAGCAAGCCATAGTTGTGCGTTTGAATCTTGTATATTGAGTTGTTGTAAAAATTGCTTCATCGGCTGTTTGAAATAACAATGTGTAATCGCTAAAGATTGTTGCTTCGCCGTCTGAACATCTTCGTATTTTAAAGGAATATCATTTAATTCCATAATGTCGATAAAGCGTTGCGGCGATAATTTTTTCTGTTCACTAGTAATATAAATATCGCCTTCATCTTTTGTATAACATGCAAAAATTGGTTTCGTTGTTGGATAATTATTTTGTATATAATCTGTTTTAATAGGCGCATATATTAAATCAAGCCCTTTAGAAGGTCCTCGAGATTGTTTTAGCTTCGCCATCAGCATAAGAATATCATTTGTCGATAATGATGTAACATCATCTGTATCTAAATAATCGAGCATCATTTTTTGGAAATGTTGTGCTTTATTGCGTGCACTCTCAAGGGTGTCTAATCGTAGTGCGCCACTTAGTAGAACGACTTTATGGAAGTATGGCTCAATGTCAGGTATTTTAAGTAAAGTCAAAATGCTCATACTGCCTGCAGACTGACCCATTAAAGTAATGTTATTAGCGTCGCCACCGAAGGATTCAATAAATTGATGCACCCATTTTATGACATTGATTTGATCTGAAAGGCCATTATTGGAATGAAAATCTTTATTAAAATATGACCAGTTTAAATATCCTAATGCGCCTAAACGATAATTGCATGTAATAACGATAATGTCGTTATTTTGTACTAAATGTGCTGGTTGATAGAGTTCGGCTGTACCATGACCATTTTCAAAACTACCACCATAAAAATAAATGATGACAGGTTTCTTCGTCTGATCATTATGTTGTTTCCAAATATTTAGATATAAACAGTCTTCATGTTCAGTAAAAGTTGTAGATTGTGAGGAGAAAAAATCTTCTAATTTGTTGTCTGGTTGCGGTGGGATGGGTTGTATTTCAGTTGCATCAATTGGCTCTGACCATTGTGTTTTTAACGTAGAATGTTTAAAGCGATTGTCATGAACTGGTGGTTCTGCATAAGGAATGCCTAAGAAGATATCTAAACCATCTTGTGTAATACCATGAATTTGACCACCTGTAGTATTAATCTTCATATTTATTAACCTCCTTTATCATCCCCAATTTAATCATACCACGGTCTATAGATGATAGGTGACAAGTATAACAAGACAATTTTGTGACTGAATCAGACTAGCTTGATATCTGTTTTAACTCAAACCATTTTCAGCATTATATGATGTTCTTCTACGGGAGTGGGACAGAAATGATAAAGAGCCACTAATGATTTATTATGTAGTGGTTCT
>ERZ1023217.49-NODE-49-length-45584-cov-48.373542_pt1 | contig 45584 bp, 58 predicted proteins | sample MGYA00380448_ERZ1023217 | MGnify/ENA primary metagenome ERZ1023217 (study PRJEB33173, sample SAMEA4830360) | metagenome | study: EMG produced TPA metagenomics assembly of the PRJEB25223 data set...
CGCTGTCTCGTAATAAGGTTCTTAGTAGCGATGTTTTGCCGACATTGGTGTGTCCGATGATAGATATTGTCGTAAGGTTCTTGATTTTATTAACATTAATCATTGATATTTTCTTTATTTTAAAAATATGTACACAATTATGTACACATGATTATGGGATAGGGTGTGTTAGAATGGGGTATTTTGTTGCATTATAGCTTTGTGTTGGACGAAAAAAAAGCCCAAGACTGGGCTTTTATTTGGCAGTATGTTTCAGTTCCCATGCATGAACTTCTTGGCTTAGATAACGCTTGACGCCACCACCCAATCCGCCGCCCATCACAGGCCTTGGAAATGGTTCACCATGAGGGTAGCGTTTTTCCCATCGGTTTAAGGTCATTTTACAAATGCCAAAGATTTCGCAAATTTCATTAGATGTTAAATACTTTTTCATAATCTAGCTCCATTTAAGTTCTAATTTTCTCATACACTCTGGGCGGTGCACTTGCCAATATCTCAATGCAGTATTTGTTCATTCTTCAATCTCCGTAATGACTTCCCCAGTCTTGATATCGAACGGTACAGCATATCACCACATAATGTTGTTTGTTTAATCATCTCATAATCTCCTAATTGTTACTTTGATTTTACCTTGCGACAGTGGTGCAATCTTTTTAAAAGCACCTTTTGATAAATCTAAAGTCGTGCCATATTTACCAAAACCACCACGGTCATTCACACGGCAAATCACTGATTTACCGTTGGCTTTGTTTGTTACTTTTAGTCGTGTGCCAAACTTGTATTGATTACTGGCACAAGTTAAAGCATTTTGATTATATCGTTCACCTGACGCTGTCAGTCTGCCATGAAACTTACCGCCGTACCATGTTGCAGTATGGGCTTGGACTTGGCTTGTCACCAAAATTAGCAATAATATAAGCTTATTCACGCTTGCTCTCCTGCTTTAGATAATTCACTCCTTTGCTTTTAGGGCAGGCTTGCCTTAAAAATAGACTTAATCTTTGCTGACGATGGCGGTTTTTAAGTCGCTTTAATTGCTTTGGTTTCATGCCAGCTCCTGATATTGTTTGATATAAAATTTATGCCTGAGATGTAGCACCAACCAAATGTGATTAGTGACATAGTACCTGTGTATGTGTGCAGCTATCGGTATCATTTTTTTCTCCTAAAATGGCATATCATCTAAGGGCTGTGCTTTGATAGGCGGAAGGCTATAAATCTCACTAACTTTGCCAAATTCTCGTCCAATAACTTTCCAAAAGTTGCCATCTCGTTTGACTTCAATTTTTGCTGGACGATTGAGACTGCTTGCATGTAGTAAATGTAGTGCGTCATCAATACTTGTTGGTACGGGTCCAAGATTATGCTCACGCCACCACTGGCAAGCTTTATCAAATGCATAGCCTTCATGCTCGATACAAATATATTCACTGATTGGATGTATTTGTAAATCAGTGTAATAATCAACACGCAGTGTGGATTTGCCACTTTTTCTACTTGTATGGCGTACATAGCCAATCCCAGCGACATTTGCCCACTTTGCATTGCCGTCGTCGATAATCTCAGCATTACCAGATTGATTGCCTACCACCTTTTCAGATTGATTGGGGCTAAAAGGCTCGCCACAGCTTAGACACTCACTCATATAAACTGGGTTTTTCTCACCGCATTTTGAGCAGTGTTTACATGGCTCACCTTTGGCAGTTTCACCTTTCGGGCTTGCGTTACGACCACGAATGGTATTAACAGGTCCAAGCTCATAAGTGGTACTGGTATAATCCAGCCATAAGCAATCGGTTTTACCTTCTGCGATTCGCATGCCACGCCCTGCCATCTGCACATACAGTACAGGGGATTTGGTCGGACGAAGTAGGGCGACTAGGTCAATCATCGGCGCGTCAAAGCCAGTGGTTAGCACGCCGACATTAATCAAGATATTGATAGCGTCACTATGGTCATGAGGCAGTTTGTAGGCCTTCAAGATTTTTTCTCGGCTATCGCTTGGCGTCTCACCGATAACCATTTCAGCAGTCACATCAAAACTGCGTACCTCGTTTAGTACTAAGTTTGCATGTTCAATGCTATGGCAAAAGATGAGCCATTTTTTACGACCCTGACCACGAATATACAAATCATCAACACATGCACGCGCTAAGTCTTTATCATCAAGCAATTCAGACAGTTGCTTGGAGTTATAATCGCCTGCAGTGATTTTGACATCTGCAGTATCAATCTTAGCCTCCATTGGCTCAACAACCAAAGGGGCAAGATAGCCAAGTTTTAACAGCTCATCCATCGTCACGCGACTTGCCACGCCTTCAAAGATTGGGTCTTTACCCTGCCATAGCCAAACGCCATTACCACGAAAGGGCGTACCAGTAAAACCTATCACCGCCATGTGGGGGCTTGTGGTATCTTGCAAGGTTTCAATCATCTTGCGGTACATACCTGTATTGGCGGTGTTGATATTGTGACATTCATCAATGATCATCACATCAACTGTGCCAAGCTCGTCAACACGGCGAGCTAGTGTGCCGATAGTAGCAAAGATGATTTGGCTGTCTGTGTCTTTTGAGCCAAGTGCTGCACTACAAATGCCAGCTGGTGCATCAGGCCAAATAGCAAGCAGTTTTTGCATATTTTGCTCACACAGCTCACGGCTTGCAACACACATGATAATACGAGTGTCAGACGCTTGATTGATCATGTCTTGGCAAAGGTCAGCGATGATAATTGATTTGCCCGCACCGACACAGGCGTCAACAATGGGAAATCCCTTAGGGTGGTTGGCGAACCAGTCATACAGTTCACGCTTGACCCTAGCTTGGTAGTCTCTAAGCTTGTACATCAAAGCTCCCTTTGGATTGGTTGATATGCACCAAACCGCTACGATCACGATAAAACACCTTATCATTTGCATAGCGTTCAAACTCAAGGTTTGGCAGGATATGTGGGATAAAGCGGTGATACTCGCAGGGCTTGGCGGTGTCTATGTGGGTGGCAGGTGTTGTGCGTTCACATTGCCAAGAGGCATCATCAATGGGCGTTGAGTGTATGCAAGTTCGGCAATTGACATCGGGCAGCTCCCAATTTCCTGCATAACAAAACGACTGATACTCGCACCATTTGCATTCATACCACGACGGCTTATCTGACAATGGTGCATCTGGTACATCGGCATAGATGATGCGTGACGCTCGCTCAATCAATGATTTAGCATGATCTGCATCATATTTGATACGCTCGCCATACAGCTCGTCAGTATTTTTATTGACTGCCAGATAATAAGCGCGTGTCAGCTCAAGTCCGTGCATATATACCTGCATTTGGTCGTAGTGCATAGGCTTTGTGGTTTTTACGCCTTTTCGCTTAAGCTCATTAAACGACTTTTCACTATGAGTCTTAAACTCAAGCAAATGCCAAGTCTTTTCAGCACCTTTGATGCCGATTGCCACGCCATCGGCATGGCCACGAAAGTGACCACCGCAAAAGCTGACGCTCCATTGTTCGCCTGTGGATGTGTCGACATCAAAGACAGTCACGCCCACATCTCTTAAATTTTGAATAAAGCGTGGTTCAGCCAAATGACCTGTTTCGAACAGTCGATACAGCCGACCGTCAAACATCTTTGCCTTGACTTGGCGAAAATCCATCCACAAGGCGCGTGCGCAAGCCTTGCCGATGATACTTGCACCAAGATAAGTTCGAGCACCTTCAAAACGGCTGAGCTGATAGTGCTTATAGATGGCTGATACAGTTGGATCGATGGTGTATTGGCTAATATCAGTCATGACACATACTCTGTGCATAATAAGTATTTTGAGTTTATGATCCATCCCTTAAACTGAGATGTTGAACCAAAAAATTTACGATAACCATTTTTCTGTAAAATCTCGTCAACAAGGCGAACATTGTTCACCTTGCCTTCAATTTCTTTTATAAGAATACGCTCCTTGCCAAGTAAGCTTTTAGCAAGTTTTATCGGATTACCCATATCACCCCCGTACCCAAGGTTTATTTGACGCTGTTTGGGATGGTGGTGACTGGACAAATCCGCTTTGCTGAATTTGCTGTACGGGCTTGTAGTCTTTAATATCGTTTTGCTTTTCGCCTTCATAAACTCGGCTGTCTGATACTTTGATCATCACAGGAATGCCGTGCAATTGCTCTGAGTCTTGTAAGTGACCCAATCCACAGGCGGTCGATAGCTTAATCAGCTGTTTGCGTCCGATTTCTTGGGCTTGGCTGTTTTTGTTGGTTAGTGTGATATTGCCAAACAATACTCGCCCTGCATAATCGCCGTCCATCACCTTGAAGCCTAGCGAAAGATAAGACCCTGTGCCATCTTTGGTTTGTTTGACTTCTGAACGCTCAACTTGAGCGACATAGTTACCAGCAGGTAGGGCAGCGTAGCTGTCGTTTTGGGCGACTTGGACTTCTTCTTGTGTGAAACCAAAATTTAAAGTTGCCATGGTTATACTCCTAAGATTTTTTGTTGGATGATGGATAAGTCGGCAGGCTCTTGAATGCTTAACTTGCCTGAGCGGTCTTTTGCGTGATACTTGGTATCAGGTTGGGTTTGTAGCCATCTGATCGGATTGCCGTCGCTGTCTTTTTCGACTTTAAGCAAAAATACTTCATCAAAGAAATAAGCAAGCCCAGCTGGCAGGCGCTTGCCTGGTAACATTGGCTGATAACGCACCACGCCAACATCATCTTGATAGCTTTCCATCTTGGCACTAAAGTACACATTGCGTGGCAGATCACGAAACGCACGAATAGCAGTCTCAACTTTTTCCTGCATCTCGCCATAGGCGTTTCGAGGGTCTTTGCTGTTTCTTTTTGCGTCATTTAAAATGACTTCAGCGATTTCACTGATACTGTCAAGACAAACCCACTCATAGCTTAGACCTTGTGGGTCTTCGGTGAGCCACTTATAAGCGTCTTGTAAGTCTTGTAATGACTTAATCTCAATGACATCAATATCAGCTTCAGCGATAGATAATAAGCCTGCTTCAGCTGAAATGATGATGGTCTTTTCAAGGTTTGGCGTTGTTGCGCAAAGCACAGTTTTACCTGCACCTGCCTGACCGTAAACACACACTTTAATACCATTCTTGGCGGTTGCCTCCTTGGTATTGGTTAGCTTAATTGCCATTGTTAAACTCCACAGATATGCTTGGTTTGGCAGGCTTGACGGTCAAATACTGGTGTAGTACTGGGGCGAGGTCATCTCGCATCGATTCAAGCGCTCGAAAATTTTTCAAATCTAGGGCAGGTTTCCATTTGATACACGCTTGAACTTCGGCAGCCAGGCTATCCCAATGGCGAGCCACTGCTGCATCATCGAGTGTGCGAGTGAGTTTGCCTGTAGTTTTGATAGTAAACACATCACCTTGATAAGTGACGACACCTTCATTGGTGACGCCAACATGCTTGATGAGATCTCGCTCAATCTCTAATCGCTTGGCAGCGGCTTGTTGTTCTGCACGCTTGGCATCAAGCCACTGTGTGGCCAACTCTTTAATTGTCATAAAAGACTCCTTTGGTTTGGTTTTTTTTGCTTAAGATTGGTGTATTCTTCATAATACTGTCGTCCAAGCTCTTCTTGGATTTGACATTCGTGGTCAAAGGCATAAAGACAGCCTTTTAACATAAACATCATGATGACGATAAAAATCACCGTTTGAATAGTTGATCGCATAGTATCTCCTAAGTTAATCTGACACTGACAACCAAAGCGATTGCCAGTAGCTGATTAACTCATTAATCTGACACTTTTTGCACCAAGCGGTCAGATGTTGGCTTGGGGTCTGTGTTGTTAAATAATTGGCTCAGTTTCATTGGCTAGTGTGTATAATACTACTTTAAGTAGTAATTAACAACTAAAAAACTACTAAAAATAGAAAAAATATATAAGTTATTGATTTTAAACTATTAAAAATAGTATTAGTAGGCAATAAAAAACCACCTGTAGGGGTGGGTTTGTGCCATTGGTGGGATGACAGACTAGGTTTTTATATGTCCTATAACCAAAAAAAACTTATATGTTGTGCGACAGGCGAAAATACAGGTAAGAATAATCATAATAACTATTGAGCAGAATAGGAATGAAGAGATGTAAAATAACGAAATTAGGCATAAAACAATGCTTAGAAATAGTAGCAGGCTTAATATCTCACTACTTAAAATGAGATTAAAATAATGTCCTGTTATTATCATATTTTTGATGAGTGTATTTGATGACAAGCTAGCTATGATCGCCAATAGAGCAAAAAGAAAGCCCAAGAATGTTCCGAATAGAGAAATAACAACTTTAGCAATATCCCTTTGGTCATTTACAGCCATTGTGGTCAATTGAGATTTTGAAAAAATACAAACAGCTAAGGCGATACAGCTACCAATTAGTAACCATATTATAGGCTCCTTGTACTGTTTCAATTTCATCTAACTTTTCCAAATAAGCGCGTGTTATTTTTTCATAAATGTCTGTATGCTCAAACTCACCTGCAGTGTAAGAAAAATTCTCATCAATGTAAAGAATTTTTGTTGTAATAAAATCAATAATGGGTAACTCTTCCCCCTCCAAAGTCTCGACTTTTGCTTTAAGCTTGGTTGCTCCATAACCCATAATATTTGAGACATTCTCAAGTGCATCTGATAACCAACCATTTTTCTTGCGTCGATCGACTTTAATAGTGAAATCTATATTATTACACCCTGATTCGGATAGTGCCTTTATTGTTTTACTGCTCCATAAATTGCTGTCACTATAGGCAAATAAAGGTGATATGGGTATTGCACAGGATAATTCATACACATTTTTATCCCTCAGAAGTGCTGATATCGAAGAATGATCCAATAATTGCACCATACCAATTCGCTTTTCTATCAAAGAGCTCAAGCAATCTCGAAATTGAGCGTAATGATTGGCGTTCTTATTTCGAACATACCCAATAATATCGTACTTTGAAAAATAAATAAAGTGATTTGTCTCAAAGAGTCCTTCGTTAGCTGCCAAGCCCAAAGATCGTCCATCAGTACCTGCTTCCCCACACTTTATTCCATTGTCAGGTCTGAGTTTGCGAAATACTCCGGCAACACGACCATTCGGCAAGGTTTGCAAATGGTGAAGGTCTCGGACATAATCTTTAGAATCATAAATGTGCGATTTACCCACAAGTGAATTGATGGCATTAAATAATGTTTGTGAGCCTGTATTGTTGTTTATGTAGTAAATTTTATAAAATTCTATTGTTATACCCATATTTAATATCTCGTCAACTTGCCAACGACTTCTTTTAGTACCCAATTGTGACAGTTGGCTTGTATCAATTTCCTTGCCACCACACTGTTCAAAAATAATAAAAGTTTTCTTTTGGTGCTGGTCTTTCTCATACATCAAGCGGTAAATGCGCTCCAAGCCATATTGTAGTGCAATATGATAAGGATTGAACGGCCTATAATTTTTAACAAGTCATGGTCGCCGCTTTCATCGACATAGACGATATAATCACTAAAATCTATCACTAACTTTCTAACCACATTAGCCGCTAATAATAATATCACCACCGCTCAAGACGGCTGACACTCCACACCCTGCCAGACAACATTTCACTAACTTTATTTCCTAGTGGCGACATTTAATCGCTAATCAGAAGTATTTTTTTGGCGTTCTAGTTCTTGGGTGATAAGGTATGCCAATTCATTCTCTGCAGCCATGTGACCCAATCTTTTTAGACCGGCACCCAAAAATCGCTTATGTTCGAAAATTGTACCTATAATTTCAAATGGACTGTCCGAGAATTTAATGTCGGAAAAATGTTCCTTGTCTTCGACGATAAGCTCCTTTTGTAGAATGCCAAGAGTTGAGTCTTGATATTCTTTATATCTTCTCACAACCTCAGAGTTATCCTCTAGCTGAGCTATGACATATCCGCCTGTTTCTGGCTTAACTGTCGTGTCTGCAAATACAAAGTCTCCGCGCTTAAAGAAAGTGTCCATGCTGTCATCAAGAATTTGTCGGCATATGACAGTATTAAGATTGACTTCGTAAAGATGTGGTTTGTAGATAAACGAACCATCTGGCGCAAAATCTGGAACGAGCTTTAATACACGCTGCGATAAAGTAGTATTTTGTGGCTCAATGACCATTTCGCCTTCGCCGTAATCAAGCCAAGTTATAGGTACACCAAGACATTGTGCAAGCAGTTTCATTTTGTCGTTTCTTGGCTTGGCTTGACCTTTGGAATAACGGCGTACCATTTCGTAATTAATACCCGTTTTTTCACTTAAATCACGCAGTGATAAGTTTTTAGCTGACATAGCTTGATTCAGTCGTATGGAAAAATCCTGCACTGCCATTCTCCTCAGTTTTTCTACTTAAGGTAGTAATTAGTATTATATTACACCAATTTATAACTTGCGTCATCACTATTATTGATAGTATAATGCAACGCAAAGTAGTATTTAAGTAGGATTATTTATGACTGCATTAGATAAAGCGATCGCCATATTAGGCAATCGATCAACCTTGGCTCGCTCACTTGGCATCACGCCTTGGGCATTGAGCAAATGGGATAAAAACAATCCACCAAGGGATAGATGCTTAGCTATTGAGCAAGCGACGGGCGGTAAGGTAAAAGCGGAAGACTTGCGTCCTGATATTAATTGGGAATATGTCAGAGAACAACAAAAAACCCCTAGCAGCAACTAGGGGCATGTCCATTTTCGGATTAACTTAAGGAAAGTTAAATGAACGATTATATGATATCACAAAGATTTAAGAGATTTCAAGAGGTTTTACTGTCTGATGATGTGATTACCTTTCAAACTTTTAGTGATAATGCAGATAATAAAGATATATCACTAACTTGTCAGCTTCACGGCAGATTTGATGATGTACAAGATAATTTGCACGCACTAAATAACCGTGGGGCAGGAATCTATTTTACAGCAAATAAGACAGATGGCAAGGGGCGAAAGCGTGAGAATATCACTGCTGTGCGTTCTTTGTTTGTTGATTTTGATATACCTGACAGTGAGCGTGTGGCAAGATTGATGGCATTAGACTTACCGCCGACGCTGATTGTTGAATCATCCAAGGATAAGCATCACGCCTATTGGGTAGCTGATGGCATTGCCTTAGATAATTTTACTGCTTGTCAAAAGCAGCTTATCTCATTTTTTACTGCCCAAGGAGATGCACCTGATAAAGCCATACATGACTTGGCTAGGGTGATGCGACTGCCTGGCTTTATTCACCAAAAGACAAAAAATGGCGTTACGACCGACGCTTTTACCAGCCGTGTTGTTTATGTGGGGAAGCGATATGATAAAGCCGATCTAATGGCATGGCTTGCTACGATGGATGTTGTCGTTGAGCAAAACACCTCGCTATTTCAGGCCAGTCAAAAAACTAGCTATACGCACACAGGTAGTGCTTCTGATTATGTGCGTCAGCAAGCAAATGGACGCTGGCAATACATTCTTGCTCGACTTGGATACGATGTAGGCGATGGTCGCCATAAGCCATGCCCACATTGTGGCGGTCGTGATCGTTTTAGATTTGATAATCATAATATCAAAGCAGGTGATGGCGGTTGGATATGCAGTCAAGGCATAGGCGAAACGGCTGGGGGCGATGGTCTTAGCTTTTTGATGGATCATGTGGGTATGCAGCCAAAAGATGCTTTAAACGCTGTCGCTGATGCGCTTGGTGTTGATTTACCTGATGAGCGTGATAGTGTCAATATTGATGAGTTCATCTCAAATTCACAAAAAACGGATGAGACTGAAGCTGATAGCGAGCCTGTCATACCAGTTCTTGAAAACTATAAAACACGCCAAACGCCGTCTGAATTGTTTCATCTGCCTATTAATCCTGATATTGATCGTGAATTGACTGAATTTATTCAAAGTCATAATGAGCAAGCACCAGCTGAGATGATCTTGATTGCTAAGCTTGCTATTTTAAATACTTTGGCAGGTCGTCGGTATCTATCAGAATCTAATAACCCAACGACCATGAATTACATGGTTTTGGCTGGTACAGGTGCAGGCAAAAACATCATTAGAAATTCAATTGAAGCACTATTACGCGCGTGTAATTTTGATCATTTGTTATCAGGTAGCGGAAGTACATCAAGTAGCGCGGTGATTTCAAGCCTGATGACCGCACCAAATCAAATACAAATCATTGATGAATTTGGGCAGGCACTAAAAGCGGCGAGAGCATCAAATAACAATTTTGCTAAAGAATCTTACGCTGCTTTGATGGAAGTTTATGGTAATTACAATTCATCTATTCGTGCAAAAAACTACTCAAACCTTGCCGACAAGAAAAAGCGCGAGCAGACCGAACCGCCAGTGGAGGTATTGTGTCCGCACATTACTTTGGTCACCATGGCGACGCCAATGCAGGTGATCAATGCGATCAATACTGAAGATTTAGAAAATGGTTTTTTAAACCGCTTTACCGTGGTCTATGTCAATGACAAGGAGATGAGTGATGATGATTTAGATAATTTTTGTATTACACGCCAAAAAATGCCTAAGACACCATCGATACAATTAATCAATTTTTGCCAAGCCCTTAGAAATGGCGATACAGGCAATTTGAGTGGTTATACGATAGATGTATATAACGAGCGCCCAGAATTTAAAATCATCAATTGGCACGCTGAAGCGGAAGATTATGTGAATGAATATTATCGCACAATCAAGCGTCAGCAAAAAGACAGCCAAGACGAAATTTACAATGCTTTGGCACAAAGACGGGTTGAGCAGATGATGAGATTGGCAACCACGCTGGCTGCCGCTGATAGCGTTTCTAAAGACACGCCGCCCGTTACTGAGCCTAAGCATGTGATATATGCCATCGGTTTTATTGAATATTTTGGCTTAATGGCACATGAGTTTTTTCGTGAGAATTTATCAGATAATCAATTTACCCAGTTGCGCCAAATCATTCTTGACAGCCTGCTTGGTATTAAAAACAAAGCCGATGCTGAGCGTGGCTTAACCATGCGTGAACTGGGTCGTATGAATGCGTTATTTGCCAAGACACCTTTACATTTTCGAGCACCTGTGATTCAAACCATGTTGGCTGATGGTGATTTGCTCTATGTTGAGATAAAAGCCAAATTTGGTCGTGGTGGCAGTAGGGCGAGAAATGCTTTTATTTTACCGCAACATTTTAATGAAAGTGCGATGAAACCAATCGCATTTAAATATTAACAGCTGTCAATAATGTCAAATCAAAATTGACGGCTCAAACATAGCTATATCAAGGCTTATAGTATTAAATGTCAATAAAATAAGGGGGGTATACATTTAATATTAATAATATAAAAAATATATAGGTGTATACCCCCTATATATTATTGACGAATATAAGGTAAAGCATTGGTATTAAAAGGTTTGAGCCGTCGAAAAGAGCATTGACATTATTGACACGAAAGGAGGGAAGAATGTCGAAATACAAGAATAAAAAAACTGTCTTTGATAATATCACTTTTGACAGTAAAAAAGAAGCTGAACGCTATAAATTGCTCAAATCGATGCAAGATGATGGGCTAATCAATGATTTAGAATGTCAGCCAAAATTTATGCTGATACCTAGCCAATACTTTGAAACTACTGGCAGGCGTGAAAGAGGCGTCGATTATGTCGCAGATTTTCGCTACAAAGATAATCTTGGGCAAATCATCGTCGAAGATGTCAAAAGTGCCATCACAGCCAAAGATAAAGTTTATCGCATTAAGCGCAAGATGGTGAAGTATTTTCATGATGTGGAGATTATTGAAGTATGAGATATTACTACAATGAAAGCACCGACCAATATGCCAAAGTGCTGGGCGAAGACGCTAACAGCAATTTTGTCACTATCGTCATTGATGACAAGAAGCAGGTTATGGATTGGGACGAGTTTGTCGGTCAATTTAACCAGCTGGTGGATGTCTATGAAGATAAATCAGCAGAGATGAGCAGATGATGAATGAATTAAAACAAACTGAAAATGACGCAGTCAATCACCCAAGTCATTACACCAGCCATCCCAGTGGGATTGAAACAATCCAAATCACTCGTCATATGAATTTCAATCGTGGCAATGCTGTGAAGTATCTGATGCGTGCAGGGCTTAAAAACTCAGACAAAGAGGTTGAGGACTTGCAAAAGGCAGTTTGGTATATTCAAGATGAGATTGAGCGGCTTGAGAAGTTGAAGGGTGTTTTAATGATCAATGAAAAACTAGAAGCGTACAAAAAAGAGTTTATTGAATGGGGGCGATGGGTTAGGTGCGACCCTGACAGGCTAACTTACCCAAGCCCTTGGTTTGAGATGATAATGCGTGATAATATTCCCTGCTCATCTGTTAGCCCAAATATTACAGATGATAGGGCAATGGCGATTGATAAGGCGGTTAGCAGATTATCGCGGTATAGCGTGTTGCAGTATCAGATTTTTGTTTTGTACTTTGCTAAGAATATCCCTGAATACAAAATTGCCAAGATGGCAGATATGCGAGTATTTAGCAATGGCAGGATTAAAAACGCAAGAAACATTATTAAAGAAAATCTAAGTGGTGCAATGGGCTATGTGATTGCTTTTCTTGAAAATAATGCTTGAATTGTTAGCAAAGATTTGTTAATATTTACCCATAATGGAAAATTGTGCATATAACACGATTTTGATATACCCCTTGCCTCTGTTTACACGCAAGGGGTTTTTTATTGCCTGTTATCTGACCAATAACAGAATGCACCACAGCGTAAATCATCTGATTGAGTGAGTTGGTCGCACCGCCATTTGACGAACGAACGCCAAGCCTAAGCCGTCTTTGTGCATTAAGTGGGTAAAGGTTGGTTAGTAGCGGTTTCCCCCACGACAAGGGGTTTTTCGTTGGGCAAATTGATAGGGGGGTCAGTGAACTGGCGAGATATTGCTCAGTGTCAGCCAATGTGTTTATGATGTTTTATGTATGGGGGTGGTCTCATGAAAAGATTGCGGTACGCTATTTGAGTGCTATTGGGTATCGGGGCAAGAGCCGAGCAAGCCGCCATGATGTTAGATCTGCCCTCATTAAAGCGGAATCATTTTTAGCTGGGCTATTGCATAAACTGTATTCATTTACATAAACCCTACAAATAAGCCTTGTTTTGTCGACAGTCCAATAGTAAGATATTATCAAACTCGAGGAGTGCACCTAATTAAAAGGTGCACTTTTTTTATGGAAGAAATATGACAACACCATGCAGAGCCAGACTGTGCAAAAATCTTGTTAAAAGCAGATTAATGAAGGGTTATTGTGATGAACACGCGCACCTACGCCATGGCTGGCAACATAATAAATCAGCGTCAGAGCGTGGCTATGGTAGCCAGTGGAAGCGATTAAGATTGCAGGTGCTTAAGCGTGACAAGTATCTTTGTCAAATGTGCAAAGCTGATGCACGATACACACACGCAACCGATGTGGATCATATCATACCCAAGGCGAAAGGTGGCACAGACAATATGGCAAACTTGCAGTCACTTTGTAGTTCTTGTCACAAGATTAAGACAGCACAGGACGGGAGGGGCGGGTAAAAAGTTTGGAAAGATTGTCTTGTAGCACCGCCTCCTAAAAAAAATTTTTACGACCGCGAAATTGGAAGTTTTAGGGTAAGTTAAGATAAATTAACAGGTGGAAAAATGAAAGGGCGAAAACCAAAACCAACAGCTATTAAAGAATTGACAGGCAACCCTGGCAAGCGTGCCCTGAACAAAAACGAACCCAAATTTGCACAAATCACCGAAATAGAACCGCCAGTATGGATGACAGCTACTGCCGTGACCATGTGGCGTACTGTGATGCCTGAGCTGTTAGCAACTGGCGTGCTAACTGTGGCAGATGTGCATAATGTCGAAGCATTTTGCATGAGTTACAGTAGGTGGCGTGAAGCTGAACAAGAAGTGGAGCGGTATGGGCTTGTTATCATGGATGACAACGGCAAGCTGAATAAAAACCCTGCACTCACCATCATTAACGAAGCTAAAACGCAGATGATGAAGTTTGGGTCATTGCTTGGTCTTGACCCATCATCACGCACACGGCTGACAGGTGCAGCCAACAGCGAACCTATCGCCAATCCTTTTGCTGACTTATGACTTATCCCAATGTACAAAAAGCCTTAGATTATATTCATGCTGTGCTATCTGGTGAGATTATCGCCAATAAATATATTAAATTGGCGTGCCAAAAGCACTTAGACGAGCTAAAAAACAGTGAAACTAACCCTGATTATCCATATTTTTTTGACCCTGCTAAGGCGGAAAAAGTGGCAAAGTTTATCCAATTACTACCGCATACCAAGGGCAAGTGGGCATCAAAAGGCGAAAAAATCGCCCTTGAACCATGGCAAATCTTTGCTTGCTGCATCCCCTTTGGGTGGATTAAGCGAGCGACGGGGTTTCGGCGTTATACTAAGATTTTAATTTTTGTGTGTCGTAAAAATGGTAAGTCTGCCATCGCAGCAGGCGTGGGTAATTATATGTTTTGTGCTGATGGCGAGTTTGGTGCTGAAGTGTATAGCGGTGCAACCACTGAAAAACAGGCTTGGGAAGTATTTCGACCAGCCAAAATCATGGTTGAGCGTACCAAAGCACTTAAAGACTTTTACGGCATTGAAGTCAATGCATCGAACATGGCACGCTTAGCCGATGGCTCACGATTTGAACCAATCATTGGTAAGCCTGGTGATGGCTCAAGCCCATCTTGTGCCATCATTGATGAATACCATGAGCATAAAAATAACGATTTGTACGACACCATGGAAACGGGCATGGGTGCACGAGAACAGCCGATTATGCTTGTGATTACTACAGCAGGTTCATCTATCGGTGGTGCGTGCCATCAGATGGTGCGAGATGCTGAAAAAATGCTTGATGGGGTAATGGATATTCCAGACCTTTGGGCAATCTTATATGGCATGGACAAAGACGATGATTGGACAAGCGAAATTGCACTTAAAAAAGCCAATCCAAACATGGATATCTCAGTATCGGCTGAATTTTTACAGGCAAGACAGCGTGATGCCAAGATGAGTGCTGCTAAGCAGGCAATTTTTAGAACGAAACACTTAAATGAGTGGGTGGGTGCAAAAAATGCTTGGCTGAACATGGCAAAATGGGCAAATGCTCCAGAGCGGTTGCCGTTGTCTGCACTGACAGGCCGTCCGTGCTTTATCGGTCTTGACCTTGCCACCAAAATTGACATGGTGGCACTAATTTTGCTATTTCCACCGACCGCTGACGATCCCAATTACCATGTACATGGGCGTTATTATTTGCCAGATGTGCGTGTGCTTGAAGAGCTTGATAGTAACACTGAGCGTTATCGAGCATGGGATGCCGATAGCCTGCTCACCCTGACCATGGGTGAGGTGGTGGATTTTGATGCCATCAAGGACGATTTGCGTGAGTTTTATGGTCGTTTTGATGTGCAAGAAGTGGCTTATGACCCTTGGCAAGCCACACAGCTTGCCCAAGAGATGGAAAAAGAAGGCATGGTCATGGTCGAACTAAGACACACCGTGCAAAACATGAGCGAGCCAATGAAAGAGCTTGAGGCGTTGGTGCTACAAAAGCGACTGGCACATGGTGATTGCCCAATCTTGACTTGGCAAGCGTCAAATGTGGTGGCAACCCTTGATAAAAAGGATAATATCTATCCGAATAAAGAAAGGGCTGAGAATAAGATTGACGGTATGGTCGCATTGATTATGGCTTTATCTAGGGCGATTGTGCATACAGATACTGGGAATGTAGATGAATTTTTTGATAATATGATTATTGCTTAATCTTTTGTCCTTGTATCACACAAGACAAATTATTTACCTGTACCGATTAACGGTGCAGGTTTTTTTATGGTGATTTTTAATGGATATACAATTACAACAAGGCGATTGCTTAGAGCTATTAAAGACTTTGCCTGATAACAGTGTGGATATGGTGCTAACTGATCCGCCTTATGGGGTTTTGGATTTTAAATGGGACAATGAAATTGACAACGAAAAACTATGGCAGGAATTAAAAAGAGTTATAAAGCCAAATTGCATTATTGCTTTATTTGGCATTGAGCCATTTAGCACGCAAGTAAGATTATCCAATATCAAAAATTATAAATATGACTGGTATTGGAAAAAATCTGCTGTTGGCGGTTTTATTAATGCTAAAAAACGCCCTTTAAAAACATTGGAAAATATCATGGTATTTTCTGATGGTGTGCCACGTTATTATCCGCAGGGGCTAGTACGCTTGGATAAAAAAAGTCCAGAAAGGCAGAGAAGCTCTCAAAGAGAAGCGGGGGGTGGATGGTGCGTTGTATAGTTGCAACAGCAAAGCAAGCGAGTATATACAAGAATTTACCAATTATCCAAGACATATTTTGGAATTTGGCAATTCTAACAGCACAGAAAGGGGTTTACACCCAACACAAAAACCCGTCGATCTGCTTGAGTACTTAATCAAAACTTACACTAACAAGGGCGAAACAGTGCTTGATTTTACTATGGGATCAGGCTCAACAGGCGTGGCGTGCGTCAATACAGGGCGTAAGTTTATCGGATTTGAGCTAGACGATTATTATTTTGGCGTGGCAAGCGACCGTATTAACAGACACAGGGTGCTTAAAGATGAATGATGAAAACTGGTGGTCACGGTTTTACGCCAGATTGTTTGGGGGCGGTAAGCGACTTGATAAAGGTAGCGAAGTTGCTCCGTTTAACTCAATGCACATGCCATCTGGCACGGCAGTAACCGCAGAAACCGCTTTAAAATTATCGGCAGTTTGGGCGTGTGTACGATTAAGAAGTCAGACCATCGCCAGTTTGCCTTTGCACCTAAAGTCTGATAGCAAGGAATTGGCAACAGATCACCACTTGTACCGAATCTTGCATGACAGCCCAAATGCGGACATGACAGCGTCTGAATTTTGGGAGTCGGTGATTGTCAGCCTTGATTTGTGGGGCAATGCCTATGTGTACATCACACGATTGGGCGGTAGGGTGGTTAGTCTTGATATATTAGACCCATCAATTACTGTGGTGAAAAGAAATCGTGATGGTGATATTAGCTATAAAGTCGGCGAGGATATTTTTGGTGCTGAAGATGTGTTACACATCAAAGGGTTTACCATGGATGGCTTGGTTGGCTTGTCGCCCATCCGCTATCAAGCAGGCGTGATGGGTGCACAAATAGATGCCAATAATGCTGCAAGCCACACTTTTGGCAATAACTTAAAAGCTGGCGGCTTTTTGCAGACTGACAATATCTTAAACAGCGAGCAAAGGCAAAAGCTAAGAGGTAATCTTGAATATTTTTCAAAGCCTGAAAATGCTGGCAAATACATGGTGCTAGAAGCTGGTATGAGCGTGTCATCTAGTGGGGTTAAGATGAACCCAAGCGATGCACAGTTACTAGAAACTAGGTATTTTGGCATTGAAGAAATATGCCGAGCCTTTGGCGTGCCTCCGCAGCTGATTGGTCACACTGATAAGGCAAGCTCATGGGCATCGAGCCTTGAGGGCATGAATTTAGGCTTTTTGACTTACAGCTTACGCCCAACGCTTGAACGTATAGAGCAGGCGATTCGTAAAAAGCTACTGTCACCGTCTGAGCGGTCGCAATACAGCCCTAAATTTAGCGTTGAGGGTCTGCTGCGTGCTGACAGCCAAGGGCGTGCTAATTTTTACACAACCATGCTACAAAATGGCGTGATGACTCGTAATGAGGTGCGTGCTTTAGAAGATCTGCCACCAATGTCAGGTGGCGACAGTCTGACCGTACAGCTCAATCTAACACCGCTTGAGAAATTGGGACAAGATCATGAAAACTAAATCAATTAATTTTGAGCCGTCAATCGTTAAAGATGACGGCTTTTTTAGTGGCTACTGCAATGTTTTTGATGTTGTGGACAGCTACGGCGACAGCGTGCAAAAAGGTGCATTTGTCAAATCACTGGCAAAGTTCGAAGTGCGTGGCAAAATGCCGCCGATACTATGGCAACACGACAGAGCACAGCCCATCGGCGTATGGACAGCACTTAAAGAAGATGAACATGGGCTATACGGTGAGGGCAAATTACTGATTGATGATGTGCCAAAAGCCCGTGAAGCACACGCACTCATCAAAGCAGGCGTGATTGATGGCTTATCTATCGGCTATCGTGTTGAGCAAGCAGACTATGACAATACTAAAGAAGTGCTACTGCTCAAAGAATTGGATTTATTTGAAATCTCAATCGTTACCTTTCCTGCCAACGACGCATCGACCGTGACAGTAGTCAAATCGGCTTTGGCACAAGGGCAACTGCCCACTTTATCTGAATTTGAAAAATTCTTGCGTGATGCAGGATTTAGCAAATCGCAAGCCACCGCAATCGCATCACATGGCTTGCGTCAATTGCTGGGTGAGCCAGCAGAACTTAAAGATGCATTACAAATCATTAAATCTATCACAGGAGACATAAATGTCTGATATGACAAAACAGCTCGCCACCGAGCTTGCAAAAGCCACTGACTATGTCAAGGGCTTGGGCGAAGAATTAACGGGCCGCTTAGAAAAAGGTGAAAATAACTTATCTACTTTAAAAGGGGATGTTGATGAAGCGCTTAAATCAATGGGTGATGTTAAAGCACGCCTTGATGCTGTAGAGCAAAAACAAGCACGCAGAGCACAAAATCAAGAACCTGAAAAGTCACTGGGCGAGCGTTTGTTTGAGTCTGATGCGTTTAAGCAATTTGCCGACAATCCGACCGCAGGCAACCGAGCCAAGCTAAATGTTAAAGCGACGATTACCAGTGCCACCACCGACACCAGCGGGGCAGCAGGTGCACTGGTACAAACACAGCGTCTAGGAGGCATTGTAGCCCCACCTGATCAGCGTCTGCGAGTGCGTGACTTGCTGATGAAAGGCACGACCGATAGCAATGCACTTGAATATGTGCGTGAAACTGGCTTTACAAACTCAGCAGCAGCACAGCAAAATGAAGGTGATAAAAAAGCACAATCACATATCAAGTTTGACACCCAAAGCGTATCAGTACGAACACTTGCCCACTATGTCAAAGCGTCACGACAAATCTTAGATGATGCATCAGCTTTGGCAAGCTATATCAACGGACGCTTGATGTATGGCTTGAAACTGGTTGAGGATCGTCAGCTGCTAAACGGCGATGGCGAGAATGGCAATCTTAAGGGCATTATCCCGCAAGCGACCGCATTTGCAGACAAAGCGACGCTTAGCACATATACCATCATTGACCAGTTGCGATTGGCACAGCTACAAGCGGTGTTAGCAGAATATCCTGCCTCTGGCATCGTCTTAAACCCAATTGATTGGGCTAAGATTGAGCTAGAAAAAGATGCGGATAATAGGCATATCATCGGCTTGCCGCAAGGTACAGCAAATCGCACCTTATGGGGCGTGCCAGTTGTTGAAACAACCGCAATGGGTACGGGCAAATTTTTGACAGGTGCGTTTAACCTTGGTGCACAAATCTTTGACCGACAGCAAGCGGCGATTGCCGTGGCAACCGAAAACGAGGATGACTTTGTACGAAACTTGGTTACTATCCTTTGTGAAGAGCGTCTTGCATTAGCGGTATATCGCCCTGAGGCGTTTATTTATGGCGATTTAGTGGCGAAATAAGCCTTGAAACTTGTTTATATGACCTGCCATCAAGACAGGTCATATCTTTTATGGGAGATAAAAATGGCTGAATATGAAGTCTTAAAACAGCATTATGGCGATAAGCAATACTATGAGGGCGATATCAGGCAGCTTGATGATGATTTTACCGCCAAGCGTTTAATTGAGTTCGGTTTGATTGGTAAGGCTCACGCAAACAAAAAAGTGCAAAGCAAAGCTAAAAAAGTACCAAACAACAAGGCTGAGCCCGTGCTTGAAAATAAGGGTGATGATAGTGATGACACAGAAGATAACACTTGAAATGGTCAAGCATCAGTGCCGTATCGATCATGACGATGAAGATGATTTACTTATGCGTTATTTGAATACTGCTTTAATTCATGCGTCAAATTACATCGACGGATTACTTGATGAAAGCAATCCAGTGGTACAGCAAGCGGTGTTACTGCTTGTTGGGCATTGGTATGACAACCGAGAAGCTGTCAATAATGACCATCAAACGCCGCAATCAATCCCCTTTGGATTTGAGGCGTTGTTACAGCCTTATCGAAATTTGGGGGTGTGATGCAAGCAGGTAAGCTTAAAGATAGAGTATCTTTCATGCAGCATTTAGAATTACGATCTGCAACAGGTGCAACCAAGCGAACATGGTCTGTCATAGATACGGTTTGGGGGCAATTTACGCCCGTCTCTGCCAAAGATGTCATTGCTGGGAAAGCGGCAGGTGTGGAGATATTGGCAAGGCTTAAAATCAGATATCGAGATGATATTAAGCGTAATATGCGTGTCGTGTGCCGTGGTAAAACCTACGATATCATTGGCGAGCCGTTAGCAGATAACAAAAGTGGTAAAGAGTATCTTACCCTGCTACTACAAGGGGTAGAACAATGAAAGTGAGCGTTAAAATTGAGGGTCTAAAAGAGTTGGATGAACAACTTGGCAAGTTACAAGAGGACATGCGTGGTCGTGCGATTTATCAGGCACTAAACTTTGCCACCAATCCAATACTAAAAGAAGCCAAAAACCGTGCTCCTGCCAGCGAAGATGCCTACCGCCGTTATATGTCATCAGGGCAAGGCGAGGGTAAAACCACGCACACCAAATCAGGCAAAAAACGCCGTGTCGCCACCAATCGAGCCAAGCGTGGTCATGGTCGCTATGTCATACAACAACCAGGGCTACTCAAAAAGTCCATCCGCCGTCAAAGACTGACCAAAAAAAGTCGCAATCGTCATCGTGCGGCAGTCGGTATTGGCGTGCATTTAAAAGGCAAGACAGGCGAAACCGCCTTTTATTGGCACATGGTGGAGCGTGGCACAAAAAACATGCCAGCCGTACCGTTTTTCCGACCTGCCTTTGACCATCATAAAGATGAAGCGGTGCAGCGATTTAAAAAGAAGCTCGGCGAGCGAATTGATAAATTAAAGTAATGTTTGTTTTTTAAGTTTTTTAAGAGTAGCCATGAACGCAAGCCATCTTATTTATACCGCCTTATCGCCCTTGGTGTCAGGGCAGGTTTATCCATATTTCATACCAGAGACGGCAGATGACACACCCCCTTATGTCATCTACCAAATCATCTCCACCATGCCCATCACCACGCTAGACGGCATTACACATCATGAGCGGGTGCGTATGCAGCTTGATGCCTATCACAGTGATTATGATGAACTGCTAACATTGTATGGTGAGATTTTAGACAGTTTTGACAAGCTTCCCATGAGTGAGCATGACGGCACTCAGTTTAGTTATGATGATGGTCTGTATCGTGCCAGCATCGATGTTTTATTTAACCACACCGCCAAATAGGAGTTAATCTATGGCTAAAAATGTCGCTAATCTTGTTGACAGCTTTTATCAGCTGTTTGTCTCAACTGACGGCGAAGACTTTAAAAAAGTTGAGCATTTGACCAAGTGCTCGGTACCGTCTGACGAAAAGGTGCTTGATGATGTCACTGCGACAGATGACAAGCGCACTATTAAAGCGGTCGTTGACTTTAAAGAAGAGTCAGAGATCGAGTTTGAGTTTGTGGTCGATCCTGAAGACGCTGCTCAAAAGCTGGTACAAAAAGCCTTTGACGATGGCTCAGAGCTACATTTTCAGCTTAAGTTTGTCAAAGCATCTAGCGAGTCGCGCAAATTCACAGGTCTTATCTCTAAATTATCGGTTGATAATGAAGATACCAAGAAAAAGCTACGCAAAACTGCCACCATTGCCATCACTGGCGATGTCTCAAAAATCCCTGGCTAATCAAACACAAACCAACCTACGGGGTGCAAACGCACCCTATTTTTAGGAATTTATTATGAAAAAAACAAACACTAACACAAACAGCTTAATCAACGCACTTTTATCACGCAACAAGCCAACCAAGGTAGAGATTGACGGCATTGACCAGCCGATTTACCTACGCAAGATCACCATTGGCGAGCAATCTGCTTTGTATAAAAAAGTGCAAACTGAAGAAGATACCATCTTGAATAATAGCGCTTACAGCATTTTGTACAGTGTCTGTGATGAAAATGGTGAGCCGATGTTTACGGAGGCTGATCTGCCACAAATTGCCCAAATTGATGCCGGCACAGTCGGTGAGCTCATGGATGCGATCAAGAAAGTCAATCGTTTTGACGAGGACGAGGCAGAGCTTGAAAAAAACTCATAACCGACGAAAAGCGTCGGTTTTTGTTTAAGTTGGCTGGGCATTTGGGCAAGACTGTCGGAGAGCTTGAAGCGACGATGAGTGCCAGTGAGTTGTCAGAATGGCTGGCTTATGATCGCTTAGACCCAATCGGCGGCTATCGTGGCGACATCCAAGCTGCAACGATCGCCGCGTCTATGGGCGGCGGTAAGTTGTCTGATTATCTGATCATTGATCCAAACCCCATGACAGATGAGCAGCGTCAAGAGTATGAGTATTATCAGCGCTTAGCTGAGCTTGAAGATGAGCAATCGCTCTTGATTGAGCGATTTAATCATTTAGAAGATGCTCAGTGATACCACGCCCAGCAAGCTGGGCTTTGTGATTTTGGAGCTTATATTATGCTGTCTTTAAACATTGTTCTAGGTGCAAATACGGCACACTTTAGTCGCAATATCTCAAAAGCCACCAAAAAAGCAGAACAAGATTTAAAGGGCTTGGCGGGATTTGCTCAAAAAACATTCGACAGATTCGGTGCGCTGAATGTGATTGGCGGTGCGTTGAGTGCTCGGAACATCATACAAACTGCTGACTCAATGCAAGAGCTGGCAAGTCAAGTTCGTATCAATACAAAAAGCCATGAAGAATATAAAAATGTCTTAAACAATCTGCGTGACATCAGCCGTGAAAACTACGCAAGCTTTGATGCGACGGTGGATTTGTACGCACAGTCTAAGCGTGCACTAGACAGCTTGGGAAAATCACAAGCCCAAGTCCTCACATTCACTGAAAACATCACAAAGGCAATGGCGGTGGGCGGCGGATCTGCTGCGTCGCAACAGGCAGCATTGACACAGCTTGCCCAAGCGTTGAATATGGGTGCTTTAAAGGGGCAAGAGTTTAACTCAGTTGCGTCTCAAGCGCCAGTGCTGATAGATTTGCTCACTCAAAAATTGGGCGTCAGTATTGATCAGCTTAAAAAAATGGGGTCTGAGGGCAAGATCACCGCTGAAGTGATTTACTCAGCCGTAGCGGACGCTGGAGACACTCTTGATGCCAAAATGGCTATGATGCCAGTGACGATCAGTCAAGCGTTATCAAATATCGGTCAAGAGTACAAAAACCTTGTCCATGACCTGGTGAATGAAAACTCTCGTGCATCAGCACTGGTGGTTAGCAGCCTTAACTTTGTCACTCAAAACTTTAAAACCCTGACCGCTGTAGCAGGTGTTGCAGGGGCGGTGCTCGCTGGCAATTATGCTAAATCAATGCTGTATGCAAAGCTTGGTACGGACAGCATGACAGCGTCGCTGGTGACAAAAACAAAAAGCCTATACGCTGCAATCGCTGCTGAAACCAAGGCAGCGTATAGCCAGCAACAGCTGACAAATGCCAGTGCGTTATTTTCACAACAAAAGAAAATTGCTGCCCGTGCGGTAGAGCTTTTTGATATAGCAACAACAAAAGCTTATGTCAATGTCAGTGCTACATCAACAGTCATGATGAACTATGCCAGAGCGAATTTTACACTTGCTAATGCAAAAAGTGTCGCTACGGCATCCGTCATGAGTTTTATTGGAGCGGCACAGTCTGCTGCACTAACGACAAGTCAGTATGTGCGTACGACATTTACGCTGAGAAATGCCAAGACAGTGTTATCCAAAGCGACTGCGTCAAGTATCGCAACAGTGAACAGATGGCACACCTCCGCAGCGACAGCAATGGGTACTGGGGTTGCATACGCCCGTAGCTTAACAACCGTGGCAGGGGCAAAAAAGGCGTTAACAGGCGCAGCAACATTGGCATCTAACAGTATCACCGCCACAGCACTGACCATGAAAAAAGCGACGATCGTTGCCACGGCTTACACAGTGAGACTGGCCACAGCTAACGCAACCAAAAAGGCGCTGGTCGGTACAACCGTATTGGCAACTAAAAGTGTGATGCTCTTTGGGCGTGGGCTCAAATCAGTCGGTGCAATTATCATGGCACATCCCATCATGATTATCGGCGGCATCATTGCAGCTATTGCCGTACGCACGATGGGTCTTGAAAAAGCGATGGAGAGTCTTGGCGATGCGTTTGATGTGTCTGCAGAGATTTTAGGTCGCTTGATTGACTGGGGTATCGACGGCTTTGGCAGGTTGTGGGATGCCACAAGCGGATTTCTAAGCAACTTTGGGATTGGCTCAAAGCAGACCACTAAAAATTCGCAAAGCTACTTTGCCAAAATGTTTGCTGATACTGAAGGCGGATTTGTTGGCATGATGCAGGTCGCTGCAACCATGTTTGACAAGATGACAGGCTTTGCGGTTGGTTTTGCTAAATACTCACTGGATGTATTTAACAAGTTTAAAGCACAAACTTACAATTTATTCATATCCCTTGGCGACTCGGTCGCTAATTACTTCCTTGGTAAAATTAACGGGATTATTGATGGTTTAAACTGGGTTAATTCAAAATTTGGCGGTGATAAAGAGTATATATCGCATTTTGAGTTAAAAAGTAACGAACTACTAAAAGTACCCGATGCTGTATTTGCAATGGGGGCAGGTACTAATCTGCGTGGTAAACTTGATGGCATCATCATTACCAATAAGCTCAGCAAAGAAGCCAAAGCCAAAGCTGAAGCACAAGCTAACGGCGTTGGCGGCGGTGGCTCAGGCGGTGAAAACAGCAAGGGTGGTAAAGACGCCAAAGGTAAGGATAAAAAAGACAAAGAAAAAGAATATGACGGCCGCTTGGTCGGTATCAGTGGCAATAGCGGAACAAGCACTGGCGCACACTTAGACATCCGCCTGACAGGGGGTGGCAGACGGTTAACTGCTGAAGAGCTGGGTCGTTTCAAAGCTGACGGCAAGGACTTATCTGCTTATAAAATCACTTCGGATTTCGGTCTACGAAAAGCACCAAAAGCTGGTGCCAGCAGCGATCACCGTGGTATTGACTATGCCATGAAAACAGGCACGGCGATCACCACAACTCACGCAGTTGAAGATGTTGAAGTATTTCATCAAAAAGGCGGCGGATGGGTGTCACGCGTCAAATTCGCTGACGGCTTATCAGTTGATTTACTGCACTTGGCACCTGAAAGCCAACAAGTCAAGCGCGGCACGTCTGCCAAAGCCGGTGATAAATACGGCAATATGGTCGCACAGGTAAACAATGAATACAATGAGGTGCTTGAACAGCAAGCTAAAAAGCGTGATGAAATATTATCTGCTTATAGCTGGGATGGGCTTGAAAAAATTGCATTGGAACGCACTACGGCACTTAAAGAGCTGTCTGAAGCGGGCTTTAGTGAAGAAGATTTTGAAATACAAAAAGCGAATATTGATGAGTTTTTTGAACTTAAAGCCGAGCATTATCTTTGGGAGCGTGAAAAGCAAAAGAATAACCTGATTGAATTTGCACAAACCGAAGAACAGGCTATTAAGCTTGCTGCGACTGAAAGACGTGCAGAAATCTTGTTCAATCATGAATTTGCACTGGCGAAAAATGCAGAGCTTGCCAAAGCTATGCTTGATACGATTGATTTTAGGGAGGAGTATGAGCTGACTTCGCTTAAGATCACTCAAGATGAAAAGGCGCGTGCTATTCAGAACGAAAATGTGCTGATCAAAGTCAAAGATTTAAATCTGCAAAATATTTTGCGCATCGAGCAAGAATTGGCTGACAAACAATCAGATATTAATAAGCTGATGGAAGTGGCCAACAAGCACGGCAGCGACATGTTGGCTGAAAAGCTAAAAATAGAGGAGGCAGATCTAAAACGTGTGCACGCTGAAAGATATCGCAATGAGCTGACTCGTGCGTATTATGACATTGTGGAGAATGCGCTTAGCGAAGAAGAAAAGCTAACGCGTGAGCTCAACGAGCAGCTGGAAGTATTAATACGCATTAATGCTGAGCGAGGTAAACCAGGCACTCCCGAGCCATCTGAAGATGAGCCCAACCCAATGGATCTCATCAAAGATAATTTGCGCAGAAAATACGGTATAGCTAAGCCAGAAATGCACCCAATTGATAAGCTAAAAGCAGACAATGAAGCATTGCTTGCTGAGCAAGCTGCATTTAATGAACGCATGATTGCTTTGGAGCACTCAGCAGATGAGTCACGCAGAATAACCGCTGAACAACGCAGAGAGTTAATCATTTACAATGATGAACTTGTGCAACAAAAGATTGAGGAAAACCTGCGTGCAAGATACGCCCTGATGGAAAAGATGGCTGTAGAACATTACGACGCCATACTTGGAACGCTTAAGAGTTTTGTGGGTGAAAATAACCGTGTTTACCAAGCGTTATTTACTTTACAAAGGTCTTATGCCATTGGCAAGGCACTGATGAACATGTGGGAGGCAGGCTCTAAAGCTTTTGCAGAAACCCCTGGCACCATTTGGAATAAATCTCTAGCGGCTGCGGCTGCAGTTGCCCGTGGTGGTCAGTTTGTGGCTTTGCTAAAAGCGGTACAGCCAGTCGGTCAAGCTCACGACGGCATCATGTCTGTTCCCAAAAGCGGTACTTGGAATCTTGAAAAAGGTGAACGGGTGCTACCACGGCACACCGCCAAAGCCTTGGATGATAAGTTAGATAAAATCGGTACAGGCGACCGCCCTGTGAATGTCGTTATCAATAACTATTCAGGCGAAAAGACCGATGTACAACAAATGCCAAATGGTGATATGATGGTAACTATCGGTAAGATGATTAGTCATACCGTTGATGCAAAACTTAATCAGCGTTTTATTCAAGCACGCCGACAAGGCGGTGAACTTTATGGGTAAACAAGAATTTAATTTTTACCAAGATAAACTTAAAATTAAGACCAAATCACACAAACCTACCGATATCGGTAGGTTTTTTGTTGGGGTAAAGAATGAAAATCTTCACTTGGAAAATGAACATGGGAGCGTCCGCCAGTGTTCATCATGCTGTTAGTAAAACCCAATTTGGCGATGGCTATGCCCAGCGTGTCAGTCACGGCATTAACAATCAGCGTATCGATTGGTCAGGGTCAAAAACAGGCGATTGGCAAACGATCATCTTGCCCATCAAAACCTTTCTTGATGAACACAAAGGCGTGATACCGTTTTTATGGACAAACCCACACGGACAAACCAAAAAATATGTCTGTGAAAATTATGAAATTAGTCAGAAAAAAGGCAACTTTTGGCAGATTGGTTTGAAATTTGAACAGGTTTTTTAATAATAAACGCCCCTTTATGGGGCTTTTTTGATGGATTGGATTTCGGTTAGGATTTGGGTGAGTTTTTCGCTGAGTTCATCGTCAGAGAGTTTTTTATTGGTAAAACTCTCTTCAAGCCGTTTTTATTACTCTGATTGGTTTTCAAGAGCTTGCATTTTGGCATTAGCCTCATTTAATGCCCGCTTTAATTCGCGAATGCTTTGTATTCGTTCGGTTTCCCTCACCAAGCCTATATCTAAAAGGTGAATAATGGCGGTATTAAGGGACATGCTTTTATCTTCTGCATATTTGGCAACCACTTGGTAGAGACTGTTAGGCAAGCGTACTTGTGAGCGTTTCCAAGTGTCTTGATTTTGGAGTAGTTCGGTAGTATCAAGATATGACATAAAAAATAGTGCCTTTTTTAAAATTGGGTATTGACATATATTATAATGTCATTTAGAATATATGTCAATGACACAATTTATTATGTCAGAAACAAAAAACCTTGCCCGTCACCAACGAAAACAAGGTTTTTCTAAGTTCAATTGTTTTAGGAATTAAACCTATGTCTAATTTACCACAAAACGCCAATAATGGCAATTTTATCACCGTCTTTCATGGCGATATTGACCAAACCACTGAAATGCTGTGCAATGCTCGTGATTTGCATAAGTTTTTGAATGTTGGGCGTGATTTTAACACTTGGATTAAAGACCGTATCAAACAATACGGCTTTATTAAAAATCAAGATTTTGTTTTGGTTCGCCAAAATGGGGGAGCAAAACACAAAATGACTTTTCCCCAAAATGGGGGAAAAGTCAAAATGGGCAGACCAACCATTGACTACCACATCACCCTAGACATGGCAAAAGAGCTGGCGATGATTGAAAATAACGAACAAGGTCGCAAAGTCCGCCGTTATTTTATTGAGTGCGAAAAACAAACCTTAGCACAAAACTACACCCTACTAGACCAATACAATAAAGCGGTCTTAGAATTTGAAAAGTTATCAGATGTGGCAAGTGAAGCTGGCAGAATGCTAAATTTGGCAGGCAAACGCTTTAAACCAAAAGCCAAACAGCGAGTGCTTGAACTGACCATCAGGTTACAACCGCATCTGCCTTTTGTTGAGTTTGGGGGTGTGAAATGAATTATGAGCATATGGGCAAATACGACATGGCTACCCTTGCTTGTGAAAGCATGAACTGGGCAAGCACACTCATACACCTTGCTAAACAAAATAAGCATTATGCTGACACACTGCTTGACATTGCTGGTTATCTGTTGGATGACCAACAGATAGAATTTGCCAATATGGCAGATGAGTTTGAAAAATCACTTTAACAAGTTTTTTAACCCAAACCGCCCATCATCTGATGAGCGGTTTTTCATCGTCCTTTTGGACATAAACGCCCCTTTATGGGGCTTTTTTGATGGATTTTTTAAGCTCTTTGATGTCTTGGCTTATCTCGTGGAGTGTTTGCTCAATGCTGGTGGGGGTAGTGCCAACAGGGGCTTTTGTTTGGCTGGGCGGATTTAGAGCGTATTTTAATAACTCAATAAATGCAGTGTTCATAGATAAATCATTATCTTTGGCATACTGTTTTATCAATGGATAAAGGTCTGGTGGCAGTCGGAGCTGGGTTTTTTTCCAATCTTTTTGAAGTGTCATAAAAATTTCCTAAAAAACATTGACATCATTATGGGGCTTTTTTGATGGATTGGATTTCGGTTAGGATTTGGGTGAGTTTTTCGCTAAGTTCATCGTCGGAGAGTTTGTTGTTCTCAAAACTCTCTTCAAGCCGTGCCACGATGTCAGCCGTCATGGTGCGATTGTGCAACTGGGCTGATTGGCGGATTTTGTCTTTGAGTTCGTGCGGTAGGCGGATTTTAAAATCCACATTAAGATGTTGTCCCATAATATGCCTTTTGATTAAGCCATTGATTTTACAGCGAAAAGGGAAATCCCTTATCGCTATGTCAAAATATTTTTAAATTCTTTATAAAAATACCTTGACATATCCCCACTAGGGTTATAATATATATTTATCCCCAGTGGGGATATTATAATACAACCTGTATTATAAGACAACAAAAAACCCCTTGCGGTCTTTGGTAGGAATGCAAGGGGTTACTAACCAATATTAGAAGGAGTTAGCGATGGCTAATTTACCACAAACCTTAAAAACTGTCAATTTTGACGGTATTTCGGTTTCTTTTACAGAAAACGGCTATCTAAATGCCACAAAAATTGCCAAACATTACGGTAAGCAAGTGCGTGATTATTTAATAAACAATCGTACAAAAGACTATATCCGTGCCTTAGATGAGCATTTGAGTGAAGCCGTAAAAACAGCTTCGGAGCAAAATCAATTAGTTATCATTGTTAAAGGCGGTAAACCAAACGAACAAGGCACATGGCTACACCCAAAACTTGCCATTGATTTTGCAAGATGGCTAAACCCACGCTTTGCCGTATGGTGTGATATGCAAATTGAGCAAATGCTCATGAGTTCAGCTAAATCACTCACCGCCCAAATCACCGAAACCACCATTACCTTAAAACACTTTGATGATAACTTATCACATGCTGGTCGGTATTTGGCAACCCATGGCAAACAGACCAAACCACGGCTAAAAGCCAAATTAAATGAGCTATTGGCAAAGGCACAGCCATTTTTACCATTTAGTGAGTTTGGGGGTGCAAAATGAATTATGAGCATATGACACGCCATGATATTGCTACCCTAGCTCGTGAGAACTTGCATTGGATTGGTACGCTAATTTCTTTGGCTAAGCAAAATACACATCATGCCGATACACTGCTTGATATTGTTGATTATCTTTTAGATGATCAGTACCAAGATTTTGACGAGATGGCAGAGGAGTTTAAACAACAGCTTTAAGAGCTTTAACAATCACTAGCAACCAAACCGCCCATCATCTGATGAGCGGTTTTTTAACTCGCCGACATTAATGTCGTCGACATACCCACAGCCCTTGTAAATCAAGGGCTTTTTTAGGAGCAAAAAAATGAGTGAAACAACTCTAACCGAACTATCACGCACCGAGGCACAGGTATTACAGAGCTTTATCGCACAGGTGGATTATTGGAAAAACCAACATGGTGATAAAGCCAGTACCATTGAAGTCATCTACTACCCTGAAGATGACGGCTTTGAGGTGAGTAACAATGAAGCTAACAACGGTGTGCTAAAACGCAATCGCACCACAGTGTTTCGTGCTGACCTGTTGGCATGGGCGTCTAACCAGTTACGCCAACTACAAGGCTGGGACAACAGCCAAACGGTCACCGAGTTTAGCTTGTCTTATAAAAATGACCGCTATGGGGTGCGTGCTGCCCTTGCCAGTGAAACCACAGACAAGGCAGATGATGGGGCTGATGATAAAGCCGAGCAAACACAGTAAGCAGGCTAATTTAAAATCTGCCCAAACTGGTCAATAAATCACCCAAGTGTTTGGCGTTTGTGCTAGGCACTTGGGTGGATTAATCAAATGAGATTGCGATGAGTTTTAACACCGACATACAACAAACCACTGTACAGGGCTTTATTACCTTGTATGAGCTTGACGCACGAAAATTGGGCGGTGAGATTTACCGCTTTCATGGGCATAATGATGGGGTGATTAGATGGCAGGGGCAGGATTTTCATCCCATTACCATCAAAGCTGATGGGCTTGAGATGCGTTCAGATGGCAAGGCAAGCACGCCTAAGCTTAGCATTGGCGATAAGATTAATGGCATACAAGGGGCGGTATCAGCCCTTTGCCGATTGTATGATGATTTTGCAAGGGCTAAGCTTACCGTAACGCAGACCTTGCAGGCGTATCTTGACAGCCATGATGCCCAAAATTACCGCCAGCAAGAGTGGTACATAGAACAAAAGGTGAGCGAAAACCCAAGCCTTGGCATTGTAGAGTTTGAATTATCAAACCCTGTGGATTTTGAAGGTCAAAAAATCCCTGTGCGTCAAATTACTACCTATTGTAATGAAGCAGTCTGTGGTCGCTATCGTGGCGAGATTTGTGGTTATACAGGTACAGCACGATTTACCCATGATGGCAAGCCAACCGATGACCCCAGTTTGGACAGATGTAGCGGTTTATTAGCACATTGTAAATTAAGGGACAATGAGGGCAGTTTTTGTGGGTTTCCTGCCGCTGGTTTGGTTTAGTCAAGCGTTTTGGCATACTCAACCAAAGCGATTTTGATTGCCATTGCCTTAGAGCAATCCTTATGAGCCATAATCTGATTTAAGGCATCTAAAACATGAGGCTCAGTATGGCTAATGACAAGTCCGATGCGTGCCAGTGACTTATCAAAATAGTTAGCGGTTGCTTTTTTGCGTGCTTGCGGGCTTGCTTTATCTGCCATAAAAAATCCTTGATTTTTATAAAAATGGTGCTATGATAATGGGTAAGGAGTGGCTAGGCGTTTCCACCTAACCTGCCTTAGTAGTTCGCACCTACCTTAGGCTTTTACTGTTAGTAAGCTAGATAGCTTAGCAACAGCAGGGCAATGATGATTGTGAGTCTTAGCATTGCCTTTCCTCCTTATGTTACCGCTAGGCTTGTCCTAGCCCAATCAACACCCCTTGTGTTGATGAAATGTATTGTATTACAATATACAAATAAAGTCAATTAATTTCTGCGTTTTTTCGCAAAATTATTTGGCTTTTTTATTTTATAAGCCTTTGAATTATAAACAAATATTCAGCCGTCCAAGTACAACTTGGGCGGTTTTTTATTGGATAAACCATGCGACTAACCAAAACCTTAAAAGACCAAATCACCGCCCATGCTAAAACCTGCTATCCTGCTGAATGTTGTGGGCTTATTATCGATGGGCAGTATTATCCTTGTGATAATGTTGCTCCCAATCCTACCGAGCATTTTGAGATAGACCACCTTGACATGCTTGAAATGCAGGAATATCACGGCGAAATACAAGCCATCGTTCACAGTCACCCAAATGGCAATGCCGAGCCGTCCGAGATTGACCGTGTGCAAATGAGCATACATGGGATAGATTGGGTGATTTGTGCTTTTGGTTACCACGCTGATGGGGTAGAGTACTTTGATGTCAAATGCCATAAACCCAAAGCGTATCAAGCCCCATTATTAGGGCGTGAGTATCATCACGGCGTACAAGACTGTTATAGCTTAATGCGTGATTATTACAGCCGTGAGCTTGACATCACACTGCCAAGCTTTGCACGATCTGATGACTGGTGGGAAAACCCAAACCATGAACCACTTTATGAAAATAACTTCACCAAAGCAGGCTTTATTAAGGTGCAAGACAAAAACGACTTACAAAAGCACGATGTCATCTTGTGCCGTGTTGGGCGGACGCATCATGTCAATCATGCCTTGATTTATGTGGGTGATGGCAAGTTAAAAAGCGAAACCACGCCTGATTGTGTGGGTAATGCCCTAATTTTGCACCACCCCCATGGCGGTCTTAGCGTGCGTGAGATTTATGGGGACAATTGGCAAAGACGCACGGCGATGGTGGTTAGGCATGAGCGGTTAAACAACGGTTAAACAGTCATATCCCAATATTATCAGCCCATAAGCATACTTATGGGTTTTTTTATGTGAGAAATTCAATGAAAACCATCATCTTACACGGCATTTTAGCCAAAAAATTCGGTAAATCCTTTGACCTTGATGTCAAAACCGCTAAAGAAGCTTGTCATGCGTTGGCTTGCCAAATCCCTGCCTTTTATGAGTTTATGATGAATGCCGAAAAACAGGGCATTAAATTTGCCATCTTTAACGGCGAAAAACGCACTCAAAAAACCAACATTGGCGAGAAGCAGTTAGACGATATTACCACAGCAAGCCACATTCATATCATGCCAAGGGTGATAGGCTCAGGCGGTAAGGCAATGGGCTGGCTACAAGTGGTGGCAGGGGTGGTATTGGTTGGAGTAGGGGTAGCAATAGGGAATGCTGGGTTAATCGGTGCAGGGGCGGGTTTGATTTTGGGGGGTGTGTCAAGTCTGCTTATGCCAACGCCCAAACTTGACCCAAACAATGAAGATGGCAACCGCCCAAATAATGGCTTTGGCGGTGCAATCACCACGGTGGCTCAGGGCAATCCTGTACCCATACTTTACGGTGAGCGAGAGATTGGTGGGTTTATTGTCTCAGCGGCGATTTATGCTGAAGATAAGATGGTACAAGGGGTTAAAATTTAGGGGTAATTATGAAAATCTACGGTGCAAAAAGACAAAAACAAAGCTCACACAAGCCATATATTCAAAAAGACACAGCAAGCAGTACTAACTTTTATCAAGCACTGTACGGCTTATCAGAGGGTGAAATATATGGTCTTGTAGACGGTGGCAAATCTATCCGCCTTGATGGTACGCCCATTATCAATGACAATGGCGAGCCAAACTTTCCTGATGTGTCATGGGATTTTCGAGCTGGCAGTATTGACCAAGAGCATATCAAGGGCTTTTCGTCCGTTGAAAATGAGCAAAGTATCAATGTAGAGCTACGCCACGACCGCCCCTATACCAAAGCCATCAATAATAAAGAGCTATCAGCGGTGGCAATTCGCTTGGGTTTTAACGCCTTGCGTGAACAAAAAGACAATGGCGATGTTGTTGGCTACCGCATTGAATACGCCATTGATGTGCAAACTGATGGCGGTGCGTGGGAGATGGTGCTAAATACCGCCGTTGATGACAAGGTTAGCCAAGGTTATCAGCGGTCGCACCGTATTGACTTACCAAAAGCTCAACAAGGCTGGTCTGTGCGTGTGCGTCGCCTTACCCCAAACCGTGATAGTGAGACGGTAAGCGATACCATGGTTGTCTCTGCGGTTACTGAAATTATTGACGCTAAGCTTCGCTATCCGTGTACGGCTCTGCTTGCCTTAAAATATGACGCCCAAACCTTTTCTAATATTGCCAAGGTGGCGGTGCGTGTGCGTGGCATGTTAATTCAAGTGCCAACCAATTACGACCCTACCGCACGCACTTATGATGGGCTTTGGGATGGTACTTTTAAATTGGCTTATACCAATAACCCAGCTTGGGTGTTTTATGATATTTGTACCGCCAAACGCTATGGGCTAGGCGACAGACTGGCAGGTAAAGTTGACAAATGGAGCTTGTACCGCTTAGCCCAATATTGTGATGAGATGGTGGATGATGGCAAAGGGGGCAAAGAGCCTCGTTTTACGGTAAATGCCTACCTACAAAAAGCTGATGATGCGTATCGTGTGCTACAAAACCTATCATCAGTATTTAGGGCATTAAGCTTTTGGGATGGACAAAGCATTGTGGTAGATGCCGATACACCCAAAGAGCCTGTTTATGTGTTTAGTAATGCCAATGTCATTGGCGGTGAATTTAGCTATACAGGCACAAGAGCAAGAGACCGCCATACGATTGTCAAATGTGCTTATGATGACCCTGATAACAACTTTGAAACCGACTATATTTATGTACAAGATGAACATGCGATTGCCAAATACGGTATTAACCAATTAGAGCTAAATTTATTTGGTTGCACAAGTAAAGGACAAGCCCAACGAGCAGGGATTTGGGCGTTAAAGTCCGAACAGCTTGAAACCGAAACGGTGAGCTTTAGCACAGGCTTAGATGGCTTTATCCCCAAAGTGGGGGAGATTATCCATGTGCAGGATAACAACCGAGCTGGGCGTATGCAAGCTGGGCGTATTGTAGCAACCGATGGCAGACAAATCACGCTTGACCGTATGGCAGGCAAAGTGGGCGATACGCTGATGGTGGGTGATAATTCTGCCAAGATTGTACAGATTGATGATACGGTTATTACACTAGACACCGCCATTGGTAGTTCTGGTCAGGTCTTTGCCATTTCATCAAGCGATGTTGCCCCAAGGGCGTATCGTGTGATGACGATTAGCCAAAATGATGACGCAAGCTTTTCATTTACCGCACTGCAATATGAAATTGGCAAATTCACCGCCACCAATAACATTGCCGCCATACCCAAAAAAGAAGTTTCGGTGATTAAAGTCCATGTCTTAGCACCGCCAAACTCAGTTAGTATGACAGAACGCACACGCACTCATCAGGGGCAAGCAATCACTACGCTTGTCATCGGCTGGGAGCAGGTGACAGGGGCGGTTGCCTATCTTGTTGAATATAAAAAAGATGGCAATGCTTGGCAGACCCATAAGGTCTCATCGCAATCCCTTGAAATTGATGGTGTCTATTCAGGCGTATATCAAGCAAAAGTGCGAGCAGTAGATGCGTTTGATAATGAAAGCCTAGCAACATCAAGCGTACTCACGCAAATCACAGGCAAACAAGGCAAACCGCCACACCCCATCAACCTTAGCGTACAGGGGGTATTGTTTGGCATGAATTTGGGGTGGAATTTTGCCAAAGGCTCTGATGACACCAATTTCACTGAGATACAAGTTAGCCCTGACGGTCGCTCAAATATCACAACCCTTGGCACATTCGCTTACCCAACTAATAAGCATGAGATTACAGGCTTGCAGGGCAATTTACGCCAGTTTTATCGTGCTAGAATTGTGGATAAGCTAGGCAATACAAGCGATTGGACAGACTGGGTAAGTGGCACGACATCAGCAGACGCTGATAAAGTGCTAGACATGCTATCAGGTCAGATTAGCCAAAGCCATCTTGACCAATCACTGCGTACGCCCATTGGCAAGATTGGCACGATTGAAAGCAATATTAATAGCTTTAACAGCAAAATCCCAAGCATCAATAAAATACCGAACATTGAAAGCAGTATCAGCGGTATTAATAGCAAAATCCCAACGATTGAAAGCAATATTAGCAGTGTCAGCAGTAGAGCAGATACGATAAATAGCACGCTAAACGATGCTAACAACCGCTTAGCTCAGGCAGTTCAATCAATCACAAATATTGATACAAGAACGCAGTGGCAAACAAGAGGGGCAACATCACTAAACAGCTTGGTGGAGCAAGGTAAATACTATCTTGAAAGTATCTGGAATACCGATACGCCCTTAACTGGTTGGCAATATGCAACGGTTGATAAAGCAAGAAATGGCGATAGAATTACGCAAACGGTTTGGAATGACAGCACCAAGACCTACACACGCACAAAAACAGGCGGCTCATGGAGTGATTGGGTTGAAAATGTGGATAAAACACAGCTTGACAGTACCGCAAATCGGCTCACTCAAAGCATTGAGCAGACAAGTAGCAGAATAAGAGACGAGCTTGCTACCAAAGCCAGCACGGACAGCGTAACTGGTGCTATTCGTGATATTAACGCTTTGCAAACTGCTAATAATGCAAAAACGGCAGAGCTTGCAAATCTGACCCAAACCGTTGGCGGTCATACCAGTTCAGTCCGTGATTTGGGTGTAACAACTGGCGATTTATCCCAAAAATACAGCCAGTTAAAGGCAGCAAGTGACACGGCAAACAGTGAAATCACAGCGATTAAGCAAACCCAGAGCGGTCAGGCGACAAGCGTTGAGCGGTTAAGAAGCGAGCTTGCAAATAAAGCAAGCAGTGCTGATTTACAAAGCGTGCAACAGACTTTGACAACCGCCGACAGCTCACTAAGCCAAAGCATCAACACCCTGCAATCTGACTATAACGGCAATAAAGCGAGTGTACAAAGTAGCATTAGCACACTCACAGACGCTAACAGAACGATTGGCGAACGCATTAATCAGCTAAATAGTGAGATATATTCACCCAACTTATTACGAGATGGCGATACCCCAAAAACCGCAAGCACTTGGAATATTGATTTTCCTATCACTGAAAGCTTGCAAGCAGGCAGACGAGTATATATCAGCTTAAACAATGCAAGCGGTTTAACATCTGTTGCTGTGTATAATTCAAGCCCAGCAGGGGCGGCAAAAATTGGCGATTTGACAAATGATGGCGGTGTTTGGCGTGGTGAATTTAATTGGGTGAGCTATGGTGATAATAATGTGTTACAGTTTTATCGTGAACCTCGTTCATCTACTCAAACTGTAACCGCAAGCTTAACAACATCAAACGGCTCAAAGATTGCCAACCTTGAGCGAACGCTAACAACGACAAATCAAAGCTTATCTGAGCGGATTAACACAGTCGAAAGCTCAGTAAGTGGCAATACTTCAAGTATTAACACACTTAATCAAAGCTTAACAACGGCAAACCGAGCGTTAACAAGAAAGCAGGAGCAATTAACTGCACAGCTTGCAAATAAAGCAAGTACGGCAAGCGTTAATAGCTTAACTGAAAACTTAGCGGAGAAAGAGCAAGCACTGTCAAGACGCATCAGAACAGTCGAAAGCTCAGTAAGTGGCAATACTTCAAGTATTAACACACTTAATCAAAGCTTAACAACGGCAAACCGAGCGTTAACAAGAAAGCAGGAGCAATTAACTGCACAGCTTGCAAATAAAGCAAGTACGGCAAGCGTTAATAGCTTAACTGAAAACTTAGCGGAGAAAGAGCAAGCACTGTCAAGACGCATCAGAACAGTCGAAAGCTCAGTAAGTGGCAATACTTCAAGTATTAACACACTTAATCAAAGCTTAACAACGGCAAACCGAGCGTTAACAAGAAAGCAGGAGCAATTAACTGCACAGCTTGCAAATAAAGCAAGTACGGCAAGCGTTAATAGCTTAACTGAAAACTTAGCGGAGAAAGAGCAAGCACTGTCAAGACGGATTAATACTGTTGAAAGCTCAGTAAGCGGTAACACATCTAGTATTAATACACTTAACCAAAGCTTAACAACTAAAGAACAAGCGTTAACAAGAAAGCAGGAGCAATTAACTGCACAGCTTGCAAATAAAGCAAGTACGGCAAGCGTTAATAGCTTAACTGAAAACTTAGCGGAGAAAGAGCAAGCACTGTCAAGACGCATCAGAACAGTCGAAAGCTCAGTAAGTGGCAATACTTCAAGTATTAACACACTTAATCAAAGCTTAACAACGGCAAACCGAGCGTTAACAAGAAAGCAGGAGCAATTAACTGCACAGCTTGCAAATAAAGCAAGTACGGCAAGCGTTAATAGCTTAACTGAAAACTTAGCGGAGAAAGAGCAAGCACTGTCAAGACGGATTAATACTGTTGAAAGCTCAGTAAGCGGTAACACATCTAGTATTAATACACTTAACCAAAGCTTAACAACTAAAGAACAAGCGTTGTCAAGAAAGCAAGAGCAATTAACTGCACAACTTGCAAACAAAGCAAGCACATCAAGCGTTAATAGCTTAAGCGACAGTTTAGCGACGAAAGAACGAGCGTTGACTGAGCAGATTAATCGAGCTAAGTCAGAAATGGGCGGACGCATTACGCAAATCAGCGACGAAACACGCACTTTGGCGGATGCTAATAGAACGATTGGTGAGCGGATTAATCAGCTAAATAGTGAACTTGCAGGTACTGATAGCATTAGCGATAACTTGCTTATTAATAGTAATAGAACGCTTATAACAGGTGCTTATTTAATCGCAACTTATCGTATTAGCGAAACGCTAAACAATGGCGATAAGGTAAGATTAACAGTGAACGCCCCCCAGCTTGGCAGTCGCCGCATAGGCTTTATGGCGTATAACTCAAACTCAGCAAGTGGCTCAAAGCTTTCTGATATTAGAAATAGGCAAGGCAATAGTTACACTGCAGAGTTTGAATGGAATGTCGGAACAGGTGCTAATAATGAGCTGTGGCTGTATCATAATGCAGAAAACACAAGAAGTGTTTCAACTGTTGCAAGTGTAAGCTTACAAAAAATCACGACAGGCTCAGGCTTAGCAAGCATTAAGTCAAGTGTTGCAAATCTTGAGCGAACGCTAACAACAACAAACCAAAGCTTAGCTGAGCGGATTAATACCGTGCAAACCACGGTAAACGGACAGACAGCGAGCATTCAGCAACACGCTCAAAGCTTGAACGGCTTATCGGCTCAGTGGACGCTTAAAGTACAGTCAGGCGGTGTGGTGTCAGGTATCGGCTTGGCAAGTAATAATGGCGTGTCTGATTTTGCAGTGCGAGCTGATAAGTTTTATGTTGCAAGCCCATCAGGCGGCAATAAAAAGCCGATGTTTTCGGTAATAACACGCCCAACCACGATAAACGGCACAACTGTACCAACAGGGGTCTATTTGAATGGTGATTTGATAGCAAGCGGTACAATCTCAGGCGATAAAATCCGAGCAAATACACAAATTACCGCTCCGAATATCCGAGGTGGTAGTATCAATATCGGCAGTAATTTTAATGTTGATAATCAAGGTAATTTGAACGCAAATTCAGGCGTGTTCCGTGGGCAAGTCTTTGCCGACAAAATAACAGGTCAGATTGATGTTGAAAGCTTAAAAAGCAGTGCCGTGGCGTTGGGGTATGATATGTACATCTCCAGCAGTTATCATTCTAGCAGCCCAAGTGGTTTTGATAAAACATTTAAAGCGTCTTATGCCTCGTACGGTTCTATTATTCAAAGCTTGGGGTTTAATAATGAAAATATTGGCAGTGTGTTGTATGAGATGAGAGTATTTTGTAAACGAGCGATTACTGTCAAACAAAAGCTACACACTGTTGATGATAACTTATATTGTTATGTAAACGGAGATTCAGCGTTTGGTTACCATTCAAACTATGATCACTACGACAACGAAGAAAGAGTACCGACCCCTTTTGGTCGGGGTCGGATTAATACAGAAATCAGCCTACCGCTAAGGCAAGGTTTAAATACCATTCAATTTGTCTTAAACAACTCAGGCGGTGGTATTTGCCAAGTCATTCTGATTGGTGATTTCATTGACAACAACATCATTAAATTTGCATAAAAGGTGATATATGATTGACACGCAGGGGCTTCATGCCCCTTTTTTAATTTCTTGGTTCGGTGTTTGGCTGTTTGCGTTTTTGGGTGGGTGGGCGAGTGCGTTTATCAAGATTAATGAAATTGATAACCGCCTGCAATATCCATTCATTGCAAAACCTTTGATTGGCACAGTTGCAGGCGTTGCCATGGCGATGATAATCAACGGACAAGCCGAACCGCCAGCCGTTAGTTTAGCTTTTTGGTCATTTGTGGGTTCGATTTGTTCAACGCCTATTATTACAGGGTTTTTAGTATTTATTTCAGACCAAAAACGACAAAACGAGCTGTACAAATCCGCCCAAAACAAATTTATACCTTGGTCAAACAAGGAGAAAAAAGATGAGTAACTTACTGATTATCAATGCTTTGATTTGTGCGATTGGGTTTTTTGTTGGCGTGCATACTTTTATCAAGCATTTAAAAGCGTTTTCTAGTGAAAAAACCCCAGTCGTTGAAGCTTGGCTTGTCGCCGTTGGCATGCTCGCTTGGTCAGTTTTGCTGTATGCAAGCTTTGATGAGCCAATCATCACACGCCTTGAAGTATTTTCTCGACTACTATTCTTGATTTACTGGGTGGGCGGTATCTTAAAAGTACAAAAGCAGTGCATCAAAATCAGACGGCATTTATCAAAACGAAAAGCACAAATCAATTTATACAAGCCCTAAACAGGGCTTTTTTTAGGAGTAAAAATGAGCAGTATTAAACACATTCAAGCCCAAATTGGCACAAACCCTGATGGCGTTTGGGGCGATAAGTCAAGACAAGCGTTAAAATCGGCGATAAATAATGGTAAGATTATCACAATCACTAAAAATATCAGCTTAAATGAGTTATTAGCTAGTAATACTGCCAAAAAATACAACATTGACAACATGCCAAACCAAACCATTTTACAAAATTTGATTGACGCCAGTGTAAATCTTTATCAGCCTGTGCGTGAGATTTTGGGCGTACCAATCATCATCACGAGTGGCTATCGCTCCCCTGCACTTAATAAAGCGGTTGGTGGTTCTAAAACTTCTGCTCATATGTCAGGCTTTGCGATTGATTTTACTGCCCCAAAATTTGGCACGCCCAAAATCATTGTACCGCACATTGTCAAAATCTTAAAACAAAAGGGTATTGGTTTTGACCAAGCCATCATTGAATACCCAAAATCGCCACGCTCATGGGTGCATTTGGGCTATAAGCACCCCAGTGGCAAGCAACGGGGCAGTAGTTTTGTGATTGGGTGATTGCACCAATTTTTAGTGGAAAAATCTCATGGAACTTTGATGATTATTACCCCCAGCCGTTGCGGTTGGGGGTAATTTTTATTTAACTAAGGCTACGATTAAGGCGATTAGTGCGACCGCCAAGCTTAACCAAGGGAACCATGTGGCTTCTTTTTGGATTTTTAGGGTTTCTGCTCTTAATTTTTCAGCTTCCATTTTGATTCGCTCAAGTTCAGCCATTTTTAGCTCCCGATTTAAAGTTTGCATGTTTTTCATGATTAGCTCCTGCCCTAAAGGGCGTTACCAAGTTTTTAAACAATCATCAAGCGGTCATCCCGTCTTGATGTGTTTATTATATGACTTTTAAAGTCATAAAGCAAGCATTATTTTTAAAAATCTTGCATTTTCTTCCACTTGGCGTCGGGCATCTCCTGCTCCCCGCTTTCCCAGCGTGCCACCTGCCGAAAGCCAGATTTAAGCCCAAATTTTTCGGCAAGCTCGCTTTGGGTCAAGCCAAGTTTTTTACGCAGTGCAACGATATTCTCTGGTGATTTGATTGTAGCAACAGTGTCTGACAGCAAAAGCTTGAGCACTGCTACTAATTCATCATTGTGCATTTGCACAAAATGGCGGTCATCGCTTGGTCTAATCCAGCCATCGATACGACTGTTTGACAGCTTGAGCTCACTTGTTTTGATTTTGTCTTTTAAGTCTTTGATATTGATGCCAAGCGTCTGCATGGCTTGGCAAAGCACATCATTAGTGCTAAATACATCATTGTTATCAAGCAGCATCATGTTTGGAGCTTTAGCACTGAGCTCGCTATCATCATGCATAAGCTCCACCTTTTTGGGCTTGTTGTCATAATCACGGCAGACAGCCCGATAATTAGCGTAAGCTGTGGCTTTGTCAGTGATCGCTTGGCTAGTAGCACCGTCAATGATGATTTTATAAGTCATAATTTTCGCAAAGTTAAAGGTTTGCGATAGTGTAGCACAAAACATCATCTCTTCACACCTCGCCATTCATCCACTTCGTTCGCCCACCACTGTAACAACTCACGGCGTTCATCAAGCATGTTGGCGTGATTATATACACCTCGCACGCCACCGATTTTGTGCGACAAAGTCAGCTCGATGGCATCAATCGTCCAAAGTCTGCTTATATGTGCGTGCGTGCTAAAAATCTTGCGAAAGCCGTGCAAGGTCTGCTTATGCTGATAGCCTGCTTTGACTAATACTTGATACAGACTCCAAGTGCTAATTATTTCAGTGCCAGCGTGCGGCGATACAAAGACATAATCGCTGTGTGTGTTAGCATGCAAAAGCGGCTCAATCAGCTTTATGGCTTGCTCGGACAATGGGACAATATGATCACCATTGCTGTTAATTTTCATGCGACTAGCAGGGATTGTCCAAAGCCCATGTGATAAATCAAATTCGTCTTTGCGTGCATAGACGACTTCTGAGCGTCGTAGACCCGTGTATACCACTACCCAAAACGCACGCATGATCGTATCACCCACGCCCTTTAGTTTATCAATATCTTTTAGCATTTTTGGTACATGAGCCAAATCGACAAAACGCCAGCCGTGCGTTGGTGGCTTGGCGGTGTATCTACCAATGCGTGCGATCTTGTTATATTCCAGATCGCCTGTGATGGTTACAGCATAATCAAAAATGCGATTGATGCGTTGAATGCTACGGTGGGCAGTAAACGGCGATACCTTGGCAATTTTGGCATGCAAATTCAGCACATGTGCTGGCAAAATCTCATCAATCGGCATATCTGCAAGTCGTGGCAAGACATATTTACGCATAGATTTATCATAAGTGCTGGCCGTGCTGGCATCGACAGTGGTCGCATAGTAGGTGAAGTGCTTATCGTAAAGCTGTGCAAATGTTGGCATTTTTTTACTCCCAAACATCAAAGACGGCGATTGACCGTCTTTGACTTCAAATAATTACGCTTTTTTAAATAAAGAGATCAATTCTTCAATAGTTTGCACTTTGTATTTTTCAGCCATTGCTTTGACAAACTTGGCGGTGCGACCAGCTGACATTTGGCTGTATGGGTATTTGGTGCTTGGCGGGCGTACATCCACCAAGTCTGCATCATCCAAGTAAAAACGACCAGCTCTATCAAACTCACCGCGTGGGTGCAATTGACGCTCTTTTAGCATGACATAGACTTGCTTTAGCTCATCTTTGCTGACGCCGATTGCTTTGGTCTCATGTTCAGCGATGATGGTTTTTAGCTCGTCGATGGCTTCTTGAGCGTCTTTATTGTCAGAATGGTCATACTCAGCAATAAAGCGTTTTAATTCTGCAGGATTTGAGATATTGATTTTGGTTTGTGCATCAGTCAAGTCAAGCTCAAAGCCGATTGTGCTGATAAGATTTGCAACGATAGATTTGTTTAACATTTTGATTCTCCTGCCCTAAAGGGCATTGGTTAGTTGACTATCAAGAGAGCTTATCTCGTCTTGATGTGTTTATTATATGACTTTTAAAGTCATAAAGCAAGCATTATTTTAAAAAAAATCAAAAAAATTTGGTTGTATGTTGCCAGCTACAGTGCGATTTGCTTTAATTCTGCCAATTTTTTAAGCCATTGCTCATAGGCGGCCGTCTGCTGTGGCAAATAGTTGTAATGGTCATACACTTGCTGCATATTACCCACAGTGTGACCAATCATAATCTCAGCAATGTCACGACTGGTAAAAGCGCTGAAATTGGTGCGTGCAGTTCTACGCAGGTCATGAAAGGTAAAGCGTGGCAACTGCACACCACAATGGCGGTCAATCCAATGTATCAGACCTGTGGTGATGTCTAAAAATGCGTTTTTTTCTAGCATTTCACCACGACGATCGAACAGGTATTCGCTGCGTGAAATGGCGATGGCTTCGTCAATCAAAGCTTGCATGGGCGGCAGAATAGGGCGTATTAACGGTTGCTGGGTAATATGACCTACTTTGTGATTCTCGGGTGGGACAGTCCAAACACTGTCTTGAAAATCGGTAATTTTAGCTCGTCTAAGCTCGATGCCACGGCAACCAAACATCAAAGCAAGTTCGGTCGCTAAGCGATTACGGTAGCTAATTTTTGAGCCATACAATGCTTTGTAAAATAAGATAATTTCATCATCACTTAAGTATCGCTTACGCTTAACACGGACTAAATTAAAATCACTCAATTCAAGGTCGGCAAGGATGTTGTGTTTGACGATTTCACGCTTTTTTGCCCATTTGAGCATTTGCTTGGTATTTGTAAGTATGCGTTCAGCAATGCCTGGAGTTTTACCAGCAATGGATTCAATGATGATAATATACTGTTGTAAGGTAATGTCATTAATCGGCAGTGAGCCAATAACAGGAAAAACATAGAGCTCAAAGCTACGCTTGATATCGGACGCTTGTTTTTTGGTGATGACTGCTGATTTATCATACCACTGTAAAAAACACTCATAGAAAGTGTCAGCGTTAATATAAGCCTGCTTGGCGATTTGCTCTTCAAGTTTTGGGTCTTTGCCATGCAGGAGCTGTGTTTTGGCAGACAGTGATTTTTCTCTGGCTTGCTTGAGGGATATCAGTGGATAAACACCCAAATCAAACCGCTTTAATTTACCGTTAAATCGATAGCGTAATTGAAAGACAATCTTACCTTTTGGGGAGATGCGTACGCTCATGCCATCACGGTCTGCAATTTCGGTAACTTTATCACGGGGCTTGCCGTTATTTGCTTTTAGCCAAACTTCTGTCAACATAATAATCCTTAGAAATTATGTACACAATTATGTACACAAAATAAGCGTCTTATTATGTGGTATTTTGTTGCAATTTGTCTAGTGTAAAATGCACAAAATATCGAAAAATAAAGGTTTAGAAGTGGCTTTATGTTGCTGTTTGTAATTTGTTGTTTTATATATCATCATTGGTGTGTCCAATGATAGAGATGGTGGTCAGATGAGATGGCGTGGGCGTCAT
>ERZ1023217.81-NODE-81-length-31875-cov-49.880264_pt1 | contig 31875 bp, 44 predicted proteins | sample MGYA00380448_ERZ1023217 | MGnify/ENA primary metagenome ERZ1023217 (study PRJEB33173, sample SAMEA4830360) | metagenome | study: EMG produced TPA metagenomics assembly of the PRJEB25223 data set...
CTACAAGCAAAAATTAAGAGGTTGGGAACTTGTCTATGGTAAAGGCAAGGTTCCTATTGAGATTGAACAAGGTAAGGGGATAGGCGAATGAGAATTAGTGATTTAAAGAGAAACGATGTAATCAGATTATTTAGTCATGATAAATCTCGTAGTGTTTTAGCGATTGTTGATGAAGTAGGTGGCACTAACAAAAATTATGGTATTTACTTTTGGGCAAAAGTTGAAACAGAAACAGGTTGGAAACCATTGATAAGTAATAATTGGAAATTTGTGAAAGTAAATGAGCCATTCACACGTAAGGTTAATTTAAAAAAGAAAGAACAAGACATGGTACACGAACCACCACATTATCAATTCGGTAAGTTCTCAGCACGAGTGATTATCGAATTAGTAGGCAAGACGTACAAATCAGCGTCAGTATTCTATCACGTAGGGAATGCACTCAAATACTTAATGAGAGCGCCTAGAAAAAATGGTTTACAAGATTTAAAGAAAGCTAAGCAAAGTGTTGAATTTGCGATAGAGAATTGGGAGGGGTAAGCATGGCAAAGAAATTACCGGTATATATGTGGGAGCCGTTGTTCAATCGGCTTACCCGCATTTCAACTGAATACGCTCATAAAGTGTTAGGTATTATACCGTCATCACTTACAAGATATATTCAAAATAGAACATACAATCAAAAGTTAGAGTGCTACTTCGTTAGAGAACCTTTATCTGTTAAAGAGAAACGCCAACTTATCCAGCAAATAGAAATACCTAACGAAATTTGGCGTGAAACTAAATTAGAAGGCTTATATGTAAGTGATCATGCTAGATTTAGAACTAAAACTAATTCAGGTTGGCGTTATTATTTTGTGTTTAGTCAAAAAGGTTATCCATCTATCAAATATCAAAAGAAACATTATCGGGCTAATAGGCTTGTTTATGAAGCATTCTACGGAAACTTAGATAAAGACGATGTTATTCATGCTAAAAATGGACTGAAATATGATATCAGAGCAAGTAATTTAGAAAAGACTTCTAGAGAAGAATTAGGTCGTCTTACTGGTCATAAAAGTAAACGCAGGGGCGTTGTTTTTATCGGAGAACATGGCGAATTGTTAGATGAATTTAAAAGCACAAGAGAAGCCGAGAAAGTGACGTTATATAACAGGAATACGATTTGCGAATGTTGTAACAACTTACGACAAAACTATCACTCAATCGGATATAGAGCGTTCATGTGGGCAGACGAATATGAGGAGTTGAACGCATGAGCAATATTTTAAAGTTAGATGAAACCATAGTACAGACATATAAATATCAAACAAAAGGTAAATCGCCTACCGAAGTGCAGCACGAATTAAAGGCTATGGGCATTGAAGGTTTTGTTATTCGTATGACGAATGTACATGTAACAATGCGAGTACCTAGAGAAAGTAAGGATATGAACAGGGAGTGTTTACGATAGACATCAACAATCTCTATACCTACAAAGCAACATGTACCAATGTTGTTGACGGGGACACTTTAGATATATTACTCGATTATGGCTTTGATACCTACGCTAAACGTCGTGTACGTTTGCTAGGTGTCGATACGCCAGAAAGAGGACAAGATAAGTTTAAAGAGGCGACAGCGTTCACTAGAGAATGTGTGGAACATAAGGATATCTACGTTCAGACATACAAAAGTGATGTGTTCGGTAGGTATCTTGCAAACGTGTGGTACGAGGACGGGACACGTAGTTTGAATGATGATCTAAGGGACGCAGGACTATTGAAAGAGAATTCGAAATGGAATGAGGGGTAGGAAATGGCAGAACCAACATTAGATGAATTAGTTGCATTTATGAAAAAGCACGGAGTAGAAAAAGTGGATAGTATCACTGACGAAAAGAGTGCAATTAAGCATTTTAGAGCAGCTAGTAGAGTATATAAAGAAGAACGCGATAGTTTCCGTAAGCAACGTGATGAACTCATCAATGATATGCAGAACGTAAAAAGGAAGGCAAGTTTATTCGACGAAATTAAAGGTTTAATAGTCGAAACAAAGTCAGCAGAAGATTTAGGAGAATGTGTTTTGCAACTAATTATCGAAAATGAGGAGGCCAACCATGAAAGATAAAGACTATAAACGTGCATGGCAAAAGTTGAAGGATAAACTAACTGAAGACTATATAGAACAAATCAGATATATAAATCAATACAGTATAACTGATGCTGATGATGATTGGAGTAGTGGTTGGAATATGAGCACTGCAAAACAATTATATACCGACTTAAGTTTAATGGACCGACTAGACGGAACGAAAGAGTTTCAAAATTTATTAAGTGATTTGGAGCGTGAAGAGTGATGTAAGCTGAAAAACACATGCAAATGATGCAGATGTTACAAAATTGCGTAATCGAAAAATATGTATCACACGATGAATACGAAGAGTTAGTAGCTAGAGATAAGTATGGTAACAAAATGTTTATTAAATTTTACCCAAACGAGGAGGAACAATAAATGCAAGATAGCGGATATGTAAATATGGATGTTCAAGTACCGGCATTGGCGTTTGAATATAAAGACAAACCCGGCGTATATATTGGAGAGTACGAGGACGAAACAACAGATTTAAACAACGCGTTGTTATGGACTAATAAAGACTTATCTAAACCAAATAAAGAAGAATGTAAAGAGTTTCATTTAAAGTTAGAAAAAGCGCACACCGAAAGAATGAAAAAGACGTTCGGTGAAAATGCAATTATTACTTTTAAACCAAGTCAATGGTTTGAAATATGTAATTTAGTTGATGTTCATATTAGTGTCAGAAAAGTTATGGAAATGATGAAGGAGGAACAATAAATGACAATTTTACCAATTAAAAAACTAAGTGAGAAAGCAATTTTACCAACAAGAGCAAATCCAACAGATAGTGGATTAGATTTATATGTTGCAGAAGATACAACGATTTTAGCGCACAGTACAAAGGCAGTACCTACACATATTGCTATTGATTTAGCTTATGGATATGAGGCGCAAGTGAGACCACGTTCAGGTAACTCACTTAAAACAAAATTACGTGTAGCACTTGGGACAATTGATCACACATATAATAAAGAAATCGGAATCATTACAGATAATATCGGTGATGAGGCAATCGTAGTTAAAGCAGGTACACGCTTAGCGCAGTTGGTTGTTACACCAGTGATGTTACCAGAGCCAACGGAGGTGCAAGAGTTTGATGAAGTGTCGGAAAGAGGAGCGTATGGAAGCACAGGAGAGTAAGGACATATTAGAAAAAGTGAAAGAGGTGCTGGGGAAGTGACACTAAATTCAATTAACTTTATTTGGATAGCTATGATGTGTTTGATTGTTGTAGCACTTGTTAATGTAGTTGCTCATGTTTGCATGATAATTTTATTTACTAAAGATAAGAAAAGACTGAAAGAATTCAGAGAAATACGAAATAGAGAATGGATAGAGAAAGAAAAAGAATTTGAAAATAGAATGAAAGAACAACGTGAAGAATTCTATAAAAGAAATAGACATATTACTAAAGATTTAGATAAACACTTTAGGGAGTGAACGGAATGAGTGATTTCAAAATAATAACTTCAGAATTAATTAGCAAAGGCATTGAGTTTGAAATAGAAGATGACACCTTGATTGTTGGTGATTGTTCAGTAATCAATTATAGCGACGTGTATTTTTTAAAATTGTCCGGAATTAATACTCAACAAGGAATGGCTGTTAAGCATCCTATAGTTATAGCAGATTTCTTATCTAGTTATTATTACTTATTAGAAGATCATAATAGTATCACTGTAAAAGATATTAATTTTAAAAGTGAGGTGCGTAGTAATGATTAAAAGGATAATCAAAATATGGTTCATCATCGCTGTGTATGAACTTAGTAAATATATAACTAATGAACTAATCGTTATGTGGCAGAGCGAAGATGATATTGATACTGCTCCATCAGATTACGCTTTGAATGGTGACCAAGCAGATTTGAATGAGGTGATTCCATGACTTGGTGGATAGTATTGATACCGATTGTGTACCTAGTATGGATATGTATAAAGAGTAAGGGGGAAAGTAAGTGATGTGGCTTATTATTTTATGTGTATTCTTAACGATATTAGCATTTGGTTTTGCGATAGAGAATGCAAAATTAAGAGGGAATATGGAAGGTAAGGAATATCAAATAAAGTTATTAGAACATAGATTAAGTAAATATGAAGATTAAGGAGGAAATCGATTGTATTCAAAAGAAGCAATATTAAACATGATTGATAACTACCAAATGACATGTAAATACTTAATTACTGTAATACCAGATTGTGATAGTAATTCGATTGCACAGTATGGCATACAAGCGACGTTACCTAAACCACAGGGGCAAAATAGCAGTAAGGTAGAAGATGCTGTTATACGTCGTGAGAGAATGAGTAAACGACATGCTCAGATGTTAGCAGAAGTAGAATTTATTAATCAATCGCAGCAGAAGTTAGGACATGTTGATTTCATATTCTTAGATCATTTAAAGAAAGCTAAACGTAGAGATGAGATTATTAAAGTTATGCCTAACTCACGATTGAATAGAAATAACTTCTTAGCACGCAAGGATGAATTAGCGGAAAAAATATACTTACTACAATGACAAAAATGACGCAAATGACTAATGTGACAGTCTTTGAACAAATATTAAAAATAATATTAAAATTAACGTGTGGGTTGCGGAAACAACCTACACCTAATGCTTTTGTTCATGGTGCTCCTTTATGTAAAAGTTAATGTGAATAAATACTCGTTTATACATCCCTTAAAATATAAACGAACGAACCTATCTGAGAGAACACTCAGGTAGGTTTTTTGTTGTATAAAAAAATAAATAAAGTGAATAACGTGAGAGTTGGTGATATATGAGATGAACAGGCTGAACATAAAACAGCAGAGATTCGCAGACGAATATATTAAGAGTGGTAATGCAACAGATGCTTATATTAAAGCTGGTTATTCTAAAAATAAAGCTAATACTAACGCAACTAAACTACTACAAAATACTACAATTAAGAATTATATCAACGAACGTATTAAAGAGGTACAAGAAGAAAGTTTAATGAGTATTACAGAGGCGTTGGCATTATCAGCATCTATTGCAAGAGGAGAACCACAAAAAGCATACACTAAAAGATATGACCATTTAGAAGGCGAAGTAGATAAAGAAGTAACTTATACTATTACACCTAATGTAGAAGAACGCCAACGTTCGTTAGATCATATCTTAAAAGTACATGGTGCTTATATTGATAAGAAAGAAATTACTCAAAAGAACATCGAAATTAACATAGGTGATTACAATGACGAACCTTAAACTTAATTTTAATCACCCAGAAAAAGTATTCAACAAGAATATATTTGAGATACTTACTAATTATGAGAACTTTACCGAAGTACATTATGGTGGAGGTTCAAGTGGTAAGTCACATGGTGTTATTCAAAAAGTAGTGCTAAAAGCATTAATGAAATGGTCTATACCTAGACGTATCTTGTGGCTTAGAAAAGTACAATCAACGCTCAAAGAAAGTTTATTTGAAGATGTAAAAAGTTGTTTGATTGATTACGGTATTTGGGATATGTGCCAATGGAATAAAACAGATAATAAAGTTGTGTTACCTAATGGTGCGACGTTTCTATTTAAAGGTTTAGATAACCCAGAGAAGATTAAATCAATTAAAGGTATCTCAGACATTGTTATGGAGGAGGCGTCAGAATTTACATTGAATGACTATACACAATTAACATTACGTCTAAGAGAACGTAAACATGATTTCAAACAAATATTCTTAATGTTCAACCCAGTATCTAAATTGAATTGGGTATATAAGTATTTCTTTGAACATGGCGAAGATATGGAAGGTGTAATGATACGCCAATCTAGTTATAAGGATAATAAGTTTTTAGATAAAATCACTCGTGAAAACTTAGAGTTATTAGCTAAACGTAATCCAGCTTATTACAAAATATATGCACTAGGTCAATTCGCTACTTTAGATAAATTGGTATTCCCTAAGTATGAGAAACGATTACTCAATAAAGATGAGTTGAGACATTTACCTTCCTACTTTGGACTTGATTTTGGATATGTGAATGATCCTAGTGCTTTTGTTCATGTAAAAATAGATAAAGAAAATAAGAAGCTATATATCATTGAAGAATATGTTAAGACTGGAATGTTAAATGATGAAATTGCTAAAACAATAAAGCAATTAGGTTACGCTAAAGAAGAAATAACTGCAGATAGTGCAGAACAAAAAAGTATTCAAGAAATTAAAAAACTAGGCATTGAACGTATTAAGCCTACAAGAAAAGGTAAAGGCTCGGTTGTTCAAGGACTTCAATTCTTAATGCAGTTCGACATAATAATAGATGAACGTTGTTTCAAAACTATTGAAGAATTTGATAACTACACATGGCAAAAGGATAAAAATACAGATGAGTATCTGAATGAGCCAGTAGATACTTACAATCATTGTATAGATGCACTCCGCTATTCAGTAGAACGTTTTTATAAGCCACAAACAAATAAACGTTCAAATATTAGAAAAAGTATTAGTGCTATCAAATCAATGGGCTTATAAGGAGGGATAACGCTTGTTAAAAGTAAATGAATTCGAAAGAGATGCAGAGTACCGACAACATCGAGATAAGATATACAGACGTGACGCAGTAGAAACATATCGTTACGACGGTACATTAAGCGAGATACTAGGTGATTATGATTTCATTAGTGAATGTATTAGTCATCATTTAGAGGCACAAGTACCTAGATTACAAATGCTTGACGATTACTATCAAGGACTTAACTACAACATTATGCGTAATCGTAGACGTAGAGAAAGACACTTAGCAGATAATCGTGCAGCACATGACTTCGCATCATACATCGCAGACTTTATTAATGGTTATTGTTTTGGTCATGCGATACAAATACAAACAGAAGATGAAGATACACAAGAGAAGATTAACGGACTACATAACCTAAATGACATCGACACACATAACCGTTCAATCGGATTAGACTTGTCTATCTTCGGTCGTGCTTACGAGTACATTATACGTAATCAAAATGATGAAGTGAGATTATACAAATCTGATCCACGTCATACATTTGTGATTTACGATAATACGATTGAACAAAATAGTTTAATCGCAGTGAGATACTGGCAAACGTCAACAAGAGAATATGATGACACAGATATTTACAATGTAGACATCATTACACCTAATGCAACTAATTTCTTTTATGCTAATAAGTCTACTAACCTATCGCTGCAAGAACGTAGACCACCAGAGCCACATTCATTTGGTAAGGTAACAATCACAGAGTTTAGCAATAATGAAAAGCGTCGTGGAGACTTTGAGAAAGTCATTCCACTTATTGACCTATATGACAATGCACAATCAGATACAGCTAACTACATGAGCGATTTAAATGATGCAATGCTACTTGTTATCGGTAATATGGAATTAGATAGCAATACAGCACAGTTACAAAAAGATGCGAATGTATTCCACTTAGTACCTCCAGAGTACACAAATATGGATGAGAGAACGACTGAGGGTAACGTAGACGCTAAGTACATTTATAAAGAATATGATGTAAATGGTGTCGAAGCCTACAAAGATAGAATTAGTCGTAACATTCATATGTTCACTAACACACCAGATATGACTGATGAAAACTTTGGTGGCAATCAGTCAGGAGAGGCAATGAAATATAAGTTATTCGGATTAGAGCAACGTACTGCAATTAAAGAAGGTTTATTCCGAAAAGGCTTACGTAGACGCTACAAGTTAATCGGTCAGATTATGAGTATCAATCGTGAATTAGATAAAGACGCTATTCAAGATTTAACATTTACATTTACTCGTAACATTCCTAAGTCGATTAAAGATGAAATGGATATGTACTTACAAGCTGGTGGACAAATCAGTCAACAATCATTGATGTCACTTGTGTCGTTCATTGATAACCCACAACAAGAAATGGAACGTATTGAAAATGAAGAAGATGCTCAATTACAAAAATCAGATGAACGAATGTACAACTTAGAGGGTATGGATAATCAAACCAATATTAAGGAGTGATAGTCTATGTCCTACTGGGAAGATAGAGCAAAAGAAATTATCGATGAAGAAAGTAAATCAGATTATGAGATTGCTCAAGAGATACAACGTATTGTCGATGAAATGAATGAAGATATTGAAAATGAGATCAATCGTTTCTATGCAAGATATGCGATTAATGAAGGTATCTCATTTATTGAGGCTAAGAAGAAGATTGATGCAGTAGATGTTCAAATGTTCCAGCAGAAAGCGAAACAGTATGTTGAGAATAAAGATTTTAGTGATAAAGCTAATGCAGAACTAAGAGCCTACAATACTAAGATGTATGTAAGTAGAGAAAAGTTACTACAAGCACAGTTAGGACTTATTGTCACATATGCTTTTGCGCAGATAGAACAATCTATGTATAACTACATGGAGAGTGCTTATTATCGTGCATTAGAGCAACAAGCAGGTATCTTAGGGGAAACACTCCAAGTATCTATCAATGACGTTAAAACAATCATATTTACACCATTTAAAGGGCATAAATGGAGTACAAGACTTTGGTCAGATATGGACGTGGTAAGACGACACGTACAAAAGACCACACGTCATGTATTACTACGTGGCAGACATCCTTATGAGTTTGTGAAAGACTTACGCAAAGATACTGGAGCAACAAGTTACAATGCTAGAATGTTATTATTAACTGAAACTGCAAGAGTTCAATCATTAGCATCTAAGCGACATATGTTAGACCAACATGGAGAAGATGCAGAGTATGAGTTTGTAGCAAAAATGGATGAAAGAACATCTAAAACATGCAGAAGTATGAACGGGAAAGTTTTCAAAGTCAAAGATATGATACCCGGAGTGAACGCTCCACCTATGCATGTATGGTGTCGTAGTATTGTTGTTCCAAAAGTTAGAAATTGGCGTGATGAATTCTTCGCAAAACGTAAAGGTAAATATAATCTAAGTAAATTCACGGAGTGATGATATGACTGAACAAGAGAAATATTTGAAAGAAATTGCTACCGAATTAAAGTTAATTCGTGAGCAGTTAGAGAAATCAAATAACACGATAGAAATAAGAAGTGAAATAGACACTGATTCTTTACAAGAGATTGTTAATAGAGAAAATCTCAAAGGAAGTCGTACATTTAACTTTTAGGAGTGATGAAATGGACTATTCAAAAAGACTAGATGACGTTATGGATGAATACTTACAAGTGTTTGCAAAAGATCCAAACGATATTTTAACTGACGATATGACAGATTACGACAAGATTAAAAAGTTAGAACAAGCTATACAATCAGGTGCTTCTGATGAGTGAATTTCAAACAGCACTTATTGATGTGTTAAAAGGTATTCATTATGAATTAAAGCGTCTGAACGATACAAATCCTAGTAACCAAGCACAAGCGAAACCTAAGCAAGATAAAAAGAAATCATTTGAACCAAAGAATTTTATTTAAACTATGACCTAAGTAAGTCATTAAACTGCTAATAACGTAATCAACTGGATTAATACAATGTAATAAACATAAATATCAGCACACTTTATTGGGCTTAATCGCACTATAATGGGTGCTTTTTTTATGCGTAAAATCATTCGTGTTAAGACTGTTTGAAAGGACGATATAAATGAATGAAATTAAACGATTAAAGCTAAATTTACAGCATTTTGCTGAAGATAATCCAAATGATCCTGAAGGGAAAAATAAACAAAGTGGAGATAAACAAGGCGATGATGACAAAAAGGTTTTTGAATTAACTCAAAGTGAGTTAGATAGTCAAAAACACAAAGCTGTAAATAAAGCGTTAGCAAATCAAGAGAAAAAATTCGAACAAAGGTTAAAAGAAGCTGTTGAAAATGCACGTTCTGAAGGCGAAAGCTATGCCAAATTAACTCAAAAAGAAAAAGAAGAAAAAGCATTATCAGAACGTGAAAAAGCAATTGCTGAACGTGAAAAAGCACAAGCACTTAGAGAGTTAGAATCTGACGTTATTGCTGATTTAAAAGAACAGAAGTTACCTACTTCTTTTGCTAAAGCGCTTATCAAAATTGAAGATAATGAAGAAATTAAATCAACTATTAATGAAATCAAATCAGATTTTGATGCAGCTGTAAAAGAAGGAATTAAAGAAGTTACTCGTCAATCTACACCGAACAATCAAAGTAGTAGTTTTTCACGAAACCAAAGTAGAAAAGAAAAAGGTTTAGGCAGTATCGCTGATGAAGTAAGAATTATTCAATAAACGGAGGAATTAAATAATGAATGAAACTAATAAATTAAAGTTAAATTTACAACATTTTGCTAACAACGATGTAACACCAGCAACTTTTAATCCAGACAACGTTATGATGCATGAACACAAAGAAGGAGAATTATTAAACAACTTTACTAAACCAGTTTTACGTGAAGTTATGGAAACTTCTAAAATCATGCAATTAGGTAAATATCAAGAAATGGACGGAACAGAAAAAGATTTCGTTTTTTGGGCAGATAAACCAGGCGCTTACTGGGTTGGTGAAGGTCAAAAAATCGAAACATCTAAGGCTACTTGGCTTCAAGCTAAAATGAGAGCTTATAAATTAGGTGTTATTTTACCAGTTACAAAAGAATTCTTGAATTACACTTACTCAGATTTCTTTGAAGCCATGAAACCTATGATTGCAGAAGCATTTGCTCGTAAGTTTGACGAAGCTGGAATTTTAAATGTTGGAGATAATCCATTCAACAAATCTATTGAACAATCAGTTCAAACTGCTGGTAATGTGATTAATGGTGAATACAATGAAGATAATTTATTAGATTTAGAGGCATTAGTCGAAAACAATGATTACGATCCAAACGCATTTATTTCTAAACGAACAAATAGAAGAGCGTTATCTAGCATTGTTGATTCAGTTTCTAATGAAAGATTGTTCGAAAAAGGAAAAGGTAGAAATGCTATTGATACTTTAGATGGTTTACCTGTTGTGAACTTAAAATCACCAGATTATAAAGAAAATGTCATTTATACAGGTGATTTTAATCAATTATTCTATGGTATTCCACAACGTATTGAATACAAAATCGATGATAGTTCTCAATTATCAACTATTAAAGACGGTAACGGTGAGCCTATTAACTTATTCGAACGTGATATGTTAGCATTACGTGCAACAATGCATGTAGCTGTTCACATTGCAGATGATAAAGCATTTGCGAAGTTCGAAGGTACACCAGCACCTAAACCTGAAACTGTCTAATTAATCTAAGGAGGTCTGACACATGGCTTATTCATATGAAGTAGTACGACCGTTTGTTGATGCAGAAGATAACAAACCATATGAAGTGGGCGATATTTACCCTACTGACATTACAGATGAGCGTATTACTCAATTACTACATGCTGATAATAAATACAACAAACAATATATTAAGTTAGTTGTTGATAGTAAGAATACAAAAGCAGAATTAATTGAAATTGCACATAAACATGGTATTGAAGTATCTGAAAGTGATACGAAAGCAGACATCTTAGACACATTGGAGGGATAACATGGCAACATTAGATAATGTTAAGCTATTACTCTCTATTAATGATAATGTTCAAGATGAACTATTAAAAAGAATAATCGATAATACTGAAAAGCGTTTGATTAGCTTACTTCCCGTTGACATTGAAGAAGTTCCAGATAGATTGGAATACATTGTCGAAGAAGTAGCAGTCAAGCGCTTTAATCGTGTTGGCGCTGAAGGTATGACAACAGAAAGTGTGGATGGACGTTCCAATACGTTTCAAGCAAACGACTTTGATGAATATATGGACGTAATAGATCAATATACGCCACGAACAACAGGTAAACGTGGGGCAGGTATTTTCTATTGAGATATAACAAGAGAGTCGCGTTTGCTAAAGAAACAAAAGGACAGTACAACCCTAAGACAAGTAAAATTGAGACATATGAAAAGCACTACGATGCAATACCATGTAACATCAGTCCATTAAGTCCACAAAAAACAGTGGTGCAATACGGAGACATCAACAAAGACATCAATGTCATACGTTTAAACGGTCGTTTTGAGCCTACTGTGACGCATGCTTATATCAATAATGTTAAGTATCAGATTACAAAACGAATTGACTATGAACACGATACAGTGTTCTACGTTGAGGAGGTTAAGTAATGCGTTTTAAGAGTGGTGGAGATTTAGACGACTTAATCAGAGATTTTGACCGCATGCACAATGATATTGATGATGATGTAGATGAAGTGCTGCATAACAATGCTATTGAATTTAGTGCAGATACAGTTAAAAGTGCTAAAGAAGTAATGAACAAAGGTTATTGGACTGGTAACTTAGCGAGAATGGTTGAAGATGCTAAAGAAGGACATCTTAAATACGGTATCACTTCTAAAGCAGGTTATAGTGGATTCCTTGAATACGGTACACGTTACATGGAACCAGAAACGTTTATGTTCCCAGTCTACCAAGAGTTCACGAAGAAAGTCAGAGCAGACCTCGAAAGATTAATTAACGGTTAGGAGGTATGCGATGAAGCAATCAGTGAATTTGCAATTGTTCAATTATCTTTATACAAGGTTTGAAGAACTTGGCGTGCCTATCATTCGCACAAGTGAACTCAATCAAGCATTACCTTATCCTTTTATCGCCATTCAATCTATTAGAGATGATATACACCGTTTAACTTTTGACACTTACAGTGGTAGCCCTACTGCAATTATCCATATTTGGTGTACAGAAGATGATAAAGGTAAGAATGATGAGTTATACATTCAAGTACAATCTATCCTACTAGATGAGATACAACTAGACGGATATACATTGACACTCCCCAAAATAAGTGTGAATGAAAGTACAGAACAAGAAACTAATCAAACATTGTCACATACAACTATAAGTGTAGAGTACGCAAGTCATTAAGTTGGCTTGCTTTTTTAATACAAAAATTTAGGAGGTATTCAACCTATGCCAACAAAACAAGGTACTGATGAATTAGTATTAATTCGTAAAGTCGGCGATAGAAAAGACGCTAACAAAGTAATGTTAGTTACTGAGTTAGAGCGTGAAACTGAAAAAGATAGAGATACAGAAGCTACATTTGATGGCTCAGTTAACTCTGGTGGTACATTAGAGTCTACTGTAACGATTAATTGCTACATGGACCAAAAAGATACATTATGTGATGAAATCGAAGACGCAACAGAAGATGATACGCCATATGAGTTATGGGTAATCAACAAGCGTGTAAAAAATAGTGAAGGTAAATATAAAGCTGAGTATAGACAAGGTTATTGGAACAATATCACTCGTACTAATGAAGCAGATGGTATTGCTGAGTTCGAAACAGAATATAGAACGTATCTTAAAAAAGTACGCGGTTGGGCTACATTACCGCCAGCAATCGAAGAAAATAAAGCTGCTTATGGCTTCCACGATACTATTGCAGCTGATCCAGCAGATGATGGTTTGGCTGAAAGTATTCCACAACCAACAGAAGTTGAAACTGTATAAACATGAGGGGGAATATCCCCTCTTTTTATTTGTGCAAATAAAAAAATAAGTGAGGTATTTAATTTATGGAAATTACTTACAACGGTAGAAAATTAGAATTATCATTTGGATTTAAAGCGTTAAATGCTATTGATAGAAAATTAGGTGTTGAAGCAGAACAAATGAAATTTGGAATGGGCTTACAGTCTACAATTCCTTTTGTGTTACAAGGAAATCCAATTACTTTAGGTGAATACATCATAGCTATGACATCACATCATAAAAAACATCCTACTGAAAACGATGTTTTAGATGTTCTAGATGATATTGCTGAAAATCAAGGTTTAGTAGAATTTGCAGAAGAATTAGTGGAGACACTGGGAAAGAGACCTTCAACCCAAAGCCTAGTGCCAGACAGATTCAAACCAGCGAAGAAAGACAACAAGAAGAAATAGAAAACGAGCCTTTAACATACGAAAAGATTATTGTGCTATGCATGAGTAAACTCAAAATATATGACTTAAAACGCATAGAAATGATGACTTTAACTGAATTTAACTATCGTATGTGGGCGTATGAATACGAACAACTTGATAAAGATATGGAAATGTACAAACTTGCCTTTGCTATACGTGATGCACAAGCTGAACGTAAGAAACGTGGTGGTAAAAAAGGTGAATCTGAGTATGTATTTAAAAGTGCGAATGACATCATAGACTATGAAGAAAATATCAAGCGCTTAAATAAAGGTGAAGCCATTAAATATGGCTCAGAATCTAAAAAAGAAGTTAACGCACCATCTGATTTGCTCAAAATGATTGCAAGTCATAACAATTCTTTAAGAAAGGAGTGATAACGTGGCAGAAGCTAATTATAGTATTAAAGCGCAGATTGAGGCGAATACACGTAAGTTTAAAAGCGCTATTCAATCAGCTAAGAAAGTGGCTCAAAACTTCAAGAAAACACAAGAATCAATTAAAGATACTAAATTAGATGGCGACTCATCCGGTGTAATGAAAGCAGTTAAAGCTGCAAGAGATGCAGTAAAAGGCTTTGATAATACTCAAGCAGATGCAGAACTTGACGCAGATATTTCTGATGTTAGAGATAAAGTCGCACAAGCTAAGACATTAGTTGAAAAATTCGACGCTTATCGTGGTGATGCAGAGTTAGACGCTGACGTATCTAAAGCTACTGCAAACATTAAGAAAGTACAGAAATATTTAGATATGTACGAGAATTCTGATGCAGAAGCAGATGCAGACGTAAATATTAGAAAAGCTATTACACATATTTCTGAGTTACAACATAACCTAGATGGTATCGACGGTAGCAAGTATTCAGCTGTTTTAGATGCAGATGCAACTAGAGCAAGAGAACATATCAAAATGGCTAAGAAACAACTTAACGACTTCGCTCATCAAAAAGCTAAAGCTAATCTTGAAGTTGATAGCGCAGGAGCTATTGCACAGATAAAAGCGTTTAAAGCTATGCTACGTTCTATTCCTAACCGACATCGTACTCGGCTTGAAATTGACGGAGGGAACTCCTTAGGTTTCTTTAAATCGTTAGGCGCAGCAATCGATGAATCAACTAGAACATGGGATAAATTAGCTACTAAGATACGCACGATAGGTACTGTGTTAGGTAACATGATAAAAGGTGCGTTAATATCTAATATCACGTTATTAGTTCCAGCAATCGCTAGTTTAGTTCCAGCACTTATGGCTGTGATGAATGCAATAGGTGTGGTTTCTGGCGGGGCATTAGGTTTAGCAGGAGCCTTTGGCGTTGCTACTGCTGGTGTTGTTGGTTTTGGTGCTATGGGAATTAGCGCTTTAACTATGCTAGCTGACGGTACTTTAGAAGCTACTAGAGAAACAGAACGTTACGAGGCCTCGTTAGATAGCTTAAAGAGTGCGTGGGCTGGACTTATTCAACAAAATCAATCGAAAATCTTTAATACACTAGCAAATAGTATTGATACTGCTAAAGTTGCGTTAGCTGGACTTACACCATTTATCAATGGCGTATCTAAAGGAATGGAACAAGCAAGTGCTAAAATGCTTGATTGGGCTAAAAATTCACAAGTAGCGCAGAAGTTCTTCGAAATGATGGGAACAACTGGTGTAAGAATATTTAACAATATGTTAGATGCTGCAGGCTCATTTGGTAGCGGCTTGGTTAGTGTACTTACACAAATTGCTCCATTAGCTGAGTGGGTATCACAAGGCTTTAAGAAAATGGGGCAATCATTTAATGAATGGGCGCAATCAGTTGAAGGTCAAAATGCGATCAAGTCATTCATTGAATATACTAAACAGAATTTGCCATTAATAGGTCAGATATTCGGTTCAACATTTAGAGGTATATTCAACTTAATGAAAGCATTTGCTCCTAACACTCACTTAGTATTGCAAGGTTTAGCAGATATGGCTAACCAATTCGAACAATGGAGCGCAACCATTGCAGAGAGTGATGGTTTCAAGAAATTTATTGAATACGTTCAAGAAAATGGTCCTAAACTTATTCAATTAATAGGTAATATTATTAATATTATCATTAATGTAGCTACTGCTATGGCACCATTTGCAGCTGCAGTATTAGATGTTGCTATCGCTATGACAGATTTTATTGAAAAACTAACTGAGGCGCACCCAGCAATCGGCATAATGCTAGGTTTAATTGCAACATTAGCTGGTATCTTTATGACGTTAGGACCACCAATTTTAGGCGCAATTGACTTTATTGGGACATTTGTAAAAGCAATCACAGGCGCAGAAACGGTAATAAAGGGCTTCTCAGTAATCGGCGGAATTGTAGCTGATGCTATGGAACTTGTAGGTGCTGCGTTAGTTGGAATAGAAGGTCCAGCCTTAGCAGTTGTAGGTGTAGTTGCAGCAGTTATTGCAATATTCGTTGGTTTATGGAACTCATCAGAAGTAGTCAGAGATGCAGTTACAGGTGCATGGAAAGCTATATCTGGAGCAGTTGGAGATGCAGTTAAAGCAGTAATCAACTTCTTTAAAGATTTAATAGGTCAAATGGACTATGTTAAAGGTGCAGTTGAAGCGCTAGGTTCTATGTGGGACGGCTTTGTATCTATTGTTGAAGGTGCTATCAAACTGTTATCACCTTTATTCGAATCAGCATTTAATGTAATAGTGAATACTGTAAAAGTAGCTTGGGAAGTTATTAAAGCTGTTATAACAGTAGCTATGCACGTAATAGTAGGTACAATTACTGTTTGGCTTCAAATATTAACAGGAGATTGGCAAGGTGCATGGCAAACACTCCAAGAAGTAGGTCAAGCGATTTGGGACGCTATTGTACAAGCAGCAATAAATATCTTTAACATTTTAAAAGATGCATTATCTCAATCTTGGCAAGCGACAGTTGACATGTTCTCGACTATATTCGGACCATTAGCAGAAATTGCAACAAATATATGGAATTCAATTGTACAAGCTGTTTTAACAGTAGTTGTTCAGTTGGGCGTATTCTTAATGAATATTTGGACTAACATCGTAACAACAGCGCAAATTATTTGGGCTACATTAATTGTAGTTGCTCAAACAGTTTGGACTGCAATAGTAACTGCAATCACAACGATAGTTACAACTTTAGGAACGATATTATCAACAATTTGGACTAGCATTGTGACGGTAGCTACAACGATTTGGACTACTTTAGTCACAGTTGCGCAAACGATCTGGACTATGTTAGTTACGGTTATTTCAACTGTTGTTCAATCAATATTAACGGTGGTTACAACTATCTGGACTACGTTGTTATCTGTTACTTCAGCTATTATGGGCGCTATCGCTAGTGTGATTTCTTCAATTTGGAGTTCAATTGTAAGTATTATTAGTTCTATCGTTTCATCTATTGTAAGTTTTGTTTCAAGTGGTTGGTCTACACTTATGAGCATAACTTCATCAATCATGAGTTCTATTTCTAGCGTTATATCAAGTATTTGGTCGTCAATCGTTAGCTTTATTTCAAGTGCAGTATCAAGAGCAGTAAGTTTTGTGACTAGCGGTTTCCACAATATGCTAAGCGCAATTATTTCTGCTATGTCCGGAATGGTAAGTGCAGTAATTAGTGGTATGTCAAATGTCGTTAATTCTGTAAGAAATGGCGTGTCTAATGCTGTAAATGCTGCTCGTAGCTTTATAGGTCACATGAGACAAGTCGGTGTTGATTTAATTCAAGGCATGATTAATGGTGTTGTTAGTATGGCTCGTAATTTAGTAAACGCTGCACGTAACGTAGTTATGGGAGCAGTAAATGCTGCTAAAAACGCATTACACATTGGCTCACCTTCTAAGTTGTTCAAACAATTTGGTGTATGGACTATGGAAGGTTTAGGCATTGGAATTAATAAAGAAGGTAAAAATGTAATCAGTGGTATGGGCAGTATGGCAAACTCAATCACAGAAGCATTTAATAGCAATTTAGCAGTACCAGACATTACTGCCAACATGAAGAAAGTAAACGCTAATATGAACGCTCAAGTACAACACACACATACTATTCAAACGAACCCTTCACAACGTGTTGTTCGTATTGAAATGGACGTGAACAACGAAGCGTTAGCAACAATTGTAAATGGTCAAACTGCAAATGATGATACGGTATTTTCATTCTAAGGAGGTCGTTCAATGGATATAGAAATTAAGAAAAAAAACGGACAGCGTTATACTTTGGACGACTTCGGTTTCAAAGTGACAAATGTGACCGTTGAAAGTATTGAAAAAGAAACGGATTACGAGAAAAAAGAAAATACAAGTGGTCGTATTCTTTTAAGTAGTCAGTATCGTAAACGAACTATTACAGTTGATTGCTATGTAGTTTCTACTAAGCTAAACGATAATTCACGTTTACGAGATGAGTTTTACTCGCTAACTAATAGTAACGAACCTATTTATATTAGAGAGTTAAGACGGACAGTTCCACTTAATTATCGTTTCGTACAACCTACTGAAGATGACTATCAAGAGATAGATGAATATAACGTTCTTGTATTTAATCACGAGCCATTTAACGATAATCATTATGTGAATGGTAGACAATATCAAGTTATGTGTTCAGATGTAGTTGTACCCGAAGAAAATGGTCGTAAGATTAATTTCTCAATCAAATTTGAAACGGTAGAACTTCCGTTTGCTGAAAGTATCGGAACATCATTAGAATTAGAGAAACGACCTGATAGAGAATTGTGGTCGAATGATATGTTAATTCCTTTTGATGAAGAAGATGCACGTCGTAAGTATTCATTTACTAATGTATATAACAATTCGGTGTACTATCACGGGAATGTGCCTAATGATCAATTCAATTTATTCAAAAAAGTAACAATTGTATTAGGAAAAAATGTTAAAGCAACAGAGATATTCAAATTTACGCTAGGTAATAGTGATGTTATGACAATCGAAGGTGCTAACCTAAAAAAAGGCGACAAGATTGTCTATGACGGTGTACAGACGTTTAGAAACGGTATTCCTATTAATGACTTAGCATCAAATGCACAACCAAAATTTTATCCTGGCTGGAATAATTTTGAATTTAATCAACAAGTTAAATCAGTAACATTTGACTTGAAATTTTATTACTTGTGAGGTGTAGACATGCCAATATTAGTTACTCCAATACGTGGACGTAGTATTCCATTGTACGTGTCTACTACCGAAACATCTAAACTTGGTTCTGATATAGTCTTACAATTTGAAATTGTTGAAGATGAGTTTAATTATCAAATTGTCAGAGGTTTACAAAAAAGATGGACGATTTCAAGAGTACAAGGTTCGAAAGATAAAAGAGAATACGTAGTATTTATTATTGACAGACAGACACATGGTAAGAAACAACTTGTGTCTGTCTCTTGTCGTTATAAGCCGTTAGATATCATTAAACATACTCGTGTTTATGAAACGATAGATGGTAGTTTTACCGCTGATAAGTTTCTTAAACAGATATTCGATAATACTGGACTGAAATATAAAATAAATGGCTCTCTTGGTTCATCTCAATTTGAAAATGCTGGCGAAGGTGAAAGTTTAGAAGATTTGATCAAGAAGTTTTGTAGTCACTTCGATGTAGAGTTCGATATTGAATTTAATAACAAAAAAGGAACATATACATTTGTATTTACACCATTCTTAAATAAAAATGCTAGTTATCATATAGATGATGAAATCAACGCCAATAATATGAAAGTTGAAGAAGATAGTAGTGAACTTTATACCTATGCAGTTGGATATGGCGATTATGATGAAGAAGAAGGTAGTACAGCAGCTGGCTTTGTTATGAAATTTGAGCATCCTAACATCAAAGACTATGGTCGTTATGATGCACCACCGATTAAAGATGGTCGTATCAAAGATAAAGAAGTAATGCATCAAAAACTTCAATCATTAATCGAAAGTTCAGTTAAAACATCAATCAGTTTAGACTTCATCGCTTTGAACGAACATTATCCCAACGCTGTTCCTAAAGTAGCTGATATCGTTAAGATTAATCATTCTATCTTAGGTATTAATGAGTTTGTTCGTATTGTTGATGTAAAAACGGTAAGGGATAAAGATAATATTATCGTTAAACAAGATGTGACGTTAGGTGATTTCAAACGTGTAGATAGATATAAAAAACGTGTAAGTGAAGCTGCTGCAGCAGTAGGTAAATTAGGTGGTCAAAATAGCTTTGTTCACACATATAAAGTAACGACTGCCAAAACAAACGCAGCGATTAAAACTACACAACGCCAACAAGAAGATAGTGCTACTAAAGATATAAAAGCGACTAAAGAAGATGGCACAGTCGTTAATTTAAGTAGTGCTGATATTGTCATTGATGCTAATGGCAACTTGAAACTAAAGTAGGAGGTTTGAAATGAGAAAAACGATATATACCGACTTAGATGCAATATTTGGCGCTCGTTTTGTTAGAGAAAATGAGTTAAATTTTATTGCCACAAGAGATATGTTAACAAATATCGAAAAGTTATTAGATAAGCATAGTCGAAATGAAACAAAAGCACATACTGCCGACCAAATTAAGTACACACTTCCTACTGGTCCTAGTACCACAGTTGATAAAGAACTTCGTTATCAAAATGAACGTGTTAGAAACTTAGTATTAGGTAATTTAGGAAACGGCCAACAAGAAGTCCGAGATAGTCGTGTTTCTATGGACGGTCAAAGTCATTCATTACTTTCTGAACGTTTAAGACACGATTTTGCATACATTGAAGAAGAAACAGATAAATTGATGAATGTTACTGATGATCCTGCATATTTATTTAATCCACCTTACATGAAAAGTGCTGAGCGCGGTGTAAATGAAACGCCATTAAGTAATGATCCAACTGAAAACTTAAAAGCGTTCTATGACGTGTTTGTCGATAATAAATATTGTTTCAAAAAGTACATTGGTAAAGACCAATCAAACAAATACAACGTATATAGTTATACATTTGAGCCGGAACATTACAGTAAAACAGTATTAGTCACTTGTTGTATTCATGGTAATGAGTATAGTGCGTTTTACGCTATGAGTCGTTTTATGAACTTAGTTGTGAACGAGTGGGAAAAATACCCACAACTCGCTTATTTACGTAAAAACGTGCGTATTGTCATGGTTCCTATCGTAAATCCATGGGGCTTTGCTAATCAAGAACGTGAAAATGTAAATAATGTCGATTTAAATCGTAACTTTGATTACTACTGGGAAAATGGTAGCGGTAAAAGTCCGAGTGGTAAGAACTATAAAGGCTCTAAAGTATTTAGTGAACGTGAAAGTAGAAATATGAAAACACTCGTTGAAAGTTTAGACGAAATCACAGCACACATGGACTGCCACAACATTGTATCTCAAGTTAGTGACTATTGCTTATTCTACCCTAGATTTGCAAATCAACCTAATAATGAAATGACACAACTTTTAATGGAATTATCGAACTATGGTGATTATGTCACTTGGGGTTCAAGTACATTAGCGTCATTTTCAAATTGGGTTGGTATCACGAAAGGCATTACATCATTCTTACCAGAAGTATATGAAGGTCGTGCTGGTAAACCTAGAGGCGCAGAAGAAATGTGGCGTAGCGTATATTACTTAGGAAATATTCTTTTAAGATTATCAAGTCTTTATAACGGCCAAAATGGAAAAACAGCAAACGAACCTATTGTTAAATCGTTTGTATATAGCAGTCGTTATAACAATTCAGGCGTTAAACCATTCTCACTTATCGCCAAAGATGGATATCAACGTATGTTGATGACACAACAACGGTTTAAAGTCACTGCAAATGGTTTTGTTGAATTAAATGGCTCAATCACAGTTCAATTATCTAAAGATACAGTATTTGGCGTTAATCCGGGTGTTGCACAAAACTACAATCCATTTAGTGGTAATGGCAAAACAAGAAGACGTCAATTATTTAAAATTGAACATAAATTACCGGCTGGCATTCATACTATTCCGTTACATGCAGTGGCACCTGTTCAATTTTCTACAACAACACCTGACAATGTTAAACGGACAAATGAAGTTATGGCAGTTGTAGATGTAATGAGAAAAGAAGGATATGCAAAAGTATTGAATATGGTACTCAATGTTAAATTCACACCTAGTCATTCTCATAATGCTGTTCAAATGTTTACTTCAACAGGATATGGCAACCAAAAAGAACAAACATTCAAACAAATTTATCCAAATAAACCAGCACCGTTTGATGTTCGTAATAAGATTATTACTAAAAAATAAGGAGGTTTTTAAATGGACGGTTTGAAAAAAGAAGCGAAAATCACAGTTGTTGATGAGCCACGCTTGAAACCTATTACTGATGAGAATATCGGTTTTTACAACATGGATATCAATACAGCAGTTTTAACGTTTCAAGTAAGAAAACAAGACTATCCATTAGAAATCAGTAAAATAAATACTGATATTTATGCTTACTTTGTATCTGATAATGGTTCATCAACTGGACGCGTTCAAGTTGATTACGTTAATCCAATGCAAGGTATCATTCAACTTACTTTAGATAACGACTTCTTGAAAGGTGCAACAGACACTTATGTAACAGGTCAAATCTACATTAAAGCTGTTGGTCGGAAGGACACGGTTGTATTAAATGAATTTCGTTTCTATGTCAAAGATGCATTGATTAATCAAATTGATGCCGATATCAAAATCAGTTATATTCGTGAAATTGACGATTTAATTGATAACTTCAAAAAGAAAATTGAAAATGTATCTCAAAACTTTAGCGATATCGAAACAGCACAAGCTGAATTCACTGCGTTTGTAAATGCACAAAAAAATGCTTTCATTAAACAAGTTAATGATATGAAAAATGAGATGAATGCATTTGCAAACAATACGCAAAAAGACCTTATAGACCGATTAAATTCACTTGATGATAAAGTGCTACAAACACTTAGAGAATTGGAAAATGGTACAGAAAATTTTGTTACTGAAGATGAATTAAAAACGTTACTTGCAAATTATCCAACTAACGAACAACTCACTACACAACTAAATGGTAAAGCAAATGTAGGAGATGTTACCGGAAATCAATCAGTTGAATTACCTGATTTCGATAAAATGATTAAAGAAAAAGTCGATGAAGCACTTGCTAATGCACAATTACAACGTTTCACATTTACTGATGACAACGGATATATTCCTAGAATTGATAACCCTGACCTCTATACTATGAGTGGTATTGACGCGTCAGGTTTTTATTATGCCTACAACCCAGTTAATTCACCTGATCCAAACAACCAAAGTGGTTACTTATTTGTTATGGCAAGAAGTAGTAGTTATAAGAAAGTGTTATTCTTCCCATTCAATCGTCATAAATTTTACTCACGTAATATGATGGGTGAAACAACAGGTTGGGGAAATTGGTATGATGCAACGAATAATATAAATGTAGGAGAAATGATTGCAGATATTGATGAAACCTAATAGAAAGAAGGTGCTAAATAATTGGAAGATGTTAAAGTCAAAATTATTCAGTCCGAAGAATTCAAAACCTTCTTTTATGCTGGTGATTTAAAGTTACTTTATGTATTGATTTTGTTAATGGTCTTAGACATATTAACAGGAACAGTTAAAGCTATTAAAGATAGAAGGTTATGGTCAAGAAAAGGACTGTTTGGTTATGGAAGAAAAATACTTATTTTCGTTATAATCGTTGTTTCAAATGTAATAGACCAGATATTAGCACTGAGTGGCGGTCTAATTATGATTACTATTCTATTTTACATTGCAAATGAAGCCTTATCAGTAGTTGAAAACTGTGCAGCAATGGGCGTACTAGTACCTAAACAATTAGCTGAAAGGTTAGCAGTTATAAAAAATGAAGGAAGTCAACCACCTTCAATTACCACTGAAATCAAAGAAGAAATGACAACGAAATATAATAAAGAACTCGAGGATAATGAAACATCAGAAATAAATATCAAGATGAGAAAATAGTCGGCGTTTACACGTCGGCTTTTTATTATACAAAAAGGAAGGTGGATAAATGGCAATTTTACCTTCATCAGGCAAACCAACAGCCAAGCAGGTAGTAGCATGGGCTAAATGGTTAGCTGATAACAAATTAGGTGTCGATGTCGATAAACGTCTGGGGTTCCAATGTTGGGACTTGCCTAACTATATCTTTGATAGGTATTGGGGATTTAGAACATATGGAAACGCTGATGCAATGGCACGACGTGACCAATATCCAAATAGTACATGGAAGATATATGCGAACACACCTAGTTTTGTGCCGAAGCCGGGTGACGTTGTGTGTTGGACATATGGTGCTTACGGACATACAGCGATTGTAGTTGGTCCTAGTGATACTAATACATTTACGTCAATTGATCAGAACTGGTATGGGGCTAACCATTGGTACGGTAGTAAAGCAGCATATGTTAAACATAGTTACAGTGGTATGGGTGGTAATCTTTATTTCATCAGACCACCTTATAAGGAAGAACCTAAAACCGAAACGCCACCTAAAGATACAACACCTAGCAAAGATAAAGGCGATACTTCTTCAGACAAACCGACATCAGAAACTAAAAAAGAGCCACTTAAAGAGCAAAAAGTTATTACAGTAACAGCTGAAGATGATGAGAAAGTTGACTATCCTAAATTTATTCCACATAGAATTGCTAATGGTGAATTAAGAGATCATAAGCCAAAAGGCTTAGCAGTCAAGAACGCTGGAACAATGTGTTCAGTACAACAGATGTATTATGACAGAAACAAATATATTTCTAATTCTGAATATCCACATTTCTACATTGACCGTCACCATATTTGGCAACCACGATATACAGATGTCAAAGTGCCTAGTGAACCTGATTACATCGTAATTGAAGTATGTGGAGATTACAGCGACACCAAAACAGATTTCTTACTTAATGAACTACATGCAATTATATTTGGTGTTGGCCAACTAAAAGGGTATAACATTCCACTTAAACGATCATCTTTAAAAGTATCTGACGACTTATGGCGTACCGTTATGGAACATGGTAACTTTGATCCTTTAATCGACGGAAAGCCTTCTTCAAAGGTACTTGATAAAGTCCAAGCGTCACTACTTGAGTTATACCAAAATAGAAACAAAGTACTTAAAGAAGTAAAAAGTGGTAAAACGACTAAAATTGATATCAAAGTTGATAAGAAAGAAAAGTCATCAAATTCTACTTCATCAAGTAGTACAAGTAAACCATCAACTTCTACGTCTACATCAACAACGTCTAAAGTTTCTAGCAAACCTAAGGTTATTGTTGTTTATAGTAACTACACATTTACTCAAGCAGTTAATATTCAAATGACAAGAGCGCCACAAATTAACTACGGTTCAGGTTGGTATAATGCTGGTCGTGGAGATACATTGAAAGCAATGAACAGTTTAGAAATATGGAACAGCTCAAGACAAAAATATCAAATGCTTAATCTAGGTAAGTATCAAGGTATTTCAGTTTCAAAACTTAACTCTATTCTTAAAGGTAAAGGAACACTATCAGGCCAAGGGCGAGCTGTATCTGAAGGTTGTAAAAAATATAATGTAAATGAAATTTACTTAATCTCACATGCATTCCTAGAAAGTGGTTATGGCCGTTCTAACTTTGCTAGTGGTGTATATGGTGCTTATAACTACTTTGGTATTGGTGCTTATGATAATAACCCTAACTACGCTATGACTTTTGCTAAAAACGAAGGTTGGACTACTCCAGCTAAAGCTATTATTGGTGGTGCTAAATTCGTCAGACAAGGTTATATCGATAGAGGGCAACAAACATTATACAGAATGCGTTGGAACCCTCAAAACCCAGGTACACATCAATATGCTACTGATGTACGTTGGGCGCAACATCAAGCGAATACAATTAAAAGTTTATATGATGAAATCGGTTTAAAAGGTGAACACTTTATACGTGACCGATACAAACAAACATAGGACTACATGCTGACAGCGTGTGGTCCTAAATTTATTTAAAAGAGGTGTTTAAATGGAAACGTTCAAGCAAGGTGAAGTAACAGCTCGTATAGATGAGCGTGGTATTGATTTAGGTAACATCAACGTCAATCTTTACACAATGGATAATTCTACTGCAGCGTTAGATATTCATATTAAAAAACGTAATATCTTTAGCGAAGAAAAAGAATTTATTCCAGTAAATCTAAATCAAACGACATTCAAACCAGTATTGCATCTAATTGCTGAAGATGGCTCTATTTTTGCAAATGAAGAATTAGAAATAGTTAAAGCAGAAGAAGGTCATGTGCGTTATAACGTATCTGACTATGTAACAAAGCATGTAGGACGAATACAAGCAAAACTTTTCTTAATTGATGAAGATAGTTCTACTGATGATAGTTCGCATGTTGCAGATTTTTATTTCAAAGTGAATGACAGTGGTTTAACAAAAGCAATCGGTAAAGAAATTCATGTTGATATGTTAGATGATATCGTTGAAAGAATTCTTTTAAAAGATATTGAACGTTTCAGAGGTCCTAAAGGTGATAAAGGCGATACTGGTCCACAAGGGCCAAAAGGTGATAAAGGTGCAGATGGAGTAGATGGCGAGATTGGTCCAGCAGGTCCGACAGGTCCTATGGGTCCTAAAGGTGATACTGGTGAAAAAGGTTTACAGGGTGAACAAGGACCACCAGGACCACCGGGAGAAACACCGACATTACCCGACTTTTCTAACTGGCAAAAACAAGCATTTACTAGAACTGATGGCGCGTTCATATTTTTAACAGAAACAATAGATTTTAATAATTTGGACGATTTTATTAGTAAACACAATCCAGGTTGGTATAGTGGGAATAATTTGAATAACACACCTACTGGCTGGGATTCAGGAAGTATTATGTACTTCAAACCATTTAATAACACATCGCTTATCGTTTATTTCAGCACAGGAACAAATGATTTATATATTAATGCTAGTTTTAACGATGAATGGGTTGGTTGGAAGAAAATTAGTACAACAGATATTGTTTAAGGAGTGAATGATCGTGTCAGACTTATATAGTTCAATGATTGAATTACAAGGTAAAGAAAATGATTGGTCAATCGAGATGAATACAAACAAAAGCAATATTCTTAGTTTTGCGCCACATGGTGGTGGTATTGAAGCTGGTTCATCTGAACTCGCATTACTTATTTCTCAAAAGTTAGATTGTAACTACTTCACATTTAAAGGTAAGTTACCAAGTGACAACGTAAAATTGCATGTTACATCTACTCGTTACGACAACCCAGAACTACTTAACTTAATGAGAAATATTGATTACTCAATTTCTGTACATGGTTACGCTGATAACGAATATGCTCGCACATTGATTGGTGGTAGCAACGAAGAACTAAAAGAAATTATTAAATGTCATTTAAGAAGTCGTGGCTTTGATGTACAAGACGCACCAACCAACTTAGGTGGCGCTAAACCTAACAACATCACGAATAAGACTAAAACAGGTTTAGGTGTTCAATTAGAGTTATCCACCAAACAACGTAAATCATTCTTTAGTAATAATGATTTTAGTAGAAAAATAAGAGAAGATAGATATCGTTGGCGTGCTGTGATGTATGAATACGCACAAGCGATTGAATATGCAGTAAAAGAATATTTAAACTAAGTCGGCACTTATGTGTCGGCTTTTTATATTGAGGTGATTAAATGTACACAAACGTACTTAATTTAGAAGAAAGTTTAGATGGTAACAGAATTAAGCAGGGCGATTTATCCGTCATGCGTTACATCTTAACTGACGCAAATAACGATAATTTACAGTTAGATGGCAAACCAGCAAAAGTATATTTAACCGATAGTGAAGGCGTTAAATATATTGATGACACAACAGTCAAAGAACAAGACGGTAAATACCTATGTGATGTGGTTATCGACACAATCATTCCTGCTGGTACTTACACATTAGAAATATGGGTGGATAACACTTACTGTTTTCCTAGTGATAACAAAGCAAAAATCAGAGTGGAAAGTAGCGTGTTAGGTAATGGTATCGAACAAATCTACACACAAAACTTGTTCGCCGACATTATCGACTATGCGAAGAAACATAGCTTAATCGACTTCGGTACAGGCAATTCATCAAATACTGATGTTGCTTTAACCGAAGAAGATTACAAAAAAATCTTAGATTACGGTGTAGAAAATGGTTATTTCAAACAAGATACAACAGACACATCTAACACAGTAGTAAGTGATACAGCACCAAGTGATACAAATAAATTATGGATAAACGTAACTGGAGGTAAATAACATGAATTTAACAGTAAATGCATTTGATAACGAAAAACAAGAGTGGGTAGACCTACTAGGCAAAGCAGCAGTGAAAGCGTTAAAAGAAGATTTTTTAGCAAATAAAAATGAAATTAGTCTTATGAAAGTACCTTTCACAACAAGTGAGGGAGAAACAAAAGAGTTGTTTGTACCTTATGACAAAGAAGTTTTAAACAATAGTGGTTTTAGTGAGGACACTATGCAAACAAGTTTATCTCAAATGATTTACGAAGACAATATATCGTCGTTATCACAAGCTATTGACATCAATGACGGATATGGCAATTATCTATTAAGCAAATTAGGAATATTTGATTGTATAGTAGATACAGTAGATGAGCAAGGTGGAAAAAATCAAATTAAAGGGAAAAATTATGAGATACAACAATATGAATTACAAAGCGCTAAAGAATTCACAATTTCCTACAGCTTTAACGACCACGCAATTCCTGAAAAAAGTTATAAATACGTTAAAGAATAACACTACAAGCTGACCTTTTTAGGTCGGCTTTTTATTTTGAATAAGGAGTGGGAAGATGAAAAACTTTTTAGGTATTAACTGGAAAATTAGAATGACACATTCAGTCGGCATTATCCAACTTATCGCAAGTGCGATATTACCTGTTCTTGTGTATTTAGGTATCGATTGGCAATCATTAACTTCATGGCATGCAGTCGGTCATGCAATCATGCAAGTAATTTCCAACCCAGTCGCAATCGGCACAATCTTAGTGAATATGTATTTCTCGGTCATTGACGGTACAAGCACAGGCTTAACAGATAGTCCACAAGCAAGAGCGTACCATAGACCGAATAATGATTAGGAGTGAATGTAAATGACAGAATATTGGAATGGCGTTCCAGTTAGATACGACTTGTTACCAATCGGCACACGACGAAACGGGGAACGATTACACACTAAAGATGGCAAACCTAAATTTGCAGTAATACATGACACAGGTAACGTGAATTCAACTGCACAACAGAATGTGAACTATTATAGAAATACTTACAATGTTCCTTGGTCACAAGTGGCAAGCGCACATATCTTCGTGGACGATAAAGAAGCAATCATCTGTATTCCAGTAACAGAATGTGCATGGCATGTTATGTTAAATACTACGATTGATAACGCATGGTATGGTGCTGATGCAGACTATGCAGCGTTTGGTGTAGAAGGTTGTTACTTTACAGATAAAAAACGTTCTCTTAAATCATTAGAGAATACTGCTAAAGTTATGGCGTATTTAACTAAGTTTTGGAAAATCAACTACAAAAATGAAATGCCTGGACATCAGGATATACAATTCGATAAACAAGATCCTGGTAACTTACTTGCAGCATGTGGCTTAGGTCGAGATACACATAACTTTGATTTATATGTTGCTAAGTATATGGACGAAACTAAAGTACCAGTTATTAAAGGTAAGAAAGCTGGTAACAATGCTAAGAAAGTAACAAATACTAAATCACGACCTAAAACAAAATCATATCAAGACGCAATTAACTATATGTATAGCTTGAAAGGTAAGTATGTAGACTTTGATGGTATGTATGGCGAGCAATGTATGGACTTAGCAGTTCAATACGTTTACCACATAACAGATGGCACAATTAGAATGTGGGGTAATGCAAAAGACAGTATCTTAAACGTATTCCCTAAAGGTTGGCAAATAGTTAAAAACACACCTAGTTATATCCCTCCAGTTGGAGCAATCGGTGTATGTACGACTGGAATATATCAAGAATACGGACATATTTATTTAGTGTGGGATAATAGTGGTGGTACAAATACACAAACAGTTTTAGAACAAAACTTTGACGGTAATCATAATACACCTGCTAAATTACGTGTAGATAACTTCTATGGCACAACTCACTACATTGTACCGTCATTTATTAATGAAACATATGATGTTAAGAAAATTACTAAAGTGAACATTCAGAAACCACAAGCTCCAGTTATCAAAGAAAAGTTACCTAAAAACTTAACATGGTCTAAAGAGCCATACTTTAAAGCTAAAGCTGGAGAAAATGGTGTAACTATTAGAGAAGATGTTAAGAATGGTTATATGAAGAAAACTAAGCTATTCTACAAAGCGAATTTCAGTCCGTTCTATGTATATGAAGTTAGAGAAGGTTGGGCTAGAGTATATTCAGAAACTGCAAATTACTGGGTAAGACGGGAAGATCTAATCATCACAGAAAAACTTACACCTTCAGGTGGTAAAACGAAAGCAGTTGAAACAGTCAAAGCCAAAGGACAAACGCAACAGCAACAAAAGATTGCTAAAAAGTCTAAACCTAAAGTAGCAGTAGGACAAATTCCACCAGAAAAATTAACGTGGAGTAGAAAACGTTACTTCAAAGCACAAGCAGATGCATTCGGTGTAACAATTTGTGAGCGTCATGGTGGTAAAGGTAACTACTCATGGAGTAAAACAAACATCATCTACCCACAAGGACAAACATTCTATGTATATGAAATCTTAGATGGTTGGGCTAGGGTACATGGAGAAAGTGATAATTATTGGGTATGGCATGAGCGTTTAAGAATTGTAGAAGTGTATTAGTATTGCTACAATAAAAATATGATTTTCATTTTATTCATTGGGACAGGTTTAGTGCTTGTCCCTCTTTTTTTATGTTATAATGGAGATACGAAATGGTCATTCATGAAATGTACTCAGTCATCACTGGCACAGACTGTATAAAGTGCCTACATCACATTAACTGAGCATTCATATGTCGTCGCTGACGAGTGACAAGCACTGTGTCCCAAAATGGGGTAGGTTATTGTGATGTATTACCTACTAGATGATACGCTCTCTAGTAGGCTTTTTTATGTTATAATAAAATAGAAAATGCGGTACACATCTGAGGAGTGTACTTGAGGTTAACTGTTACTGACGGTTATCTCTTTATATGTTATAATATATTTACAAAGAGCTAAACGCTCATTCAAAATTCCCGGTAACCATTCCGGTTTATACGGAGGACTTACTTGCGTTTAGCAGTGAGAAGCTGACCGTATCATTTTCTAAGCTACCTAACATGTCACTGGGTGGCTTTTTATGTTATAATAAATATGATTAAAGCAAGGTATTGAGATGACAATTAGCTACTGTCTTAGGTCTAAAGTCGAAAGATGAAATGGCCACTCATAAATTGTGATTAGTCGTTGGTTCTAGCTAGTGACACCATTCTAGCTGTATAGCCATTCTTTATTAAGGCGCTTATTTTTATAAGCACTCTATGATGAGGAGTGGCTCTTTTTATGTTATAATAAACCTATAAGGCTTCTTTAATATCAAAGTTTATGATAATTTTAGTTTTATTATTTGTGTTTTAAATGAGTAAATCGTTCAAACCGTACCTTAACAGGTGCGGTCTTTTTTTATACATAAAAATAGTGTTACAAGCACCACATTAGTCGTACCATTTATGT